>LNFM01000222.1_pt1 | contig 345247 bp, 356 predicted proteins | sample 596031 | NCBI WGS metagenome assembly LNFM01 (sample SAMN04254537, study PRJNA301005) | activated carbon metagenome | isolation source: dual media filters at the Ann Arbor, Michigan drinking water treatment plant | place: USA: Ann Arbor | reverse complement strand
TCGTCTCGAAACCAATCGTCCTCGACGCACTGAAAGCAAACCTCGCGGTCTGGCTCGGACGGTCTCTCGAACGCAGGTCTGCTTAACTCTCTGTGCCGGCGGCATGGCTTCATCATTTCGCATCATTGGTTTCAGCGGTGCGATGTCAGCGGACGCGGCTTTGAGCCAGGGGAAGCGGCATTCAGTGCTGTGCCCCCCGATACTTGATCCGTTTGAAGTCACAGCCGGTTCCGCCCGAAGAAGCTGGAATCCTACAAGCCGGTCATCCGTCCGTAAGACCATGACGTCCGACTTCGGCGATCTCCTGCCTGGTTTCGGCTAGGCGGCCGAAGGGCGGTACTGAGGCGACCGTGCCGGACGCCCAGCCCAATAATCGGAGCCGACATGACCCACTTCGGAAGGTCCCGGCAGCTGGGCTGACTAGGAGACGGAAGCGAACTTCAATAACGTGTCTCGATGACAACCTCGGAAGATCAACTAGCTGATTTCCTCAAGCAGGCTAGCGATTTTGAACGAGCCGTGCCGGATGGTGCGGACCTGTTCAAAGCCATGGGTGTTACCGGTGATGACGCATTCGAACTCATGGACAGCTTCTTCGCCGCCTTCGAAATCGACGCATCAGAGTACAGGTGGTATTTCCATCATGCGGAAGAAGGGATGAACGTCGGTGGCTTGGTGTTCAAGTCACCCGATCAATGCGTGGACTATATCCCGCTGACCCCCGAGATTTTGAAGGAAGCCATAAAGTCGAAGCAGTGGCCGATACGCTACCCTGAACACTCGCTTCCAAAAGTGCGTGGCGACATGCTCATCAACCAAGTTCTGATGGTGGTTGGCGGCGCCGGACTTTTGTTTTTCCTCTGGACTCGCTTTGTCACCTAGCGGCGATCTACGGCCTTGTGCCGGCGAAGGAACCGAATGGCAGGAATGAGGCGACATTGCCAGAAGGCGAAATCGATTGTTGGAGCAGGCTTGGGCCGTTCAAGATGTAATAGCCATGGGCTTTCTCTCAGCGGAGACCACCTTGGCTAGCGGGTCGCTGCGATGGGTTGAGAGCCAGGTTTTTTTGCCCGCTTCGTCTGCCCGAACGTATTCACCCAGCGCCGGTCGCCCCACCATTTGGCCGAGCTGATCGACAAGCTTTACCCAAGACGGATTTGCTGCGGTGAAAGAGCCTTTGCTCAAGTCTTCGGCGTGGATCAAATTGAAAGGTGGCGTCAGGTCGCACGGCTCCAAAATGCATGCGCATAGCACGCCGCGCTGGCGTCCAATGGTCGCTTCCGCACGGACCCAATCAGAGGCGTTTGCGCCGGGGGACCAACAAACGAGCACCGCCTTCGCTGCGCGCACCTGCTGATTGATTTCATCGTCGAAAGTTTCTCCAGAGGCCAGATGAGCATCAAACCAAACCTCGAATTTCAGTTCACGCAGCGCGTCGACCATGGCCTCGACGCGCGGACGTTCCTCGCGTTTGTAGGAAACAAACACATCCGGTGTGAGATTGGCGCGAGACGCCGCCGTTTCGAAGAGTTTGCGGTGAGCAAGCGCAAGACAAAGCGGGACACCGACGACAGCAAGAGCTTGGACGCCGGAGAACGATTCCAAAAAAATGGTCGATGAGAACGTATTCGCATCGCCGAGCGTGCGTTCGATTTCGAGGCCAACGTTCCAGGCGATGTCAGTAATGCCGAGCGCCAACACGGCAAAAGTTAGCAGCCTGAAGGAGATGTGGCGCGGCGAGAAAAAGGACAAGACAAGGAAGAGAATGACCCAGACGGCGTACAGCGCGAAATCCGGTACGATAAAAGGGTCACCCCAACGCATGTCGTACACCCAATAGCGAAGGGAGCTCCCGAAAGTCGCTATCCAGAAAAGTCCAAGCATGGCCAAAATTGGCGCTTGACGCGAACGAGCGAAGATCGCCGCAGCAGTCAATGGGAGGATAGCAATTAGCGCGAGCCAGTCCAACTCGGCGCTGCCAGGCTTCGGAATTCGATAACTGATAAACTCATCAACCTCAACGATCGCGCCGAAGAAGATTAGAAACGCACCAGTAACGGCTGCCACTACTGACAACTGATATCGTCGGAAAAATGATCCGAGGATAATGCAGATCAGACCGGTGCCGGCTGCCAACATTCCCAGCGCTCTATCCGCGTAGCTAAACTCGCGGACGAGGCTGGCGCCAAACATTACAGCCACGGTGCCAACGAGGCCGAAAGCGAAAACCCGCCAGAAATTGTAGGACCAAGCCGCAGCTGCGACAGCGCCGAAGCCGACCAAACTTAGGAAATAACCCACCATACTTTTCTCCCGCCTTGAGTACACGGGAAGCCGACTTGTGGTTTCTTGTCCATATATTTCATTCTGAATTCCGAGCGAGCTGGGCTTTTTAATCGACCTCGGCTTGATGCGTTCTTCGGGGTGACATGAACCTCGATTGGTCCGGCGTCCATTTGGAGCATTGTCAGCGGTCTGTCATTCGGCGACAGGCGGTCGATGACCGGATTCGGCGATGTCGAGCCTGGCGATGGTGAGGCGGCTGAATGACAGGACTGGGGTGCCCTTGCCGTTCCCTGAACCGCACGAAGTGAGCCGACCTGGCTCTTGGCGGAAGCTTGTAGGCGGCGGGCAGCCTTGCTACTCGACCTTTATGAGCAGGATACTTGTGGCACTGGTCGCCGTAACGTCGGCACTCGCTGTGGCGCCGTCGGCGTTTGCGCAGAAAACAGTTTCTGAGGCCATGGTTCGAGCAATCGAGAACCAGATGGTGATGCCACGGCGGGCCAAAGAGTTGGAGCTCTATGATCGCTATTACGCATACGATCATGTGAGTGGGCGCGAGGTGATTGCTGGAGTTTACGTTCTTCGCAAGTCTTCGGAGGCAAGAGTGGTTGATGGCGCTGCGCCAGTGCCAAACGTCAAGAACGCATTCACCACTCCGCAAGAGTACATGCCCCCGATAGTGGACGGTGGCTGCTCGGTTGTTCGCCTTTATTTTGACCTGACGACTGAGAGTTTAATCTGGATCAGGAATGAAGGCTCGGACGCATTTGAGCTAGGTGTCTGTAACGGACACGCCTGAACGTCTCCTTTCGGCGATCTCCGGCCTGGTTACCCTGATACGGCCGAACGGCTGAGCTGAGGTGACGCTGCCGGTCGCTGAACCTGAAACATAATTCCGACCTAGGTCGCAGCTGCCATTTACGGTGGCGGTGTGATCCAGTAAAATTTCACTCATGACCCGCACATGGATCAATCCTGAGAATTCGTTTTGGCGCAACGCGGCTGGCGTTGTTGCTGCGGCGATCATCATTCCGATCGCGACTGTCGTGAAGCTGATTTCGATGCCATTCGAGCGGCCAGTCAAACGAACGGCGGCCGAAGTGGCTCAGTACCTACGCGGCGTTATCAACGATTCGGATGGCAATTGGGATTGGGATGAGTTCACTAGCGTTCCGCTCTCCGATCCAAGCTTAGAGTCGATCAGGCAACGGGCGGCTAGCGTGGAAATGCCGGTCACCGAAGAAGGGCGACGCACGCTCGTTGCGTTGCTTAGGGAAGCAGAGGTCGCGAGTAAAATCCGGCGGGCTTAAGAGTCCGCTCTCGACGATCTTCCGCCTAGTGATGATGTGACTGAACCACAGGATAGAGTCGATCCTGTAAGACACCTAAATCAATGATCGGAATCCATCTGGCCCTTAGCTGTCTGTCGTAAGTCTAAGGAGCCTGACTTGTGACACCTAGCCAAACCTTAAACCATGTAAGGGCTAGACTCGTAAAATGAATGAGGGACGCGAAGAGCTCAGCTCAGGCTATGAACACGACTCAAGAACAAAAAACTCGTCGTTGCTGTCGTCTGCGAGTCGCGAACTGATTTCTGCATCTGTTGGTCGGCTATCAAATGCTAGTCGCGAAAAGAGCAATGCCGGACGGTGATTGATGCTGCTGGATTGGGGCGAGGCAAGCCCGGACTCTGATTTGGCCCGTTGGACGATTTCCGAAGGTACCTCGGTAAAAACTGCTAAGGAAATTGAACCATCAGCTTCTTCAGTGAACCCTAAAAAAATGCGGGCCGTGCCGGCTGCCGGCCCTGATATGCGTGTTCCTTCCCAGCTTTCGACTCGGTCAATTCGAAATCTCGCAGGTTCTATCGATCCGGATTTGTCCCAAAACTCACCATTTTGTATCAACACATCCTTCGCAACAGAGTCATCACATATTGCGGGCCCCATGGCGTACTCCCCTTCAATTGAAGGAAAGTAATCCTGCTCATGGCCCAAACTTGCTTGGTCGGGCGAACCGGCGACCCTAGAAACGGGAGCGCACGCGGCCGGTGCGATCAAAAGGATCCAAAGGAGGAAACCGAACTTTTCCATGTAGCGTTCCAGTCGGAGGATTGGAGTTTAGCCGCAAAGACTGAGCTTAAGGTTGCTTCGCTGCGTTTAACTGTATCAACTGTACGATGGTCGATGACCGCGTCGCTTTGACGTGCGCTAGTTCCTCTGTCCGCATACGACTGGCAGCGATTTACTCCAAGCGTGGCGCAAATGACCGCTCTCGGCGAGTCCTGCCTGGTGTATGTGAGGCCGCTAGACGGCACGATTGGATCGACCCTGCCGGTCCCTGCGTTTGACGATCGGAGCCGACCTGGCCCTAAATAGCCGCTCGGTCAGATTGGCTGAAAGGCTAGTTCCCCGCCTCGCCAATAGCGCCTTCAACGGCGGCCGTTGTTGCACATTGCACCAATGCCTCGCGGGTCTCGGCGTCAACATTGCCGGCTTTCTCGATGGCGGCCGGCAAGCCTTCACCGCTAAGACTTTCGCTCACGACATTCTTCAGCGCTTGCAGGTGCTCACCGGTGATCTCGGGCCCCAGGCTGTCCTGCACGCAGCCGCAGAATACTTCCGATTGCCCGGCCAGAACGCAGGCCGTCTTGGTATCCACTGCGCCGCTGGCCGCCTCGAGCGCCTGCCCGCCGAGATCGAGCGCGCCCTGCTTCACTTGTTGTAGGTCGGCCGCATCGCCGCAGGCCGTAAGCACCAATGCGAAACCGGCCACCAGAACAGTACGCATCATGTTTTCCTTCTTTCTTTTACGGCGATAGATCCGCCTTGTTCCATATGCGGATTCATGTGCGCAGCGCTACGCAGATGAGCGCTAGCGACCGCGCCAGTCGCATCTTGATTCGAGGTAGACGATCTCGATCTTCGCTGACCAGCCGGCGCTGCCGGCTGTCAGGCAGCAGCGCCGGTCACGGATCAGAAGTCGAAGATGTCACTGAGCCTCGACCGCTTCCGGCCGCCATCACGGCCACGGCTCCGTTCGTCATCATCGACAGCCCGGGCACGGAACGTCGCTCCGCCACTCGGGTGACCTCGTTCTTCATAGGCCTCTTCCTTGACGAGGGCGATGAGCTTTTCAAGCTCACCCTTGTCGAGCCAGACGCCGCCCGTTGTGGGGCAAACATCGAACTCGATGCCGAAGCGGTGGATTTGGCGCATCGGCGCGCCGTCGATCGGTGAGTTCACAAGCGGCATGGTTCACGCGCCTCCGTTGGGTTGGGGTTGATATGCCTGCGTCAGCCTGGCTGACGCCCTTGGGAAGCGAGATCGCTGGTCACCATTGGTTGGGATGCGCTTCTGAGTGATCGCCTCCTTCATCTGTTCTCGGCACTGCAGGCGGATCTTTTCGAGCCGAGCGATGAGCAGCGCGTCAGGACAAGGCGATTTCTGCGCGTCCTCGATCTGGCGCTCTACGCCGGTATGGCGCCGGACAAGCGCATTGATGTATCTTGAGTTCATGGGTCTCTCCTCTTGTGTGCATTCGGGAGAGGGCGACGCAGAGCGCTTTGGACAATTCCAAGCCTGCACCGGTTCTCCCGGTGCGGTCCGACATCACAGCAGCTTCCTATCTAGGTTGCTGCCGCCAGAGGGGCCCGGTCCGCATGATGCAAAAGTGGTATGGAGCCGGGCTGCGTGCAAGTACGCGCTCAGAGGTTTTCGGGATGTTCATCAGAATTTAATGAGCAAAGGCGGCGACGACGGCGTAGGGGGAGCCGCCCTGCGCCTTGGTCCGCTCGACTAACAAGTTGCGGCCATCGAGCCCCGCTTTGTGCGTGCTGTCTTGAGATGCTAGTTTTCAACTCGATTTCTTCAGGGAGGAATACACGTGCGCTAGTTTGAGCGCATCGGCGTCAGCCTCACGGCTGCCGCCCCAACCGCTTCTTGGGCAGACAGGCGGTGCTTTCAGTCAGTGTTGGGTGAAGTCCAATCGTTGATCGGTGAAAGCCTTGCTGATTTTTTAAACTGATGCGCGTCCATGCGGCGCAGAATATTGTCCACGAACTGCGCGCCGCTGACGATGTGCGGACCCTTGTTCAACATTACGCACTCGGCGCGCTGAGCCATCGCAACATCCGTCACCTCGCCGCGGATCGGCTTGCCGTGCTTGACGAAACTCTCCGCGACCTGCGTGGCCCAGATGACCGGCAGATGCGCAGCGTGGCATAGCCAAAGGATCTGTTCTTGAATTTCGCTGAGCCGCTCGAACCCGACCTCTACTCCAAGATCGCCTCTCGCAATCATCACGGCTGTTGAGCGCTGCGACGCCGATGCGATCATCAAGTCGGGCAAGTTTCGCAGCGCAAGACGCGTCTCGATCTTGAGAGCAACGGAAAGACCCGACGCTTTGTCGCCGCGCGCCGCAAGTTCTGCATCCAGTCGGTCGATGTCTGTGACACGCTGGACAAAGGAATATCCCACGATATCCGCATGTTCCGCTACAAAATCGAGATTTCTCAGATCGCGTTCTGTCAGCGGATCGATCAAAAGCTGCGAGTCTGGGAAGTTGATGCCTTTGCCTTCCTTCAACTTCTCGCCATCGGGGTCTGCGTGGGTGATGATACAGTCTAGAGAAGTTTGTCCAGCCTTCTCGATGCGCCCCCCGATACGGCCATCATCAATCCAGACTTGATTGCCTGCTCTGACCTGGGTGATAACTTCGGGCAGCGAAATCGTCGCTACGAGTGCAACCTCTTCGCTGTGGTCCGGGAGGTGGCCCGAGGTGACATGAATCCGGTCCCCGACGAACAACCGCTTCTTCTGTCGCCTAATGTGTTCCAAACGGCATTTCGGACCCGCGAGGTCCATCATGATGGGAAGTCGCCGGTCATGAGTACGCTCAGCCAGTCGAATCCAGTCAATTGTTCTTTTCCAGACATCGGGGCTGTCATGTGCGCAATTGATTCTGAACGCATCGACACCAGAAGCCACAAGGTCTGAAATCAGGGCGCCGTCGTCAGCGGCCTCGGCGGGAAGGGTGACCATTATCCGCGTATGTGGGCCGGCCGGATCGGGGCCGAACATGGTACGGGTCCGAGCGGCAATTGCGCGGTCGCCTGCGAAAAACTCCTTAGAGCTTTGGGGCGGAACATAGGGCGTTTCACTTGCCAGGGCGGACAACACGCGTTCGAGTGCGTTCAAACTTTCAAGGACGCGGGATTCCGAACGCCCTAGAGAGGACAATCCGTGACCTGACAACCCTGCCTGAACACTGGATAGATCATGCTTGCGAAGCGCTAAATAGGCCGCAAGGTTGCGGGCGCTGGATTCGATTTTTCCGATTGTGCACGTGGCTTCCCATCCGGACAATATTTCACCTGCCTCATGGACGACCCGTTGCTTCAGGTCGCGCAGCGCGGCGAGCAACTCTGCGACGGAGGCTGATGATAAGTCCGGCATGGGGATTTGAACCTTGCTTTTGGTACAGAAAAACGCCGCGAATTTGACCTCGCGGCGCCTCACTGGCTCACGATGGGACCATCAGAACCGGTAGGTCAAGCCAGCGCTAATCACCCACGGGTCAAGTGCATGCTCGGTTTGCAAGGCGATCGCCGAGCCCGCGCGGAACGTTGCTGTTGTGTCAATGAAATAGCGCTTGGCATCGAACGAGAGTCCGAGGCCCCGATCGTTTAGAGGAACGTCCACGCCGGCTTGCAGAGCGAAGCCGAACTCATCCGACAGGTCCGCTTCCGTTGCTCCAAGAGCCGCCGCATCCGCACCGACTTCCTCGTTGAAGATGAAGAAGTAGGCCGGGCCTGCGCCGACATACGGCTTGAAGCGGTCGAAATTGGTGAAGTGGTACTTCGCCGTAACCGTTGCTGGCAGAATGATAACGTCGTCGATCAGCGCGGCGCCGGACAATGCGCCTTCTCCTTCAACTTCGTGCGGTGTCACACAGCAGATCGTCTCGACGGAGAGGTTCGGCGAGAAGAAGTATTCGGCCGCGATTGTTGGGATCACCGAATCCGTGGCGGTCGTTTGTGCGCCTGGCGGGAGTCCGATCAGATCGGTGTTGACTTCTGTAATGGCCGCGTCGGGCTGCACGGTGGTGAGAAAACCCTTAACCTGGAAACGTCCCTCAGACGTTTGTGCGGACGCTGCCCCTGCGAACACTGCAAAGGGCATCAGGGCGGCCGAAATTAAGCGCGGTCGAAAGTTTGTCATTGGGAACTCCTATTGAGATGACATGTCTGGCGGAGTTGCCACCCGGGCGTTGCCTTCCGCTCATTCCGGCATTTGGTGTTCAACGAGAAGATCTGCGTCCGCCACAAGGCGAGCCAGGAAGCCTAGGCTGGTTGGCCTATGAAAGATGGTAAGTTTCGCGATGCCAGAGGCCCGAGACCAAACGGAAAAGGCGCGCTGGAGCGGAGCGCGCCTCTTTGTTGCTTTCCATCTAAGTCAGCTATGTCTTGTCAGTTTTAGAACTCCCGGCCAACGAACAGTTTGAACATGGTGTCATCCGCGCCGCGTGTGACACCAGAACGGACGGCGGTTTGCAGATAAACGCCGTTGTCCCATTCGACTTTCAGAATTGGGCCTATCTGGTGCGCCTGATCCTCGAAACCCGGAATATCGCGGATGTTGCCGTACTCACTGAATGCTTCCAATCCGAGACGCCAGTCTTCGGATCCGAACGCGTTCAAGCTGATCGCCCGTGTAATCTGAGCACGGGTTTCGAACGCAACGCCGCCCTCGCTTCCTTCTCCTGCTTCGACTTCCGCTAAGATGTTTGCGCGCCATTCCCACACATCGGCGAACTTGTCGGTCAGCGTCAGGCGAGTTTCTATCTCGTCCGGACCCGGACCGTCAGAGAAGCCGTAGGTGAGACGAAGGCCACCGTTGAAGCCGGAATTGTCTTCCGCCTCTTCACTCCATTGGAACCAGTTTTCAAAGGTCAGGCCTGAAAAATTCCAGTCTTGCCCGTCAGGTTGACGAAACGTGCCGATCACCCGGACCTGATACCAGTCGTTCAGACCGTAATCGTAGTGAAGCCTTCCGGCGGCGTTGCCTTCGTCGTCGAAACCGGTCCGGAATTCGACGGATCGTTCACCAGCGGTGATGCTGGCGGAGCCAACATTGCCTGTAAGAGATTGAGCGTTCGCTGGCGCGGCAATGAAGCAACCGGCAAGGGTGAGAGTGTAGAAGATGGAGCGCATGCTTTAAGTATCCGAATCACGCTATTTAAAACAGAAATGACCCACCTGCCGGGGAGGAGGCAGGCGGGTCACGGGTGCGCTGAACGCCTCAGTTGGCGCTGTAGGGCAGCGACGAATGATGGAGCACGATCTTCATCTTGCCGTCATCGCCGAGCGTCCAGCCCCAGGTCTTGTCAACTGTGGTCTTGTTACCGTCCTTGTCAGTCAGGTGGACATTGCCCATCGAGATTGCCGTGTCGCCATCAATGAAGATAGCGGCATTGTCGATCTCGAAGCTGCGCCAGCCCTTGAGGGCAAAGCCGCTATCGCCCGGATAATTTGCATCCTGACCGACGAAGTATGCCAGCGCTCCGTCGCGGGTCGTGCGAAAGGTTGTCGGCGGGGCGGCAAGCGTCGGTTTGAAGAGAACCGGCACCATGGCGTAGCCGTAAGCGGAGTCGATCACGCCTTCGGCGACTTTGCGGGCGTCGTCATAGCCCTTGGTGTCGTAGGCGGTTGCGATTGCGACGAGGGCGCTGCCCCAGGCATTCTGGGCGGCGATCACATCGGCCTCAGTAATGGCTGCAGCGGCTGGAACCGCGGTCTGCGATACGACGGCTGGCGTAGCGGCTTGCGTCGCCGTGGTGGGCGTGGCGCAGGCAGCCGGGACAAAGGCAAGAGCGGGCGCAACGAGGAGAGCGGCGAACGCCTTTTTTGGAGCAGAGAACATGTGACTTCCTTTCGATTGAAGCCCAACAGAGCGGCTGGGCGCCGAGCTATCGTGCTCGTGACAGCCAGATGGCACCGATGCGTCGCGCTGAACTCTGTCAGTTGGGTTAGCCTGTCGGCTTAGGCCGAATGGCCTATGCCGAAGGCCGGAACGCCCCTAAATAGGTGCGATGTCTCTCGGTCCCGCACCCGTCCCCGGTTTCCTCGACAGCATCAGCTCGCTGCGCGAACTCTATCGCTCGTCCGAGGCTCGGTCCGCCCGCCTGCGACTGGTCATTGAGGCGGGCCGCGATCTGGCAACCGCCACAAGCGATAATCTTGACGATATCCTGGACGTCAGCGCACGTCAGGCCGCTTATTTTTCAGGTCACGTTTCCGGCGCTATTACGTTCGATGCGGACGCCGAGGGTTACGCACTGATTGCGCCTGGCGCTGACGCAAGGCGCGTGGGAACGCTGGTTCTGAGCCCGCGCAGCCCGGCCTCCCCGATGGAAGCAGAAGACGAAGCGACCCTTGCTCTGCTCTGTCAGCTGATCGCCGCGACAATCGAGCGCGTCGCTCATGATCGGGAGCGCGAAAACCTGCTTGAGGCCTTGCGGGAACGCGAAAAGCGGCTTGAGCAAGTGGTAGACCAGCTTTTCAGGGCGCAGGAAGATGAGCGGCGACGCGTCTCCGGAGAACTTCATGACGGCGTCGCGCAAACGGCGAGCGCGCTCTTCCGGCGGCTCGAGATGCGCAATGCCGACAATCCTGGGGTGTCAAACGCTGATCTTGAACTGGCGAACGTTGCCCAGGGCCTGGTCCGTGAGCTGCGCCGGGTGATTTCAGGGCTGCGTCCCACGGCTTTGGATGACCTCGGCCTTGCAGCTGCGTTGTCCGGAATCGCCGACAGTCTGCGCACGGAGGGATACGAGGTAGATCTGAGGGTGTCGGGCGAAAGGCAATGGCCGCCGCTTGTCGCGACGGCGCTTTTCCGGGTTGCGCAGGAGTCCCTGACCAATATCCGGAAGCATGCTGGCGGGCCGTGCCGCGTCGAAATCGATCTGACAGCCGAGCCGGGCAAGGGGGCGACGACGCTTCGGGTCCGGGACTTTGGCCGCGGCTTTGCTGCAAACACCCCGTCCGATGACTACGGGCAGCATATCGGCATCGAGGTCATGTCAGAACGTATGATGGCGCTTGGCGGGTCGCTGACGGTTCGTCCCCATGAGGCCGGCGGTGTGGTCGTATTCGCATCAGCTGGTGACCAAGGCTGATCATGCCAGGCGAACGAATCATCATTGTCGATGATCACGCGCTGGCCCGCGAAGGGCTTCGTTCGGCGCTCTCTGCTTCGGGGTACGAGGTCGTCGAAGCCGTTGGGACCGGGGAAGAAGCCGTTTCGCGCGTGACCGAGACAAGACCAGATCTCGTCCTGCTCGACATCCGGCTGGGAGAGGGGATCGACGGTCTGGAAACTGCCCGCCGCATCTCGGATCTGGGCCTCGGTGCGCGCATCATGATGCTGACACTTCATGACGATCCAGACTATGTCCGCGCCGCGCTGCAGGCGGGAGCTTCGGGCTATGTCCTGAAAGACGCAAGTTTGGACGAGCTGCGGACAGCAGTACAACAGGTGCTTTCCGGAGCGACAGCGATTCCAGCGGCCTTGTTGTCCACCATTCTTATGCGATCCAACCGAGAGGCCCCGGACTCAGGCGCGATAGACCGGCTGACGGACAGGGAGCGCGAAGTTCTTGACCGGATTGCGCAAGGTCTCACCAACAAAGCCATCGCCCGCGAGCTTGGTATCAGCCCCGCCACTGTCAAAGTCCATGTAGAGCGCGTGATTGCCAAACTCGGCGTCGCAGACCGCACCCAGGCTGCCGTCATGGTGACGCGCTGGCGGGAAACGAGACGTTAGCAGATGCCGGAACCTTCCGCTCCATTGGCGCCCCTGCGCCCAGTAGTGCCAAGTCGATTGCCGCTGGCATGGGCCGATCTGTCGCTGACGGGTAAAGGGTTGGTGGTCATTGCGTTGCCTCTGGTCATCCTAATAGGGTCGTTGCTCGCGCTTTATTTTGCTTTTGACGCAGAAGCCCGCGCCGAGGACGAAGTGAGGCGTGCTTTCGCCATTCAAAGGGACATGTACCAGGTCCACGCGCTTTTGGCCGAAGCTGGTAGCGGCGTAAGGGAATATGTCCTGTCCGGCGAAACCCGGGCTCTGGCGCCCCTTCGCGAGGCACAGGTCCTGCTACCCGAGACGCTGGCGCGCCTCGATACGTCCATCCGGGACCAAGGTGTCAGGCAAGCTTTCAGCGAGTTTCTGTCGCTGTCAGACAAAAAGCTGGCGGGTCTAGAAACGCTTTCCGAACTAGCCGGATCGAATGTTGAGCCGGATGCGCGGATGGAAGCTGTGCGCGAGTCTTTGGCATCGAACCGATTTGTCTTGGATGAACTGCGCCTTCAGATCGACGAGATTCAAAGGCTTGAGCAACAAGTGCTTGATCGCCGACGATCGGATGTCGCATCTGACCGCGCAGGCTTTCTCTGGATGACCGGCATCAGCGCGGTCGTCGGCCTGCTCGGAAGTCTCGCCGGAATTTTGCTTTTCTCCAATGGTATCGTCCGGCGGGTTCAGCTGCTTGAAGCGAACGCTGAAAAGCTGGAGCGCGGAGAAGTGCTTGATCCGTTGCCGGATGAAGCTGACGAAATCGGGCAGCTCGCTCGCAAGCTGAACTCTGCGAGTGCGCTCTTGCGGGCGCGCGAAAAGGACTTGCGAGACGGAGAGGAACGCTTCCGTCTCGTCGTCGAAGGCGTACGGGATTATGGGATATTCGCGCTTACCCCGGCAGGGCTTGTTGCTACTTGGAATGCAGGCGCCGAGCGGATCAAGGGATGGGCCGCCGATGAGATTCTGGGTGCCCACTTCGGTCGTTTCTATCCCGACGAGACCCGTGGTTTTCTGCCGGAAGCTATGCTTGCGCGCGCGCGCCGAGATGGCCGCGCAGAAGATGAAGGCTGGCGCGTCCGTAAGGACGGCACAAAGTTCTGGGCTAACGTCGTGATCACTGCGCTGTTCGACGAGGGTGGGGCGCTGAGGGGTTATGCCAAAGTCACTCGCGACATGACGGATCGCAAACGTTCGGAAGAAGCTTTGATGGCGGCTCAGAGAGAGGCGATCGCGGCCAGCCGGGCGAAGAGCGAGTTCCTTTCGCGCACGAGCCATGAACTACGAACGCCGATGTCCGCCATCCTTGGCTTTGCCCAGATTCTCGAACTGGATCAGAGCGACTTTGATAGTCGTCACAAGCTTGCGATTGGGCAGATCCTGAAAGCAGGCCACCACCTTCTTTCCCTGATTACCGACTTGCTGGATATTTCGAGTATTGAAGCCGGAGGCGACGATGTCGAACTTGGGATGCTCATTCTCGCCGAAGTGCTGGAGGAAGCCCGCGCGCTGGCGCAGCCCGCCGTTGCGCCTTCAGGGGCCGATCTGGCCGTCGAACTTCCTGCTGGCGAAATAAAAATTCTCGGTGACCGGCGGCGCGTCATTCAAGTTGTCCTGAACCTGCTGACGAATGCGGCAAAGTATGGAGCCACGGGCGGCCGGATCCTGCTATCTGCCCGGTTATTGGATAACCGAATTCAAATCGAGGTGAGTGACGACGGTCCGGGAGTAAGCGAAGAGGATGTTCCCCGCTTGTTCACACCGTTCGACAGGCTTGGAAGCCAAAGCTCCAAGGCAATAGAGGGCACCGGACTAGGGCTTGCACTTTCCAAACGGCTTGTGCAGTCGATGAACGGTGAAATTGGTTTCCGAAATCGAGATGCACCTGAAAGAGGGGCAATTTTCTGGTTCACTTTGCCTGTTTGCAAGTCACCTCCTGACGGCTTGGATACGCCGTCGATCGGCCCGCAACCAATTACAGAATCAACACAATGAACGTCGTGAACATCGAAACTCTCCTGACTCGCCGCATCCTCGTGATTGATGATGAGGACGCCAATCTCCTTTTGCTCCAGACAATTTTGGAACGGGAAGGATACGATAACCTGCGCTTCCTCTCCGACCCGCTCTTGGCTGTTGAAACGCTGATTGAGTTCGACCCGCATCTGATCCTGCTAGACCTGATGATGCCTGGCCTTGATGGCTATCAATTGCTGGATGCATTCCGCAGGCAAACTTTACCACACCAGTATCGACCGGTCCTTGTGCTAACCGCTGACACGACAATCGAGGCGCGACGGAAGGCGCTTGCTGTCGGGGCCAAAGATTTTCTGTCCAAGCCTTTCGATGTCATCGAAATCGGACTTCGGATTGCAAACCTGCTTGAGACGCAGGTTTTGTACGAACAGCTGACTAGGCCTGCGAATTGAAAGGGCTCTGAGGTCGGATGCACCGGCGCGCTTGCTACCGGCACATCGAGCGAGTTCCCGGCATAAAAGGGTAAGATAGGAAGCAGCGGGCGCCGCTTGACATCCCGTCCCGATCCCTCGATCCGCCGTTTTCGAAGCAGCAAAAGACACGAAAAAAGGGCACCCCACGACAGTCGATAGCCCTAAACCGCCCGTCGCTATGAAACGAGACTTTGGCTCGAAATTCATGGGGCAGGTCAGCCAAGCACTGGTAACCGCGGCGCCGGAGTAACCCGCTCGAATGCGATGAGGCGAAACACAAGCGCGCAGGCAATTCCGGCGGGGATGGAAAAGGCTAAAGCCAGCAGCATCCCCGCACCGTAAAACAGTATGGGCAATGCAAACGTCATCAGCGCACCTCCGCCAGCGCCGACGAGCGTTGCAAACACAATCGTCAACAAGCTCTCATCTCGACGAATGGATTGCTCCATGGCGCCCAAAGCGCCCAGAAACATCAGAGTGACCGGGATCGCCAGCGGGGCATAGCCGATGCTCAAGGCAAATATTCGCCGAAGGCTTACTGCACCCTTTCGCAACGCCGCCGCGACCATGGCCGCCCCGAATGCAGACGGCGCGCCGATCAGCATCCATGTGCCCATCCAGTCAGCTCCGAAGTGACCACCAGCATAGGGGTTTGCCCAACAGGCAAGGACCGGATTCAGCGGGCCGGCAATGACCTAGGCCCAGAGCAACGCATACTTGTGGCGCAGTTTGAGCGGGCTGGGGACTTCGAGTGGTGCGGCCGGCGTAGCGTGGCTAATAACGGCGCCGTTTTCGCCAAACACGTATGTCGTTGGTTTTGCCTCTGGGGTCTCTTCGGCCATGCTGCAAAACTATTCCAGCAGAGAAGAAAACTCCATGAGTGTCAGTGTCGCAAGACGGCGATGAATTGCCGGATAGCATAAACGAGACTTCGTCTGCCATCGCCCAGATTGCTGCCGTTCGGCACTTTGGAGTACTCGCGCATTTCCAGCGGGAAGTTTGTCCGTCCGGCTCGATAGCGGACGATCGGTCCCCATATTTGGAGAGTTCGTTCTGAGGCACCGCACCGCGGCGAAACAGTTCGAAACACGGCCGCCATTTTGACCCGGTCGCAATCGGGCTCGCTTCGTTGTGTCGATTTCCGAAGGCCGGCGTTTCTTCGCTGCGAGTAAGCGCCTCAAGACGATCCGCGCTCGTGCCCGCAACTTATCGCCAATGGAGTTGGCGATTGCGCGCGCAAGAGACCCGGGGGCTGCAACGAAACGGTCCGTGCCGGGGCGTAACACTTGGGATGCTTCACAGAACCGGATCGCGCCTCGTTGAAGGGAATAGCGCACGGCCCAAAAAACACGAATGCACTAGCGAATGCACTAGGAGCCATTTTTCAATAAAAATATCAATTAAAACAATGCTATATGGCGGAGAGACAGGGATTCGAACCCTGGAGACGCGTTAACGTCTACACACTTTCCAGGCGTGCGCCATCGACCACTCGGCCACCTCTCCGTACGCCGCAGGCGGCGAAGGGGGAGCAGATAACGGATGATGGGGCCGGTCGCAAGCTTGTGATTGCCGCTTTGGACGTTCGTGCCCATATCTGCGGTCACAACAAGGGACTCAAAGCCGATGTTCTTCTCCCGCAAGCCCGCTGCCCTGCCAACCCGTGATACCGCCCTGCCCGGCCGCTCGAAACCAATCCCGACCGCTGCGGCCCATTTCGTCAATGGCCGCCCGATCCAGGCGGATGCCCCGGCCGGATACGAGACCGCCGTCTTCGGTCTCGGCTGCTTCTGGGGCGCCGAGCGGATCTTCTGGCAGACCAATGGCGTCTGGCTGACCCGAGTCGGCTATGCCGGCGGCATCACCCCGAACCCCACCTATGAAGAAGTCTGCTCCGGCGGCACCGGCCATACCGAGATCGTCGAGGTCATCTTCAACCCCGCTGAAGTCACCTTCGCGGACCTGATGAAGCTGTTCCTCGAAAGCCACGACCCGACCCAGGGCATGCGCCAGGGCAACGATGTCGGCACGCAATACCGCTCGGCCCTCTATTTCACGACGCCGGAGCAGGAGCGCGCCGCGCGCGAGATGATCGCCGCCTATAAAGCCGAACTCGCCGCCAACGGCCACCGCGCCCCGGTCACCACCGAGCTCGGCCCCCGCGGCGATGTCTTCCTAGCGGAAGACTATCACCAGCAATATCTCGCCAAGAACCCGAACGGCTATTGCGGTATCGGTGGCACGGGCGTCAGCTGCCCGCTGCCGCAGGTGAAGGCGTAGGGCGGGATTTATCCCGCCGCTCCTGTCCAGATTTCGTGAAATGGCGGGATAAACCCCGCCTTACGAACCGAAGTTCAGCGAGAACCGCTTGCGCGACTCGATCATCGCCTGCGCCTTGAACAGCGCGTCGGAGGCCGATTGCGCGCGCTGGATCACCGGGTCGCCGCGCAGGCCTTCGACGGCTTGCGCCAGGTGGCTGATGGCTTCCTTGACCACGACCTGGTCGAACTGCTTTTCGGCCCGCACGATCAGCGCGCGGCCGAGTTCCAGTTTCGCCTGGATGATGCGTCCGGTATCCGCCGTCATTGTCGCCGCTTCGAGGTGCTGGCGCCGCATCGCGATGACCTTGTCGAGCGCGGACAGTTCGCCGAGTTCCTCGGCCACGCGGACACCGGCGGCGCAGAAATCGGCTTCGATCTCGTTGCGGAGGGTTTGGGAGACAGGAAGTTCGTTCGCCAGCACGCTGTCGAGTTCGCCGGCCAGGTCGCGGATCTTCTCGACGCGGAAGGCCTGCGGGTCGGACAGGGCTGGCTGCAGGTGCTTGGCGATCAGGTAGGCCGCGAGGCGCGCCACATCTTCGGTTTGCGCCTTGCGCGCGCCGGGCAGCGCGATGGTGAACAAGCGCGCATCGGCCGGCGAGAGCCCGCCGCCGCGGCTGAGGCCGTGCACTTCCAGGCCGCGTTCGCCCTTGCCCTGGCGGCTCGCCCAGACGAACAGGTCTGCATCGGCCTTGGCCATGCGCTTGCGCGCCTGCGCCACCGAGGCAGTGCCGAGACCGCCCTTGATCGGGCCCATCGGGACCAGTGAGAAAGGCGCGCCGAACGAGAAAACCGGCAGGTGGCGCGTCAATGCGCCGCCGAGCCATTTGGCGGTCCGCCCGCTCGCAGAGCCGGCCGGACGGGCAAGAAGGATGCGGAAACCGGGGGTCTTGCTGGCCTTGGCGCGGGCCGCGCGGCTGCCATTGGAGACGGCGCTGGCAAGGCGCCCGAGGCCCCGCATCAGCTTGTAGACAAGGTAAAGCGCGCCCAGCACTGCCACGGCAGCGCCGAACAGGGCCAGCCATTCGGCGCCCGGCACGTTGGTTTTCAACCACTTATCAGCTGTCTCAAGCCAACCGGCAATCAACATCTCAGCTACCCTCTAATGCCTCAAGGCGATACGTTTCTTACCAAATCCTTGCAACAGTGAAACTCTGTATTCTCAGGACTCTGCCCGCCTTGCGCACCCGCTTCGCCCCTTCCCCCACCGGCCGCCTGCATCTTGGGCATGCCGCCTCCGCTTTTGCGGTCTGGGACGCGGCCCGGACCGAAGGCGGTGAAGTGCGGCTCCGGATCGAGGATATCGACCAGACGCGCTGCCGCCCGGAGTTCGAGTCTTCCCTTCTGGAAGACCTTGCCTGGCTGGGACTGGACTGGAGCGGCGAGGTGCGCCGTCAGTCAGACCATTTCGCGGACTATAGCACAGTTCTCAACGCCCTTCGCGCCCGGGGGCTGGTTTATCGATGCTTTCTCACCCGCCGCGAGATCGCCGCCCGCCTGCCCGCCGGGGCCGATCCGGACGAAGGCGGCCTAGTCAGCCACCCCCTCGGCCCGGCGGAAGAGGCTGAACGCCTCGCCCACAACGCCCCCTATGCCTGGCGCCTGTCGCTGGACGCCGCGCGCGACGCCCTCGGTCCGGGCTACCGCGACCTCGCCTATACCGAATGGACCCCCGCTGGCCCCCGCCCCGTTCCCGCCCGGCCGGACCGGTTCGGCGATGTCGTGCTCGCCCGCAAGGACACGCCGACGAGCTACCACCTCGCCTGCTGCCATGATGATGCGCTTCAGGTGATCACCCACGTCATCAGGGGCGAGGACCTGCGCGAAGTGACCGCCATCCACGTCCTGCTTCAGGCACTGATGGGCTGGCCCTCGCCCGTCTACCGCTTCCATCCGCTGATCCTGGGCCCGGACGGCAAGAAGCTCTCCAAACGCTTCGGCGACAAGAGCCTCGCCGACTACCGCAAAGAGGGGATGACGCCGGACGATATTCGCGCGATGACCCGCGCCGCATGACCAACGCCGTTCCCCAGCCTCGCCCCGTCCTCCAGCCGCGCCCCTGGCTCGGCCCGCTGATGGTGCTCGGCGGCGGCATCGCCCTCGGCTTCGCGCCGATTGGCCTGCGCCTCGGCCTCGACGAACTCGGCCCCCAGGCCATCGCCTTCTGGCGCTACCTCTTCGCCGTGCCGATGCTGCTGGTCTTGGTCCTCGCGGTCGACCGCCGCCTGCCTGCGAAACCCAACATCGCCGTGTTCCTCGCGGCGCTCTTCTTCACGCTCGACATGGCGCTCTGGCACTGGGCCCTGACTATGACGAGCGTGTCCAACGCCACCTTCATCGTCAATCTCGGCAACGTCCTCGTCGGTCTCGCTGCTTGGGCCTTCCTCAAGGAACGCCCAGGCCTCAACTGGGCCTTCGCTGCCGGTCTCGCCATTCTCGGCGCTGCGGCCCTGTCACTCGGCGGCGACGGCTCCCATCCCGGCGCGCTGCGCGGCGATCTCTTCGCGCTGGCCGCGGCCGTCTTCGTCTCCTTCTACATGCTGTTCTCGAAACTCGCCCGCCGCACGCTGGGCGGCCTTGAAGCGATGTTCTGGCTCAGCGTTTTCGAATCCGCCCTCGCCTTTTTCGTCGTGTTGTTTTCGGGCGAGGATTTCATGCCGAAAACGCCCGCCGGTTTCCTCGTGCCGCTCGCCCTCGCCATCGTCGTGCAGGTGGCGGGGCAAGGCCTCATCATCTCCGGTCTCGGCTCCACCGACACCGCCGTCGCCGGCATCCTTGTCCTCGCCCAGCCCGTCGTCGCCGCCGCGATCTCCTGGTCCCTGTTCAAGGAGCCGCTGACCACGATCCAGGCCGCCGGCGCCGCCGCGATCCTCGTTGCCGTCTGGCTCGCCCAGCAGAAACAGCGCACCCGCCCCCTGCCCGCCCCGTAACGGGTCGCAACTGTCACAAAGCTGGGGTATGGCGTCAGGACAGATTCTGACCGGAGCCGTTCCATGCGCCCATCCCTTGCCGCCCTCGCCGCCAGCCTCGCCGTTCTCGCCGCCTGCGCGACCCCGCCGGAGGCCGCCGCCCCGCAACCGGCCGCAGACCTCGCCCCGGCCCGCGAAGCCGCGCTGCCAGTCCAGTCCGCCGATGCTTATTACACCAGCGCCGCCGCCGCCGTGGACGCCCGCATCGCGGCGCGCGGCGCAAAGCCCGCGAAGAACGTCATCCTCTTCATCGGTGACGGCATGGGCATTTCCACGATCACTGCCGCGCGCATCTATGCCGGCCAGTCCGCCGGCGAAGACGGCGAGAGTCACATCCTCGCAATGGACACTCTGCCCTGGTCTGCCCTGTCGAAAACCTACAGCCATAATTTCCAGGTTTCGGACTCCGCCGGCACCGCCGTCGCGATGGTCAGCGGCATCAAGACGCTGTCGGGCGTGCTCGGCGTCAACAGCAGCGTCAGTTATGGCAACTGCGCGAGTGTTCCGGGTACGGAAGTTGAAACGCTGTTCGAACTCGCCGCCCGCGCCGGCCTCTCCACCGGCCTCGTCTCGACTGCCCGCATCACCCACGCCACGCCTGCCGCTGCCTATGCCAAGGTGCCGCTGCGCGACTGGGAAGCCGACACCGACATGAAGGGCGCCTCCTCGGATACCTGCAAGGATATCGCCCGCCAGCTGATCGAATGGCCGGAAGGCAGCTTCGACATCCTCCTTGGCGGCGGCCGCTCGAAATTCCTCACCAAGGAAACACCGGACCCGGAGTATGCCGGCAAGACCGGCGACCGCGCCGACGGCCGCAACCTCACCGAAGAATGGACCGCCAAGTCGCCTGACCACAAGTATGTCTTCGACAAGGCCGGCTTCGAGGCGACCGACTTCACCACCGGCGTCAAGCTCCTCGGCCTGTTCGAGCCGTCCCACATGCAGTACGAACTCGACCGCGAAGCCGACAAGGCGGGCGAGCCGCACATCGCCGACATGACCCGCGCCGCGATCACGCGCCTGTCGCAGGACGAAGACGGCTATGTCCTGATGGTCGAAGGCGGACGCATCGACCACGGACATCATGCCGGCAATGCCATCCGCGCGCTGGAAGACGCGATGGCCTTCGACGCTGCGATTGCCACCGCGCTCGAAATGACCAATCCGGAAGAGACGCTGATCATCGTCACTGCCGACCATTCGCATACGCTGTCAATTGCGGGCTACGCGCAGCGGAACAACCCGATCCTCGGCCTATCCGTCTCGGGAATGGGCGGCGAAGGCGGCTCCATGGGCGCTGACGGCCTTCCGTACACGACGCTGGGCTATGCCAACGGTCCCGGCGCCTGCCGCGTGACCGGCAAGGACAAGGACGGCAAGGACATTCTCGCTTGCGGCCGCGAGGACCTGACCAGCGTCGACACCCAGGCGCCGGATTTCCGCCAACCGGCCCTCGTTCCGCTCGGCTCGGAGACCCATGCCGGCGAGGACGTGGCCGCCCTCGCCTCCGGTCCGGGCGCCAATCTCGTCACCGGCGTGATCGAGCAGAACGAGATCTTCCACGTCATGGGCCGCGCCCTCGGGCTGATCCCGGCCCCGACATACTGACCCGCTAGGGCGCAGGCCATTTCGAGAGGATCGTTGCGGCGTCGAAATACTCGCGCCAGGCGGTTATCAGCCCGTTCTCGACCTCCCAGACGCCCGCCACCGGCAACTCGACCCAGCCGGTGGCGAGGCGGTGGCGGTCAAGCCGCTCGGTGAACACGGCATTGCCGTTCGTCAGCTCCCGGAGGATCAGGAACTCGTTCTCCAGCGTCGGCGAGAAGAAAGGCTCCAGCACCCCGCGCACCCCGGCCGGGCCAATGGCCTTGCCCATCGGCATGTTCTCGTATTCGCAGCCTTCCGAGATCAGCGTCATTGCGGCGTCATAGTCGAACGCCGTCACGGCATTGAGAAAGGCATGCACCGTTTCTGCGGCAGACATCTGGGTCGTCGTCATGTCAGGTCTCCTTGGCCTGGGGATCAGTGAGCGGATTTCAGCGCGCCGCTGGCCAGCAGCGGCACCATGAGCAGGATCACCAGCACGGTGTTCGACACCGCGTTGAGCGCAAAACCGGTTGAGACCGAGAATGCGCTGTCGATCACGAACCAGATCAGCATCGCTGCCGTCAGTCCCCGCCAGGCGGGTGCGCCGGCCGCATGGATTGCCGGCAGCAGGAACAGGATGGTGAAGCCCCACCCGAGTGTCACGGCGCCCATCAGGGCGACCGAAAACCGCATGCCCGGCGGATCAAAATAACCCGCGTCCACCTCGGCGCCGCCGATCAGGCTGAACGCAAGGCCCGCGATACCCTCCGTGGCCGGAAGCCCTGCCGTCGCCAGCACCGCGCCGAAAAGAATGACACCCCAGCACCAGAGGGTGATCCATGTTTTCCAAAGTCCGGTCATGCGTCGCTCCTGTCTTGATGTTGCCTCATCCTCGCCCCGGCGGCGTAAGCTGCGCAATTACCTGCGAGGTCATGGACTCGCGCGCGCGTGCCTGCGAGCATGCTTCCATGAGCCTGCGTGACCCCGCCCTGCCCGCCACCGAAAGCGATGCCTTTGCCGCCCTCCTGCGCCGTTTCCGCGCGGCGCGCCGGATGAGCCAGCTGGACCTCGCCCTCGATTGCGACGTCTCCGCCCGCCATCTCTCATTCCTCGAAACCGGCCGCGCCAAACCCAGCCGCGAGATGGTGCTGCAAATCTCCGAAGGCCTGACCCTCCCCCTCGGCAGTCAGAACGCGCTGCTGCAGGCGGCCGGCTATGCCGCCGTCTTCCCCGCCTCGCCGCTGGACTCCGACGCGCTCGGACCTTTCCGCGCCATACTGAAAGAAATGATGGACCGGCACGCCCCCTGGCCCGCCATCCTGTGCGACCGTCACTGGCGCGTGCGCGGCACCAATGCCGCCGCCGCCGCCTTGCTTACGCCGCTGCAAGTGGAGACCGGCGAGACCAGCCTCGTCCGCATGCTGACGGACAATCCCGTCGCCGAAGCGATGATCGCGAACCTCCCCGAAGTCGTCCACGAGATGCGCGGCCGCATCGCCCTGGAAGCCCTTGAAGCGGCAGGCGACCCGGTCCTCAGAGACCTCCTCACCGCCCTCGATGCCGCCAGCCTGCGCCACCGCCTGCCCGGCGGCGCGCCCCGCCGCCCGATCGTGCCGCTGATCATCAATGTGCCCGGCGGCCAGCTGAGCTTCCTCTCCACCATCGCCCATTTCGGCACCAGCGAAGACGTCACCATCCGCGACCTGCGCCTCGAACTCCTGTTTCCGGCGGATGACGCGACCCGCACTGCCCTGAAGGCGATGGCGAGCTAACGCAGCGTCACTCTGGTCAATGCCCCCACCTTGCGCGACACTTGGCGCAACAGCCTGAACACAGGCGGACATAAAACCGGAGGAAACACGCCATGAAAGCTGCCGTGATGCGGGAGGCCAACAAGCCTCTGTCGATCGAGGACGTCACCATCTCCAAGCCCGGCCCGCGCGAAGTGCTCGTGCGCCTGAAGGCGATTGGCGTCTGCCACTCCGACGTGCACTTCTGGGACGGCAATTTCCCGACCGAGATGCCCGTGATCCTCGGCCACGAAAGCGCCGGCGTCGTCGAACAGGTCGGCTCGATGGTCTCCGCCGTGAAGCCGGGCGACCATGTCATCTCCATCCTCTCGCCCTTCTGCGGCGTCTGCGAATACTGCATGACCGGCCACATGTCGGTCTGCCACACTGTCAATGGCGACCAGTTCAAGCGCCGCCCGGACGAAGCCCCGCGCCTCTCCATCGGCAAGGAGAAAGTCGGCCAGTTCCTGAACCTCTCGTCCTTCGCCGAGCAGATCCTCGTGCATGAAAACGCCCTCTGCGCCATCGACAAGGACATGCCGCTGGACCGCGCCTGCCTCATCGGCTGCGGCGTCATCACCGGCGTCGGCTCGGTCTTCCATTCCGCCAAGGTCGAGCCGGGCTCGACGGTTGCCGTCATCGGCTGCGGCGGCGTCGGCCTCGCGGCGATCAACGGCGCGGCGATTGCCGGCGCCTCGCGCATCATCGCGGTCGACCTCTCGCCGGAGAAACTCCAGCTCGCCACCCGCTTCGGCGCCACCGACACGGTCAACCCGAAATCCGGCAATGCCATCGAGCAGGTCAAGGAACTCACCAAGGGCGGCGTGCATTATTCCTTCGAATGCGTCGGCAGCAAGCAGACCGCCGAGATGGCCTATCATATGCTCCGCCCGCGCGGCGTCGCCACCATCATCGGCATGATCTCGCCGGGCGTGAACATCGAGATCCCCGGCATCGAACTCCTTGTCACCGAGAAACGCCTGCAGGGCGCCGTCATGGGCTCGAACCGGTTCCGGATCGACTTCCCGCGCTTCGTCGATCTCTACCGGCAGGGCAAGCTGCACCTCGACGACCTGATCTCGGACCGGATCGGCCTCGACGGCATCACCGGCGCGATGCAGAACCTCAAGAACAACAAGGGCACCGTCGCCCGTCAGGTCGTTGTGCTCTGATGATTGCCGCGCGGCAGACCGCTCGCTAAAGAGGGCGCTTCGCCAAGACCGGAGCGCCCCATGGCCCGTACGCCGCCGACCAAACAGAAACGCACGCTGGTACAGCGGTTGATGCGGCGCATCATCTACAAGAACTATGGCCGCAACCTCCTCTACCAGCTGCAGCTGCGCGCCTTGAACGAAGCGGCCGACTACGCCCAGGCCAACATGCCCGAGGCGATGATCTTCGAGAGCTACCCGGCCTATATCGCCTTCCTGATGGAACGCGCGCCGCCCGCCGGCCTGTTCCTCGAGTTCGGCGTCGCCGGCGGCAATTCGATCCGCCAGATCGCCTCGCGCACCAAAGCCCAGGTGCACGGCTTCGACAGTTTCGAAGGCCTGCCCGAAGACTGGACCGGCCACCTCGAACGCCGCGGCGCCTTTTCCCAGAAGCAGCAGCTTCCGGAAGTGCCCTCAAACGTGAAACTGCATGTCGGCTGGTTCGACAAGACGCTCCCCGGATTCCTCGCCGCCCATCCCGGCCGGATCAGCCTGCTGCATGTCGACTGCGACCTCTATGGCGGCACGAAGATCATCCTCGACTTGGCCGGCGACCGGCTGGTTCCAGGCTCGGTCGTTATGTTCGACGAGTATTTCAACTATCCGAGCTGGCGCCACCACGAGTACAAGGCCTGGCAGGAATTCGTCAGTGCCCGGAACGTGAAGTATACCTACATCGCGATGACGGCCGTGGACGGCTGCGTCGCGGTGCGCGTGGATTCCATCGGCTAGAGATCTTTCCCGGTCGCCTCGGCAATCGACGCGAAGCCGTCCTTCGCCCGCGCGGCGTCCAGTTCACCGGCAATCCGCGCCGCAAGGCCGGGGCCTTCATAGACCAGCATCGAGTAAAGCTGCACGGCATGCGCCCCGGCGCGCAGCTTGCGGTACGCGTCTGCGCCGGACGCAATGCCGCCCGCGCCGATCAGGTCGAACTCGCCGCGAAGCTCGCGGGCAAACCGCGTCAGCACCGCCGTGGACGGATGAAACAGCGGCGCGCCCGAAAGGCCGCCCGCCTGGGTTTTCTGATCGTCCTGCAGCGTGGATGGCCGCGCCAGCGTCGTGTTGGAGATGATCAGGCCCGACAGCCAGGCCCCTTCCCCGCGCACCACGCCGCAGATGTCGGCAATCGCCTCGGCATCGAGATCCGGCGCCACTTTCAGGAAGACCGGCTTGCCTTTCCGGTCTGCCGCCCTGCAACGCGTCAGCAGCGCGGTCAGCGAGGCCTTGTCCTGCAAGCCGCGCAGGCCCGGCGTGTTGGGCGAGGAAATGTTGATCGTGATATAATCCGTATGCGGCGCCACCGCCTCGATGCCGGTGACATAGTCCTGCGTGCGGTCTTCCGAATCCTTGTTGGCGCCGACATTTGCGCCCACCGGCACCCCGGGTGAACACTTCGCGAGCCGGCGGACGAAATAGTCGAGCCCGTAATTGTTGAAGCCCATCCGGTTGATCACCGCACGGTCTTCCTCAAGACGGAACAAGCGCGGCTTCGGATTGCCCGCCTGCGGCTTCGGCGTGACCGTGCCGCATTCGACAAAGCCGAAACCGAACCGCGCCATCGCTTCCGGCACTTCGCAATTCTTGTCAAACCCGGCGGCGAGCCCCACGGGCGAGGCGAGCTTCAATCCGGACTTGGGCAGCGTCACCGACAGGCCCGAAGGAAACGCAGGCGCCCGCGCGGGCACGCCGATCCCCTTCGTCAGCAGGCGGAGGGTTGCATTGTGCGCCGCCTCGGGCGGCAGCAGGCGGATTGCCTTGGCGCCAAGATCTGCCAGCATCACACGTCCTCCGGAATGACGGGCGCGCCGTCCGGCCCCGGCGCCAGCCACCAGCTACCCGTGGCCCTGGCAATCTCCAGCGCGCCATAAAGGTGCGGAAACAAGTCCCCGCCCCGGCTTTCCTCCCAGCGGATATCGCCGAGCGTTGCAAGATCGAACCGCAGGAGCCGCACGCGCGCCTGCCCGGAATAATACCGCCGGGCCGTTTCGCGCACTTGCGCGTTGGTGGACAGATGAACGTATCCGTCCGCTCTATCCAGCGCCGTATCGGTGGCGCCCGAGGCTTCGGCCAGGGCCCAGTCGCCTTCGGTCAGCAGTTTGAAAACGGGTCCGGTCGTCATGGCGAAGTCCTGTCGCAGGCTTTGTTCTTGTGTGCAATCATGAGGCGCGATGCAGGAGAGCGAACTTGGGCCTGAAGACCGCCGTTGCCGATGAAGCCCTGCTGCAGGTACGCCTCGAAAGCGGGCGCACCGTGGAGGAAGAATTGAAGGCGCTGCGCTCATTGGCGCGGCTTCTCGATTCGCAGTTCGAAGTGATGGGCGTGAAATTCGGCGCCGACGCGCTGGTCGGCCTCATACCCGTGGCCGGCGACGCGGTGACGCTGGTGACGGGCGGCGCAGCGCTGGCAACTTCGGTGCGGCTGCGCCTGCCCTGGCATGTGCACACGCAGATTCTCGTCAATCTCGTCACCGATGCGGGCCTGGGCGCCATTCCGATCCTGGGCGATGCGTTTGACTTCTTCTTCCGGTCCCACAAGCGCAACTTCCGGCTGGTCGAACACCATGTGCTGGAACGCGCGGCGAAGCAGACGGGCGTCAAACGCGCGCGGCCGACGAAACAGGCTCCTGCCAGCTAGATCGGATTGCCGTTCGTGGTCGAGGCGCGGGCCATCGTCCAGGTGCCATCGGCGCCTTCGCACGCGGCAAACCGGCCGCGTTCCTGGCCCGGGAAGGCATAGGACACATCCCGGCACATGACCGACACCGTGACATCGACCGGCTGCAGGTAGGCGCGCGTGACGAAATCATCCGTCAACGGCGCATAGCCGATCGCCTGGATGCTGGCCTTCATCGGATCGACCGGAACCGTGCGCTCGAAATGGATCAGCAGCGGACGGCCGTCCGGCGTCAGCAATTCGTGGTGCGTGCCGTCGGCGCTGCCTTCGACGAGCTTGAGGAAATCGGTTTTCAGAACGTCCAGCGCCGCCGGATCCAAAGCGCGTCCTGCCGTGTATTCAGCGCGTTCGGCGATGAAATCATCTACCGGGCGCGGCATGTTGGCGAGCTGGCGCACTTCCGGCGTACCGGTGCTCAGCGATGGCGGCGCCGTGCGCTCCACCGGCGCCGCGGCGACCAGCGTGGCGGTCGGGCGCTCCGGCTTCAGCGAGGCGCGGCCCGGCGGGTTGGTCCAGACGCGCGGCGCGGGCGCGGCGGCGACAGCGGCCACCTTAGCCAGGCGCGCGGCTTCCGCTTCGGCGAGCCGGCGCGATTCGAGCGTGGCGAGGCGCGTCGCTTCAGCCGCATCCGCCGCCCGCTTGGCCTCAAGCGAGGCAAGCCGTTTGGCTTCCGCATCGGCGGCGCGTTTCGCTTCGATGTCCGCCAGGCGTTTCGTCTCGGCCGCCTTGGCGGCCTTGTCGGCTTCGATCTGTGCGAGGCGCTTTGCTTCTGCGTCGGCCGCCTGTTTCTTTGCCGCAAGATCGGCGAGCCGCTTGGCCTCCGCATCGGCGGCGCGCTGCGCTTCGACCTGCGCGATCCGTTGCTGCTCGGCAGCCGCAGCCGCTGCGCGCGCAGCCTCTTCGGCGGAGATACGGTCAGCTTCCACTCTCGCAGCCGCAGCCGCTTCCTGCGTTTTGAGCTGCGCGGCAACCGTGGCCGAGGCGGCGCGGGCCGCTTCTTCGGCAGCGACCCGGTCGCGGACGCGGTTGTCGATGATTGCCGGACCGGTGGTCGCGGCGGGCTGTTCGGCGGCGACGCGCGCGGCTTCAGCATTGGCGATGGCGGCGGCCGCCGTGCGGTCCGCCTCGGCGGAGGCGAGTTGGACCGCTGCCTCTTCCTCGGCGCGCAGTTCGGCGACGCGCGCCTTCAGCAGATCGGCCGTGCCGCGATAATCGAACCAGGGCGTGGCCACGGTGCCCATCGGCGCCGACGCCTGTTCAACAGCGGCCGCCGAAACGCTGGCCGTAGTGACCGTCGCGCCATCTTCGGCAGTGTCCGTGTCCGGCTTTACGCCGAGCGCATTTTCGGCGGCCATGACGGACAGGCCTGCCAGGCCCAGCACCGCGAGACCGGCGAAGGCGAACTGCGAGAAATCGCCTACCCGCCCGAAGAAACCGGCCCGGGCATCTTCGCTGTCATCGCCGGAGCCGCCCTGCTTGCCGCCCTGCGGAATGACGGCAACACCGCCCGCCGTCGCCGCGACCGGAACGAGCGGCGCCTTGTTCACAGGCTTCGCCGGCACGGGCTGCTTGCGCAGCAGGCGCACTTCCGAGACTGCATTGTGCGAGACCGGGCCAGCGGTGATCGGGCCGGAATGGGTGAGGATCGACAGCGTCGGCTGCGGGCGCACCGCGTCGCGGGCGCGCAAACGGGCGCGGAACGGCATGGCAGACTGGGCGCGTTCCTCTGCAGCGCGGCCGGTGGCTTCGGCCTCGCGGACCGCCTGGCGCAGGCTATCCGGCAGCGCCGGGTTGCGGCGGGTCGCACTGTCCATCGGGTCGTTCAACATGACAGCCACCTTGTCGCTGGCGGCCACCGAAGCCGCCCTGATCCAGCAAATTCACTATAGCGGCTCAAGGCGCCGTAAACCACAGGAATCACCCAACCTGTCCTGCTTGTCAGGCAGCGGGCGGGACTTTAAGGCAACACTTTCCCCTCTTCGCCGAAAATCACGTCAGGAATCTCCATGTCGAAGCCCCGCACCGCGCCCAAAAAGGTCGTTCTTGCCTATTCGGGCGGCCTCGACACCTCGATCATCCTGAAATGGCTGCAGGTCGAATTCGGCTGCGAAGTCGTCACCTTCACCGCTGACCTCGGCCAGGGCGAGGAGCTGGAGCCCGCCCGCAAGAAAGCGCTGGCCGCCGGCGTGAAGCCGGAAAACATCTTCATCGAGGACGTGCGCGAGGAATTCGTCCGCGACTTCGTCTTCCCGATGTTCCGCGCCAACGCCGTCTACGAGGGCGTATACCTCCTCGGCACCTCGATTGCCCGGCCGCTGATCGCCAAGCGGCAGATCGAGATTGCCGACATGGTCGGCGCCGACGCCGTCTGCCATGGCGCCACCGGCAAGGGGAATGACCAGGTCCGCTTCGAACTCGGCTATTACGGCCTCAACCCCGACATCAAGGTCATCGCCCCCTGGCGCGACTGGAACTTCAAGTCGCGGACGGACCTGCTGAAGTTTGCCGAAGAACACGGCATCGAGATCGCCAAGGACAAGCGCGGCGACGCCCCCTTCTCCGTGGACGCGAACCTTCTCCACTCGTCCTCCGAGGGCAAGGTGCTCGAAAACCCCGGCGAGCCCGCCCCCGAATTCGTCCACATGCGGACGATTTCGCCGGAAGACGCGCCGGACCAGGCCGAAGTGATCAAGATCGGCTTCGAGCGCGGCGACGCGGTCTCCATCAATGGCGAAGCGATGAGCCCGGCAACCCTGCTGACCGCGCTGAACGCCTACGGCAAGAAGCACGGCATCGGCCGCCTCGACCTTCTGGAAAACCGCTTCGTCGGCATGAAGTCACGCGGCATCTACGAGACGCCCGGCGGCACCATCCTGCTGGTCGCCCACCGCGGCATCGAACAGGCCACCCTCGACCGCGGCCAGAGCCACCTCAAGGACGAGCTGATGCCGCGCTATGCCGAGATGATCTATAACGGCTTCTGGTGGAGCCCCGAGCGCGAGATGCTGCAGGCCGCCATCGACCATTCGCAGCGCTGGGTCACCGGCGAAGTGACGATTAAGCTCTACAAGGGCACCGCCTACCTGATCGGCCGCACCTCGCCCTATAGTCTGTACTCGGAGAAAATCGTGACCTTCGAAGACGACCACGGCGCCTACGACCAGAAAGACGCCGAAGGCTTCATCAAACTGAACGCCCTGCGCCTGCGCCTGATGGCCGGCCGCGACCGGAAGTTCGGGAAGAACTGAGTTATTCCGTACATCCCCGCACAGGCGGAGATGACGACCAACTGGCGCCCTACTTGATTTCCTTTGGCGGCTTCAGCCTCCGCTTCGTCTGGTGCACTTCCGCCTTGTCGCCGGTCGGCTTTTCGCCCTTCATGTAGTGGCGCTGCCACCGTTCTTTCATCGCGGTCTGCTCGCCGTCCTTGAGGCGGGTGTTGAAGTCAGCGCGGCTGTCGCGCCAGGCCTTGTACTCGTCGACGAGGTCCGGGTTGGTGCTCATCAGCTTGCGCTCAGGTTCGATCTCCTCAAGGCGCCTGTGCTCCATCAATGTGATGAAGGCGAAAGGCTCGCCCTTGCGGAAGACGACTTCGCCGGGGCGCGTCATCTGCCAGTTCATCGTGAACGGGAACGGCAGCCAGTCGGTCTCGACGAGGCCGGTGAGCGGCGCGATGCCATCCTTCGGCCAGTTCGGCGGGCCGGTGACCCAGACGCCCCAGCCCGGCGGCGTGCGGAACAGGTGCCCCGTGTGGAAGGTGACGATGCCGCGCATGAAATGGCTGTCGGCAAAGCTCGCGATCGCGGCAGGGTCGCCCGTGGTCATCAGGTTGATGTCCTCGATGCGCGGGCCGCCATTCCACTGGATCTTGATGTCCATCGGGCAGAGGATTTCCCAGCCTGTCGAGTTCGCCATGGTCAGCGGCAGGCAGCGATAGGGGTGGCGATCCACAAACGCGTCCATCCAGGCGCGGTCGGACCGGCCGGGGACGATCTGCGGAGCAACATCGTAGATCTTGTAGCATTCGAGGCGCATCGGGCGGACCCTTAAGTGCTTGACGGAACGCGGAACTCTTGGCGAAACGAAACCATGCAAGCAACCCCTGATGACCTGTTCGCCTATCTCGACCGCCTCGGCATCGCCCATTCGACCGTCTGGCACGAGGCGATGTTCACGGTGGAGCAATCCGGCGCACTGAAGGCCGACATGCCGGGCGCGCACACCAAGAACCTGTTCCTGAAGGATGCCGAGGGCACACTCGTCCTGATCGCGGCGGAGGCCCATAACCAGCTGAAGCTCAACCAGCTGCACAAGCTGATCGGCACGAAGCGGCTCTCCTTCGGCCCGGCGGATCTGATGACCGAAGTGCTCGGCGTGGTGCCGGGATCGGTGACAGCTTTCGCGCTGATGAATGATCGCGCGGGCCGCGTGCGCTTCCTGGTCGACGCGGTGCTCGCGGGCGCGGACATCGTCAACTTCCACCCCCTGGTGAACACCGGCACCACGGCGATCTCCCAAGCCGATTTCCGCCTCTTCGTGGAAGCGACAGAACACCGGTTCGAGCTGGTCGATTTTTCGGGGCTTTAGGCCCGCGCGGTGACTTTTTCCGGCTTAATCACGCCGCGGTTCAGCAGTTCCTCGGCGATCTGCACCGCGTTGAGGGCAGCCCCCTTGCGCAGGTTGTCGGAGACAACCCAGAAGACGAGGCCGTTCTCGGTGCTGACATCCTTGCGGACGCGGCTGACGAAGGTCGCCCAATCGCCAACGCATTCCTTCGGCGTCACATAGACATCCTTGGACGGATCATCGAGCAGCATGATGCCGGGGCTTTCGCGCAGCAGCGCCTGGGCCTCTTTCGCGCTCATCGGGCCGTTGAGCTCGACGTGGACGGCTTCCGAGTGGCCGACAAAGACCGGCACGCGTACGCAGGTGACCGACAGCTGGATCGCCGGGTCGATCATCTTCTTGGTCTCGTTCCACATCTTGGCTTCTTCGTCCGTGTACCCGTCAGGCAGGAAGGACCCGATCTTCGGGATCACGTTGAAGGCAATCTCTTTCTCGAACACGACCGGGGCCGGCTCGTCATTGACGAAGATGCCCTTGGTCTGGTTCCACAGCTCGTCCATCGCTTCCTTGCCGGCGCCGGAGACCGACTGGTAGGTCGAGACGACCACGCGCTTGATGCCGACCGCGTCATGCAGCGGCTTCAGCGCGACGACCAGCTGGGCGGTCGAGCAGTTGGGGTTCGCGATGATGCGTTTCTTGGTGTAGCCCATGACCGCATCGGCGTTCACCTCCGGCACCACCAGCGGCACGTCCTTGTCCATCCGCCAGGCGGAGGAGTTGTCGATCACGATTGCGCCGGCGGCGGCGATCTTCGGGCACCATTCCTTCGACACCTTGCCGCCAGCCGACATCAGCACGACGTCGACCTTCGAGAAGTCGAACTGCTCGAGGTCATGGCATTTCAGGGTCCGGTCGCCATACGCGACTTCCTTGCCGATCGAGCGGCGCGAGGCGATGGCGTAGACCTCGTCTGCGGGGAACAGGCGTTCGTCGAGAATGTTGAAGAGCTCCCGCCCGACATTGCCCGTGGCGCCGACGACAGCGATGCGCGTACCCATGATATCCAAGTCCTCTTCCGGTCAGCTTGGGGGCCTTATGGCGCAAACTGGCTCCGGCTTAAAGCGGCTTGTGCAATACGCCCCCGGCTGGCAGGTAGCAGGGACGCCGAAAAGGGATCTGCAAGCCGTGCTGGACGAGATCATCCGCCGTTATATCGCAAGCTATAATGACCGTGACATCGACGCGATGCTGGCCTGCGTGACCGATGATGTCGTGTTCGAGAACATCTCCAATGCCGGCCAGTCCATGCGCCTCGACGGCAAGGCAATGATGCGCCAGGTGGCGGAAGTCTCCGGAAACGCCTTTTCCTACCGCCGCCAGCGGCTGACGAACCTCGTCACCGGGGCCAGCACCGCCGCCGCCGAGATCGAATTCGAGGGCCGCGCCGCCGTGGACCTGCCCAACGGCATCCGCGCCGGCGAGACCGTCCGCGTCCGCGGCGCCAGCTTCTTCGAGTTCCGCGGCCCCCTGCTCTGCCGGATCGCGGATTACAGCTAGGTGGCTCTACTCTTTCGGCTTGAATACGCCCGAATAGGTTATGCCCGCGAAGCTGACGAGGAATGTGCCCAGCAAGGCGTAAATCGCCTTGGCCCATGTCCAGAGTGCGACTTCGTCGAACAGGGTCACCGCCGGCATGGCTGGCAGGAATGCCATCTCTCCGGCCAGGCGCGAGAGCTGGATACCCTGGAACAAGCCAGCCTGGCCGACATCCGCTGGATCACAAAGCGACTCCTGACGCAGGTCGATGATCGGAATGGCCGTATCCAGTGCGTAAAGCGCTGGCACAAGCGACAAGCAAGCTTGCGGGTCGCCACGGCTAGAGAGGTCGACGAACACGTTTCTCGCGAGCATGAACTCGGCACCCACGATGCCGGCGAGCCAGAATGCAAGGAGCGTCACGGTCGCACGCAGCGCCGAAAGACCAAAGCCGAACGGAACTTCCGCAAACAGCCAGACGAACGGCCGGATCCAGAGCGGACGGGCCCGGTTCTCCTCGCGGTAGCCTTCGCGCTGGATCCGCCGCGCGTCGGTATGGCGGCCAGACCGCGCGAATGCGATGGCGCACTCCCGCCAGGGATGCGGTGACACGATGCGCTGTCCCTTGGCGGTTCGGTCGGTGCTGCGTTGCAGCCAGCGCATCCGGGCCTGCCAGGCGACACCGTCCGACTGGTCCACTTCGATCTGGCGCAGGCTGATACTATCGAGGCGGATGCGGCGGGCGCCGCTCCAGGCCGAGTCGGCAAAGCTGCCCAACGTATCGATCCGGGAATTCGACAGATCGACGATACCATCTAGCGTGTTGTCATGCACGTACAGTCCGCCGTCTACGGAACATGCGCTGGCATTGAGCGCGACACCATCGGGACGTGTAAACCGGGCGCCCTGACAGATGAAGTCTCCGGCAACCCGAGCCTTCCAGAACGTGGCCGTGCCGTCCGCCTCGAACTTGTGGTCGTTTATCGCGACGAGCCGGACATGGCCGCCGACGTTGCAGGCGCTCGCATCCAGCGCGTCGCCGTCCGGATGGCTCAGGGCGGCGCCAAAGAAGCTGAGCGACTTGCCGATGCTTCCATTGGCCAGCCTGACTTCACCGGAAGATTCGAACCGGAAATGTTCATAGGCATCAAAGTTGGCAAGGCCGCTAATCTCGATACCGGCGGCGGCGAGCGCGAGCCCGCCGGGATTGTTCAAACGCGCGCCATGGCACACCAGGTCCCCCGCGACCCGCGCGTCCCAAAACAGGGACGCCCCCTCGGCCTCGAATCGCGTCCCGTCGATAGGCAGGAGCTGAACATGGCCGCCGACGCTGCAGGCGTTGGCATCCAGCGCGTCGGCGCCGGGGTTGCAGAGGTGCGCACCGAAAAAGGTGAGGTCTTTGCCGATGGTCGCGTTCGAGAGCTGCACCTCGCCTGCGGCTTCAAAGCGCGACCCTTCGACCATGTCGAAGCCGGCCCGTCCACCCACCTGGATGTTTGCAGCCGCAAGCGCGAGACGACCAGGCGCAGACAAGCGCGCGCCGTTGCAGATGAAGTCGCCGGACACTTTCGTGTCCCAGAAGACCGCCTGCCCATTTGCCTCGAACCGGTGACCTCTGGCGACGGTCAGGCGAACGTGCCCACCGATTGTGCTGGCGCTGACATCGAGCGCGTCACCGTCCGGGTTGGACAAGGCCGCACCGTAGAAGTTGAGATTCTTTCCAACGCTGGCGTTTGACAGGCGTACTTCACCTTCAGCAATAAAGCGGCGCTCATCGAGCAGGTCAAAGGTTGCCTCGCCGCCGATGTTGACGCCGGCCGCATCAAGCGCGAGGCCGTTGCGGCCCGTGATCGTGGCGCCGTCGAATGCAAGGTCGCCGCCAATGAAGGCGCTCGACATCCGAACATCGCCCTCGGCGACGAAGCCCATCTCGAACAGGGCGCTGCCCTCGATTCTGGCAAGCCAGAGGTTCAAAGCCGGGGGCACCATTGTCAGGCCCCTCGGCACGTCGCCGGGGCATTTCAGCACTGCTCCGCGCGCCCATAGATCGCCGCCGATCCGGGCCGCCCGCAAGCGAATATAGGCCACCGGCACTTCCGGCGGCGGCGACGGCAATGGAGAGGCCTCCCTGAAGTCGAAGTCTCCGCTGACCTTGACGCCTTCTCCCCAGAGTTCGCGAAACCGGCTCTGGCGGATCGAAAAGCGGGAGAGTTCCGCATTGGTGATGTCAATGCGGCCTGAGAAATCACACTGCTCAAGGGCAACAACGCCAAAGCCGCCGCCGCCTGGCGCGGTGCAATCTGCGAGGTCGAGATCGCCCTCGACCCGGACGCCGCGAATCCGAAGGCCCGACGGGAGACCGGCAACGCGGCTATCGAGCCCGAGCAGCATGTCCCGGAGGAATCGCGCCGGAACGACCGGCTTCAGCTCGGCGTCATATCCGGGCGCCTGCGTGAGATCGGCCCAGACACCGGCGCGCAGCGCTGCGATCAGCGCCTGCTCATCGGCCAGTGGCCCGGCTCCGCCCCCGCTTTGCATCTCCAAGACCCCCGACCCGGCTTATGCACAAGATGGATAAGCGAGACTCCGGCGGAGGCAATAGGGGTTTGCCAGATGCCTGCTCAGCACAGAGGCTCAGGGTTTCCAGCCCGGAAGTTTCGCGGCCTGTTTCATCCATTTCGCCAGCTGCGCCTCATCGAACTCTCCCTCGTAAAGGTCAATCCAGCGCGCCTCCCCGCTTTTCGCCGTGAAGCCCGGCGGAGGCGGATCGAGCTCTGCGCCCTTGAAGAAAGTAACCTTCACGTACCGCGTCAGCACATGGAACGAGACGAACCAGCCCTGCCCGTCCAAGCCGTAGAACGGTGAGTTCCACCTCACGGCCTTTGTCACTTTCGGCACCGCCTTCACGATCAGCGCATCAAGGCGCGCGCCAACCTCTTGCTTCCAACCGGGCATGGCGGCGATATAGGCCTGCACCGGCGCGTCGCCGTCGCCCTTCGGGATCTGCGGATTGCCGCCGGAGAGGAGGACGACCTTCGCCGGTTTTGCGTCTTTCGCCATGCGCTTCAGGCCGACTGCTGCATCTTCGGCCGCCGCAAATCCGCCGCGAGCCCCTCGCCCATCAGGTCGATGAAATTCTCCGAGTAGAAGTTCGTGATCTGCGCCGGCGTGCAGCCCGCCAACGTTTCGTCGAAACGCTTCAGCGGGTTGCGGCCGCCTTCGACATGCGGATAGTCCGACGAGAAGAGGCAGATCTCATCCCCCGAATTGCGGATGATCCACCCGGCATCCTCATGCGGATAGGGCGCTGCGCGGAACGACCGGCGAACGATTTCGGACGGCTTCGCGGAGAGCTTCTGCAACCGCTCCTCATTCCTCACGAAAGCATGCGCAGCCGAATCCATCGACCGCATCCATCCCGGCACCCAGGCCGCGCCAAGCTCGATGGCGCCCCATTTCAGCCTTGGGAACCGGTCGAACACGCCGTCGAAGATCAGCGTGGCCAGCGTCTGCATCGCCGATTGCGGGATCGGCATGTAGGACACCGACGTGAAATTGTCGTCGCCGCCATGGAAATCCGGCACCGGCGGCAGGCCATTGGCCTTGTAGACCGGGTTCATCTTCTCCTCGCCGCCGACATGCAGCAGGACCGGCAGGCCCGCCTCCTCCGCAAGCCGCCAGACGGGATCGAGCCCGATATGGCTCGGCGAATGCTTTTGTGGGCACACGGACGGAACCATGATGGCTTTGGCCCCCAGCCTGATCGCCAGCCGCGCGGTCGCCTCGGCGCGCGCGAAATCCTCCAGCGGCACATAGGCCACCGGCAACAGGCGCCGGTCGACGGAACAAAAGTCCGTCATCATCCGGTTATGCGCATCCGCCGCAGCATAGCAGAGTTCCATGTCCTCCGACTGGTCGAGCCCGAAATTGCCGAGGCAAAAGGTGGTGAAGACCAGCTGGCTGGCGAAGCCCAGACGGTCCATCGCAGCGGGCCGGTCCTCGCGGCGGAAAGATCCGAGGGCGGTATAGTTCTTGTTGAGCAGGATCGCGTCCGCGGCGGCGGCGCGGTAAGCGGCATCCTCATGCCGCGCGCGCTCCGCGTTCATCCAGTCCGCATGGGAATGTTTCCACTTGTAGACCGGCAGGTCGTGATACCGCGCCAGCAGGCGCTTCTCGAAATACGGGTCGAGCACATCAGTCATCTCCATGAGATGACTGTCCGCGTCATGGATCAGCCGTCCGGCGGCGTAGGACATGGTGGTTCCTCCCGGGTACTTTTTTGGGAGGATGTCACAAGACGCAGGGAAGTCAAAAACTCAGAGCGCCGCGAGGATCGCGTCCGCCATCTGCTTCGTCGTCAAAGCGCCGCCCAGATCGCGCGTGCGCGCCCCTCGGTCGAGCGCCTTGCCCACCGCGGCGAGCAACGCGTCAGCGGCCTTCTCCTTCCCGAGCGACCAGCGCAGCGCCATCTCCAGCGACAGGATAGCGGCGCACGGATTGGCGACGCCCTGCCCCGCAATGTCCGGCGCCGAGCCATGCACCGGCTCATAGAGACCCGGCACACCCGGCGCGCCCAGCGAGGCCGACGGCAGCATGCCGATCGAGCCGGTGAGCATCGCGGCTTCATCCGAGAGCAGATCGCCGAACAGGTTGTCCGCAAGGATCACGTCGAACTGCTTCGGCTGGCGCACGAGTTCCATCGCGCAGGCATCGGCGTACATGTGGCTGAGCGCGACGCCGCCGCCGAACTCGGCATGCGCGAGCGTGACTTCCTGGCGCCAGAACAGGCCCGACTCCATGACGTTGGATTTCTCGACCGACAGCACCCGGCCCGAACGGCCCCGCGCAATGTCGAACGCGACGCGGGCGACGCGCTCGATCTCGGGATGGGTATAGATGGCGGTATCATAGCCGCGGCGCAGGCCGCCCTTCTCGTCGATGCCGCGCGGCTGGCCGAAATAGACGCCGCCCGTCAGCTCACGGACGATCATCAGGTCTAGACCTTCGACCCGGTCGCGCTTCAGGCTCGAGGCGTCGACAAGCGCCGGGAAACAAAAGGCCGGGCGCAGGTTCGCGAACACGTCTAGCCCCTTACGCAGCGCGAGCAGGCCCGCTTCCGGGCGCTTGTCCCGCGCCGCGCCGGTCCATTTCGGCCCACCGACGGCGCCGAGCAGCACAGCATGCGACTTGCGCGCGCGCTCCAGCGTCTCATCGGTCAGCGGCGTGCCATGCGCATCGAAGCTGGCGCCGCCCACAAGACCGGTTTCGATGAGGATATCCGGCACAAGGAATTCCGCGACGCGGCGCGCCTCGGCAATAACTTCCGGGCCGATGCCGTCACCGGGCAGGAGAAGGAGGGTCTTTTTCATGGGTGCGGTAAGGCGGCGGTATCAGCCGCCGCCGCTGGTCGCCGCGCCGGTGCCGACGCGCTGGAACTTGTCGGTCTGCTCTTTGGCATTGGTGGCCATCATCTCGTCGAACTGTTTCCACGCCGCTTCCGACTTGCAGGTCCGGTCCGGGAACCGTGAACCGATCACTTCGAGGTCCCTGCAGCTCACCGCAGTGCCATCCGGCGCGATATCACCGGCCTTGAGGGTCGCCTGAGCGCCGGTCGCCGCCGGAGGGGTCGCGCAGGCCGCAAGGGCGAAGGCAGCGACGAAGGCTGATTTGAGGCTGAGGTTCACGGCAATCTCCTTCCAGTGAGCGGATCGACAAACTTCGTAGCGGGGCAAGGCGCGCAGCGCAACGGATTCAGATGGGCTCCGGATCGGCCTCATAGAGGCGCAGCGACCGGTCGGTCAGCCCGAGCTGGGGATAGAATGCGCGCCAGGTCGCCATGTGCGCCGTCTTGAAGTGGAGGTCGAGCGCCGCGCGGCTTTCCCAACGCTCCGTCACCCGGACAAGCCCCGCGTCCAGCACGTCGATGCTGTAGGCATAGTCGATACACCCGGGCTCGGCGCGGCTGGCGCGGATCATCTGCTCCATGACCGCGCGGGCGCGTTCGACATTTTCCGGCGGAATGCGGACTGTGCCTTCAATGACGATCATGGTTTTGGCGCTTCCGTTTCGGACTTGGATTCGGCGGGGTCTGCCTTTTCAGGAATCTCGACGCCCGGCACCTCCGGCTTCATCCCGAACGGATCAGTCAGGCATCCGCTCAGCGGCACCAGCAACAGCAGCGGCAGGAAAAGTCGGGCGGCGCGGGGCATCAGGTCGTGTCTCCGGTTGCGGCCCGCGATCCGTCAGCGGGCGGGTTCGAGCCAGGGGGTGGCGAGACGGCGCTGCGCCTCGAACGTGTCGATCTCCGGCGCGGCGGTCAGCGAGGCGCCGATCTCGTCGAGGCCCGCCATCAGGTTTGACTTGCGGCCCGGATCAATCTCGAACCTGTGCACCTCGCCGTCCGGCGTCGTCACGGTCTGCGTCGCGAGGTCCACGGTGAACACATGGTTCGCGCCCCCGGCCGCCTTCGCCAGCTTCTCGCAGACGTCCACCGGCAAACGGACCGGCAGGATGCCGTTCTTGTAGCAGTTGTTATGGAAGATGTCGGCAAAGCTCGGCGCGATCACGCAGGTGATCCCCTGGTCCAGCAGCGCCCAGGGCGCATGCTCGCGCGACGAGCCGCAGCCGAAATTCTCGCCCGCAATCAGGATCGAGGCCTTGGCATATTCCGGCCGGTTGAGCACGAAGCTAGGATCCGGCGAGCCATCAGCCTTCGTCTTCAGCTCATGGAACAGCCCGGTCGCAAGTCCCGTGCGCGTCGTCGTCTTCAGGAACTGCTTGGGAATGATCATGTCCGTGTCGACATTCGACATCGGCTTGCCCTTCTCGAGCAGCGGCGCAGCAGTTCCGGTAAGGGCGGTGAACGGGGTCATGGGGCGTTTTTAATCCACGCCGCCGGAAATGAACAGGGTCGGCACGCCCAGCGTGCCGTCTCGGACGGTGAAGACGCGGGTGCCCGCGCGGCGCCCGGTGCGCAAATCGGACACATTGAAGCCCAGCCCCACCAGCCGGTCATGCGCCGCCTCGATATCGCCGACGCGCCAGGTCAGGCCCCAGAAATTGTCCGGCCCGGCAGCGTCCTCCCCCTGCCCCAACCGGTGTGCGATCTCCACCGTCAGGCCGCCGGTGCGGAAGAAGATCAGCCGCACGCCCCATTCCGGCGCCGAGCGATCCAGCGCCAGCCGCAGGCCGAGCTTCGCGCCATACAGCGCCATCGCCCGGTCCGGGTTCGGCGTATTGATGACCAGATGGTCCAGCGCATGGACATGGCCGAGCGGCACTTCCGCCGGCTCCAGCCCGCCCTCCTCCGGCGCCACGAAGAACCATCGGATGCCGGCCGTATGCTCCGGCGGCACCCGGAAACTGCGCCAGGTCCGGCGCGCTTCCCGCGCCATGTCTTCGCTCAGCGCTTCCTCGACAGCCGTAGGCGCCAGCGCAAGGCGCGACATCGCACGATGATCACCCGCAATGTCGGTAGAGCGGAGGGCGAGCGACTTGAGGCCCGGCCCCTCCTCCGTGATCCGCGCCCGCAGGTGCTCCGCCGATGATCCGTGCCCGGACGGCGCGACCAGTTCGAGCGCCGTGTTCCCCAGCTGGAACAGCGCCGTCGCAACGCCCGTATCGCTGACCGCCCGCCAGTCCGGCGCCCGGCCCAGCAGCGCGGCATACACCGCCGCGCCCGCCTCGATCTCAGGCGCGAGGATCACGATGTGATCGACGCCGTCGATCATGCTTTCACGCTGGCCTGCGGCAGGCAGTCGTTGACGCCCTTGAAGCCGGGCAGCGCCTCGACGCGGGCGAGCCATTTGCGGACATTGCCATACGGCGCCAGATCAATGCCCGCCTGCGGGGCATAGGCGGCGATGCCATAGAGATCGATATCGGCAATCGTCGCGCCCTTGCCGACCAGCCAGTCGCGCCCGTCCAGCAGCGTGTTCAGCTCCTTCAGGCCGCCGAGCGCGGACTGCAGGTTCGCCTCGGCGACCTGTTCGGGAAACTTGAAGAAGCCGAGCTTCAGCGCCCGCGTGCGATAGATGCCGGTGGTCAGCGTGCCCGCGCCCCACAGCTGCCATTCGCGCGCGCGCAACCGCTCGCCCCGGTCCTTGCCGCCGAACTTGCCGGTCTCGTCGGCGAGATAGTCGAGGATCACCGACGACTGGCAGAGGCAATAATCCGTCTGGCTGTCTTCCAGCACCGGCACCTGTCCGTAGCGGTTCTTGACGAGAAAGGCGTCCGCCTTGTGCGCCCCGGCGCGCAGGTCGACATGCTCATAGTCGAACGGCGTTCCGGTGAGGCGCAGCATCAGCGCCGCCTTGTAGGTGGGGCCGGACGCAAAGATGCCGTGCAGGATGTAACGGGCCATGATGTTTCCTCGGATGGTTTATCCCCCGCAGTTACCACCCTACCCCGGAACTTGGCGAGCCCCGCCGTCGCAGACCGAAAGACGGCCGCGAAACGCCGGCGAACACCCTTCGCGGCCCCGGTTTCTGGCGCTCTATTCCTTTTCGCGCGTCAGCCGCTCCGCAAAGGAAATTCCGATCGCCGAAAGGACGAACGTGAAGTGAATGACAGCCACCATCGCCACAATCTGCACGTTCTCCAGACTGAGGTCACCGCCCAGGTAAGTCTTCAGGGCGTGAACGCCTGAAATCGAGATGATGGCAAACGCGAGCTTCAGCTTGAGATTGTAGGTGTTGACGTGGTCCAGCCAGTCCGGCTTCTTCATGTCTTTCTCGTCAAAGTGCCGGGTCGTCACGAAGAGTGATACGCCCGCCAGGGACACAACCCAGACAAGCTGCGCCACCATGGTCATGTCCACCAGTTCCAGCACCTTGATGATCAGGTCGATCTTGCTGATCTCTTCAAACAGCAGCGTGTTCATCAGCTTGTAGGTTTCGAGCACGAACTTGCCCAGAATGCCAAGAATGATCGTAACCAGACCCACATAGAAGAACAGCATGGTGAAACGCATGCTGTAGAGCAGCGACCCGACCCATGAGAGTAGTTTTTCCATTCTTGCCCACCTTGAAAAAGAAGAGACGGTCACATCAGACAGCGCTGTCGCTGCAATATCCCGCGCCGCACTGCCGAACACCTCTATGGCGCAGATGCGACGATAGGTGACGCTGTATCTGTCCAGCGCCTGTTTGGACAGACCCGAACAGAAAGCACAGCCAAATAGCTCGGTGCCGGCGTCGATGACAATCGGGCTTTCGCGACCGCGACACTTTCGCAATGTCCCGGGCGAGACGATTGCGGAAGCGCCCGGGGGTAGCCACGTCTCCCCGCGAACGGAAAAACCAATGACCATCCAGCCGCTTCACGGCCTCCGGCTGACCGGGGCTTTCGACAAGCGAGGAAAGATAAAGGGAAAACATGATGCGTACTGTTCTGATGGCCGGTTTCGCTCTGGTGCTTGCGGCCTGCGGCGATGCAGCCGACCTGCAACGAGTGAAGCAGGGCGCGCTCGATCTGGGCGGGCAGGCGCTCGAGGCGGCAAGCGGCGCAGTGGATACCAAGACGGCCTGCGTTCTGGCCGGGCAATCGGAAGCATTCTGCGGCTGCGTGCAGGACAGCCTGGGGTCCGAGATCACCGGCGAGCATCTGGAAGCGCTGAAGAATGTCGTGAGCGAAAGTCTCAGCGGAGAAGGCTTGCCGGCCGCCATCGAGAAAGCCGGCAATGTTGACGCCCAGACCAGCGAGGCATTGGTGCAATGTGCAACAACGGCGGCCGTTGAAGGCGCTCTGGGCGAGGCGGGGAACTAGTTTTCACCCGCACTGACCGAGCGGCTTGAACAGGTCCATCCAATCCGCCCGGCGCGCCAGAGCGTTGCAGCCGTTGGACCAGTGCGGCCGACACACAGCGTTCGGCGCCGGACGCCGTAACTTGGCGAGCCCTGCCGTGGCAGGCCAAAAGCCAGAGCCTTTGGGAATGGCGGGAAATCACCGATCGCGGTCACAACGTACGCATCCGGCCAGCACCGCGGCTAGAGGAGTTTAGGCCGCATTTGCGGTCCGGTTTTGAGCGTGATCAAGGCCGCTCCTGGGCGCCTTCCAGTTCCACGGCGGAGAGCGGCCCACCTTCGGTCCGACCGAACTCCGATAGTCAGACTTTAGCCGCGGTGCCTGCAGCGCTCAGTCCACCCAGCATGATCTCACATCGATCAACTAAGCTCACGGCCGAAACCGCCATGGACGACTACGTGGTTTGCAGGGTGCGGCGACTCTAGGCACACGCGCCGCGGCAAGATATGGAAGGCATTTGGATCTCGCTTGGCGATCAAGACTGCGCCGGTTGGCGCACCCATGGAACGAGCAAGGACAGGACATGCGGCGTTTTATTGCGGTGCTGCTTCTTTCAGCGTGTGCAGCGGTGCCCAAGCCCGTCGAATCGGTGAGCGCTGCGCCGCAATCGCCGCGCGTTGGGCCAGACGACGCCACTAGCAGCGACGCTTGGCGCGCGCCGCCGTCGACGGTTCTCATTCGGGAGGAACGAGAATTTCACAACGGCGACATACGTCTCGCCGGCACGCTGATCCTCCCGGAGAACCAAAGTAATCTTGGCGCTGTCGTTGTTTTTCATGGCGCTGCGTCACCGTTGCGGACGTCGCCACTTTACGCGCACCTTGTCGAAACCCTGCCGTCGCTTGGCATTGCCGTCTTCCTCTTTGACCGCAGAGGATCCGGCGCCTCAGGCGGCGTGCGCGAAGGCGCTAGTTTCGATGACTTGGCAGATGATGGGCTCGCTGCGATCGAGCTGCTGCGCCAGGATCGTCGCATCGACGCCGATCGCATCGGTGTCTGGGGGTTGAGTCAAGGTGGTTGGCTAGCAGTGCTTGCCGCGACGCGCAGTCCGCATGTCAAATACGCGGTTTCGATTTCCGCCCCCATGGTCACCCCCGACGTGCAAATGATGTTCTCATCGACGAACATGCTGCGTGTCTTTGGTTATTCGCAAGCTGACATCACCCAGATGCGCGAAACCCGCGCCGCAGTTGACACCTATATGCGCGGCCGCAGCGATCGGGAGACAGCCCAGCGCGCCGTTGACGCAGCAAGGACCAAACCTTGGTTTCGTTATCTCTACATGGGCGAAACCGTCAGCGATCGCGCAGTTTCAGGATGGCGTCGCGAGATCGAATACGATCCGATGGTCACGCTTGAGCGGGTAAGAACGCCGTTGCTCATCCTTTATGGCGCTACCGATCCGGTCGTGCCTGTCGAAACATCCGTCGCACGGCTCACGGCCGTAACGCTTGAGCGCCAAAACATCGAGCTCGGCGTCATTGCCAATGCCGACCATCATATGCAAATCGGCATCGAGCCGCGCATATTGCTGGATCCCGATCACGATGACGAAGCGCGTCCCGAGGCTCCGGAATATTTTGCCGTCCTGACGAACTGGTTGACCACCCACGGCATTGCGGGACGATCCAACCAAACGACGCCCCAATAGCCCCACCAACGTCAGCCTGACCTGCCCTAGGAATCTTGGACCAGCGATAACTTGCCGACCGACTTTTGGACAGGCACGAATGTCGCGATAGGGCCAACCCAAGCCGCTCGCGGCGCTACAGCCCCTCAAACAACGCCGTCGAGACGTACCGCTCCGCAAAGCTCGCGAGGATCACGACAATCGTCTTTCCCGCCATGTCCGGCCGCTTGCCGAGCTGCACCGCGGCATGCGCCGCCGCGCCGGACGAGATGCCGCCCGGAATGCCTTCGATTTTCGCGAGCTTCCGCGCCGCGGCAATCGCGTCGCTGTTCGACACTTTCAGCACTTCATCGATCAGGCTCGTATCGGCGTTGCCGGGAATAAAGCCCGCGCCGATGCCCTGGATCATGTGCGGCCCCGGCGCGCCGCCGGAGAGCACGGGGGACGCTTCCGGCTCGACAGCAAACATCCGCAGGCCCGCCTTGCGCGGCTTCAGCACGCGGCCGACGCCGGTGAACGTCCCGCCCGTGCCGATGCCGGCGATGATCGCATCGACCTTGCCGGCGGTATCGGCCCAGATTTCCTCAGCGGTCGTCTTCTCGTGGATCGCGGGGTTCGCCGGATTGTCGAACTGGCTCGGGCTGACCGAACCGGGGATCGACTCCAGCAGCTCCTTCGCCTTAGCGATCGCGCCGCCCATCCCCTTCTCTTTTGGCGTCAGCTCCAGCTCGGCGCCGAGATAGGCGAGCATCTTGCGCCGCTCGATCGACATCGATTCAGGCATGGTCAGGATCAGCCGGTAGCCGCGCTGCGCCGCGACGAACGCAAGGCCAATACCCGTGTTGCCAGACGTCGGCTCAATCAGCGTCCCGCCCGGCTTCAGCTTGCCCTCGGCCTCAAGGCCCAGGATCATCGCGAGGCCGATCCGGTCCTTGACGCTGGCCAGCGGGTTGAAGAATTCCAGCTTGAACAGAAGGTCCGCCTTGACGCCCTCGGCCTTGGCAAACTTCTCGGCCCGCACCAGCGGCGTCGCGCCAATCGTCTCCAGGATCGACCCATACACCCGCCCCCGCGGGCCATCGAGCGTCACGCCGCTCTCGAGTTTCACGGTTCCGGACATGGCTGTCTCCCTTCAGAGATAAACTTGAACCCCGAATATCGGCCCGCGCAGCACAATGCGCAACCGAAGGCGGTGTTTAGAGGAACTGATCCTCGGCTGCGTTCGTCGCCATCCCGGAATCGGCGAAGTCGAAGGATGGGCCAAGCAGGGTGCCGTCCGGACTTACGCCCACATCCCCGCACCCCAGCAAAATCAACGCGCAGTAAAATGCGTCCCCAAACTTGCCCGACACCCTCCGCACCGGAGTTATACTCCGCGCATGACCCCAGCCCCTCCGCCCCCGGAGCATCCCTGCGGCTCCAGCCAAACTAACCAGCTCATCCTGAGCGAAGCATGCCCCTGCGAAGGCAGGGGTCGAAGGATGGGCCAAACAGAGCAACTTGAACCACAAACGCCCATCCCCGCGCCCAAGTGAGAGCAAATGATAAAAAGTGAGAATCTTTGAGAAAAGAACGCGGCTGAACGCGACAGACTGAGAGAGAATGGAGACCGAGCGAGAGCAAAAGAGAGGGTTTGCGCGCAGCCCGAACGCTCAAACACCCTGTTTCTAAAACAAATTCCGAACGCCGCCCGCGTAAAAACCGGGGAAGCGCCCTGCCAAACCCGAAAAACCGGGACCTAAAGCCTCAGCACTTCGCGCAGCCACCGCCGACCGACTCCAGCAGCCTGGCATCCTTGTCCGCGCCCGGCAGCGGCGTGGTCAGTAGGCGGTCGCCGACGAAGATGGAATTGGCGCCGGCCAGCAGGCAGAGCGCCTGGCCTTCCTGGCTCATCGACTCGCGGCCCGCAGACAACCGCACCCAGCTTTGCGGGAAGACGATGCGGCAGGTGGCAATGGCGCGGGTGAGTTCGAGCGTGTCGAGCTCTTCACTGTTTCCGAGCGGCGTACCCTTGATCGGCACGAGCTTGTTGACCGGCACGCTTTCCGGATGCGGCGTCAGCTTGGAGAGTTCGTGGATCAGCCCGACCCGGTCCGCGCGGGATTCGCCCATGCCGAGGATGCCGCCGCAGCAGAGCTTGATGCCGGCAGTACGGCAGCGGCCAAGCGTCTCCAGCCGGTCGTCATAAGTGCGTGTGCTGACGACTTCGCCATAATACTCGCGCGAGGTGTCGAGGTTGTGATTGTAATAGTCGAGCCCGGCCGCCTTCAGCGCTTCGGCCTGACCTTCTTCCAGCATGCCCAGCGTGACGCAGGTCTCGAGCCCCTCGGCCTTCACAGCGGAAATCATCTCGGCAACCTTCGGCAGGTCCCGGTCCTTCAGCGAGCGCCAGGCCGCGCCCATGCAGAACCGGTCGGCGCCATTGGCCTTGGCCCGGCGGGCCGTCTCGACGACCTCTTCGAGCGGCAGAAGTTTCTCGGCCTTCAGGCCGGTATCGAACTTGGCGGACTGGCTGCAATAGCCGCAATCCTCGGGGCAACCGCCCGTCTTGATCGACAGCAGCTGGGATTTCTGCACCGCGCCATCCGGCCAGTTGGCGGCTTTCACGGCAAGCGCGCGGGCCATCAGCTGGTCAAGCGGGAGTTCATAGACCGCCGCGATCTCTTCGCGGGTCCAGTCCTGACGGGGGGCAAGATCGAAGGCCATGAGCGCGTTCCTTTATCTGTAGACGGATTAACCGATGACGCCGGTGATAGCGGCGCGGGCAGCAAGCTGGGGGCTCATCAGGTGGGTGCGGCCACCGCGTCCCTGACGGCCTTCGAAATTGCGGTTGGAGGTCGATGCGCAGCGCTCTCCCGGCGCGAGGATGTCCGGGTTCATGCCGAGGCACATGGAACACCCGGGCTCGCGCCACTCGAAGCCGGCGGCAAGGAAGATGGCATCAAGGCCTTCCTCTTCCGCCTGCGCACGAACAAGTCCGGAACCCGGCACGACCATCGCGCGCACACCGGGCGCGACCTTGCCGGTCTTCGCAATGGCAGCGGCGGCACGCAGGTCTTCGATGCGCGAGTTCGTGCACGAGCCGATGAAGACGCGCTGGACCGGCGTGCCGGCAATCGGCCTCCCGCCTTCGAGACCCATATAGGCAAGCGCCCGTTCGCAGGCGGCCGCCTTCACGGGATCGGTGAAATCCTCCGGACGCGGAATATTGGCCGAGAGGGCAATCCCCTGCTCCGGGCTGGTGCCCCAGGTCACGGTCGGCTCGACGTCCTCGCCCTTGATGGTCAGCACATGGTCGAACACCGCGTCATCATCGGAGCGCAGCGTCTGCCAGTAGCGTTCCGCCATTTCCCAGGCGCCGCCCTTCGGCGCGGCGGGGCGGCCTTTCACATAGGCGAACGTCTTCTCGTCGGGGGCGACAAGACCCGCGCGGGCGCCGCCTTCGATGGAGAGGTTGCAGAGCGTCATCCGGCCTTCCATCGACAGGGCACGCACCGCCTCGCCCCGGTATTCGATGACATAGCCGGTGCCGCCGGCGGTGCCGGTGATCGCGATGATGTGGAGGGCCAGGTCCTTCGCCGTGACGCCTTCGCGCAAGCGGCCGGACACCTCGACCGCCATGTTCAGCATCTTCCGCGCGCGGAGCGTTTGCGTCGCCAGCACATGCTCGACCTCGGACGTGCCGATCCCGTGCGCCAGCGCGCCAAAGGCGCCGTGCGTGGAGGTGTGGCTGTCACCGCAGACGATCGTCATGCCGGGCTGGGTGCGCCCCTGCTCCGGCCCGACGACGTGGACGATGCCATTGTTGATGTCGCCCATCGGAAAGAACTGGATGCCGTATTCGGCGACGTTGCGCGTCAGCGTCTCGAGCTGGTTGCGGGCTTCGGAATCCTTCACGCCCGCAAGGCCGAGCGACTGGTTCTCGGTCGGCGTATTGTGATCGGCAACCGCAAGGGTCAGCTCCGGGCGGCGCACACGGCGGCCGGCAACCTTCAGGCCGTCAAACGCCTGCGGGGTCGTCACCTCGTGGATGAGGTGGAGATCAATATAGAGGAGGCTCTCGCCGGAAGCGGCGTCAGTATGGACGACATGCGCGTCCCAGATCTTGTCGTAGAGGGTCTTGCCGGGCATTTCGGTCTCGCTCTTGCGCGCCGCACAATAGCGGCGGCGCGGCAGGAAGGAAGCCTGTCAAATGCGAAAACGCCCCTGCCGCGAGGCAAGGGCGCTTTGGAAGTTGGGCCTTGAGCCGAAACCTATTCTTCGGCGGGCTTTTCAGCGGCGGCGGCAGCAGCAGCTTCGGCGGCTTCTGCAGCGGCGACAGCCTCGGCAGCAGCGGCAGCTTCAGCCGCTTCGGCGCGGGCCTTTGCAGCCGTGTCCTTGCGGGCGACCTTTTCGGCGTCCTTCTGGCGGCGGCGCTCGGTTTTCGAAACGGCGAGTTCCTGGGTTTCGATGCCGTGGCCGGTGGTGCGCTCGGCGATACGGGCCCCTTTGCCGCGCAGGTCGCGCAGATAGTAGAGTTTTGCGCGGCGGACGCGGCCCTTGCGGACCACTTCGATGGAGTCGATCAGCGGCGAGACCACCGGGAACACGCGCTCGACACCTTCACCGAAGGAGATCTTGCGGACCGTGAAGCTCTCGTTGAGGCCCTGACCGGCGCGGGCGATGCAGACGCCTTCGTAGCGCTGGACGCGCTCACGATCGCCTTCCTTGATCTTGACGTTCACCGCCAGCGTGTCGCCGGGCGAGAAGGTCGGAATTTTCTTGTCGCCGAGAACGCGGGCCATTTCGGCCGTCTCAAGCTCTTTAATCAGGTTCATCGCCAGTCTCCGGCGCAACAGATGTGGGGGGTCGGGAGTAAGCGGCGTATAAATCGGGGCGGCGGTCAAAAGTCAACGCCTTTGAGCGGTCCAGCCGCCACTCTTCTATACGCTTGTGGTCGCCGGAGAGGAGAATGTCCGGAATCCCCCGCCCCTCCCACTCCCGGGGCTGGGTATACTGGGGGTGTTCCAGCAGGCCGGTCTCGAAGGATTCCCCGGTCAACGAGGCCGCATTGCCCGCCACTCCGGGCAAAAGCCGCACTGCCGCCTCGACCATCGCCATCGCCGCGACATCCCCGCCGGCAAGGACAAAGTCCCCCAGCGAGACTTCCTGCATCCCCCGGGCCTCAAGCACCCGCTCGTCGAGGCCCTCGAACCGGCCGCAGAACAGGACCACGCCCGGCCCCGCCGCCCAGTCACGGGCCATTTGCTGGTTAAACCGGGGGCCGCGCGGGGAAAGGTAAACGAGGGGGCGGCCATTGGCCGGAACACTGTCGAGGGCGGCAGCGGCCACATCGGCGCGCAGCACAAGGCCCGCCCCGCCCCCGGCCGGCGTGTCATCCACCTTGCGGTGCTTGCCGAGGCCGAAGGTCCGCAAGTCCACGGTTTCGAGCGCCCAGATCCCCTCGGCGCGCGACCGGCCGAGGATCGAGGCGCCGAGCGGTCCGGGATAAGCCTCGGGCACGAGGGTGATGCAGGTGGCGGTGAACATGGGCGGGGTGTAGCGCGCGGGCGCTCAACCGCCAACCGAGCTTTCGTCCGGCGCGGTGTCCGGCCCGGCGACGTCTTTCGGTTTCTCGCTGCCGCCATTGCCGATCATCAGTTCGCGGCCGGCCAGCATGCCGCCGGTGAGCTGCAGGGCGAAGCGTTCTTCGTCGCGGCGGCGGAGCTCCTCGATGGCGTCGTCGATGGCGGCTTCGGGCTCGCCCAGCCGGTCGAGCGCGGCGCGGGCGAACTTGATGGCGGACTCGAAGGTCTCGCGCACCGGATAGTCCACCCCGGCCTTCACCAGCTCCATGCCATGCTCGCGGTCATAGGCGCGCGCCAGCAGCAGCGTGTTCGGGAATTCGTGGCGCACCAGCTGGACGATCCTTGTCGCGGCGGCCCGGTCATCGATGCAGACAAGGATCAGCGAAGCGTGATGCGCCCCGGCGGCGTGCAGGATGTCGAGCCGCTGGCCGTCACCGAAATAGACCTTGAAGCCGAAGGACGCCGCAACGCGGATCATCTCGGGATCATTGTCGATGGTGGTGACGGAATAGCCGCGCGCCAGCAGCGGCTGGCTGACGATCTGGCCGAAGCGGCCGAAGCCTATCAGCAGCGCGCTGCCGGTCGCGTCCTTCGGGGTCTCGACGCCGCTCGCATCGACCTCGACCTCCGGCATCAGCCGGTCATGGATCAGCACGAACAGCGGCGTCAGCAGCATCGAGACGATGATGATGGCTGTCAGCATCGCGCTGCCTTCGTCGCTGATCAGGCCGACCGCGAGCGCGGCGGCGTAGAGGACGAAGGCAAACTCGCCGCCCTGCGTCATCAACACCGTACGCTCGGTCGCCTCCCGGTGGCTGGCCTTGAACAGGCGCGCGACGGCGTAGACACCGGCGGCCTTGAGCAGCGTGAAGGCGACGACGCTGATGGCGATCAGCTGCCAGTTGGCGACAACCACATTGAGGTCCAGCGACATGCCGACGGCGAGGAAGAACAGGCCGAGCAGGATGCCCCGGAAGGGTTCAACATCCGCTTCCAGTTCGTGGCGGTAGGAGGATTCCGACAACAGAACTCCGGCGAGGAAGGCGCCCATCGCCGTCGAAAGCCCGCCAAGCTGCATGCCCCACGCGGCGCCGAGCACGACGAGGAGCGCGGCCGCCGTCATTACTTCGCGCGCGCGGGCGGCGGCAAGGATGCGGAAGATGGGGTTCAGCAGGTAGCGGCCCGCGATGACCAGCGCGAGGATGGCGCCGAGGCCGATGGCGACGCCGGTCAGCCGCTCGGCCATGGTCACTTCCCCTGCCCCCGGCGCGAGGAAGGCGACCAGCGCCAGCAGCGGCACGATCGCCAGATCCTCGAAGAGGAGGATGGAGACCATCTTCTGCCCCTTCGGCTTGGCAAGGTCGCCGCGCTCCTGAAGCATCTGCATGACGATGGCGGTGGAGGTCAGCACAAAGCCGGTGCCCGCAATCAGGGAGGTCTGCGGCGAATAGCCAAGCGCGACCCCGACCCAGGAGAGCAGCAGGATGCAGGTGAGCACCTGCGCGAGGCCGAGACCAAAGATTTCCTTGCGCATCCCCCACAGGCGCGAGGGCTGCATCTCGAGGCCTATTATAAAGAGGAACATCACCACGCCGAGTTCGGCGACGTGCAGGATTTCCGCAGGCTCCGTGAACACGCGAAAGCCGAACGGGCCGATGACGAGGCCGGCGGCGAGATAGCCGAGCACCGAGCCGAAACCGATCCGCTTGAAGATCGGCACGGCGATCACGGCCGAGCCGAGCAGGATCACGAGGGCGCCCAGATCGGGTCCGTGGGCAACTTCGGCGGCCATGCTCTCTTTCCCCTTTCGGCTGCAGCCAGCCTTACAGCGCGCAGGCAGGCTCGCAAGACAGGAGATTGGATTCCGGCGCGGGCTGGACTAGGCAGGAGCCGAATGACCCAGACCCCTGCCCTTTCCGTGCTGATCCCCTTCTTCAATGAGGCGGGCAATGTGCATCCCGTGATCGACGAGGTGCATGCCGTGCTGGCGGGGATCGATTTCGAGGTGATCTGCGTCAACGATGCGTCCGGCGACGCGACCGGCGTAGAGCTTGCGGAGGCGAAAGCGGCGCATCCGGACACGGTGACGGTGCTGACGCATGTGCAGCGGCGAGGGAAATCCGCCGCGTTGTTCACGGGGCTCAAGTCCGTACGCGGAGACTGGGTGCAACTGCTCGACGGCGACGGGCAGAATGACCCGAACGATACAGCGCTCCTCTGGCAGGCGCTGATCGCACCGGGCGCGCCCGGCCGGCTCGGCATCATCGCGGGCAAGCGGAGCAGCCGCAACGATTCCGGATTCAAGTGGGTCCAGTCGCGCGTCGCGAACGGTGTGCGCCGGTTCGTGCTGCAGGACGATGCGACGGATACAGGCTGCGGCTGGAAGCTGATCCGTACGCAGGCCTTCCGCGACCTGCCCTATTTCGCGTCGATGCACCGGTTCCTGCCGGCGCTGGTCAAGCGGGCCGGATGGGACGTGCGCGAGGAGTTGGTGAACGACCGGCAGCGCCTGGCGGGCCAGTCGAAGTACGGATTCCTCGGGCGCCTCGGCGCCGGCATCTTCGACCTCATCGGGATGTTCTGGCTGGTGCGCCGGGGCGGATACGGCGTTGCCGCCGAGTGGAACGATCCACGCGGCGGCTAGGCCGTCACCTCAATCATTGTCGCGGCGGCGGGAGCCGTCACGGCCACCATCATCCGGGCGGCTGTCGCTGCGTCCGCCCCATCCGGCGTCATCGCCGTCTCCGCCCCAGCGGCTTTCGCTCGGCGGCGGAGGCGGTGGGGGTGGCGGCGGAGAAACAGCCGCCGGGGCGCTGCGGCCCGCATCTGTGCCGAATATTCCGCCTCCGGACATACCGTCACCGAACCGGCCGCCACCACCGCGCCGGTCATCGCCGCCGCCGCTGGTGGCACCATCACCGCCGCGTCCGCGTCCGCGCACACCGTCTCCGCCGCCGCGCGGCGTTTCCGTGCCCGGACCGCCGAGCAGGCCGTCCGGAATGCCGCCGCGCCCGCCCCAGCCTTCGCGTCCACCCCAGCCTTCGCGCCCACCCCGAGGCTCGCGCGGGGGATCCGCCGGCGGGGTCACGATGGCTGTGTCGATACCGGCGCCAGGAGTCCAACTTCCGCCGTCCCCGCCGCCGCGTCCGTCACGCCCGTCCCTTCCGCCCCGGCCATCGCGGCCCGGACGCGGATCGTCCGGTATCGGTGTCACGGTTCGGGTGCCGCCAGCGCCGGGTCCCCAGCGATCGCCGGGAACATCACGCACCGGACGGTCGTCGCGGTCATCGCGGCCTCCGCGTCCATCACCGCCCCGGCCGTCACCGTCACCCGGGCGCCAGTCACGTCCACCTCCGCCGCGTCCGTCACGGTCATCCCGGTGGTCGCGGTCACCCCGGCGCCAATCGCGCCAGTCATCGCCGTGGCGCCCGTCGCGCCAGCTCCAGTGGCCATGCCGCCAGTCAGACCGGCGCCAGTCCCAACCGGTCCAGTAAGGGTTGATCACGCTCGGGCGCGGGTGGCGCCGGTAGGTCGTCGTGTACCGGATCGTGCCGCGCGGGCCCCAGGCGAAGCCATAGGGGTCGTAGCCCCAGGTCGGGCTGTAGTAGCCGTAGCGGTGATAGTCCGGTGAATAGCCGTAGTGCGAGACGCTGAGGCCCCAGGAACTGGCATAGCCGTAGTTCCAGGTGTCGTAGCCATAGCTCTCGTTGTTGGCGTAGCGGATGTAGCCATACTTGTCGCGCGAGAAAAGGAGGCCGTGCGCGGCTTCGGTATACTCATATATGGGGCGTACGGAGGAGACGCGCCCGGCAAGCCCGAACCAGCCGAGGTCGCTGACGTCTTCTTTGATGAACACGCAGCGGCCCGTGAAGTTCTTGTGCTCACAGAGTTCCCACTGGCCGGCGAAGACCGCGACCGAGCGCGTCTTGTCGTTGAAGGCGAGGTCGTGGAGATTGCCGAAGGGGTCATAGGCGTCTCGAATGTCGCCGTAGAAATTCTCGTCGCTGAAGAGGGCGATGGCGGCCGGAAGATCGTCGCCCCGCCCGTAACTTGTTTCATACTGCGCGAAGGCAGCGGGCGCGGAGAAGATGGCGGGAACCGTCAGTGCGACAACGGTGCGCAAGGATAAGCGGCGCATTTGGGGACCCTTTCGTCCAGTACACCTGCAAAATGACACGGGCGATATGAACCGCTCGCAACATGCGGGCCGTCAGCTGCTATTCGCCGTCCTCATCCGCAGGTTTACCGGTTCCCGGATCGCTCCAGACGGCGAGTTCGGGGATTACGACGCGGCGCGCGGCAACGTCTACAACTGGCACATCGGCCTGCGTGAATGGCACGAACACCGTGGAGGCGAGGCCCGTCACATCAACTTCCAGGAGGTCGCCCGATCCGAAATTCTGCACCGAGCGCACTCGCCCCGCAGACGAGTCGCCGCCGGCGTAAACGTCCATCCCTGCGAGATCCTCGACATAGAACTCGTCTTCCTCCGCCGCCGGCAGACGGGCCCGGGGGACATAGATGAGGCGGCCGCGCAGCGCGTCCCATGCCTCTTTCTGGAGGGCCTCCTTCGGGCGGACGATGAAATGGTCCTTGCCGGCCCGGGCCGATTTCGGCGTCAGCAGCACGGCGCCCGCCTCGTCCAACAACGGCCCATAGGTGAACAGCGCTTCCGGGTCGGCCGTATAGCTCTTCACGCGAACTTCGCCGCGCACACCATGGGCGCCCCGGAGGACGCCCACAGCAATCAGTCTGTCATCAGGTTTGGCTGCCATCCGCCGCTTATTAGCGGCACAAGACGTCCGAGAGAACACTTCCCGGTGCTTTATAGACAGCTTCGGAGAAACCCTGGTCCTGGCAGAAGCGCGTGGCGGCGCCGTCGCGGTTGGAGATCCGGGCGCCGCGGCTGGTCGGCGACGGGTAGAACATCGTCTGTTCGCCGCGCACGCCGCCGGCCCCGATGCCGCCGCCCCCGGGCGGGTAGACCGGATCAACCGGCCGGCGCCACGGGCCTTCGCGGCGCACATCATAGCGGCGGAAGGACGAGATCTTGTCGTTCAGGTAGATGTCGCCGAGATTGCTCATCGAGGCATCTATGAACTCGCACGTGCCCCGGTAATCGGCATGTTCACAGACGAGCCAGGTGCCCCGGTTGACCAGAACCGAACTGGCCGTGTCGTTGAACCGGTACTGGCTGAGCGTCGCCTCGCCTTCGTCAAAACCGAGGAAGGGGCCGCGAAAGTCGCCGTTCGCGAAGAACGCGATGTCATAGCTCTTCGGCCCCTTGTCATAGGCGGTCGCTTGCGCGGAGGAGATGTTGCCCGAGAGGTTGATGTCCCCGAGATTGCGCACCGTGCGGTCGACATATTCGCAGCGCCCGCGCAGGTTCGAGTCCGAACATAGCAGCCACACGCCGCCCTTGACCTCGACGCTGCGGGCCTTGTCGTTGAAGCGGATGGTGTTGAAGTTCAGGGTATCGCCGGTCAGCTCGACCGACGTGCCGCGCAGGCCGGTGTCGGAGTAAAGCACGATGGCGGCCGGGCCTGAGGCAGGCGGTGGGCGGCGGCGTCCCTCCTCGTCGTCGTCTTTCTGCGCGTTGGCGCCGGGAACCACCGCCAGGATCAGCAAGGCGATGGCGAGGATTGACTGGGAGAAGAGATCGCGGTGCATCGGAAAGTCTCCAGGTTGTGGAGAGATTTCTGCCGCGCGGCATCTGAACGGTCCATGCCATCGCCGTTGGCCCGCGTTCACCTGCGCGCCAACGAGAACAGCCAGCGCCCCTTCCGGAACGCTGGCTGGTTGTCGGCCTTGAGGACGGGACTACTCGGCTTCAGCCGGTTCGGCAACGGCAGCAGCTTTCGCAGCAGCTTTACCGGCGCGCTCTTTCGCGCGTTCCTGCGCTTTCTTGCCTGGCTCGCCCTTGTTCGGGTTGTTGCCGTTGGTCCAGACAGCGACCGGTTTGCCGTCGACTTCGACTTTCGAGAGGAAGCGAAGCACGCGGTCGGTCGGCTGGGCGCCTTTCTTGATCCAGTCGGCGGCCTTGACGGCGTCGACCTTCACGCGCTCGGCGGAATCCTTGCCGAGGCGCGGATCATAGGTGCCGATCTTCTCGATGAAGCGGCCATCACGCGGGGCGCGCGCGTCGGCAACGACGATCGAGTAGAAGGGGCGTTTCTTGGACCCGCCGCGGGCGAGTCTGATTTTGAGGGCCATGGGTGTCTCCTGTGTAGTGGCGTCTCTGGGGTTCTTGTCTATTCGGCCTCGTGGCCGCGTATCTGCTCATGATGGCGGATAACTTCCGCCACGATGAAAGTGAGGAATTTCTCGGCGAATGCCGGGTCGAGGCCGGACTCGTGGGCGAGGCGGCGCAGCCGCTGGATCTGCTCGCTCTCGCGCGATTTGTCCGCAGGCGGCATGTTGTGCAGCGCCTTCAGCTTGCCGACCTGCTGGGTCAGCTTGAAGCGTTCGGCCAGCGTGTGGACGAGGATCGAGTCCATGTTGTCGATCGAGGCGCGCAGCTGGTTCAGCTGGAACAGGGCGAGGGTCTGGTCAGGGCTGGTCATTTCTTCTTGCTCCCGGGAAGGCCGGGCAGCGTGCCGCCGCCGAGGCCAGGTAGTCCGCCTGCAGAGGGTCCGCCGAGACCGGGCAAGCCGCCCGGCATGCCGCCTCCCATGCCGCCCATCTTGGCGAGGTCAGAGGGCTTGAGGCCGGCCGCCTGCGCAGCGCCGAGCATGTTCTTCATGCCGCCCTTGGTGCGCATCTGCTTCATCATCGTCGCCATCTGCTGATGCATCTTCATCAGCTTGTTGACGTCGGAGACATCCACACCGGCCCCGGCGGCAATCCGCTTGCGGCGCGAGGCGTTCAGCAGCGCGGGCTTGCGACGCTCGGCGCGCGTCATCGACAGGATGATCGCTTCCTGGCGCTTCAGCACCCGGTCGTCGATGTTCGCCATCGCTTCCTTGGCTTTGCGCACGCCGGGCATCATGCCCATGATGCCGCTCATGCCGCCTATGCGCTGCATCTGGCGGAGTTGTTCGGCCAGGTCTTCGAGATCGAACTCGCCCTTCTTGAGCTTCGCGGCCATCCGCTCGGCCTTTTCGGCGTCCATCTGCTCGGACGCTTTCTCGACGAGGCTGACGATGTCGCCCTGTCCGAGGATGCGGCCGGCGACGCGCTTGGCATCAAACGTGTCGAGGCCGTCGAGCTTTTCGCCGACGCCGAGGAACTTGATCGGGAGGCCGGTGACGGCGCGCATGGAGAGCGCTGCGCCGCCGCGCCCGTCGCCGTCCATCCGTGTCAGGACGAGTCCGGTCAGCGGCAGACGCTCATGGAAGCGGCGGGCCGTCTCGACCGCGTCCTGACCCGTGAGGGCGTCAGCGACCAGAAGAACTTCCGAGGGCTGAGCTATTGCGGCGATCTCGGCCGCCTCGCTCATCATCTGCTCGTCGATCGAGGTGCGGCCGGCGGTATCGAGGAAGAGGACGTCATAGCCGCCGATCTTGGCGGCCTGGATGGCGCGGCGGGCGATGTCGGCGGGCAGCTGGCCCGGAATGATCGGCAGCGACGTGACCAGCGGACCGGCCTGCTGGGCGAGGACCGCGAGCTGTTCCATCGCGGCGGGGCGGCGCACGTCGAGCGAGGCGAGCAGGATGCGCTTCTTGCCGCGGTCGGCGAGGCGTTTGGCGATCTTGCCGGTGGTGGTGGTTTTGCCCGAGCCTTGGAGGCCCGCCATCATCACGACCGCCGGGGGCACATCGACGCGAAGGTGGGATTCTTCTTCGTCCGCGCCCAGCATGTCGACGAGGGCGTCATAGACGATCTTGATGACCTGCTGGCCGGGGCGGACCGAGCGGATGACTTCTTCGCCGACGGCGCGCACGCGCACCTTGTCGATGAAGTCCTTGACCACAGGCAGCGCCACGTCGGCCTCGAGCAGGGCGACGCGGATTTCGCGCAGGGCTTCGCCGACGTCCTTTTCGGACAGCGCGCCGCGCCCGGTCAGGCCGTCGAAGATACTGCCAAGGCGTTCGCTCAGGGCGTCGAACATCGCATCCGTCTCCTCATGACGCGCAAAGCCGAAAAGCCCCGCTGAGCGAAATATCGCCGGGCGGGGGGCCCCGCCGCCTCCCGTTCACCAAGGAACATGGGCAAGTCAGGGCGCGCTTATGGATTGCGCATGATGTGGGGCGCCTAAAGCACGGCGCTTTCCACAGGTCAAGGTACGGGGCGGTAGCGGTAGCCCCACGCGCCACAGACCCCAGCGTTCACTGGGACCTTCAGCGGAGGGCGTTAGTCCTGTTTCGCCTCCGGGAACAGCTGGCGCGCCAGATAGGTAAACTCCAGCGCCGAGCGTTTGGCGCGGGCCGTCTGGTCGGCCGCTGCGGCGTGGCCGCCGTCCATGTTCTCGAAATAATAGAACGGCAGGCCGGCTTCCTCGAAGCGTTTCGCCATCTTGCGGGCATGGCCCGGGTGCACCCGGTCATCCTTCGTGGACGTCACGAAGAAGGGCACGGGGTAAGGCTTCGAGGCATCGAAGTTCTGGTAGGGAGAGATCGTCTCGAGGAAGGCGCGCTCTTCCGGCACATCCGGCGAGCCGTATTCGCCGACCCAGGACGCGCCCGCCAGCAGCAGGTGGTAGCGTATCATGTCGAGCAGCGGCACCTGCACTACGACCGCATTCCAGAGGTCTGGCCGCTGGTTCAGCATGACGCCCATCAGCAGGCCGCCATTCGAGCCGCCCTGGATGCCGAGATGTTCCGGAGAGGTGATCTTCTTCGCGATCAGGTCTTCGCCGACCGCAATGAAGTCATCATAGATGCGCTGGCGGTTCAGCTTCAGGCCGGCCTGGTGCCAGTTAGGGCCGAACTCGCCGCCGCCGCGGATGTTGGCCAACACATAGGCCCCGCCCTGCTCCAGCCAGTTGCGTCCCATAACGGGGCTGTAGCCGGGCGTCATCGACACCTGGAAACCGCCATAGCCGTAGAGCAGGGTCGGCGTCTTGCCGTCGAGCTTGATGTCTTCGCGGTGCACGATGAAGTAGGGCACCTTGGTGCCATCCTTCGACGTTGCGAAGAACTGCTCGACCTTGAGGCCGGCCGTATCGAACTTCGCCGGCAGGCTCTTCAGCGTGGTCACCGCGCCGGTCGCGATGTCATAGTTCAGCAGCGAGTCCGGCGTCAGGAAATCCTGGTAGCTGAGGAAGACGGTGGTCTCGTTGTCGTCCGAAAACGCGATGCCCACCTGCCCCGTGCCCGGCAACTCGACCGGCGTTGTCGTCCATCCGCCTGCGGACGGCTCCAACCGCAGTACCTTGCCGATCACATTGTCGCTGATTGCCAGCAGCGCCGCGCCCTTGGCGACCGCCACACCGTCGACCGCCTGCGTCTCGGTCGGCCGGAAAACGAGGCTCACCGGCGGCAGCTTGCGCGTCGTCAGGAATTGCTCAAGCTCGAAGGCAACGAGGTCGCCGGCCTTGAACGCGGCCTGCCCTTCAGGCGCCCAGTCTTGTTGCAGCGAGAAGAGGAACTGGCCTTTGTAGACACCGTTGATCGACACCATTGGCGGGATCGGCCACTGCACCGGCGCGCTCTCGCCTTCCGGGAACCAGAAATAGTTGGACGTGAAGAAGGTCTCCGCCTGCACCGCGCCTTCGAGGATGCGGCCGTCTTCCAGCTCCATCGTCATCGGCCAGACGCCGACATCGGTCTCCTTGCCGCGGATCAGTTCCGGAGCGGCCTCCAGCGCCGTGCCGCGGCCCCAGCGCTTGACGATGAATGGATAGCCGGACTCGGTCAGCGTGCCCTCGCCCCAGTTGGTTGCAACCAGCAGCGTATCGCGTCCCGCCCAGGCGAGGCCCTGCTTGGCTTCCGGCGTGACGAATCCGCCGTCCACGAACGTCTTGGCCTCAAGGTCGAACTCGCGGTTGATAACCGCGTCCTTGCCGCCATCCGACAGCGACACAAGGCAGCTATACTTGCCGCCCGCCTTCGGCCGGAAACAGTCAGCGCCCTTGTAGACCCAGTTCTTACCTTCGTCGGCGGCCAGCTTGTCGAAATCGACGATCGTCTCCCAGACCGGCGTCTCGTTCGCATAGCTCGCCAGCGGCGTGCGGCGCCAGAGGCCGCGCACGTTCACCGAGTCCTGCCAGAAATTGTAGACGAAACCGTCCCGCACCGTGCCGTACGGAATCCGCTCGCTGGAATTCAGCACTTCCAGCGCCGCCGCCTCATACCCGGCATATCGCGGATCGGCTTCCAGCTCGGCCAGCGTGCGCGTGTTCTGCGCCGTCACCCAGGCCAGCGCTTCGGCGCCCTCGACCTCTTCGAGCCAGAGGTGCGACGCGGCATTGAAAGGCGCAGTCTGAACTTTGGTCTCGGCGGTCACGTTGGTCTCCGGGGTGGGGGCGGAAGCGCAGGCGGCAAGCACCGCTGCACCGATCAGGGCGGGGAGGATACGCATGGAAGTTCCTGTCATCGGGTTCGAGAACTGCACCTATGGCAGGACACTGCCGGCGCAAGAGGCGAAGGCGGCTTGATAGCCAAACCGGCGCGCCGTGCAAACCGGATCAGGACAGCCGGTCGATGGTGATCCGCTCGATCAGCAATCCGCGGAGCTTTTCCGGCACGACCGGGCGCACCGCCAGATAGTCGACGCCCTGCTCGCCCGTCGCCACCGGCACATCGTATTCGAAAGAGAAATCCGTGAAGCCCGGCTGCAGCGCAAACTTCCGCCAGCCCGATTCGCCGACCCGGCCGGCCGAATAGTTGGCCTGCATCTCCATCGCGCCCCGGTCATCCGCCGGGCGCGCCCGCACAGTGACGCGGATCTTGCGTCCCGAGAACTGCACTTCCAGATCCGGCGCGAGCCGGAAGTGCGGCCCGAGTTCCGGCGCCGCCGCCAGCGCCAGCGCCTCGGCCTCGATCTGCAGCACGTAGCCGCGCTCCGGGGTGCGCAGCAGTTTCGTGCGCGCATCGCCCCCGGCGATCACCTTGTTTAGATACCGGCCCTCGATGATGATCCGGTCATAGTTGACCCCGTCGCCCGCCACCACGCCCGTCGGCAGGCGCCCGATGCCGGGCTGCAGGGCCAGAAACACCATCAGGATGACAAGCAGGCCCGCAAGGGGAAAGAAGATCCGGTCGCGCATGCCTGTCCTTATGTCGTCGCAGCCATCGTTCGTGCCCCGGCTGGCCAAGCCGGGAGGCTCCTGTTAGCAGTTCCGCAGGCGGATTGGCGAGCCATTTGCACTGCGCAGCTGAAACCTGGGAGGCAGGCACATGATGACGACCAGCGCCCTGCGCCGCCGCGCCAAGGAAGCCCGGCTCTGGCTGTTCGACAGCTGTTTCCCCCTCTGGGCCGAACACGGGCTGACGGATGCCGGTCTGTTTCCCGAAGTCCTTTCGCTGCAGCATGACGAGCTTGCCCGCGGCGTCACGCGCGTGCGGCTTCAGGCGCGGCAGACCTACCTGTTCGCCGAGGCCTGGCGGCTGGGCTGGAAGCGCGACACCGCCGCCCGCCTCGTCCAGTCCGGCGTCTCGATCCTCACTGGCCCCGCGCTCGCTGCCAGCGGCCTTCCGGGGAAAACCCTGCACGCCGATGGCAGCGGCCTCGCCGACGCCTCGGCGGACCTCTACGACACCGCCTTCGTCCTGTTCGCCCTTGCCGAAGCGGCCAACGGGCCCGGCCCGGCGGGTGAGGCACTGGCGCGTGCCAACGCGGTCCTCGCCGCGCTCGACCGGCTCGCCCGCGACACCGTCCACGGCGGCTATGCCGAGGCCCTGCCCGCACCGGCCGTGCGCCTGCAGAACCCGCACATGCACTTGCTGGAAGCCTGCCTCTCCCTGTACCGCGCCGAGCGCAGCGCTGACCATCTCGCCCGCGCCTCGGAGATCATCCAGCTGTTCGAATCCCGCTTCACCGCCGGCGAAGGCGGGTTGCTGGGCGAGAGGTTTGCGCCCGACTGGTCGGTGCCCACCGGCGAGGCGGCGGAAATCATCGAGCCCGGCCACCAGTTCGAATGGGTCTGGCTGCTGCACACCTGGTCGCGGCTCGCGAACAAGCCGCTGCCGGATGCCGCCACGCGGCTTTATGGCTTCGGCCTGTCCACTCTCGATGAAGCGGGCCGCGCCTGTCAGGAAGTGACCCGCCACGGCATCGCCCACGACGCCTCGCGCCGCACCTGGCCGCAGACCGAAGCGCTGAAAGCCCATCTCGCGATGTACGAGCAGCGCGGCGATGACCGGTTCGCCGCCGCCGCCTGCCGCAGCTTCGATGTGCTGATGGACGAATTCCTCACCGAAGATGGCGGCTGGATCGATCACTTCTCCGCCGATGGCAGCGTTCTTGCGAAGGACATGCCGGCCTCCACCGGCTACCATGTCGTGCTCGCCTTCGCCGAGCTGATCCGCGTCATGGACGCTTGAATTTCTAAAGGGTTACGACGCATAACGCGCCGGATCGCCCCGCCCCATTGTCAGGACACGCATGCCCAAACTCGCCCTCATCCGCCACGGACAATCCGCCTGGAACCTCGAGAACCGCTTCACCGGCTGGTGGGACGCCGACCTCACCGCGCAGGGCGAAGCCGAAGCACGCGCCTCCGGCCAGCTGCTCGCCGCGACCGGCGCCGATTTCCGATACGCCTTCACCAGCGTGCAGACCCGCGCCATCCGCACGCTCTGGCTGGCGCTGACCGAAATGAAGCGCGCGTGGATCCCGGTCGAGAAAGACTGGCACCTGAACGAGCGCCACTATGGCGGCCTCACCGGCCTCGACAAGGCGGAGACCGCCGCCCAGCACGGCGAGGACCAGGTTCACATCTGGCGCCGCAGCTATGACATTCCGCCGCCGCCGCTGGCGGCGGGCGGCACCTATGATCTCGCCTCCGATCCGCGCTATCGCGGCATCGACATTCCGGACACGGAAAGCCTGAAGACGACGCTGGAGCGCGTGCTGCCCTACTGGCAGTCGCGCATCGCGCCGGTCCTGGCGGACGGAAACGATGTGCTGGTCGCCGCGCATGGCAACTCGCTGCGCGCGCTGGTCAAGCACCTCTTCAACGTGCCGGACGAGACGATCACCGAGATCGAAATCCCGACCGGCAATCCGCTGTTGATCGATCTCGATGCTTCGCTCAAGCCGGTCGCCGTGCGCTATCTCGACGCCGCACGGGCCAAGCCCCTCCCCGCCTTGCCGTGAGCTTCAAACCAACCCGGCGCCGCGATCAGCGGATGATGGGCCGGGCGCTCGCGCTCGCCGGCCTCAACCAGGGGCTCACCGGCGCCAACCCGTCGGTCGGCTGCGTCATCCTTGACGCGCGCGGGCACCTTGTCGGCGAAGGCGTCACCGGCCAGGGCGGCCGTCCGCATGCGGAAGAAGTGGCGCTGGACGACGCCGGCGCCCGGGCAAAAGGCGGAACCGCCTATGTCACGCTAGAGCCTTGCCGCGAACGCTCCAGCGGCGCCGCGTCCTGCTCGAACAAGCTGGTCAGCGCCGGCATCGCCCGTGTTGTAGTGGCCATCGAAGATCCCCATCCTACCGCGAGAGACGGGATTCGCATCCTGAAAGACGCCGGCGTCCGCGTGGAGATCGGCCGCGGAAAACTGCGCGCGGCGCGCCTCTATGCCTGGTTCTTCAGGAGCGCCCGGGCGTAATCAGCTATCAAACGGTCCGGCTTGTACGCGGACCTTTTCGTAGAAAGCGAGTGAGTCGCGCTGGAAGGCGGCTTTCGTGAACTGCGCCTCATAGCTGGCGCGGCCACCCGCCACCAGCTTCTGGGCCAGCGCCTTGTCATAGATGACGCGGCCGAGCGCCGCCGCGAGCGCGTCGACATCATTCTTCGGCACCAGCAGTCCGTTGACGCCGTCCTTTACATACGCCGCCGGGCCGACCGCGTCGGCGGCCACCAGCGGACGGCTCGCCGCCCAGGCGTCCACCGTCACTGTACCGAATGGTTCGTACCGGGACGGAAAGGCCACCACATCACAGGCTGCGAGCAACGCGCCCCGGTCATTGCGCCAACCAAGAAAGCGCACCCGGTGGTCGAGACCCAGCCGTGTGCACTGCGCCTTTAGCTCGCCTTCGAGCGGGCCCTCCCCTGCGATCCAGACATGCAGGTCCGGCAACCGCGCGGCTGCCTCGAGCAGGGTGTCGAGCCCTTTCTTCTCGTGCAGCCGGGCGAGCGACAGCGCGACGGGCACGCCTTCGGGTGTCGTCAGGCTCGCACGCGACACAGGCTCCGTACCCTGAAAGTCTGCGTAGGTATGGATGATTGCGGAGCGGTCTTCGCTGACGCCCTGCTCGCGGATATGGCGCAGGAGGTCGATCGTCAGCCCGACATGCCAGTCGCAGGTCCGGAACCGGGCAAGCTTGTAGTAGCCGCCATACCAGGCAATGGACCGCGCACGGTGCGCCGCCGGCGCGAATTGCCCGGCGCGGCCCATCCAGTATTCGATGACGTCCGGCCGGAATCCGCTGATCGCTTCGGCAAGGATCTTGCGCGTCGGGAACGGCCAGGAGGTGTTGAAGCTCGCTGTGTCGACGCCGATCCCTGCGCTGGCAAACTTGGCCGTGCGGAACGTGTTGCCCGGCCGCGTCACGACATGCTGGGCGTGACCCGCCTCGGCCAGCGCCAGCACCGATTCCAGCATGATGTTCTCGGCGCCGCCCTCGTCGGCCCCCGCCATCACATGCATCACCCGCATCACCGTCTCCCGCCCCCGCGCTTGATGGGCGGGGGTATCCTGTCGTCCCTGCGATTAGCGGGGAAACTGCCGGCGGGCAAACGGCGCTTGGCAGCCCGGCGTGAACTGCCTAGACAGGCCCCAGCAACCACGAGTGATCCGATGACCGCCAACCGCCTGTTCGGCGCCGAGACTTCTCCCTACTCGCTGAAGGTGAGATCCGCGCTCCTGTACAAGGGCGTCGCGTTCGACTGGGTGAGCCGCTCGGTGGCCAACGAGGCGGAGTTCCGCAAGAGCGCGGCGACGCCGACCGTGCCGCTGCTCCTCTCGCCGCATCACGCGCCTGCGCAGGATTCGACGCTGATCCTCGCCGCGCTGGAAGCGGCCTATCCTGATCCGCCGGCCCAACCGGAAGAACGGGCCGCGCAGGCCCTGTCCCTGATCCTCGAGGATTACGGGGACGAGTGGCTGAACAAGTGCATGTTCCAGCAGCGCTGGGGCCAGCAGCCGGACCGGGACGCCGCGGCGCTGCGCGTGCTCGTGCAGCTGAATGACGGCAAGCGGCCGCGCGCGTTCAAGGCGCCGGCCAAGCAGATCGCGACGCGCATGCTCGCCCGCCTGCCGCTGGTGGGCGCCGAGCCCGAGAATGCGCCGACCCTGGAAAACTCCTACCGGCGCTTTGCGCTGCGGCTGAACACCCACCTGCAGGACCACCTCTTCATTTTTGGCGGCCGTCCCAGCGCGGCGGATTTTGCGATTGCCGCGCAGTTCCAGCAAATGCTGACGGACCCCACGCCGGGAACGTGGATCAGGGAGCGCGCGCCGTTCCTGGTGGCCTGGTGCGAGCTGATGGAAAATCCGAAAGCCTCCGGGCCGTTCGAACCGCTTGCCGCGCTTGAGGCGACGCTGCTGCCGATCTTCGAGGGCGAAGTCTCGCGCACCTACCTGCCCTGGGCGTTTGCGAACGCGGCGAGTGCGTCGCGCGAGAAGAAGCGCTTCTCGGTCACTTTCGATGACGGATTGTTCGAGCAGGCCACGCAAACCTATGCCGCGCGGGCGTTCGGGAACGTGCGGGCCGAGATTGCCGCGCGGATGAACGATCCGGCGCTGCCCGTTTTCCTCGAGGCCGCCGGCGCTTCCACCTTCTTCCGCTGAAACGGAAAACTCCCGCAGGAGGGGCTCTGCGGGAGTTCGTCCGTTAACGGAGGGTCCGGCGCGGATCAGGCCGCGTCGGAGGCTTTCTTCTTGCCGATCAGGCGCGGCTCGGCCGGAACGGCGGTCTGGCCGATCTCGATCTTGCGGGCTTTCTTCTCTTCGGGGATCTCGCGGACGAGATCAATCCGGAGCACGCCGTGCTCAAGATTTGCCCCGGTCACGAGAACGTGATCGGCGAGCTGGAAGCGGCGGATGAAGCTGCGCTGGGCGATGCCGCGGTGCAGGAAGTTGCGGTCCCCCGCATCCTCGTTCCCGGCTTTCTTGCCGGCGACTGTCAGCAGGCCTTCCTTGGTTTCGATGTCGAGTTCCGCCTCGGTGAAACCGGCAACCGCGATCTCGACGGCGAAGGCGTCTTCGCCGACGCGCTCGATGTTATATGGGGGATAGCCTTGCGCACCGTCGAGGCGGGCGGCCTGGTCGATCATGCCGGCGAGGCGGTCGAATCCGACCATCGTGCGGTAGAGGGGGGTGAGGTCAATCGTGCTCATGGAAGTTCAGTCCTTTCACTAAAAGCAACTGGGGGTGGCAAGAAACACCCGGTTTCGGATCGTGTGGACGTCCAGAAATCCGGCCCGGAAACCCGGCGCCGGGAGGGCGTCCCCAGCCGCGGCCCGCTTTGCGGCACCGTGACAAGCCCTATGTGGGTAGCGTATGGGGTCTATCAAGAGGTCTCGGGGATGGAGAAACACCGATGAAAACACTTTTGCTCGTGGCCGTATCGGCCCTCGCGCTGGCCGCCTGCACGCCGGCCAAAACCCCTGCCCCGGCCTCGGTCGAAGCGGCCACCGTTGCCGTTGAAACCGCGCCGGCCATGACCCTCGCCGAAGCGGTCGCCTCCGACCTGCGCAGCGACGAGGAAAAGGCCCGCGATGTCTGGCGCAACCCGGTCAAGACGCTAGAATTCTTCGGCGTGGAATCGGATGACAAGGTGGTCGAAGTCTGGCCCGGCGGCGGATGGTACACCAACATCCTCGCGCCCTGGCTCGCCTCCGGCGGCGGCACGCTGGTCGCGGCCGGCTTTGACGCCGCCTCCATCGAGGACGCCGAACGCCGCGCCCGCACGGAGCAGCGCCTCGCCGAGTTCAAGGCGACCTATGCCGACCCCAAATTCGGCACCATCGAACACACCGCCTTCTCGGCCACGTCAGGCCCGCTGACGGCGGACGGCACGGCCGATGTCGTCCTGACCTTCCGCAACATCCACAACTGGATGGGCGGCGGCTATACCGAGAAATTCTTCGCTGACGCCTATACCGCGCTGAAGCCCGGCGGCGTGCTGGGCGTGGTGGAACACCGCCTGCCCTCGACGCAGGCGCAGGACCCCAAAGCGACCAGCGGCTATGTCCACGAGGACTATGTGAAGGCGCTGGCCACCGCTGCCGGTTTCGAGTTCGTGGAAGCGAGCGAGATCAACGCCAACCCGGCGGACACGGCGGACCACCCGTTCGGCGTCTGGACGCTGCCGCCGAACCTCGCGACCACCGACCGGGACGGCAAGCCGGTCGAAGGCTTCGACCCGGAGAAGTACAAGGCCATCGGCGAAAGCGACCGGATGACTTTGAAGTTCCGCAAGCCGGAATAGGCTGGCGTTCACGTACTTGCGGGCCCTGGGACCCGTCCAGAAACCGTCCACACGCAGGTGTGGACGGTTTTTCTCTTTTGGATTGGGCCGCGCTTCGTGGCATCGTTCCGGCGGAACCGGCGCGGTTCAGCAGCCCTTGAAGTCGCCCGGACGGCGTTCGTTTACGGCCTTCACGCCCTCGCGGAAATCGTCGGTCTTCATCAGCCATTGCTGCTCTGCAAACTCGCGGTCCGTCGCCGCACGGACACTCGCAGCGAGATCGGAGCGCAGTGTCTTGCGCGTCGAGCGCACGGCCAGCGGCGCGTTCTCCGCAATCGAGGCTGCATGTGTCTTTGCTGCCGCAAGCAGATCCTTCTGGAGGACAATCTCGTTCACCAGTCCGATACGTCGCGCTTCTTCCGCGTCGACGCGCGCACCTGTCAGAAACATCACCTCCGCCGGCCCGCGGCCGATCAGGCGAGGCAAGGTGTAGGTCAATCCAAAGCCGGGATGGAAACCCAGTTTCACGAAGTTGGCGGTGAAACGTGCCTCCGGCGAGGCGATGCGCACATCCGCAACCATCGCAAGCCCCAACCCCGCGCCGACTGCGGCGCCCTGTATCGCGGCCACGATGGGCAACTCCGTCGAGAACAGCCTTACGGCCTGATCGTAGAGCGGATTCGTGCCGGGCGAGTCGGCACGGGCCGCGATGCCGATTTCATCGGCGCGCCGCGTCAGGTCCGCGCCGGCGCAGAACACCTTGCCCCGCGTCGCCAGCACAACCGCTCGCGTCGCGCCATCCTTGCCGAGTTCTTCGAGCGCGTCAGCGAGATCGCGCATCAGATCGACACTCATCGAGTTCACTGGAGGCCGGTCGATGGTGACGGTGGCGACGAAGCCGTGGCGCTCGATATGAATGTCGCCGATGCGGGTGGTCATCGCGCTCAACGCTTCAACCCCAAGAGATTTCTTGCGACCACCCATTTGTGCACCTCGGTGGGGCCATCATAGATGCGCATCGTGCGCAGGTGACCGGACATGAGGGAGAGCGGAATCTCTTTCGTCATCCCCATGGCGCCGTACATCTGCATGGCGTGATCGAGCACCTCGTAGGCCATTTCGGTCGAATAGGCCTTCACGGAGGAGATATCGGTGCGCACGTCGGCGCCGTTGTCCAGCTTCCAGGCTGTTTCATACGTCATAAGCGTCGCGGCCTTGATGCGCGTCCAGGCGTCAGCGATCCACCACTGCACGGACTGGCGGTTCGCGAGCGGCTCGCCGAACACCACGCGCTGCGGCGCATACTCCAGCATCATGTCAAGCGCGCGTTGCGCCATGCCGATCGACCAGCTCGCCATCTGCAGGCGCCTCGTGGAAAGCCTCACCTGCATCGGCGCAAAGCCCTGTCCTTCTTTTCCCAACAGGTTCGCCGCCGGCACGCGGCAATCTTCGAGCACCACTTCGTAGGTGAACTGGCCGCCCAGCATAGGAATGCGCCGAAGCACGTTGAAGCCGGGCGTGCCGCGGTCCACCAGGAAGGCCGAGATGCCGCCGCGCGCGCCTTTCTGCTTGTCGGTCACAGCCATCAGGATAGTGAAGTCAGCCTCCTGCGCGCGGCTGATCCAGATCTTGCGGCCGTTGATGATCCAGTCGTCGCCCTCGCGCACGGCGCGGGTGATCATGGCGGCGGGATCGGCGCCCGCGCCCGGCTCGGAAATCCCTATGGCCGAAACCGTGCGCTTCTGCACGTAGGGCACGAGATATCGCTCGCGCTGGTCCTCGTTCACCGTCGCCATGAGCATGCGCAGGTTTGGCGAGTCCGGTGGCAGGTAGTAGGGAACGCAGGTTTTCCCCATCTCGATATTGACGCCGATCATCGCGACGGCCGGCAGGTCCGTTCCGCCCACATCCGCGGGCGCATCCAGTCCCCACAGCCCGAGGTCACGCGAGCGCGCGTCGATCCGGTCACGCTCTTCCTGGGTCAGATAGGCGCCTTGTCCCTGCGCATCGCGTTCGAGGACCTTTTGCTCGAGCGGGATCAGGTTCTCCCGCACGAACCGCGCGACAAGCTCCTGCAACATCCTGTGCTCTTCGATGAGTTCGAAATGCATGAAAACCTCCCGCCGGTCTGACACCGATGGGGCGAACGTGGACTTGCATCCTGGGGAAGTAAAGTCGCCCGGATCGCAAGTCCGGCCTCATGCTTCGAGACGATGGCCGCGCAGGCGACAGGTGTTGTTGATGAGGAGCGCGCAAAAGATGAGCCTCCGTCCGGCTACGCCGGTTGACGGCTACGGCGCACGAGAGAGCATGGGCTTATGGGGGCCCTCGGACTCTGACGCGGCGTGAAGGGGGGCGGCTGACTATACCGGGGGGGCACATTGAGGCATCAATATCCCGGATAACAGCCGGGTGCCCGCGAGCAGCCGCATGAGGGAGGATATCGCCATGGCCACTTCGTCGCCGTCCACATCTGCACAGCCGATTGATGCCCTGATTGTCGGGGCGGGGTTTGCGGGCATGTACATGCTGCACAAGCTGCGCGGGCTGGGCTTCAATCCGCAGGTGGTGGAAGCGGGCACCGGCGTCGGCGGCACCTGGTACTGGAACCGGTATCCCGGCGCGCGGGTGGATATCCAGAGCCTGGAATACAGCTTCGGCTTCGATGAGGAGCTGGAGAAGGAATGGCGCTGGTCCGAGCGCTATGCGCCGCAGCCGGAGCTGCTGAAGTATGCCGAGCATGTGGCCGAGCGGTTCGACCTGAAGCGCGACATCCGGTTCAACACGCGGGTGACGGCGGCGCACTGGGACGAGGCGGCGCAGGTCTGGAAGGTCGAGACGGACGCGGGCGAGGCCATGCAGTGCCGGCACCTGATCCTCGCGACGGGGTGCCTCTCCATCCCGACGGATGTGACCTTCCCCGGGCTCGACACGTACACGGGCGCGGTCTACCGCACCTCGCGCTGGCCGCATGAGGGTGTGGACTTCTCCGGGCAGCGCGTCGGCATCATCGGCACGGGGTCGTCCGCGATCCAGTCGATCCCGATCATTGCGCAGCAGGCCGAGCGCCTGACCGTGTTCCAGCGTACGCCGAACTATTCGATGCCGGCGCATAATGGCCCGATCCCGGACGCCGATTTCGAGGCCTGGTCGAAGGACCCGCGCGGCTACCGCGCCGCCTCGCGTGACACGGTGGGCGGCTTCCAGAACGAGGCCTCCGAAGCGATGGCGACCGCGACCGCGCCGGAGGAAATCCGCGCCGAGCTGGAGCGGCGCTGGGCCTGGGGCGGTTTCCGCATCCTCGGCGCGTTTGCCGACACGGCGGTTGACCCGGAAGCGAACCGGATCGTGCAGGAATTCATTGCCGAAAAGATCCGGCAGCAGGTGGCCGATCCGGCAGTGGCGGAGAAGCTGACGCCGAAGGATCACCCGTTCGGCACCAAGCGGCCGTGCGTGGACACGGGCTATTATGCGACGTTCAACCGGCCGAATGTGGAACTGGTGGACCTGCGCGCGGAGCCGCTGGCGGGGTTCACGGCGGAGGGGATCAAGACGTCGGCGAAGGAGTATGCATTTGACGCCGTGGTGCTGGCCACGGGCTTCGATGCGATGACCGGGGCGATTGACCGGATCGACCTGCGCGGTGTGGGCGGACGGCGGATCAAGGATCACTGGGCCGAGGGGCCGCGCACCTATCTGGGGCTGATGGTGGCGGGCTTTCCGAACCTGTTCACGATCACCGGGCCCGGCAGCCCTTCGGTGCTGACCAACATGATCAATTCCATCGAGCAGCATGTCGAATGGATCGCCGATTGCCTCGTGTCGCTGAAACAGCGCCAGCAGACGAGCATCGAGGCGAGCGAAGAGGCGGAAGCGGCCTGGTGCCGGCATTCGACCGAAGCGGTGACGCCGACGATGCTGCCGCAGGCCAATAGCTGGTACATGGGCGCCAACGTGCCCGGCAAGCCGCGGATGTTCATGCCGTATGCGGGCGGGCTCAATACGTACACGGAGATCTGCAAACAGGTGGTCGGCAAGGGCTATGAGGGCTTCATCATCCGGCAGGGCGACCGGGTGCTGTCGGAGTCGCGGGCGTTTACCAGCCAGCCGGCGCCGGGCGAGATTCCCGAGAACCTGCTGCCGATCATCGTCGGGCGCCTGATGGCGGCGGGGCTGATGCCGGCGGAGTAAGCGGGGCTGCCTCCAGAAGACTGAGATCAGAAACCGTCCACGCGCCCCCCCCCCCCGCGTGGACGGTTTTTCTTTGGCGGAGGATTGACTTACAAACCGACCGGTTGGTATGTGTGTGGACAGGAGACCCTACGCTGTGACCCAACCGACCCCTTCCCCATCGAAAGCCGCGCCCCGGCGCAGTCCGGGCGAGACACGCGAGGTGTTGATGGAGGCGGCGTTCGGGCTGGTGCGGCGGCAGGGGCTGGCGGCGACCAGCGTGGACGAGATCTGCGCGGCGGCGGGCGTGTCTAAGGGCGCGTTCTTCCATCACTTCAAGTCGAAGGACGAACTGGCGGCGGCGGCAGGGTATCACTGGTCGGCGGTGACCGAGCCTTTCTTCGAGACGGCGCCCTATCACGCGCCGGACGATCCGCTGGCGCGCGTGCTCGGCTATATCGACCTGCGCGGCGAGATGATGGCGGGCGAGATTGCCGAGTTCACGTGTTTCGCCGGCACGATGGTGCAGGAGGCCTGGGCGACGAGCCCAGCGGTGCGCGCGGCGGCCTGGGACAGCATGAGCCGGCACGCGGACGCGCTGGTCGCGGACATCGAGGCGGCGAAAGTCTCGCGCGGGGTCGAGCTCGATGCGCGGGGCCTCGCGCTGCACATGGTGGCCGTGGTGCAGGGCGCGTTCATCCTCGCGAAGGCGAGCGGAGACGCGGCGCTGGGCGCGGCGAGCACAGCGCACCTGCGCCGTTATGTGGAACTTCTGTTCGCCGCGCCCGGGAAGCTGAATGATGCGTAGGCTGACGATCCTTGATTGCATCTCGCTCGACGGGATCATCCAGGCGCCCGGCGCGGCATTGGCCGCAGGCTGGGGGCGCGATCACCGAAACGTTCAATGCGTCGACGAAAACCGTGGCGCCCCTTCGGACCGGACTGCCTCGGCTGCCGGCCGGCGACGGCGCAAGGAACGTGACATTCGCAACAGACACGAACTGAACCGAACTCAGGAGAGACTGACATGACCGCCCCTTCCCCCGCCAAACATATGTTGACCCTCGATCGCCTGCTGGACGCGCCGGTGGAGAATGTCTGGCGCTGCTGGAGCGAGCCGAAGCTGCTGGAGGAATGGTTTTGCCCGAAGCCCTGGCGAGCGACCGAGGTGGCGATGGACCTGCGGCCCGGCGGCGAGATGACCTCGATTTTCCGGGGGCCGGATGGGGAGTCCTTCCCGAACGCAGGTGTGTACCTCGTGGTGGAGCCGATGCGGCGGATCGTGTCGACGGACGCGTTCCGGGCCGGGTGGGTGCCGTCAGAGCGCGCCTATATGGTAACCGAGACGCTGCTGACGGAAGCCGGGCAAGGCCGCACACACATGATCTGGCGCGCGCTGCACTGGAGCGAGGAGACGATGAAAGAGCACGAGGCCATGGGCTTCCATGACGGCTGGGGCGCCGCGGCCGCGCAGCTTGAAGCGCTGGCAAAAAACCTCTGACGCGTCAGCTGGCCTGCGCCCAGCTTGCACCGCCGGCCAGCATTTCGAAGCGCTTTTCGAGATTGCGCGCCGACATCGCGCGGCCGAACAGGTAGCCTTGCAGGCTGCTGCAGCCGAGGGACTTGAGCAGGATGGATTGCATCTCGGTCTCGACGCCTTCGGCGACGATCTCGAGATTGCTGGCGCGCGCCCATTGAACGAGCGTGCTGACAAGCATCGCGACGCGGTCGCTGGTTTCCATTTCGCCGATCAGCGAGCGGTCGAGCTTGATCTTGCTGAACGGCAGGCCGACCAGCGAGCGCAGGTTGGAGTAGCCGGTGCCGAAATCATCGAGGGCAATGCGCACGCCGGTGCGCGTCAGTTCGAACAACTGTTCCCGCATCAGATCGAGGTTTTCGATGAAGACGGCCTCGGTGACTTCGACGACCAGGGATTCGAGCGGAAAACCGGTGGCGGCCACCGTGGCCGCGAATTCCTGGGCAAAACCGGGCGCCATCAGGTCGCGCGGCGAGACGTTGACGCTGATCTCGCGGACGCGGCCCGAGCGGAGCCAGGGCAAGGCCTGGATACAGGCCTGCTGGACGAGCCAGCTGTCGAGGGCCACGCGCTGGCCCATGTCCTCGGCAAGCGGCAGGAACTCGCCCGGCGCAATCAGGCAGCCCTGCTCCGGCCAGCGGGCGAGCACTTCCAGTGAAATGGCCTCTGGATCGCGGGGGTGGATGATGGGCTGGAACCAGGGCTCGATCTCTCGGCGCTGGATCGCGCCGCGCAGCAGGATTTCGAGTTGCTGGCGGCGCTCGGTCTCGGCCAGCAGCTTCTCGTCGAACCAGTAGACACCGCGCGCCTTTTCGGCGCGGCATTTCACGAGCGCGGAATCGGCGGCCAGACGCAGCGCATTGGTGGTCCGCTCGGCGAGGTTGGTGCCGGCGGCCGCCATGGCGACCTCAACCCGCACTTCGCGCCCGTCGAGCAGGATCGGCTGCTCGATCAGGGTCAGGATCTCGTTCCCGAGATCTTCAATGCCGCTCGCCCCGGCCTCGAGGAGGATGGCGAACTCGGTGCCGCTGAAGCGGCCTGCAACGGCGGAGTACCTGCTGGCCACTGTGTGCAGCCGCTCGGCAACGCCCCGCAGCACCGCGTCCCCGCCCCGAGGACCGAGCGCCGCGTTGATGAACTGGAAATGCTGCAGGTTGACGAGGAAAAGCCAGACATGCTCGCCCTGCGGCCGCCTGGCGGCGAGGCGCTCGTCAATCAGGTCGAGCAAGGCGCTGCGGTTGGGCAGCTGGGTCAGAAAGTCCGTACGCGACATCGTCAGTACACGGTCGCGCTCGACCTTCAGCGCCCGCACCTGTTTCTCCAGCGCGGCATGCGCTTCGATCAGGGCGGCGTTGGAGTTGTAGAGCTCAAGCGACTTTTGCTCCAGGATCCGCTCGGCTTCCTTGCGCGCCAGCTTCTCGCGGGACATCCGCCGCTGCAGCAGCTCGAGATCAGTCGAGGTAGATTTCGGGAACTGGACCATCAGGAGGCTCGGGCGAGGGTAAACCGTACGGATTTCACTTCGGCCTCGTCATGCGCGGCGGCGGTGATGTGGACCGGCTCATCGAAGATCGTGCTGCAACCATGGAACAGGCCGAACGCCAGGTTTTCCAGCCCGCGGGACGAGACATAGTCGATCACCAGCCGGTCCTGTTCGCGCGAGACCGTGTGGAAGCGCGGCAGTTCCGCATCCGGATAGAGCTTCATCACTTCAACGTGGATATGGGAATCGACCGATTCCACGAAGTCGAAGAAGTCCGGCACCTTGAAATGCTGCGGATAGGCCTTGTGGAAGGTCTCGGCCAGACGCCCGCCGAACTCGTGCAGGATCGACACCGGGTCGCGGCCGGACAGTTCTGCCAGCGCCCCGATAAGTTTACCCATCTCCTCGCAAGGGTAGGTGCCGACGCTCGTATAGACGCCGCCCGAGGCGAGATCGCAGGCGTCGATCACGCTTTCGACCATGGCCGGGCCGAGGGCCTCCTCCACATGGTCGAGAAACTCGGTGAAAACGATGCCCTTCATGCCCAGGCCCTCCTGACGAGAGCTTACTAGAAAGAAAGGGTTGCAGAACCTTTACAGCGATCTTCTGCATTTATGCGACCGGTAGCAATTTCTGGCAACCGGGCCGGGTCCGCGGCGGCGCTTGAAGCCGGCGGGCAGAGCCTGTAACGCGCGGAGGCGCGATGCGAGGCCACCGATGCGACACCTGTTTGCGACGCTGATTGACGAGATGACGCTGGGTGACGCGGCCCTGCGGGGCAGTCTGGAGCGGGCCGTCTGGGTCTTGTCCGAGGACGACACCGCCGGCAATGACTGGTGCGAGCGGGAGGGGTATCCGGGGTATACCTCCTACGCCTCGCTGGATGACCTGCCGGAGCGGTTTCCGGAATTCGGCGCTCTGAAGAAGCTGCTCGACAGGGCAGCGGCGAAATTTGCGGCGGCGCTGCACTGGGACATGGACGGGCTGGCGCTGGAGCTCGACGCGCTGTGGGTTAACGTGCTCGGCGAGGGCGGGCACCATTCCGGGCATATCCATCCGGGCTCGGTCATTTCGGGCACCTATTATGTCTGCGTACCGGAAGGCGCGGGGCGCATCCGGTTCGAGGATCCGCGTTTGCCGATGATGATGGCGGCGCCGCAGCTGGTGGACGAGGCGCCGGAAGCGGCCCGGCGGTTCGTCTACGTGACGCCGGCGGAGGGGATGTGCCTGATGTGGGAGAGCTGGCTGCGGCATGAGGTGATGCCAAGCGCGAGCGAAGAGGCGCGGATCAGCGTGAGCTTCAATTATGCGGTGCGGCGGAAGTAGGCCGCGCGCCGCTCACATGGCGGAAGAGTCATGCGCGCGAGGTGGCGCTGGCGGGGAAGTTCGCGCAGGATCGGAGCCTTGGACAGGAGGCGCCTGATGGCAGACACACCGGTAACGGAGGCGTGGGATTTCGGGCGCGGGCACGCGGGCTATGTCTGGCGCAGCCCCTCGCCCCGGGCGAAGCTGCTGCTGGCGCATGGTTATGGCGAGTATGCCGAGCGCTACATCGAACACTATCACCGGCTGATCCCGCACCTCGTGGCGCTGGGCTTTGATGTGCATGCGTTTGACCTGGAAGGGCACGGGCGCACGGATGGGGCGCGGGGCGTGGCGGACATGCACAAGGCGGTGGCGGACCATATCGCGGCGCGCGCGGCGCTGACCGAAGACGGCGCGCCGGTATTCCTGTTCGGACATTCGCTCGGCGGGCTGGTAACGGCGGCGAGCGTTGCAAAGTCGCCCGGCGGGGTGGCGGGCGTGGTGCTGAGCGCGCCGGCGATCCTGGTCGAGATCGGCGGGGCGCTGAAGGCGGTGGCAGGGCTGGTCTCGGCGGCGGCGCCGGGCGCGCGGCTGACGCCGCCGATTGCGCCAGAGAGCCTGTCGCGGATTCCGGAAGAGGTTGAGGCGTACAGGTCGGACCCGATGATCTGCCTTCTGCCGCCTTCGGCGCGGCTGGGGGCGACCGCGATTGCGGTGTCGGAGGATGGCTGGCGCCGGTACGACACCTGGCGCGCGCCGGTGCTGGTGGTGCACGGGGCGAAGGATGAAGCGACCCCGACGAAGGGGTCCGCGCGGTTCTTCGGGATGATCCGTGCCGCCGACAAGACGCTGGAGATATTCCCCGAGGGGTATCACGAGCTGCTCAATGACCTCGACCGGGACGCGGCACGCACGCTGATCCTTAGCTGGCTGGAAGCGAGGCTGCCTGCGTTAACACACGCGGGGGCGCTCCTGTCTTGACGTTGCGGCCTCGCCGCTGCATCGGGGCGATCTAATTCCTCCCCTGCCCCGCCGAAGGAACTGCGCGCCATGGACCTTTCCAAGATCAAGACCGGGAACAATCCGCCGGACGACGTGAACGTGCTGATCGAGGTTCCGCTGGGCGGGGACGCGATCAAGTATGAGATTGACAAGGAATCCGGCGCGATGTTCGTGGACCGGTTCCTCTACACCGAGATGCGCTATCCCTGTAATTACGGGTTCGTGCCGCATACGATGAGCCTCGACGGGGATCCGATCGACGTGATGGTGGTGGGCAACCGCCCGCTGGTGCCGGGCTCGGTGCTGCGGGCGCGCCCGGTCGGTGTGCTGATGATGACCGACGACAAGGGCCAGGACGAGAAGATCCTCGCCGTGCCGCACCCGAAAACGACCGCCTATTACGACAAGATCGCCACCTATCACGACCTGCCGCAGACGCTGATCGACAAGATCCAGCACTTCTTCCAGCACTACAAAGACCTCGAACAGGGCAAGTGGACGCGCGTCGAAGGCTGGTACGGCGTCGACAAGGCGCGCGAACTGATCCGCGACGCGGTGGAGCGCGGGAAGAAAGCGGGCTGAGCCTCAAAGCATGGTGGAGACGAGGAGGATCGAACTCCCGGCCTCGGCATTGCGAACGCCGCGCTCTACCATCTGAGCTACGTCCCCACGCGGGCGGAAATATAGCGATGCGTTTTTCGGAGCGGAAGTGGGGCCGGCGAGGCTCCCCCTCCGCTTCGCGGCTTGCGCAACAAGCTCCGCCCCCTCCCGAAACAAAATCCGCAAACGTCTCAAGCGCTTGAAAAATTTCTCCGGAAACCTTGCGCCACACCCCTCCGCGCAGTGCTGTACTCAGTCTCACCCCCGCACACCGTCAAACCGTCGGATATAGGCCGCAGGCCGAAATCTGACACCCCCGAGAGCCAGCGATACCGAACGATACCGAACGATACCAAGTGATACAAAATGAGAATCAATGAGAAGGAATCGACACGCCGAGCGCACGGCCCGCAACAGGATGAGGCCGTCTGGCGACGGCAAGAGAGAACTTGTGCCTACACAGAAACGCGCGGTGACAAGATAAAACCCATGCCCGTCGAGCCGGTATGAAATCCGACCCCAGACCTTGCGCAACACCTCCGCCCACGGATCTATGGAAAACAGACGGATTCAGGACTTTCACCCGATTTCGTGGATCGTCATCACAGGCGTTGGCCCTCACCGTAAACCGGGAAAGAAACCAGCGCGCGCTTCCAAACTCAGGGCGCGACGATCTCGAAGCGCTTCGTGTTCGGGTTCCGCCAGTGGAGTTCGCCGTGTTTGATCGCAAACCAGGCGCCGTGGAGTTCGAGTTCGCCGGCGGTAACCTTTTCGGCGACCCAGGGAAAGCTCATCAGGTTTTCGAGCGAGGTTTCGATGCCTTCGAGTTCGAGCGCGAATTGCGGGTTCAGCGAGCCGCTTTCCATGACCCGGGCGCGGGCGCCGTCCAGCAGCTTGACCCAGGGGGCCACGAATTCGCCGATCAGCGGGCTTTTGGATTCGGTCAGCGAGGCAGTGACGCCACCGCAGCCGCCATGGCCCATGACCACGATATGGCGCACTTTCAGGACCCGGACCGCAAATTCGAGCGCCGACGAGACGCCGTGCAGGCCGCCGTCGGGTTTATAGGGAGGCACGAGATTGGCGACGTTGCGGACAACGAACATCTGGCCGGGGGCGGCGTTGAAGATGTCCGACGGCTCGGCCCGGCTGTCGGCGCAGGCGATCAGCATGACACCCGGATCCTGGCCCTCCCCCAGTTCGCGGTAAAGCTGGACCTGTTCGGCATAGACACCGGCGCGGAACCGCCGATAGCCGGCGATGAGATCGTCCACAGTCTTCATCTCTGCTCCTGATAGTTTCTTCTTATGGACCGCAGGCGAGATACGCATTTCCTGACTGGCCGCAAGCAATTTCGAAACCAATTGCCATCTAGAACGGAACGATCTGTTTCGCCCGACCGCCGATTCTGGCTATAACCGCGCGGGGCCCAAGGAGTTCACGATGGATACGCCGACCGACACGCAGAACGCTGCCCCCGCCGCGGGAGGCACCGGCGCGAAGTCCCGCAAGGGACCGACGCGCAGCGAAGTGTCGAAATCTGCAATTCTCGAGGCGGCCCGCGAGGAAATGGCAGAGAATGGCTGGCGGGGCTTCAGCGTCGACTCGGTGGCCAAGCGCGCCAGCGCCTCCAAACAGACCATCTATCGCTGGTGGCCGTCGATCGGCGCAATGTGTGTGGACGCCGCCCTCGCCCTGATCCCGGACGCCCCGGAAGGCGGGCGCGACCCGCAGGAGCGCATTACCGCGCTGATCATTCCGCTGGAAGCCGCCGCCCGGACCGGACAGGGCCATGCCGTGCTGCGCGTGGCGCTGCTGGCGGCCGCCGATGACAAGGAAGCAGGCGAAGTCTGGCGCGCCTGGGTCGGCCGCGACATCCGCCAACCGCTGCGCATGTTGCTGGCGGAACTCGCCGCAAAACGCGTGATCCGCCGCGATTTCGAGCTGGATGACGTGATCGAGCAGCTGCTGGGGCCGATCTTCCACCGGCTGACGATTATGCGGGCGCCGGTCAAGGAAGGCTTCTGCGCCGACCAGTCGGCGGCGTTCCTCAGGACGTATGGGGCGTTCTAAGGCCGGCTACTTCCGGCGCCAAACCATCAAGGGATCGAAAGCGCCGGTTTCGGCGGCTTTCTGGAGTTGGGCGATCTGGTCGGAGACGGCGTTGGTCGCGGGCTTGGCCGACGTGGCGCGGTAGAGCGCGGCGTCCAGCCGGCAGATCTGCTCATACAGGGCTTCGGTGCGGCCGACGAGTTCAAGGAAACGCGGCGGCAAGCCCTTGCCCTGCTGGGCGACGGCGTCCAGCGGGGGATCGTCCCGGCGGATGCGATACTTGTAGGAATTGGCGTCTTCGCGGCGCATTTCGCCGTCGCGCACGGCTTTCTGCATCACCAGCCAGGACGCGGCCTGCATCAGGCGGGTCGTCAGCTCCATGCTCCAGGCGGAATAGATCAGGCTGGCTTCGCGCGGCAGCGTCTTGGCCTGATCGCGGCCCGGGCCATCCAGGTAGGAGGCGGTTTCCTCGACGAGGGCCATGCCGCGCGTGAACACGGTGTCGAAAAGCTTTCCGCCGGTGAAGGCCTCGGTCGGCCCCGAGGGCCCCACCGGATCACGTTCTGCCATGCACCCACTCCGCTTTACCGCGTCCGAACGCCAAACCTTAAAGGCCAGCCCTTTCGCGAGGCTTAATTATCTCCCCCGAACAGCGCGTCCGCAGCACGCTTCTGGGCCTTCTTCTTCTCGATCTCGGCCTCGCAGGCCGCGATCTCGGACTTCAAATGCGCAATGCGCACTTCGAGTTCCGCAACCGACATCTGATCTATGGCCTGGGTGCGCTTCACCAGCACCGGCTCTTCATCTGGCATGGCCATGGGCGGCTCCCGTTCAACGGTTTCAGAAAAGCAGAAAGACGGGCTAGAAGCGACTCCGAATCCACCCCCCGCCCCTGACGAAAGGCGCCGACATGACCGCCACGATGCACGCCGCGTTTGCCCCTGCCGGCGAAAAACTGGTTCTGACCGAAATGCCCCGCACCGCGCCGGGCCCCGGCGAAGTGCAGATCGAAGTGGCGGCGGCCGGACTGAACCGGGCCGACCTCGCCCAGAAGGCCGGCGCCTATCCGCCGCCGCCGGGCGCCTCGCCGATCCTTGGACTCGAGGTGTCCGGCATCGTCTCGGCCGTTGGTCCGGGCACGGAGCGCTACAAGGTGGGCGACCGGGTGGCGGCGCTGCTGGCGGGCGGCGGATACGCGAGCCATGTCTGCGCCGATGAAGGCTCGGTTCTCCCCGTCCCTTCCGGGTTTGATTTGGCGCTGGCCTGCTGTTTTCCCGAAGCGCTGTTCACGGTGTGGGCGAACGTGTTTGACCGGGCGGGGCTGAAGCCGGGCGAGACATTCCTCTGCCATGGCGCGACCAGCGGCATCGGCGTGATGGCGCTGCAGATGGCGAAGGTCTGGGGCGCGCCGAAGATTTTCGGCACGGCCGGATCGGAAGAGAAGTGCGCTCTCGCGCGCGAGTTGGGCGCAACACGCGCGATCAATTACCGCGAGGAAGCATTCGAGGAGATCGTGAAAGCCGAGGGCGGCGCGGATGTGACGCTCGACATGGTGGGAGGAGACTACATCCAGAAGAACATCTCGGCGGCGAAGCTGGATGGGCGGATCATCAACATCGCCTATCAGGACGGCTTTGCCGCGAGCGTGAATTTCGCGCCGGTGCTGATCAAGCGGCTGTCGCTGATGGCGACGACGTTGCGGGCGCGGCCCGTGCCGGAGAAGCGGCGCATCCGCGACGCGGTGGAGCGCGATTTCTGGCCGCATGTGCTGTCGGGGCGGATCCGGCCGGTGCTGGACGGCACATTTCCGCTGGCCGAGGCGGAAGCGGCGCTGGCGCGCATGAACCATGGCGGGCATTCAGGGAAAATCCTGCTGCGGCCCTAGTCGGACGCAGATCTAGAATTTGCTGGCGAACGGGGACACAGCGAAAACATGCAAACCAAAACTTTGATTGCCGCGCTGCTGGCGCTGGGCCTGCTGACCGCCTGCACGCAAGCGGCGCCTGAGAGCGAGGCGGCCGTTGCCGAGGTGGCTGTTCCAGAACCTGAGGCTGAAGCGCCGGAAGCGTCCATCGAGGAAGACGAACCAGAAGCTGACCTCGGACGGCCGTGGAACGAGCAAGGGATGTACTGCTGCCACTATGAGGTGATGACCTATCCGCCGCCGCTCGGCAGCAACGGCGAGACGACCACATTCGACTCCGATTCAACAAGCGCCTACGGGTTTACTGGCGCCGTCACCTTTTCCGTCTTGCCCATTCCGGACGGTTGGAAGTCTCCGACCCATCCCGTGCGCATGCAAGGCGCCAACGGGTTGTCATACGACCTGGATATCGTCGCCGATGGCGGTGTCGACGCGATCGGCACGCTCGACTGGTCCGAAATCATGATGCGGCCCATCGGCATGGCGGACTACCTGAGCGAGGCCGCCGAGGAGGCGGGCACGCTGGTTTTCGTCTTTGAGGTCAAGCCGGCTGACGCGGTTGAAGCCGCCCCCGCCGGTCCTTCATGCGGGAGGGCGCCCCGATACATCGCCCTGACCGCGCAATGGGGAGGCCCTGACGAGGACTATCTCACGCTGGCGACGTTCAGTGACGGTCCTTGGCCGGCAAACGCGGACCGACTGTGCGGGGTTTTCAATTATGCCCCGGGTGTGATTTCCGCCGGAGACTAGTAGGCCTTTCCAGCAGGCTGCTTCTGGCGTATAGCGCGCCTCAAGGTATCCAGTCGTCCTGGACCCCAACCGCCCGGCACCCCAAGTGCCGGGCGGCTGCATTTCAGGCGGCAGATTTTTGAGGAGATTTCCATGTCTGACGTTCTCATGCCGCGCGCCACTGCTGTCTGGCTGCTCGACAACACCACGCTGACCTTCGCGCAGATCGCGAAATTCTGCGGCCTGCACCACCTCGAAGTGAAGGGCATCGCGGACGGCGATGTCGCCGAGAACATGCGCGGCGTGGACCCGATCGCCGGCGGCATCCTCTCGCGCGAGGAAATCGCGCTGGGCGAAGCTGATGCCAGCCATGACCTCAAGGTCGAACAGTCGCGCATCGACCATATCCCACAGCCGAAGCGCAAGGGCAGCCGCTACACGCCGGTTATCCGCCGCGCCGACAAGCCGGACGCCGTGGCCTGGTTCATCCGCCACCACCCGGAAGTGCCGGACGCGCAGATCATCAAGCTGATCGGCACCACGAAAGCGACGATCAACAACGTGCGCGACAAGTCGCACTGGAACGCCACCAACATCAAACCGGTGGACCCGGTGACGCTGGGCCTGTGCAGCCAGATCGAACTCGACGAAGTCATCGCGAAAGCCGCCGACAAGCGCCGCAAGATGGACGCCGAGAAAGCCGCGCGTTCCGAAGGCCCGGGCCTTGCCCCCGCGCAGGACACGCCCGCGCCGTTCGTGCCTGAGCCGGAAGAAGATCGCCGCAGGACGTTCTCGGCTGACGACGTGTTCCGCGATTTCGAGTGATGCCCGCCGGGCGGGCGGGTTTTTTGATTGGTCGCCGCGTTTTCCCGAAAACAGGTCCCCACTTTTCGGAACGCCGCTCTAGTCCGCCCGCCTGAGGAAAACATAGAAGGCCCCTGCCCCGCCATGCTTGGGGTGCGACTCGGCATAGCCCGATACGAGGCGCCGCGCGCCGGGGGATTCGAGCCAGAGCAGGAAGTTGCGGCGCAGGACGCCCTGGCCTTCCTTGCCCTTGCCGGTGATGACAAGCACGCAGCGCGCACCGTCCGTCTGCTGATGTTCGAGGAATGAAGGCAATGCGCGTGAGGCGCTGGCCTGCGTATGGCCGTGTAGGTCGAACCGCGCGGCGATGGAGAGATTGCCGCGCCGGACTTTCTTCTCGCCGCCGCGCTCGGCGGGCGGTGCAGGCGTTTTCGGCGTTTCCGGTTTTAGTGATCTGGGCGCGGCCTTGGGCGGCGGCGCATCGAGTTCCGTGCGGCCGGACTCCAGCGCGGCGGACAATTCCTCGAGGTCGGCGGCGCGCTTGCCGATGGGTTTGACCGTCGCGGCGACGCGGGCCCAGGCGCGGGCCTCTTCGGGCGACAGGTTGCGGCGTGTCATCCGCCGGTCTGGCCGGGACTGTCGATACTGGCGACGAGGCCGGCTTCGAACATCCGCTCCACGACGGCGCGCGGCAGCAGCACCCAGAGGCGGCCCTTAGCGTTCATCGTGCCGGCGCGGTTGCCGGCATCGACCCCGGTGCCGAAATAGATGTCGCCGCGGACCGGGCCTTTGATGGCGCCACCGGTGTCCTGCGCGATCAAGAGGCCGGACCACTCGCCGCCAAGGCCCGGCGCCGTCGTCTGCACGAACATCGGCACGCCGAGGGCGTGGAATTCGGGATCGACCGCCATCGAGCCGAGCGGGGTCAGAGGCACATTGTGGGCGCCGTTCGGGCCGAGATTCGGGTCGCCTTCGGGGAGCGACTGGAAGAAAACGAAGCGCGGATTGATGTTCATCGCCTCGCGCACTTCGGCGGCGCTGGCGCGGTCCATCCAGCCCCGGATGCCCTGCATCGAGCCTTCAGCGCGGGTGATGCGGCCGGTTTCGATCAGCCAGTTGGCGACCGACTTGAAGGGTTGGCCGTTATGGGCGGCGTAGGCGGCGCGCATCGTGCTGCCATCCGGAAAGGTCAGCCGGCCGGAGCCCTGGACCTGCAGGAAGAACACGTCCGCCGGATGCGCGTAGGCGATGGCCGGGCCGCCGCGCGCGGTAATGTCGGCGCGGGCCGGATAGGGCCGGGTCGAGCCGTCCGGCAGTTTCTGGAGCGGGCTGTCACCATTGGCAACGAAATCGGAGGGGACGGAGAAGACCGGTTCAGTGAAAACGCCCTCGGGCGCGCGGCGGGCTTCGTAGCGCGGCTCGAAATAACCGGTGAACTTGTCCTTGCCTTCCCGGTCGATGATCTCGAGCGGGACGAACTGGGTTTCGAAAATCTTGCGGGCCGCCGCCTCGCCCTGAGCGGATTCGAGTGCGGCGCAGCCTGGTTGCCAGTCCCCGGCCGTTCCGGCCCAGGGGGCGCCGCGCGACAGGGCCGCGTCAAAGGCGCGGCGGTTGAAGCGGTCGCACGTGCGCCGGAAGGCCTCGACGGGCGCGGCGAGCGGGGCTGCGCCCCAGCCCGGCAGCTCCAGGTAGGTGGCGGGGTTTGCAGAGGGCGGCGGACCGGAGATTCCGGAGCCCCCGGGGACCGGGCGATGTTCGATTGGCGCAGGCGCCGTCTGGCAGGCCGACAGGATCAGGGCGAGCGGGAGAAGGAATCTGAGATGTCGCATGCCTGCGGATATGCCGCGAAACGGCCCGGGCTGTCACCCGGCGATTCACCTTGCAGGAGAGTCAGGCGGCGACGTCCACGTCGTCCAGCAGCCAGTTCGGATCGTTCGAGGCGACCTCGCGCTTGAAGGTCCAGATTTCCTTCGCCGTGCGGGTCACCTCGCCGTCGCCCAGCTCGGCTTCGTAGCGCACCGACACACGGGCGATGCCGGCTTCGAGGTCGGCGCGGTCGATCTCGGCGCGCTTGATGCGCAGCAGCTCGAAGGCCCGGTCGTTGGAGGTCTCGCGCGCCGAGATGGCCGCGTCCCAGGCTTCGTAGACGTCATCGTCCAGCAGCGGGCGCAGCGCCGCGCGGTCGCCGCGCGCATAGGCGCCGACGATCATCGTGTAGGCGGCCTTGGCGCCGCGCAGGAATTCTTCCGCCGAGAAAGAGCTGTCGGCATTGTAGATTTCCTCAAGCCCGCCGGCGGCCGGGCCGGTGAAGATCGGGCGTTCGGGCTCGGAACGGCGCGGCACGGGGGCATGCGCCTCGGGCGCGCCGCCTCGCTGTTCCGGCGCGGGCGCCGGGCGCTGCATCGGCCGCTCGTCCCCTCCCCGGCCGAGGGCCACATAGAGACGCCACAGCACGAACAGCGCCACGGCAGCCAGGATGAGGACTTCGATCACGGGATTGGACATTTTAGGGGCGAGTTCCTCAGTTTATCCACAGGAGTAAGGGTTAGATAGTGCAGGCCAGACGGACGTGCCAGCCTTTGCGTTGCGCGGCCAAGGGGCGCATGCTAGGCGCGAGGCCCGGCAGCCACCCGGACAGAGTAGAGGATTTATAATGACAGATACCAGCGCGCCCGCAAACCCCACTCCCGGCGGCCCGGCGCAGCCTGCGCCCTCGCTGCGGGTTCTTGGCCAGTATGTGAAGGATCTGTCATTCGAAAATCCAGGCCATGCGCCGGTCCAGACCCAGCCGAACATCGATCTCGGGATCGATGTGGGCGCTGCCCCGCATGTCGACGGCAACGGCCTGTTCGAGGTGTCCCTGAAGCTCTCCGCCAAGGCCTCGTCTGGCGAGACGACGCTGTTCATCACCGAACTCGACTATGCGGGCCTGTTCCAGCTGTCGAACGTGACCGAAAAGCAGATCGAGCCGATGCTGCTGATCGAATGCCCGCGCCTCCTGTTCCCGTTCGCGCGCCGCATCATCGCCGAAATCACGCGCGAAGGCGGCTTCCCGCCCCTGTTGATCGATCCGGTCGACTTCGTGCAGCTCTACCAGGCCCAGTACCGCAAGGCCGCCGAGCGTGCGGGTGAGACACCCGCCTGATCCTTAATGGATGGCTTTCCAGAGCGCGCCGGCGCCGAGCTTTTCAATGAGCGCGGCATGGGCGGCGAGTTCTTCCTCCGTCGCCGATGAAGCAAGCGGTTTCGGCCGCTGAAGCGCGGGCGGACGCACCGGGCCGCCTTCCAGGTCATTCGCGGCGTCGAAGCTGAACGCGCGGGCGCGCCCGCCGAGCAGTTCGAGATAGACGCTTGCAAGCAACTGGCTGTCGAGCAGCGCGCCGTGGAAGGTGCGGCTTTCGAGGGAAATGTCGAAACGCTTGCAGAGCGCATCGAGGCTGGCCGGGGCGCCGGGAAAGCGTTTGCGCGCCATCGCCACCGTGTCGATCCAGCGCTCGTCCGGGATCGGTGGGCGGTCGCAGCGGGCGAGTTCGGCGTTGAGGAAGCCGCGGTCGAACGCGGCATTGTGCGCGACGAGCGTCGCGTCGCCCAGGAAGCTGAGGAAGGCATCGACGATATCGGGATGTTCGAAGGGCGGCTGGTCCTTCAGGTCCGCGTCGGTGATGCCGGTGATGCGGATGGTGGCTTCGGAGACCTGCCGGCCGGGATTGATCAGGCGGCGGAAAGTGCGCCCGGTCGGGATATGGTTGATCAGCTCGACGGCGCCGATCTCGATCACGCGGTCGCCGTCCGCCGGATTGAGACCGGTGGTTTCGGTATCGAAGGCGATTTCGCGGATCCGGGCGGTCATGCGTTTCTCTCGGCAGCGAGGCGAATCATCAGGGCGACTATGGCGCGAACCTGGTCGCGGGCAAAGTCGAAGCCATGCGCGGAGGAGAGGATGAAATCGGCGCGGGCGCGCTTGTCGGCGTCGGGCATCTGGCGCGCGAGGATTGCTTCGAAGGTTTCCGGCGTCATGCCCGGCCGCGCGAGGACGCGCTCGCGCTGGACCTCCGCCGGGGCGGTGACGACGAGCGTGAAATCGCAGTGCCGGTTTCCGCCGGTCTCGAACAGGAGTGGGATGTCGATGACGGCGAACGGCGCGCCTGTCGCATGGGCGCTGCGGCGGAAATCAATCTGCGCGGCGCCGGCGAGCGGATGGACGATGCCTTCCAGCTGCTTCATCGCGTCCGGATCGTCGAGCACGCGGGTGCGCAGGCGCGTGCGATCGACCGCGCCGCCTTCGGTGACACCCGGAAAGGCCGCCTCGATGGGGGCAACGGCCGCGCCGCCCTCGGCATAGAGCGCGTGTACGGCGGCGTCGGCGTCATAGACGGGCACGCCCTCTTCGCGAAAGAGCGTCGCGGTGGCGGACTTGCCCATACCTATGGAACCCGTCAGTCCAAGGATGATCATTGGACAGCCTCCAGAAGCGAGCGTGCGCGGGCGTGCGCGGCGGCGAGATCCGGCGCGGCGCCGAACCAGAGTTCGAAACTGAGCGAGGCCTGCGCGACCAGCATGCCGAGCCCGTCCAGCGCGCGCCAACCCTTGCGGCGCGCCTCGGCGAGCGCGGCGGCGGCGCCCTTGCCATAGCTGATGTCATAGAAGATGCCGCCGGCGGATTCCGGCAGCCTGAGCGTCTCGCCGGAATGGCCGAGGCTCAATGTGTTGATGACGACGCTGGCGCGCGAGAGCTGGGCGAGGCCGTCTTCCAGAGACAAGATGCGCGCCGCGGGCGCGAGATCGAGTGCGAGGGATTCGGCGCGGGCGATCGTCCGGTTGCAGAGGGTCAGGCGCGCGCCGCGCCGGGCGAGCACATCCGCGACAGCGCGGGCCGAGCCCCCTGCCCCGAGCAGGAAGACTTCGCGGCCCTCTACGTTGATATCGCCATAGTCGAGCGTCAGGGCGAAACCGGGCGCGTCGGTGTTCTCGGCATGCCACTGGCCTTCCGGCGTGCGTACCAGCGTGTTGGCGGCGCCGAGTCGCCGGGCCGTATCACTCGCGGTGGCGGCGAGGCGGAGCACGCTTTCCTTGTGCGGCAGTGTGACGTTGAGGCCGATGGCCTCGTGCGCACACAAAGATTCCAGCGAGGCGGCGAGCTCGTCCGCCTTCACTTCGATGGCAGCGTAGACAGCGTCGATGCCGTTCTCGCGCAGCCAGTGATTGTGGATATAGGGGGAGAGCGAGTGGGCGACCGGATCGCCGATGACGCCGAGGAGCCTGGTCATTGTGGCAGGACCTTCCGGACACGGAGATAGTCTAGGAGCGGCAACAGCGGCAGGCCAAGGATCGAGAAATAGTCGCCCTCGATGCGGGAGAAAAGCTGCGCGCCGTGGCTTTCGAGCTGGTAGGCGCCGACTGTCGTGAGCAGCGTGTCGCCGCAGCGGGCCACATAGTCGTCGATGAATTCTGGCGAGAGCGTGCGCATCGTGAGCTTCGGGCGCGCGAGATGGCGCCACACGGAACGGCCCTCCTCGCAGACGACGATGGCGGTCTCCAGCGTATGCGATTTTCCGGAGAGGCGGATGAGGTGGCTTTTCGCCTCCGCCAGATCGCGCGGCTTGTCGAACGCTTCTTCGTCGAGCGCGAGCATCTGGTCGCCGCCGATCACAAGTCCGGGCCGCGACTGCGACACGCGGATGGCTTTCATCTCGGCGAGCTGCATGGCCTGGTCGCGCACGGACACGCCGTCTGCACGCATCGCGGTGCGGTACGAATCTTCATCGACGTTTGGCGCAACGGCTTCGGCGCTGACGCCGGCAGCCGTCAGCAAGGCGCGGCGGCTGGCGCTGCCGGAAGCGAGCGTAACGGCGAGGCTCACGGATGGCCCCGGCGTTCGTGCAGAAGGTTTAGGATCGCGGCGGCGGTTTCTTCGACCGAGCGGCGCGAGACGTCGATGGTCTTCCACTGGTTGCGCTGGAACAGGCGGTTCGCCTGCGTGATTTCCTCGCGCACGGCCTCTTCGTCGGCATAGTCGCCAGCGTCATCCTGGTTGAGCGAGATGAGGCGCTGCCTGCGGATCTGGACGAGACGCTCTGCGGAAATCTTCAGGCCGACGACGAGCGGACCCTTGTCGCCCATCTTCTCCAGGAAGTCCGGCAACGGGGCGCCCGGCACCAGCGGGATGTTGCCGGCGCGGACCTTGCGGTTGGCGAGATAGACGCAGGTCGGCGTCTTCGACGTGCGGCTGACCCCCAGCAGGATGACATCGGCGCCGATCAGGCTTTCCATGTTCTGGCCGTCATCGTGCGCGAGCGTGAAGTTGATCGCTTCCATCCGCTCGAAATAATCCTCGTCCATCGCGTGCTGGCCGGCGACACGGTTGTTGGCGGCGACGCCGAGATGGCGGCTCAGCATCGCGATCGAGGGATCGAGGACTGGCAGCGTCGGAATACTCCGCTCACGGCAGAAGGATTCAAGGCGGGCGCGCAGGCCGGAATCGGAGATGGTGTACCAGACGACACCGGGCGCCGCCTCGATCTCGCGGGTAACGCGTTCGAGCTGGCGCTCGGAGCGGACAAGGTAATAGTTGTGCTCCAGCGGCTGGACATTCTCGAACTGCGCGCAGGCGGCGCGCTGCACGGCGTTCAGTGTCTCGCCGGTGGAGTCCGAGACGAGGTGCACATTGAAGTAGATGGCGGGCCGGGTAGGGCGTGTCATGTGCCTGTCTTGCCGGGGCTTCCTTCTTTGCACAAGGGTTGTGACTCGCCTGTGGAATGCGCTGCAGCCCACAGGGACTCACACGCATTCCACAGCTGGGAGAATTCGACTCCCGCGCGGTCACGGCCTGTTCCGTCCTGTGATTCCCCTTGAGGCTTTAACGTTGCGTTAACCATTGAGAGTCGCCGGGAATCTGCTCGCCTGTCAGGCGAGCGGCGCTTGTGACTCGCTTGTGGATTTTGGTGGACAAAGCCGTTGAAACGAGGCTCTCCAACCTATCTGCAGCTTCATAACTATAAGCGCCCTGACGGGCTCGTTTGAAATGGGATGAAAAGGGGAAGGTGATGACGGCCACCAGCGGGAAAAAATTTCTGGATGTGCTTTCAGGTCAGGCGGTCTCCCCTCCCCCAGTCTGGATGATGCGGCAGGCTGGCCGGCACCTTCCGGAATATCTCGAAACCCGCTCACGCGCGCGCGACTTTCTCGACTTCTGTTATACGCCGTCCCTGGCGGCTGAGGCGACGCTGCAGCCGGTGCGCCGGTATGGCATGGACGCGGCCATCCTGTTTGCCGACATCCTGCTGATCCTTGATGCCATGGGTCTCGGCGTCACGTTCGAAAAGGGCGAAGGCCCCCTGGTCGAAGTGATTAACACGCCGTCAGACCTGCAGCGGGTCAAACCGCAGGCGGCTGCCGACAAGCTGTCGCCCGTCTATGAAACGGTTTCGCGGGTGAAGGCCGAACTGCCGCCATCCTGCGCGCTGATCGGGTTTGCCGGGTCGCCCTGGACCGTGACGCTGTATGCTGTCGAAGGCCGGGGCAAGACCGACAAGTCGATGGCCTGGTGCTGGGCGCATGGACGCCCGGATGATCTGGCGGCGGCGATGGACCTCGTCGGCGAAGCGACCGCGCATTACCTCGCCCGCCAGGTCGAAGCGGGCGCCGATGCGCTGATGCTGTTCGACAGCTGGGCGGAAGGCCTGCCGGACAATATCTTCGAGGAAGTCATCATTGCGCCGACCAAGAAACTGGTGGCGCGCCTGCGCGGCATGGGCGTGACCGTGCCGATCATCGGCTTTCCGCGCGGGGCGGGCGTCATGGTGCCGGACTACGTGGCCGCAACGGGCGTTACGGGCGTAGGCCTCGATACCGCGGCCCTGCCGAAATTCATCAACAGCACCCTGCCCCCGAATTTCCCGGTTCAGGGCCATCTCGATCCCTTGCTCCTGATCGAGGGAGGTGCGCGTCTTGACGCACGGGTGGACCAACTTCTGGACGCCTATCGCGGCCGGCCCCATATCTTCAATCTTGGCCACGGGGTTCGTCCGGAAACCCCGATTGCGAACGTCGAGCGCGTTCTGGCCCGGATTCGAAAAGGATAAGCCTGCCGATGGGCCGCAAGATCGCCGTTGTATTGTTCAATCTCGGCGGTCCGGACAAACCCGCGTCGGTGCAGCCGTTCCTCAAGAACCTGTTCCGCGATCCCGCAATCATTCGGGCGCCGCTGCCGATCCGCTGGTTGCTGGCGCGTCTGATTTCCCGCACGCGCGCGCCGGCGGTGATCAAGAATTATGCGATGATGGATGCCGGCGGGGGCTCTCCCCTGCTTCGCGAAACCGAGCTTCAGGCCCGGGCGCTGGAAGCCGAGCTGGCGAAGATCCTGCCCGGCAACGAAGTCAAATGCTTCATTGCGATGCGCTACTGGCACCCGTTCACGGAAGAAGCCGCAGCCGACGTGAAGCGGTGGGGCGCTGATGATGTGGTGCTATTGCCGCTCTATCCGCAATTTTCGACGACCACGACGGGTTCGTCCCTGACGGCCTGGAAGGCGGCGTTCAAGGGTCAGGCGAAGACGGTCTGCTGCTATCCCTTCGACGAAAACTTTGTGGCGGCGCATGTCGACCGGATCATGGGCGGCCACCGGCGCGCGGGCGAACCGGAGCAGGTGACCTTGCTGCTTTCGGCACACGGCTTGCCGGAACAGGTGGTCCGCGAGGGCGATCCCTATCAGTGGCAATGCGAGGCGCTGGCCGAAATGATTGCCGGCCGCGTGCCGGCGCATTGGGAAGTGATCCCCTGCTACCAGTCCCGTGTCGGGCCGCTGAAATGGATCGGCCCGGCCACCGAGGCGGAAGTTGAGCGCGCCGCGAAAGCGAAGAAGCACATCTTGATCGCGCCGATTGCGTTCGTCTCGGAGCATATCGAAACGCTGGTCGAGCTGGGCGAAGAATACCGCCTCGTCGCCGAAGCCGATGGCGCGGCGAGCTACACGCGCGTTGAAGCGCTGGGGACGCATCCCGGGTTTATCCGGACCTTGGCCGATGAAACCGTGGCTGCCCTCGGCATGAAGGGCGAGATCCGGTCCTGTGCAGGCGGCCGGCTTTGCCCGTCGGACTGGACGGGATGCCCGCATGCCGTCACACAGCAGAAGGCAGGCGAGCGCGTTGTCGAGCGGGCACTCTGAGGGACCGGAATGGAAATCTATCTCTGGGTAAAGTCGGCCCATATCGTCTTCGTGATTGCCCTGATGGCCGGCCTGCTGATTTTTCCCCGCTACAAGATCCATCAGCTCTCCAGCCGGCCGGGCGAACCACTGTTTGAGACGATGAAAGATGCGTCGGCGCGCCTGAAGCGTATCATCCTGACGCCCAGCCTTCTCCTGGTCTGGGGATTCGGCATCTGGATGCTTGTGCTGAACCCAGACTTGCTGTCGCAGGGGTGGATGCACGTGAAACTGGCGTTGGTCGCCGTGATCACTGCCGTGCACGCCTATTTCATGGTGCTGGGCAAGAAGGTGGATGCGGTCACCGGCACCGTCCAGGCGAAAACCCTGCGGATGCTGAACGAAGTGCCGTTCATCCTGATGATCGGTGTCGTGATCATGGTCATTGTCCGGCCATTCTGACCGCGGATCCTTTCCGGCTTGACGTTCCCGGACAAATTGGCGATGAGGGGTGCATGCCGGTGCGCCCAGTCCTTGTGGTGCCACCCATTTTTCCCTGACCGGCACCCCCTCGCTAGATCCAAAATCCGGACCGTTCCGAATGGCTTCCTCGATGCTCGACAACCTCACCAGTGTAACTTTGCGCGAACTCAAGGCGAAATCGCCTGAGGAATTGCTGCTCTACGCCGAGGAGCTCGAGGTCGAAAATGCATCCTCAATGCGTACCCAGGATATGCTGTTCGCGATCTTGAAGGAGCTGGCGGACAGCGAAGTGGAGATCACGGGCCAGGGCGTGCTCGAGGTCCTGGTCGACGGCTTCGGCTTCCTGCGCTCGCCGGAATCGAACTACCTGCCAGGCCCGGACGACATCTATGTCAGCCCCGAAGTCCTCAAGAAAGCGAACATCCGCACCGGCGACACGGTCGAAGGGCCGATCATTGCCCCGCAGGATTCCGAGCGCTACTTCGCCCTGACCGATGTCAGCCGGATCAATTTCGAAGACCCGGACAAGGCCAACAAGAAAGTCCACTTCGACAACCTGACGCCGCTCTATCCGGACCGCCGCCTGAAAATGGAGAGCCGCGATCCGACCAAGAAGGATCGCTCCGGCCGGGTCATCGACATCGTGGCCCCGATCGGCAAGGGCCAGCGCGCCCTGATCGTCGCCCCGCCCCGGACAGGTAAAACGGTGCTGATGCAGAACATCGCGTCGGCCATCGAAGAGAACCATCCCGAGTGCTACCTGATCGTCCTGCTGATCGACGAGCGCCCGGAAGAAGTGACCGACATGCGCCGCACGGTGAAGGGCGAAGTGATCGCCTCGACCTTTGACGAGCCGGCGACCCGCCACGTCCAAGTGGCCGAAATGGTCATCGAGAAAGCCAAACGCCTCGTCGAGCACAAGCGCGACGTGGTCATCCTTCTCGACTCGATCACGCGTCTCGGCCGCGCCTACAACACGACCGTCCCCTCCTCCGGCAAGGTGCTGACCGGCGGTGTGGATGCCAACGCCTTGCAACGCCCGAAGCGTTTCTTCGGCGCGGCGCGCAATGTCGAGAATGGCGGATCGCTGACGATTGTTGCCACCGCCCTGATCGATACCGGCTCGCGCATGGACGAGGTCATCTTCGAAGAGTTCAAGGGCACGGGTAACTCCGAGATCGTCCTTGACCGGAAGATCGCCGACAAGCGGACCTTCCCGGCGCTCGACATCATGAAGTCCGGCACGCGGAAAGAAGAACTCATCACGCCGCAGGACCAGCTGTCGAAGATCTACATTCTCCGCCGCATCCTTGGCCCGATGGGAACCTCGGACGCAATCGACTTCCTGATCGACAAGCTGCGCCAGACGAAGACCAACGACGAGTTCTTCGAAGCGATGAAGAACTGACGGGAGGCGCCTGCCGATGGGCACGCGCGACACCATCTGCGCCCTCGCCTCGGGCGCGCCGCCTTCGGCGATTGCGGTTGTCCGGATTTCGGGTCCGGCCGTCTACGAGATCGGCGCCTTGTTGCTGTCGGGCGGTTTGCCTGCGGCCCGGCGCGGAACCCTCACAAGGCTGAGCGACCGGGACGGCAACCTGGTCGATGAGGGCATTGCCCTCTTCTCCCCTGCCCCCAACTCCTACACCGGCGAAGACACGCTCGAACTCTTCCTGCATGGCGGACCTGCGGTCATCACCCATGCGCTTGCCGCGCTGACGTCCATGGCGGACGTCCGGCTCGCCGACCCGGGGGAGTTTACCCGCCGCGCATTCGAAGCCGGAAAACTGAACCTGACCCAGGCCGAAGGCGTGGCTGATCTCATCGAAGCCGAGACCCTTGCCCAGAAAGGCCAGGCCCTCCGCCAGCTGTCCGGCGGACTGTCCGCGACCTATTCATCATGGCGCGATGAGTTGATGGGACTTCTTGCTCTGGTGGAGGTCTTGATCGACTTTCCGGATGAGGGCGATGTGTCTTCGGACGTTGCCGAACCGGTCCGGAACCGGGTCGCCGGGTTAATCAAAGATGTAGAAGCGGCCCTCGGGGATGGCGGGATCGGCGAACGCATCCGGGACGGATTCCGCATCGCGATCATCGGCGCGCCGAATGCCGGCAAGTCCACGCTCCTCAACCAGCTCGCCGGACGCGAGGCCGCCATCGTCACGGCCCGGCCGGGAACCACCCGCGACGTGATCGAGATCCGCCGGGTGCTCGGCGGCCAGGTTGTCTGGATCGCGGACACAGCAGGACTGCGCGAGACCGACGACGAGATCGAGGCGGAAGGAATCCGGCGGGCCAGGATGACGGCAGAGGACGCCGACCTCTGCCTCCTCCTGATCGATGCGTCTGATCCGGGCGCCCCCCCTCCCCTCCCCTTCCCGCCGCCGAAGGGGATAATTGTGGTGAACAAGTCGGACCTCGCCGGCTCCGGCGTGCTGCCCGCATCTGACTTTATTATATGTGCGAAGGACGGCGCCGGGATCGAAGCGCTGGAAGCCGGGCTCGGCACACGCATCTCGGCGCTGGCCGGATCGGTCGAATCCCCGGTCATCACCCGTGCCCGCCACCGGGAGAAACTGACCCGCGGCCTCGCGGCCCTTGCCTCGGCGAAGGCGGCGCTCGACCAGGAGCTCGGCTTCGAACTGGTCGCCGAAGACCTCCGCCTCGCCATCCGCGAGATGCAATCGATCGTCGGCGAGATCGGGGTCGAGGATGTTCTCGGCGCCGTCTTCTCCCGCTTCTGCATCGGGAAATAGGCTCTAGGGAATCCCCTCCCCCGGCGTTATATACCCGGCCTCAGCCCCTGCTTAAGAGATGGTTAATGCCGCACGCGGCCGACTTTGATGTGATCGTGATCGGCGGCGGCCATGCCGGCTGCGAAGCTGCGGCGGCCTCTGCCCGCTTCGGCGCGCGCACGGCGCTCGTCACCCACAAGCGGTCGACTATCGGCGAGATGAGTTGCAACCCGGCCATCGGCGGTCTTGGCAAAGGTCACCTCGTCCGGGAGATCGATGCGCTCGACGGCGTCATGGGACGTATGGCCGACAAGGCCGGCATCCAGTTCCGGATGCTCAACCGGTCGAAGGGTCCGGCCGTCTGGGGCCCCCGCGCGCAGATCGACCGGAAGCTTTACCGCGAAGCGATGCAAGCCGAACTCGGCGCGTACCCGAACCTGACGATCATCGAGGACGGCGCCGACGATCTGATCGTCGAAGACGGACACATGGCCGGGATCACCGGACTCTCTGGAACCGTTTACCGCGCGGCCAAGGTCGTGATTACGACCGGCACCTTCCTGAAGGGCGTCATCCATATCGGCGCCAAGCGGATACCGGCTGGCCGGGTTGGCGAAGCGCCGGCCATCGGATTGTCGGACCGGCTCTACGCGCTCGGCCTTCCGATGGGGCGCCTCAAGACAGGGACGCCCGCGCGGCTCGATGGCCGCACGATCCATTGGGACCGGCTCGAGATGCAGCCGGCGGATGACCAGCCGATCCCGTTCAGCTTCCTGACCACCCGGATCGATGTGCCCCAGGTTGCCTGCGGCATTACCTGGACGACGCCCGAGACCCACGCGATCATCGACGCGAACCTCAACCAGTCGGCGGTCTATTCCGGCGCGATTGCCGGACGCGGGCCCCGCTATTGCCCTTCGATCGAAGACAAGGTCCACCGGTTCGCCGACCGGGATCGCCACCAGATCTTCCTCGAGCCGGAAGGCCTCGACGACCACACCGTCTATCCGAACGGCATCTCGACCTCTCTGCCGGAAGAGATCCAGGACCAGTTTGTCCGGACGATCCCCGGCCTGGAGGATGTTGTCATCCTCCAGCACGCCTATGCCATAGAGTACGACTATGTGGACCCGCGCGCGCTTTCGCCGGCGCTCGAAGTGAAGGCGCTCGCCGGCCTCTATCTCGCCGGTCAGATCAACGGCACGACCGGATATGAGGAAGCCGGCGCCCAAGGCCTGATGGCGGGTCTTAATGCGGCCCGTGCGGCGGCCGGAAAAGACCCCGTCATCTTCGACCGGGCCGAGGCCTATATCGGCGTTCTGATAGATGACCTCGTGACCCGGGGTGTCACCGAGCCCTATCGTATGTTCACATCGCGCGCCGAATACCGTCTCGCGCTCCGGGCCGACAATGCCGACCAGCGTCTCACGCCGCGCGGACTTGATGCCGGATGCGTCGGTCCGGAACGCGCCGCAATGTTTCACGTGAAACATCGGGCGCTGGATGAGGCTCGGGCGAAACTCAAATCCTTGACCCTGTCTCCCGCCGCCGCGGTAAAGGCGGGTTGGACCATCAATCAGGATGGCCGCGTCCGGTCGGCCTGGGAGTATCTCTCCTACAAGGACATCACGCTGACCCATCTCCGCGCCGTCTGGCCGGAGTTGGAATCGATCCCGGACGCGATTGGCGCGCAGATCGAGATTGAAGCGCTGTATGCCGCTTACCTTGACCGGCAGTCGGATGACGTCGCCGCGCTCCGGCGCGATGAATCTCTGACGCTGCCCGAGAGTCTCGACTATGATGCCATTGGAGGTCTCTCGAACGAGGTCCGGTCCAAGCTCAAGGCCGTGCGTCCGATGACCCTCGGCCAGGCGGCGCGAATCGAGGGTGTCACACCCGGGGCCTTGACCGCACTGCTCGGTCACGTGAAACGCGTCCGGCGAACAGGCTAGATCCGGGCAGCATATAGAATGACAGACAATAACGACCGCGCGGCCTTTCTGGCCGCCCACTATGTTTCACGTGAAACATTGGCCAAGCTCGACATCATCATCGAGACGCTCGACCATTGGCGAACGCGGAGCAATCTGATCGGCCCGAAAGAGTGGCCGCAGATCTGGGCGCGGCATGTCGGCGACTCCGTCCAGCTGCTCGACCGGATCCCGGACACGGCCCGCGTGGTCGACCTCGGATCGGGCGCCGGCTTTCCCGGATTGATTCTCGCGGCCGCCCGTCCGGCGGGTCATGTGACGATGATCGAAAGCGTCGGAAAGAAATGTGCGTTTCTGCGCGCCGCCATCGAAGCCGCTGACTTACCTGCCGAAGTCCATCAAGGGCGGGTCGAAGCAGCGCCCCCGATCGCCGCTGCTTACGTCACTGCACGCGCTTTTGCCCCGCTCCCGGAGCTCCTCGATTATGCCGCGCCCTGGCTGTGCAAAGGGGCAACAGGGGTGTTCCCGAAGGGCGAACGCTGGAAAGAAGAATTGACGGCAGCCCAGCAAAGGTGGAATTTCGCGTATCAAGCGATTCCAAGTCGCAGCGGTGGTGCCGGGGTAATTTTAATCGTCAGGGAAGCGGCACGTCGTCATGGCTAAGCCTAGGATATTTGCAGTTGTGAACCAGAAGGGCGGAGTCGGAAAAACGACGACGTCGATTAACCTTGGCACGGCGCTTGCCGCCGTCGGGCGCCGGGTCCTGATCGTCGACTTCGACGCGCAGGGGAACGCCTCGACCGGCCTGGGCATCTCCCGGGCGGAGCGCCTCCAGACGTCTTATGATCTTGTGGTCGACCGGATCCCGCTTGAGGAAGCTGTCCTCTCCACCATCGTGCCGCGCCTCGACATCATTCCCGGCGACGAGAACCTGTCAGGCGTCGAGACCGAACTCGCGGGCGATGCCCACCGGTCCTACCGGCTCAAGGAAGCGCTGCAGACCTATATCGCGCGCGCCGAGACCGGCGACCTCGTGAAGTACGACTATGTCCTGATCGACTGCCCACCGTCGCTGTCGGCCCTGACGATGAACGCCATGACGGCGGCCGATGCGCTGCTCGTTCCGCTGCAGTGCGAGTTCCTGGCGCTTGAAGGTTTGTCGCAGCTCCTGCGCACGGTCGAGGTGGTCCGCTCGGGTCTCAACCCGACGCTTGAAATCCAGGGCGTGGTCCTGACCATGTATGACCGGCGCAATTCGCTGTCTGACCAGGTGGCCAACGAAGTGCGCTCCTTCTTCGGCTCCAAGGTCTACAATACGGTCATCCCGCGCAACGTGCGCCTGTCCGAAGCACCATCCTTCGGCAAGCCGGCTCTCCTTTATGATTATCGCTGCCCGGGCAGCGAGGCGTACATCCGTCTCGCTTCGGAGGTCCTGCAGCGCGAGAAGGCGAGGGTGGCATGAGCGCAGATCCCCAGGATGACGGCCGCCGCGCCTCGCGGCTCGGACGAGGCCTTTCGGCCCTGATCGGCGAAGTCGAGGCCATGGGTGTGCGCTCGCCCGCGGCAACTGTACCAGCCCCGGATGTTCCGCCCACGGAACGACCGAACGAGATCGCGCTCGACCTGATCCGCCGTAACCCGGCCCAGCCGCGCCGCAGCTTCGATGATGGCGAACTGCGTGAGCTTTCGGAATCGCTGAAGACCAAAGGCGTCCTCCAGGCGATCCTCGTTCGCCCCGATCCGAAAGAGGCCGGCAAGTTCCAGATCATCGCCGGGGAGCGCCGCTGGCGTGCCGCGCGCATGGCGGGGCTCACCCATATCCCTGCCGTCGTCAAAGACGTCGACGAACTCGCCCTCCTCGAGATCGGCATCATCGAGAACGTCCAGCGCGCCGACCTCAACCCGGTCGACGAGGCAGAGGCCTATGACGCGCTGATCAAGCGCTTCGGCCGCACCCAGGACAGTCTCGCGACCAGCGTCGGCAAGAGCCGCGCCCATATCACCAATACGCTCCGCTTGCTCCAGCTTCCGGAAGGCGCGCGCCGCCATATCCGCGAAGGCCGCATCAGCGCCGGCCATGCCCGCGCGGCGCTCGGTTGCGCCAACCCCGAGGCGCTCATCGAGCTTGCCATCGAAAAGGGCCTCAGTGTTCGCGAAGTCGAGGCCAAGGCCCGCGAGTCGCGTGAGGCGACCCTCGAGACCAAGTCGATGCCGCCGAAGCCAGTCATGGAAAAGGACGTCGATACCGAAGCCCTCGAAGCGGACATCAGCCGCGAGCTGGGCCTCGTAGTCGATATCCGCCATGGCCGGGAAGGGGGCGAGATCCGGATCAAGTACCGCGACCTCGAACAGCTCGACGAAGTCTGCAAACGCCTGACAGCGAAGCGCAAGCTCTAAGCGGCGATCGAAGGCGCTAGCGCGCGCCTTCGGCAACCCTTGCCAAGTCGTTAATCAGTAGACGGACGATTGGCTCGGCCGTCTGCCCCGCCGTCTTGGCCTGGCGCTCGGCATCGTGGATCCGCTCCATGATCCGCATCAGGCGCCTCGGGGTCCAGGTATTCATCCGCTTGCGGAAGGCCGGCCAGTCTTTCTCCCAGACCGGTGGTCGAAGGCTGCGGCCTGCGTTGGCATCTCCCGCCGCGACCTTTTCATGCGCGCTCAGCATCCGGAGGGTCTCCATTTGCAGCGACCGCAGGATCGAGATCGGACTCGTGCCCGCCTCGTTCAGACGGTCGAGCGCCGTGTGCGCCTCCGCCGGGCGGCCTTCGAGCGCCGCGATCAGCACCCCGCTCATATCCTGGCGCAGGGTGGTCGCCGTCAGCGCACGCACGTCGTCGGTCGACACGCTTCGCCCCAATCCCCGCACATAGAGGGCCAGCTTCTCGATCTCGGAATTTGCGATCGCCCGGTGGCCGGGCAAGTCGGCGCAGAAGACCTCAAGCGCTGCGTCGTCGATCACGGCGCCTTCCGCCATCAGTGCGGCGCGCACCCGGTCGCCGATGTCGCCGGCTTCCTCGGCGAAGAGCTGTAGGCAAGCCGTGCGCTTCGCCTTCTCCGCCGCGCCGCGCAGTTTTGACTTGGCGGCGAGGCTCCCGGTCTCGATCACCAGCTTTGCGGCGTACCGCCCGGGCGAGGCATCTCCCGCCTCGATCGCCTCGATCAGCAGGGCCGCAATCTTGTCGCCGCCGGTGCGCACCCGTACGCCCCGTTTGTCGCCGAGCAGCGAGACGGCTTCGAGCGCGTCGAACAGGAGGGAGGGATCCTTGCGGATCGCATCATCGTCCAGAACGGTGACCTCGAGCCCGGCCTTGCCGCCCCAGGCCGACAGCACGGCTTGCGCGGCGTCCGAGGCGAGACCTTCATCGTCGGAAAAGGCGAGCACCGCCCAGATGTCGTCTCCGGGGCGCCGGGCGAAAGTTTCCGCCTGCTTGCCCTTGAGCAGCATTACTGGGACGCGAACTTCAGGCGGATGTCATCCGCGATCCGCTTGGCGAGCATGCGCATCGCCCGGTCGGACGCGCTGGTCTGCGCCGCGATGTCGCCGAACGGCGAGTCGGGAACCAGGAATCCGGTCTCGACATTCACGCTGCCGGACACCGAAACCGTCTCGCCCGTCATGGAATAAGCCCCGGTCGCCAGGACGCTGGAGCGCGAGGCGGCCCCGTCCGGCTGGAAGGCGAGACGTGAGAGCTGGTCATCCAGGTCAACCTTCAGGGTCACCTGCTCCGTCAGGCCCGGCACGCCGAGCGCCAGTTCCTGCAGCAGGGCCTGGCGCAGCATGTGCCCCGGCCTGCCCCGGATCTCTGCGACCTGGATCAGCCCGGCATCAGCGTACTTGCCGTCCACCGGCGCATAGACCGGCTGGAATCCGCAGGCGCTGAGGGAGGCGCTTGAGGCAGCGATAAGCAGGGCGGCGATGAGGCGTTTCATGCCACGACGATATTCACGATGCGTCCGGGCACGACAATGGTTTTCTTCACGTCCTTTCCGGTGATGAAGCCGGCAACCTCCGGCAACGCACGTGCCGCCGCCTCGACCGCCTCGTTTCCGAGGTCCTTCGTTACCGTGATTTCGCCGCGCCGTTTGCCGTTCACCTGCACCGCCAGCGTGACCGTATCCTCGGTGATCAGGGCGGCGTCTGCCTCCGGCCAGGGAGCGGCAGAGACGAGCCCCTGCCCGCCGATCCGCTCCCAGGTACTCTCGGCGAGGTGGGGCATGAACGGGGTCAGGCAGCGCGCCAGCATGGAGACCGCTTCGGCGCGGGCGCCGAGCAGGTCTCCGGGCGCTTCCGCCTTCTTCAGCGCATTCACCCATTCATAGATGGTCGCGATCGCGGAATTGAACCGGAACTCGTCGATGGCCTTGTCGATGGCTTTCGCCGCGCGGTGGCTCACCCGGCGCAGGTCCAGCGACGCGGCGTCCTCGCCGGGGGCAGGGTAGGGGGCCGCCGGAAGGCTGTCGGCCAGACTCCAGATGCGCTGCGCAAACCGGCCGGCGCCTTCGACGCCCGACTGGGTCCATTCGACATCCCGCTCGGGCGGCGAGTCCGACAACATGAACCAGCGCGCGACATCGGCGCCGTAGGTCGCAACGATCCCGTCGGGATCGACCGTGTTCTTCTTGGACTTCGACATCTTCTCGATGGCGCCGGCTTCGACATGTTCGCCGGTCGCCGTCTCGATCCAGTGATTGTCACGCTTCTCGACCGCGCCGGGCTCCAGCCAGCGGCCGTCTCCTGCGCGGTAGGTCTCGTGTGTCACCATGCCTTGCGTGAAGAGGCCCGCGAACGGCTCACCGACCGGCAGGTCCAGTTCGCCGACATCCCGCATCGCGCGCGCGAAAGCGCGGGAATAGAGAAGGTGCAGCACGGCATGTTCGACGCCGCCGATGTACTGATCGACGGGCAGCCAGTAGGCGCGCTCCGCCGGATCGCTGATCGAGGCGAAGCGGGCATAATACCAGGAGCTGTCCACGAATGTGTCCAGCGTGTCGGTCTCCCGGCGCGCCGGGTTTCCGCAGGTCGGGCAGTTTACGTGTTTCCAGGTCGGGTGATGGTCCAGCGGATTGCCCGGCTTGTCGAAGGCCACATCCTCCGGCAGGCGCACCGGCAACATCTTCGCGGGCACCGGGACGACGCCGCAGACCCCGCAATAGATCACCGGGATCGGGCAGCCCCAATAGCGCTGGCGCGAGAAGCCCCAGTCGCGCAGGCGGTAATTGACCGTACCCTGACCATGCTCGGACGCCTCGAGTTTCGAGATCGCCAGCCGATTGGCTTCGTCCACGGCAAGCCCGTCAAGGAAGCCGGAATTGAAGATACGCCCCGGACCGGTATAGGCCTTGTCGTCAACGCGGAAGTCTTCCGCAGCGGTGTCCGGCGGCAGGACAACCGGCGTCACCGGCAGGGCGAACTTGCGCGCAAAATCGAGATCGCGCTGGTCGTGCGCCGGGCAGCCGAAGATCGCGCCGCTGCCATAGCTCGACAGCACGAAGTTGGCGGACCAGACCGGCAAGGTGCAGGACGGATCGAAGGGATGGCGCACGCGCACGCCCAGATCGACGCCCAGCTTGGGCGCCTTCTCGATGGCTTCTTCCGATGTGCCGATGCGCGAGGCTTCCATGATGAAAGCCGCGACAGCGGGATTCTGTGCCGCAATCGAGCGCGTCAGCGGATGGTCGGGTGCGAGCGCGATGAAGCTCGCGCCGAACAAGGTGTCAGGACGCGTCGTGTAGACTTCGATTGGATCTGTCGCATGGTTCCGGCCGCTCTCCGCGCCCGCTGCCGCCAGAAACTCCGGCACTTCGGCGATGTCCCACCAGACCAGCGCGCCTTCCGACTTGCCGATCCAGTTTGCCTGCATCGTGCGGACCTTCTCGGGCCAGCGCTCCAGTTTCTGGACCTCCGTGAGCAGATCATCCGCATACGCCGTGATCTTGAAGAACCACTGCGTCAGGTCGCGCTGTTCGACCAGCGCGCCCGACCGCCAGCCGCGCCCGTCGATCACCTGCTCGTTGGCGAGCACGGTATTGTCGACCGGGTCCCAGTTCACTTTCGAGGCCTTGCGATAGACGAGGCCCTTCTCGAGGAATTTCAGGAACAGCGCCTGCTGCGCGCCGTAGTATTCCGGATCGCAGGTCGCAAACTCGCGGCTCCAGTCCAGCGACAGGCCGAGCTTCTTGAACTGCGCCTTCATCGCGTCGATGTTGGCATAGGTCCATTTGCCCGGATCGATGCCGCGTTCCATCGCGGCGTTCTCGGCCGGCAGGCCAAACGCGTCCCAGCCCATCGGGTGGAGCACATTGTATCCCTTGGCGCGGCGGTGACGGGCGACGACATCGCCCATAGCGTAGTTGCGCACGTGCCCCATATGCAGGCGGCCGGAAGGGTAGGGGAACATCTCGAGGACGTAAGCCTTCGGCGCTCCCGGCGCTTCGGCGGGAGACCGGGTGCGGAACAGGTCGGCTGCGGCCCAGGCGTCACGCCACCGGGGCTCCGCAGCTTGCGGATCATATCGGGTTGCCATCCGGCGCTCCCATCAAGGCATCAGAAGTAAGGTCGAAGTCCGGCGCTTTAGCCGATCTCGGATGCCTTAAGAAGTCGGGCCCGCTCAAGAATCTTGTTCTCGAGCTGCTGGCCGGTTTCAGAATCCACCACCGCGTCAGTCCAGGTACCCTCGGTATTGACCTGGCGATAGACGCTGACCTTGACGCCGTCGGCGCGTAGTCGCGAGTCCAGGATAAAGACCGTTGCCTTGATCCGCTCGGCGGGCGCACCCTCGAACGACTTCCAGTCATAGATGACGAGCCCGCCGAGGGCGTCGGCGCTGACCAGCGGCAGAGGCGCCATCGTGTCGAGCGTGGCGCGCCACAGGTAGGGGTTTACGGCGCCCACTGATTCCGCAGCAGCGTCGGCAGCCGAGTTGGATTTGCCGCCCGACAGGCATCCGCTCAGGGCGATCATCGCTGCAAAAGCGGCGGCAGTCATCGGCTTCATCATCGTTGTGTTCCTGCGTGCAAGACCTTGTTCACGGGGCGTGTATAACAACGCAGGTATGGCCTCGCCAGTGTCGTTCTGCGCATGGCCCGAACCGGACACATCGCGAGGGAGTATCTCGATGCGGCAACATCTGACAGGTCTGGCGATCATGATGGCCGTGGGCGCGGCGCCCGCCTCGGCTCAGGATGTCTGGGATGAGCCCGGCGGCATCGAAACCGAGGCGACCTACGAGGCGGCGGTTGTCGCGGCCACGGACGCCGACGAGTCCTTTCTCTATACGGTGCGCGGCGCCTTCGCCGCAAACCTCGTGCTCGACAATGGCGCCGAGGTCGGCTTTCGCGCCTCGGGCGGCTTCGACAAGGACTCACCCGCTCGGGCGGGGTTCAGCGGTGTGTTCGGTCCTAACCAGCCCGTGCCAACCCCTTCCGGCGCGTTCAGCGGCCTGGCCCGCGGCTCCGCCGCCGAGGATGCAGGGCCCCGCGGGCGCATCGAAACCGGATACATCTATATAGAGGGCGGATACGGCGAGGTGCGCGCCGGCCTCGATGAAGGCATCGCCGCGCGCTTCTTCGAGGGCGCCCCGACGCTGTTTCGCCATGCGGCGCTGGTCAACCCGTCGCTCGACCCGACCGGCCGGACGATCGCGCGCACCGACCATGACCTCACCGGTCCGTCCCTCAAGGTGAGTTACGCCACCCCGCGCATCCTCGGCGCTCGGGCCGGGGTGTCGCTGACGCCGGAGGCCAATGCCGGCGGCCTGGACCGTGATCCCGTCCGCGATCTCGGCGGGGCGTCGCAGCCGGACATCGAAAACGCCGTCGAAGTCGGTCTCAACGTCTCCCGCCGTCTGCCGCGCAGCGGCGTCCGCCTGCGGGCCGGGGCGGCCTGGAGCCAGGCCGATGCGGCGCAGGCCGCGCTTCCCGGCGTCTACGACACGGTCGAGACCTGGTCTGCCGGTGGGTCTGTGGAATTCTCCTCGCTGGCCTTCGGAGCGAGCTATCTCGACACCAATAACGGCTTTGCCCTCGGCAACGGGGATTATACCGCCCTGTCCGCTGCCCTGCGCCTGACGCTCGGCAAGATCGACGCCGGGTTCGAGCTGGCGAATGCGGAGGACGAGGGAATCGGCGCCGAATCGGAGTCGCTGGGCCTGTCGCTGGGCCGGAATTTCGGCGATCAGGTCCGCGTTGTCGGAGGCTGGCAGTGGCGCGACACCCGCTATACGGGAAACCCGCTCCCCCTGGCGCCCCAAATACGCGAAGAGGCCGATGGCATTGTGATCGAAATCACACTGTCAGGCTAAAAGCCTAGAGTTTCAAATTGTTAATCTTTCATTAGCAATCCGCGCAGACTATCTCGGTTGCCTAGGATCTCATTCATGCGCGCTCGTTTCGCCCTCTCTTTTGCCTTCGCTGCGGCGGCCTTCTCGGCCCCGGCGCTCGCACAGGTGCGCGCGGGCGATGACGCCATCCGGATCGAAGCGCCCACCGCCTCGGAAACCCCCTCGGCCCGGGCCGAGTGGTATCGCCAGTTCTCAGAAGCCAAGCCGGCTGAAAACCGTCCGCAATGGCAGGCTGAGCCGTCGCAAGATTTCTCGATGCGTCTCGGCGGCGATTCACGCTGGGAACTTAGCGTCGACAAGTTTACCCGCCTCGGCACGTCGCCGCTCCCCCGCGAGGAAGTCCAGGCCGGCGCGACCTTCAAGATCACGCCGCGCTTCTCGGTTGGCGGCGAAGTCAGCATCCGCGCGGATGAACTGAACGGGCTGAACGATTCCGCCCGTTGGGAAAATCAGGACGTCGAAGCCGGCATCCGGCTGAAATCGGCCTTCAAGTTCTGATTTCCGGCCGGAAGCCCGCCATTCCGTCCACCGCCGCAAATCCTGCCGTTCCAGCGATAGCGCCTGCATTTTCAGGCGTCACACCGCCCAGTGCATAAACGGTAAGTCCCGCGTCCCGGACCAGTTGGCGAAACCGGAGCGCGCCCATCGCAGTTCCCGCACTCGCGCTGCGTGACGCGAACACGGTCGACAGCAGCACCGCGTCCACCGGCAAACCTGCCGCCCTCTGCAACTCCCGGCCAGAATGCGCGCTGACTGTCTGCAAGGCGAACCGGGTCTGCCACCGGCGCGCTTCGTGCCTCAGCCGGAAAGGCCAGTGTACCCCGTCCGCGCCCACGTTCGCGGCCAGTGCGGGATCCGCCGCCACCAGAAAGGCGAGCCCGCGGCGCGCGCATATCCAGGCCAGCGTTTGGGCCACGCCCTCTCGGTCCGCCGCGCCAAAATGGCGGTAGATGACGCCAAATCCCGCCGGAAGGCCGCTCGCAATCGCCGCAGGGTCCGGTGTCCGCGCCGGATCGGTCACGAACCAGGCGGGGGGCAGGGCAGGGGGCAGGTGCGCGGCGCTGAGGCGCGCAGCGGCGATCAGCTTGCGCTGCGCCCGGCTTTGGGGTTCTAGGCTCATCCCCATGACCGATACGCCGGAAGCCGGAATTTCCAAACGCCGCGATGCGATCCTCGCGCAGCTCGCCGCTGCGGCCACCCCGCCGCCCGTGCTGGTGGCTGTCTCCAAGACACAGCCGGACGAAGCGCTCGAAGAGGCGCTCGCCACCGGCCAGCGGGTGTTCGGCGAAAACCGCGTCCAGGAGGCCGAAGCCCACTGGGAGTCCCGCCGCGCGCGCTTTCCGGATCTCGAACTGCACCTGATCGGCCCGCTTCAGTCGAACAAGGCGGAGGACGCGGTCCGCCTCTGCGATGTGATCCAGACGCTCGACCGGCCGAAGCTCGCCGATGCGCTGGCCGCCGCCATGGCAAAAGTCGGCCGCCGTCCATGCCTGATGATCCAGGTGAATACGGGCGAAGAGCCGCAGAAAGCCGGCGTTTCGCCCGCCGATCTGCCTGCCTTGCTGGTTCATGCGCGTGCCAAAGGCCTCGAAATCGAAGGCCTGATGTGCATCCCGCCCGTGGGCGAACCGGCCGGGCCGCACTTTGCCCTACTCGCCAAACTCGCCCGCGCACACGGATTGACGTCTCTTTCGATGGGGATGAGCGGAGACTACGAACTCGCCGCCCGTTACGGCGCGACCCATGTGCGCGTGGGCACGGCGCTGTTTGGTGAGCGAGTCTAGGCCCGGATCTCGATCACCGAGCCGCTGCCGAGCAACCTCAGCACGGCTCGCAAGTCTGGCTCCGCCAGCGCGATGCAGCCTTCCGTTGGCACATACCCGGCCCGCGCCACATGCAGGAAGATCGCGCTTCCCATCCCCGCCACGACGGGATCATCATTGTAGCCGAGCTCGACGACCAGGTCATAAAGCCCATCTTCCCGCCAGAGCCGCTCATGGCTGCCCCGGCAGGGCAGGGGCACGAGGCGGTTATAGCTCGGCTCAGACGGGTCATCGCTCCACCCGTCTTCCGGCTTCAGGCCGATGGCGGGCAGTCCGGTTTCGGGCGGCGGTCCCTTGTCCGGCCGGTAAAACACCCGCCGCACCGGCCAGGCGCCGATCGGCGAGGCTCCGTCGCCTTCGCGCTTGGCCTCTGCGGGTTTCACGCCGCCCTTTCCGAGCGCGCAGCGCAATTCGAGGCCTTCGCCTTCAAAACGCCCGTCTGCAAAGGCAGTGAAATGGCTTGCCAGTCTCGGCTCCCGGGATTGTTATTGGCGTCAGGTGACGCGCCGAACTATGCAGCCCGCCATGCCCGGCGCCAAGAGGTGCCCGGCCTAAGCCCATGCAGGCGTTGAAGGATTTTCGTGATGTCGGCCAGGAAACACATTCTCATCGTCGATGACGAGGCCGACTTTCGCGACACGCTCGCCGAACAGTTCGAGCTGAGCGAGGGCTTCCAGGTCACAAGTGCGGGAACCGGTGAAGACGCGCTGACGCTCGCCGCCGCCCAGCGCGTCGACATCATCGTGCTGGATGTCGACATGCCCGGCATCAACGGCATCGAGACCTGCAAGCGCCTGCGCGCCGCCGGCATCCGCGCGCCGATCATCATGCTGACGGGCCGCACCGGTGAGGCCGACACGGTCGCCGGGCTCGATGCCGGCGCCAACGACTATGTCGCGAAGCCCTTCACCTTCTCGGTCCTGCTTGCCCGCGTGCGCGCCCAGCTGCGCAGTTTCGAGCAGACAGAAGACGCGACGTTCGAGATCGGCCCTTACGAGTTCCGCCCCTCGACCAAGACTTTGCGTACGAAGGAAGGCAAACGCATCCGGCTGACGGAGAAGGAAACCGAGATCCTGAAGTACCTCTACCGGGCAGGGGGAAAAGCCGTCGCGCGCGAGACGCTGCTGTCGGAAGTCTGGGGCTACAACGCCGCCGTCACCACCCACACGCTTGAGACGCACATCTACCGCCTCCGCCAGAAGGTCGAGCCCGATCCCGGCAACGCACGCCTGCTGATGACCGATCCCGGCGGGTACAGGCTGCAGGTCTAGGCCTTCACCTCGACACTGATCGGTGCGTGGTCGGACGGCTTCCACCCGCCGCGCCAGGCAAGATGCACGCGGTAGCTGTCCACCTTTGTCTCGCTGAGTGCTTCCTTGTTGGCCCAGATATGGTCGAGCCGCCGGCCCTTGTTGGCGGCCGCCCAGTCGGCCGCGCGGTAGCTCCACCAGGTGTAGAGCTTGTGCTCGGCCGGAACGGCGAGACGCGCGATGTCCGCGAACCCGGCGCCTTTCCGCCCGTCCTCCAGCCGCTCGGTTTCTTCCGGTGTATGCGAGACGATCCCCAGCAGCTGCTTGTGCGACCAGACATCATGCTCCTGCGGCGCAACGTTCAGGTCGCCGACGAGAATCCGCGGCACGCCCTTTTTCAGTTTCTTGTATCCCGGCCCCAGCCGGTCGAGGAAATCCAGCTTGTGCGCGAACTTCTCGTTCACCGCCGCGTCCGGCACATCACCGCCGGCCGGCAGGTAGATGTTATGGATCTCGAGGCCTGATTTCAGCCGCGCGGCAATCACGCGCGCATGGTTCTCGCGGCAAAGGTCCGGCGTATCGACCAGCTCGATCGGTGTGCGCGAGGCAATCGCGACGCCCGCATGCCCGCCGCGCTGGCCGCGCATCAGGACATGCGCAAAGCCCATCTCCTTGAACGCCTTCAGCGGAAACTCCGCGTCCTGACACTTGGTTTCCTGAAGGCAGATGACGTCCGGATTCTCGGCCGCGACAAAGCCTTCGATATTCGGCGCGCGCAGGCGCACCGAGTTGATGTTCCAGCTGACGATTCTGAGGGGCTTGGGCATCCGGATGGAGTAGAGCGCCGCCCTGCAAAGCGAAACCCGGTTCTTGGGGAAAGGCGTGAAATTTCGAAATCCCGCCCCAAAAACATCAACGCACCCGAACGCGGGGAGTTCGGGCGCGCCGGACGCTTTTGACGGCGTCTTTGATTTGACCCTGGCAAGTTGCCACTGGTCTCGGCGGATCGGAAGGTTCGCAGCGGGGGGTCAATGCTGCGCGGGGTTTCCTTGCCGTCGATAGTGGCAATAATGTCACTGCCGATCAGATTCGCAAGTTAATTGAAGGTAACTCCGCCCGCCGGTCAGCGGTTGTCGAAATCCTTCAGGATGAACAGGCGCGGGTTCAGCTTGGCGCCGGTTTCCACGCCGCTCAGCAGCACCGAGGTGCGTCCGCCATTGGCGTCCACCGTCCGCCAGCCGGTCAGCGCATTGTCTGCCAGCACAACGGTCAGCGTCCCGTCCATCTCGCCGGTCTTGTCCCGCACCGTGATGTTCGTCTGGTCGCCCATCCGGCGCACATCCACCACTTCGGCTTCCTTCTCGAAATCCAGCGTGCTCGACAGCAGCAGCGATAGCGGCGTCGAGGCGAGCGGCACCCGGTCGGTCGTCTCGAGGTCGGAATCCTGCAGCGCCACGGTCGTCCCGTCGCTCACCAGCACCAGCGGCACCGGATCGTCGTAGTCAAACCGCACCTTGCCGGGCCGCGACATCGCGAACTGGCCAGTGGAATAGGAGCCATCCGGCGAATACTGTTCGAACTTGCCGCGCGCGGTCTTCACGGCGGCAAGCGCCTTGGCGGCTTCCTTCAACAGTTTCGAGCGCTCGGCGGCGGTCAGCGGCGCGGCGGCCGGGGCAGGAGCCGAAACGGACGGGCTGGTCGGGGCCTGTTTCAGGCCCATCGTCAGGGGCGCGCCCATGATAAGGGCGGCGGCGCTGATACTGGCGATCAAGTTCATCATGTGTCGGGTCTCCTTATGACCTTGAGCCGGGGTTTACAGGTAGGCGTCTGAACCCGGCCTAAACAGGGCGGTTGGCTGGCGTTTATGCAATAACCTACGCCGATCCCAGCTGTACCAGCCCCTCCGGCTTGCAGATTTTCCGCCGGCGTCCCATCTTGCGGCCTGAAACTCACGATATCGCAAGGGACACCCGACATGGCCACCGCAGGTCTGCAACACACATCGGACGGCACCGACCAGGGCTTCATGGCCGATGTAGTCGAAGCCTCCATGACCCAGCCGGTCATCGTCGACTTCTGGGCCCCCTGGTGCGGCCCCTGCCGCACGCTCGGCCCGATCCTCGAGCGCGTCGTCGAGGGCAAGAAGGGCGCGGTGAAGCTCGTCAAGATCAACACCGAAGAGCACAATGCCTATGCCTCACAGCTCGGCGTGCGTTCCATCCCCGCCGTCTACGCCTTCCACAAGGGCCGCCCGGTGGACGGCTTCATGGGCGCGCTGCCGGAATCGCAGGTCTCCGCCTTCATCGAACGCCTCCTCGGCGGCACCGACAATGCGCAGGTCATCGCCGAAGCCCTCACCCAGGCCGAAGCCGCCAGCCAGGGGGGCGACATTGCGCTCGCCGCCGAAATCTACGCCGCCGTGATCCAGGAAGACCCTGAAAACACCGCCGCCATCGCCGGCCTCGCGCGCTGCTACCTCGCCAATGGCGATACCGAGCGCGCCCTCGCCACGCTGGAGATGGTGCCGCCCGCCAAGAAGAATGAAAGCGTTGTCAAAAGCGTCCGCCTCGCCATCGAGATGGCGGCCGACGCCCCGGCGCCGACCGAACTCGACGCGGCCCTGTCCGCCGTCAGCGCCAATCCCGGCGACCATGCCAAGCGCTACGAACTCGCCGAACAGTACGCTGCCGCAGGCCGCTACAAGGACGCCGCCGATCACCTGCTGATCATCCTCTCCGCCAAGCTCGGCTGGGAAGACGGCAAGGCGAAGACCAAACTGCTGCAGGTCTTCGAGGCTGCCGGCCCCGCCGACCCGGTCACCATCGAGGGCCGCCGGCGTCTCGCTTCGCTGATGTTTGCCTGATCAAGGATTTGCCCCACCTTCTGTCCAGCAAAGCCGGAAGGGCCTGACATGTCGCAGTACCGAAAGACCGCAGACCTGCCGGACACGCTCCCCGTGTTCCCGCTGCCGGGCGCGCTGGTGTTCCCGCGCTGGGACCTGCCGCTCAACATCTTCGAGCCGCGCTATCTCAACATGTTCGATGACGCGATGCGCGGCCACCGGCTGATCGGCATGGTCCAGTCGATGGGCGGGACGCGCGAGCGCCCCGAAATTGCGCGTGTCGGCTGCGCCGGGCGCATCACCAGCTATGCCGAGACCGACGATGGCCGCTACCTCGTAACACTCACCGGCATCTGCCGCTTTGCCGTGAAGCAGGAGCTCGCCGTCACCACGCCCTACCGGCAGGTCACGCCCCGCTGGGACGCCTTCGCCGCCGATCTTTATCCCGCCTCCGAGGACGGCTTGCCGGATCGCAGCGAGCTGATCCTGTCGCTGCGCACATATGCTGCCACGCACGGCCTGCAGGCAGACTGGAGCGCGGTCGAAGATGCGCCGATGGAAACGCTGGTCCATGCGCTTGCCGCCGGGTGCCCGTTCCCCGCGCCGGAGAAACAGGCGCTGCTCGAAGCGGTGAGCCTCGCTGACCGGGCCCGCACATTGATCGCCCTGATGGCCATGAGCGCCGGTGGCGGCGACGATGGCCCCGTGCAATAGAGCGCGCCATGAGCGAATCTGATACCCCCGCTGAATTCGTGCCCAACGGCGTCGATCCGCGCCTGCTGGAATTGCTGATCTGCCCGGTCACCCGCCAGCCGCTTGTGTATGACCGCGCCGCCAATGAACTGATCTCGGCCAAGGCGCGCCTCGCCTATCCGATCCGCGGCGGCATCCCCATTATGCTGGAAGAGGAAGCCCGCGACATGGATGTGTTGCCGGATCTCTCCGGCGGCACGGACGAATCTCCTCAGGGTACGGAAACAGGGGGGGGGACATGACCGCCCCCGCCTGGCCCGCCCGCCTCACCTTCCGCGCCGGCGCGCAGGAACTCGTCGCCGAATTCGATGACGGCAAGTCCGGCCGCGTGCCCTACAAGCGCCTGCGCGCGGAAAGTCCGTCTGCGGAAGTCCAGGGTCATGGCCGTGGCCCCAAGCCACCGCAAAAGCCCGTGCCAGATGACATCCGTGTACTGAAGGCCGAGCCCGTCGGCCGCTACGCCCTGCGTCTTTTCTTCTCCGACGGCCATTCCAGCGGGCTTTACACCTGGAACATCCTCCGCGCCTTGACGGTCGGAGATTAGCCACGGGGCCAAGCAAAGCCCAACCAAGCCTCTCCCAAACCCTACCGCATCAGGCTCGGCAAATGCGCCTGGTCCGCGCTCGCCTGCCGCGCCAGCGCCCGGCGCAGCGGCGCGATCCGGTTGGCAGCGGTCAGCGCCAGGCCGCGCAGCGGCTTGAGGAAGGCATTATCGTTGGAGAAGGCGCGGTCGATCAGGTCCATCGCCATGGCCGTCGCCGCCGAGTCGAAGCGGCGCCATTCCTGGTAGCGCGCGAGCACCGTGTCGCTGCCGGGATCGAGCCCGGTCTCGCGGGCCTCTGTCATTACGTCGATCAGCGCGCCGACATCCTTGAAGCCGAGGTTCAGGCCTTGTCCGGCCAGCGGATTGATCCGGTGCGCCGCGTCGCCCAGCAAGGCGGTTCGCGGGCCTGCCATCTTCCCGGCAATCTGCATCACCAGCGGATAGGAAAGGGGAGGCCCGTCCAGCTGCATCTCGCCCGCGAAGTCTGCGAAGCGCGCATTCAGTTCCGCCTCGATCGCGTCCTTCGGCAGTTTCGCCAGCGTCTCGGCGGCTCCGGTCTTCATGTACCAGGCGAGGTTGGCGCGGTTGCCCGGCAGGGGCAGGGTCGCAAAAGGGCCTTCCGGCGTGAACAGCTGGCGGGCGATCCCGTGATGCGGGCGGCTCAGGGTCACGTCCGCCGCGAAGACCGATTTTCCATACGCGCGCCCTTCGGTCGGAATGCCGAGGGATTGGCGTACCGCCGAATGGATCCCGTCACAGGCCGCGACCAGCCCGGCCCGGATCACGCGCCCATCCTCCAGTGAAATTTCCGCCCCGCCGGGGCCGGTCGTCATGCCCGAAAACCGGGCGCCGCGCAGCCAGGTCAGGCCCGGTATCTCCGCCGTCCGGCGGTCCAGCGCGGCCTGGAGGGCGCCGGCAGGCACCATCTGGCCCAACGGTTCGCCGCTGGCGTCCGGGTCCAGGTCCTCCGTGGAGAAGGCCGCGTGCGGCGCGCCGAACCAATGGGTGCCGCCATCCTCCGCGTCGAGGCCGTTGAGGGGCGTCGTCTGATCCGCCAGTTCGGGGCCGATGCCCGTCGCCCGGAGCAGGCGCCAACTCCCGCGCACCACGGCGAAAGTCCTTGTATCTGTTGTATTTGCACCGGTCGCCGGCCGGCCATCGATCAGCGTGACGGCAAACCCGGCCTGCGCGGCGAGGATCGCCAGCGACGTGCCGACGGGCCCCGCACCAACGACCGCGAGTTCACAGGGGGCAGAGGGGGCGAAACGTGTTTCCGTCATGTGAAAGAGGTAGCGATGCTGCACCGCGGCGTCCAGCGATGGCACCGAATTGGGCGTTTGGCCGCAAGCGTGCACAAGCTTTAACCAACGCCCCCCCGAATCACGTCCGGCCTACGACTGCCGTGCGACTTTTCCGGGCAGCCGAAATCATATCGGCTCCGGGAGAGCGCGGGGGGTCCCCGCTCTGCAGGACTGCAACAGACAGAAGGAGGGGCCAATGGGCCAATTGACTGGACGATGGATCCGCGGGGCGATGCTTGCGCCGCTATCGGTACTCACAGCGGGGTTGGCGTGGGCACAGGAAGAGGCGCCTTTGAGCCTTGAAGAGCGTTTGGCAGCGCTTGAGACGGCCACCACGGTGCCGGCTTATGTCGACAACAGCTACCTGTTCCTGATCGGTGGTCTCATCGTGATGTTCATGGCGGCCGGGTTCTGCATGCTCGAGGCTGGCCTCGTGCGCTCCAAGAACGCCGCCATGCAGTCGATGAAGAACGTGCTGCTCTTCGCAGTCGCCGGTCTTCTTTTCTGGCTCACCGGCTACAACCTCGCCTATCCGGGCGACGCGAGCCTGTTCTCTGGCCTGCTGCCGACAAATCTCGCCATCTGGGCGCCGGCGCCACTTGAGGAAGCCAATGGCGGTTACTCGTCGGGTTCCGACTGGTTCTTCCAGATGGTGTTCGTTGCCACCGCCGCCTCGATCGTCTCGGGCACGGTTGCAGAGCGCGTCAAGCTCATCCCCTTCCTGATCTTCACGGTCGTGCTTACCGGCTTCATCTACCCGGTTGTCGTCTCGTGGGAGTGGGGTGGCGGCTACCTGGACTCCGTGTGGAGCTTCTCGGATTTCGCAGGCTCGACGCTGGTTCACTCGGTCGGCGGCTGGGCAGCGCTCACCGGCGCCCTGATCATCGGGCCACGTCTCGGCAAGTATTCCGGCAAGACGGTCAACCCGATGCCGGGCTCCAACATCCCGCTCGCGGCCCTCGGCACCCTGATCCTGTGGCTCGGCTGGTTCGGCTTCAACGGCGCCTCGCAACTCGCCGCCGGCACCATCACGGACATCAACTCCGTGTCGATCATCTTCGTGAACACCAACATGGCTGCTGTCGGCGGTACGCTCGCCGCCGCCATCACCACGGCGATTCTCTACAAGGGCAAGATCGACGCAACCATGGTTTTCAACGGTGTCATCGGCGGCCTTGTGTCGATCACCGCTGAGCCGCTGGCCCCGACCATCGGCCAAGCCGTCCTGATCGGCGCCGTCGGCGGCGTACTTGTCGTCCTCGCCGTGCGCGCGCTCGACATGCTCAAGATCGACGACGTTGTCGGCGCCATCCCGGCCCACCTTGTGTGCGGTATCTGGGGCACGATGATCGTTCCGTTCTCGAACAGCGGCGCAACCTATGCAGGACAGGGCGTGGGTGTTCTGCTCACCGGCGCTTTCGTGGTCGTGGCTTCCGCCATCGTGTGGCTCCTGCTCAAGTTCACGATCGGGGTCCGAGCAAGCGAGGAAGAAGAGATGGCAGGCATGGACCGCACTGAAGTCGGCCTCGAAGCCTATCCGGAGTTCTCCAGCCGCTAAGGCGAGACTTCAAAACACCATCCAGGCGCCCCGGTTGAGAAATCAGCCGGGGCGTTCTGCTTTGCTATCGAAAATTTAAGCTCGCCGGATTCCAGCAGATTCCGGCCTTCCGGGCCGAAAAACCTGCGAATTCCACAGGCTGCGTTTGCGGCATGTTAAGCCTAACAGGCGAAACCTGACGCTCCGTCCCCGCCATTACCGGAGCCTCCCCTCATGCAAGACACCGCGATCCGGGACGAAGACCTGCGCACTGTCAGCGATCCGGTCTGGCGGATCCTGACCGGCGCGGCCGCGTTCGGGGCAGGGGTGTTCGTGTGCGGCAGTGTCGGCTCCTACCTGCCGTCCGATCCCAGCTGGAACGCCGCCACCGGCGCCAGTGTGCAGAACCTGTTCGGCTCGGCCGGCGCGGTGTTCGCCGATCTCGCGCGCCAGCTGCTCGGCTGGTCCGGCTGGATCGCCGGCCTCGCGCTGATGATCGGCGGCGCCATGCGCGCCGTACTCGTCGGCAAGCCGCGCATCCGCCGCTGGATGTATGGCGCCGTGGCCGTGCCGCTCTCGGCCGCTGCCTTTGCCGCCTGGCCCGTACCGGAAACCTGGCCCCTAAGCGCCGGCCTCGGCGGCATGTTCGGCGACGGCGTGTTCAATCTGGCCGTCCTGCCGTTCCGCGCCCTGATGCTGCCCGCGCCCGAAAGCTGGGCCGGCTTCCTGCTTGGCGGCGCCGCGCTCTGGGCCGGCCTGTCCGCGCTCGGCTTCCAGCGCCGCGACGCGAAACTCCTCTCCGAAACCGCTGCCCGCTCCGGCAAGACGGCCGTCGTCGGCGCCGCTGGCCTCGGCGGCCTCCTGATCCGCGTCGGCCACTCGCTCGCCGCCCGCCAGCCGGTCCGCATGGACGAGAACGACGTGCCGGCCTCCAATGACCGCACGCTGATCATCAAGCATGACGATGACTATGTGCCGAGCGCCCGCTACCTGCCGTCGGACAATGACGCCGATGAAGACGACAGCCGCTACGGCGCCGCCGCCTGGGACGACGACGAGGACGGCGAAGAAGCCGAAGCCGCCCCTCCGCCGCCGGGCCTGCGCTTCGCCGTACCGCGCCAGACGCCGAAGACAACCGCTGCCCCGAAAGTCGCCGCGCCCACCCGCCGCCGCACCTCGACGCGCCTGCCGTCGCTTGATCTGCTGCAGGTCCCCGAAGAGCGCCGCGAAACCTTCGACGAAGACGCCCTGCTGGCCAAAGCCGAGCGCCTCTCCGCCGTGCTGAAAGAGTTCGGCATCCAGGGCCGCATCAAGGAAGTGCGCCCAGGCCCCGTGATCACCCTGTTCGAGATGGAGCCGGCCCCCGGCGTCAAATCCTCGCGCGTCATCACGCTGGCCGACGACATTGCCCGCTCGATGAGCGCCGTCTCCGCCCGCGTCGCCGTCGTGCCCGGCAAGAACGCGATCGGCATCGAACTGCCCAACGACGAGCGCGAGAAGGTCTTCCTGCGCTCCATCCTCCAGTCGGACGCCTATGTGAACTCGCGCGCCTCGCTGCCTGTCGCCCTCGGCGAAGACATCGGCGGCCAGCCGACCGTCGTGGACCTTGCCCGCATGCCCCACCTGCTCGTCGCCGGCACGACCGGTTCGGGTAAATCGGTCGGCGTCAACGCGATGATCCTGTCGCTGCTCTATCGCCATACGCCGGAACAGGTCCGCCTGATCCTGATCGACCCGAAGAAGCTCGAATTCACCGTCTACGAAGGCATCCCGCACCTGCTGGCTCCGGTCATCACCAAGGCGCCGGAAGCCGTCAACGCGCTCAAATGGGCCGTGCGCGAAATGGAAAACCGTTACGAGCTGATGTCCAAGGCAGGCGTGCGCAACCTCGCCGGCTTCAACGAGAAAGCCTCGAAATACCGTGCCGCCGGCGAGCCGCTGGTGCGCAAGGTCCAGACCGGTCTCGACGCCGGCGGCAAGCCGATGTTCGAAACCGAGATGCTGCCGCTCGACCATATCCCGCAGATCGTCGTCGTGATCGACGAGATGTCGGACCTGATGGTCGTCGCCGGCAAGGAAATCGAAGGCTGCCTCCTGCGCCTCGCCCAGATGGCCCGCGCCGCCGGCATCCACCTGATCACCGCCACGCAGCGTCCGTCCGTGGACGTCATCACCGGCACGATCAAGGCGAACTTCCCGACCCGTATCTCCTACATGGTCACCAACAAGGTCGACAGCCGCACCATCCTCAACGAGCAGGGCGCCGAACAGCTGCTCGGCAACGGCGACCTCCTCCACCAGGAACCCGGCAAGAAAACCCAGCGCCTGCACGGCCCCTTCGTCTCCGACGAGGAAGTCTGCGCGGTGGCCGACTGGCTGCGCGAACAGGGCGAGCCGGACTATGTCATGGACATCGTCGAAGCCAAGGATGACGGCTCTTCGGGCTCCCCGGTGATGGACGCCATGCTCGGCATGGGTGAAGGCGGCGGTGGCGGCGATGATGACGACGCGCTCTTCGCTGAAGCGGTCTCGGTCGTGATCCGCGACCAGCGCGCCTCCACCTCCTATCTCCAGCGCCGCCTCAAGGTCGGCTATAACAAGGCCGCCGGTCTGATCGACCGCCTCGAGGAAGAGGGCGTCATCTCCGCCCCGAACCACGCCGGCAAACGCGAAGTCCTCACCAAGGCGAAGGCTGCCTAGCCTTCCGGTAACAAACTTTGGTGGGAAACAAAGGCAAAGGCTCCCGACCTCCCAAAGATGGAGGCGGGAGCCTGATCGTTTATGGGCGGAGCGCTTCTCGCCTCACGGAGCCTCACCCCATCGGATACAGAATGTCCTTCGTCACTGCATCACACGCCTTCATCACCTCCGGCGACAGCTCCAGGTCAATCGCAGCCAGGATGTCCGCGAGCTGATCAAACTTCGAGACGCCAACAATCGTCGAGGCCACGAAGTCATGCTGCTTCGACCAGGCCGTCGCCAGCGTCACCACGCTGATGCCGGCGTCCGCCGCGATCTTCATGTAGCGCTCGGTCGCCGCCAGTGACTTCTCGTTGACGAAGCGCTTCGCCATGCTGGCCTGCCGTCCGCCAAGCTTCAGGTAGGAGGAGAACCGCGCGCCGTCCGGCGTCGCCCCGCCATTATACTTGCCCGAAAGCACGCCGCCGCCGATCGGGGAATAGGGGATCAGGCTCACGCCTTCTTCCTTGCAAACCTTCGACAGCGCATCCTCGAACCGCCGGTTGTTCAGTGAGAAATTGTTCTGGATCGTCTGGTAGCGGACCGTGCCGAGCCGCTCCGAGGTCGCGATCGACTTCATCAGGCCCCAGGCATCCTCGTTCGAGCAGCCGACAATCCGCACGATGCCCTCGCGCGCCAGTTCGTCCAGCGTGTCCATCGTCTCGTCATAGGCGGTGCCATGGTCCGGCCAATGGGTCTGGTAGAGGTCAATGTAATCCGTCTGCAGACGGTCAAGGCTCGCCTCCACCGCGCGGCGGATATTGTGCCGATCGAGCGCCGTCATGCCGGCGCGCTGCGATCCCTTGATCCAGCCATGCGATGGCCCGCACACCTTGGTGGCAAGGATGATCGAGTCGCGGTCCTTGGTCTGCATCCAGCGCCCGAAGATTTCCTCCGTTCGCCCGGCCCATTTGGAATCCGGTGGCACGGGATAGTTCTCGGCCGTGTCGTAGAAATTGATACCCGCCTCATAGCTTGCATCGAGGATGCGGAAGGCCTCGGCCTCGTCTGTCTGCGAGCCGAAGGTCATCGTGCCCATGCAGATGTCGGACACGAAGATCGGGCTCTTGCCCAGGCGGCGCTGTTTCATGGTCTCATCCCTTTGAGTTCACGGCAGAGCCTAACGCCGTGCGCGCATTCCGCCAGTGGTCAAGCGGGTGATCTTTCACCTGCCGCAAGGCAACCCGCCGCTTCCAGGATGTCCAGCGCCGGTTTCAGCCCCGCCTCATACCGCTTCCAGCGTCCCAGCGCGGTCGTGTACAGCGGCTCTCGCACCTGCGCTGAACTGGCGGTCGCCACCGGCGCGGCATTCTCGTGGAAGGCCAGGCACTGCTCCTCGAAGGGCAGGCCGCAGAAATCCAGCAGCCGCCGCGCTTCCGTTTCAAGGTCCGCCACTACCCGCTCATAGTGCACCACGGTGAACCGCTCCGGCGGCAGCTCATGCTCGAAGTGCCGGACCATCCGGTCGAACTGCACAAAGTAGCGCGCCGTGTCCTCCAGCGTGTAGGCATAGTTGTAGTATGAGAAGCTCGTCGCAAACATCTGCCGGTAGTTCGACAGCACGGTATCGGCCGGATGGCGCCGCAGGCAAACGACGCGCGCCTCGGGAAGCGCCGCAAGGATCACCGGGGCAAGCAGTATGTTCAATGGCATCTTGTCGGTGAACCGCCCGGACAGCCCGAGCGAGTCGCGAACGCTTTGCACATAGCGCGCCCCCAGCTGTGTCAGGTCTGCCCCCGCTGCCGCGTCCAGCGTCTCCGGATCAAGCACCAGGTTCGACGGCGTCTTTGCCATGCGCTTGAGGCAAAGCGCAAAGTCCGTCAGTTCCCCGGCAGAGGTCAGCTGGCTATGGCTGGAAAGGATCCGGTCCACCAAAGTCGTGCCCGTCCGCGGCATGCCGCAGATGAACACCGGCGCGCCCACTGCCGCGTTCGTCCGTCCCCGGAGCGTTCCGGCCGAGCGGATCGCCGCCTCGAACAGCGCGGCATCCGCCCTTGCGTCATGCGAGACGGTCGCCCGCTTGCCCACCTTCGCCCGCGCCAGCCAATGCAGCGCCGCCCCGGGCGCCTTCAGGTCCTCATGCGCCTTCGCCAGCGCATGCCCGATCCGAAGCGCTGCATCAGGATCGTCCGCATGCGGCGCAAACAGCGCTTCCAGCGCGGCGATCTCGTTGTACGCCTCAATTTGCCGGGTGATCTGCACGATGGCCGGCAGGCCGCGCGTATCTCCCCGGTCAGCCGCGGCGCAGGCCCCGTAGGCCGCCCGCGCGCCGTCCATGTCGCCCGCAAACTGCAGCGCGGCGCCGTAATTGTACTGGTAGTTCGCGTTGCCCGGTTCGGCCTCGGTCGCGCGCGCATAGAAGGGCAGGGCCTCGCCGTGCAGTCCCGCCCGGCTCAGTACCACGCCGACCGTATCCAGCGTGAACGCATCCTCCGGCAACAAGGCGCCCGCGCGCCGGGCTGCGTCCACCGCTTCCGCCCTTCGCGACAGCGCGATCAGGCACCGCGCCCGCTGGGCATGGGCGCCGGCATGATCCGGTGCCCGCTCAAGCGCAGCGCGAAACAGCTCTTCGGCCCGGGCGAAATTCCCGTGATCGCTCGTCAGCAGGCCGAGCAGATAGAACGCCTCGGCATTGTCCGGCGCCGTCTTCAGCACTTCGACGCAAAGCGCGTGCGCCTCCCGGTAGGCCTTCCGCGACAGAAGGCGCGCCGCCTCGGCAAGCTTGGGATCGCCGGGCCCGGGAAGTGATGAAAAATTGTGCACAGCGTCTCCGCAGCGTGCACCGGCACGCCCATACTGTGTTCTTTTTGCTGCATTTGCATCGAAATTGGAAGCAATCGCCTTGGCCCGGCTTGCGCGTGTTTCACCTCGCCAATTGATGGGTCCGCAGAGGGGCGGCCTTAAAAATCCGCAAGCAAGGAAAAACTCATGTCCCGCAAACATCTTCTGCTGACCGCGAGCGCGGCCGTGCTCGCATCCAGCTTCGCGCTGACCGCCGCAGCCCAGGAGGCAGCCCCGGCAGCCGACTCCGAACTGCGCGTCACCGCAGTTACCGTTACAGCCACCCGCCGCGCCGAGAGCGTGCAGGATGTGCCGCTGAACATTGCCGCGATCGGCGGTGAGCAGATCGAGGAGCAAGGCTTCGACGAACTCGCCGACGTGCTCGCCTATGTGCCCGGCATCAACGTCATCGACCGTGGCGGCCGGCAAGGCAACCCGATCATCGTGCGCGGCCTGAACGCCGACGGTCTCGGCTCCGGCGATGGCAACAATGACGGCGGCGGCACGGTCGCCACCTATATCGGTGAGGTCCCGGTCTTCGTCGACCTGAAGCTCAATGACTTGGAGCGCGTCGAAGTCCTGCTCGGCCCGCAAGGCACGCTCTACGGCGCCGGCACGCTCGGCGGCGCCATCCGCTACATCCCAAAGAAGCCGGATTTTGATGGCGACGCGCTGGATGTCCGCACCGAGCTTTCCCAGTATTCCGAAGCCGACGACATTTCCTATGACACCGGCTTCACATTCAACAAGGCGCTGGCGCCGAACTTTGCGGTGCGCGGCTCGATCGATTTCGAGAAGGATTCCGGCTTCATAGACTATCCTTTCGTGGTCCGAGAGATCGGCGTGTCTGATCCGGACCCGGACTTTACCGATCCATCGGACGTGGCGGCCAACCTGCGCCGGGTCAACGATGCCGACGGCGAGGACGTCCTCTCGGCACGCCTCGCAGCCCGCTGGGCGCCGCTCGACTGGCTTGACGGAACGCTGACCTATTACGTCCAACAATCCGACATCGAAGGCCGCCGCGGCTCCTCCGCGCGCTCCACCGTTCCGGCCGGCGAGTACGAGCTCGGCAAGCGGGTGGAAGAGCCGAACGAGATCACCAACCAGCTGCTCGCCCTGGAAGTCGTCGCCGATCTCGGCTTTGCCGAACTCACCTCGGCCACTGGCTATTCGAAATTCAACGACATCGGCCAGCGCGACCAGACAGACCTGCTGATCACACTAGAATACAGCTATGAAGCCTTCCCGACCTTCACGTCCTTCACGCGGGAGAAAGGCAAGCAGGACCGGATCAACCAGGAGCTTCGCCTTGTCTCGACCACCGATGGCCCGCTCAACTGGATCGCCGGCGTCTTCTACAACCAGTTCGAGAGTGCAGGTTATTCGGCGGAGTACACGCCCGGCTACGCAGACTTCGCCGGCTTCAACCGCGCGGACGACCTTGAGTATTACTCGCAAGCGTATTCGAAACTCGAGGAGTCTGCCTTCTTCGGAGAGATTGGCTACGATCTGACAGACAAGTGGACGGTCACAGTCGGTGGACGCTACTACCAGTATGAACTCGAATCCTTCAGCGACGTCGATTTCCCGCTGTTCGATGCCGGTTTCCAGACTGTTGGCGTGAGCTCCTTGCAATCCAGTCTCGAGGCGGACTTTGCGGCCGGCAGCCCGAATGGGACCGAGAAGACGGGCCAGTCCGACGAAGGCACGCTATTCAAGTTCAACACAGCCTACCAGTTCACGGACGATATTCTTGGCTATTTGACCGTCTCTGAAGGCTACCGTATCGGAAACGAGAACGGCGTGCCGGAATGTCCCGCCTTTGATCCGCTTGCGCCGAACGTCCAGGGCGCCTGCGCCCTCGCGCCCGGCCAGCAGTTCGGGCCGAACCCCGGCGATGTCTCGACGCGCGACGAGCGGCAGTACCTGCCTGACACGACCACCAACTACGAAGTCGGCTTCAAGACGACACTGGCGAATGGCCGTGTCACGCTGAACGGCGCCGCCTACTTCATCGAGTGGACGGATCCGCAACTGACCTCGGCGACGATCAACGCCTCGATCCCGATCACGGTCAACGCCGACGGCGCCGAGTCCAAGGGCATCGAGTTCAACGGCGAGTGGCTGATCTCCGAGGCGCTTTCGGTGCGCGGCAGCTACAGCCATTCCGAAGCTTCGTTGACAGCGCTCGCGCCGGGCCTTGTCGGTTCAATCACGCCGCCGGGCTTCGGCACGATCCTGATCGACGGCGAGGACGGGGACCGCCTTCCGGGCTCGCCGGAGGACCAGTTCTCCGTGTTCGGAACCTATGTGCATCAGTTGACGGCGGACCGCACACTGACCTTCAATGGCGGCTATGCCTGGCAGGGCGACGTGCTTTCCCGCACGGGCGACCGGGGCGGTGGGCTGACGCTGGATGCATATGGCGTCGCGAACGTCTCGGCCGTGTACGATACCGGCCCCTGGGCCGCCTCGCTGTTCATCAACAACCTGTTCGACGAGTATTATGAGACCGGCGTGGTCTCGTCCTCGCTGTTCAACCAGGTGCTGACGGACGCCGGTGGCGACCCGGTCTATACCCGCAGCTACTTCACCTATGTCGGAGCCCCGCGCGTCATCGGCGTGCGGTTCAATTACAGCTTCGAATAAACTAGTCTGAAGCAGGCTGGGCGAGAGCCTGGCCTGACGGGGCACCGGGGGGTGTCAGACGGGAAAAGGCCGCCTGCAAGGGCGGCCTTTTTTGTATTCACCCTTGAACCTCTCTCCAGCCTGCGGGAGAGGGGAGCAGGTCAGTCCGCCAACCCGTCAAAAAACACGGCGCCATCCTTCATCACGAAGTCGACGTCTTCCAGCTCGCGAACGTCCGCCAGCGGATCACCCATCACCGCGATGATGTCGGCGCGCTTGCCGGCCGTGAGGCTGCCGATCTCGCCGGCGAGGCCGAAGAGTTCGGCATTTCCGATCGTGGCGGCGCGGATCGCATCGGCCGGGCTCATGCCCCATTTGACCATGAAGGCAAACTGCCGCGCGTTGAGGCCGTGGGTGTAGACGCCCGCATCGGTGCCGAACGCGATCTTTGCGCCGGCCTTCACGGCGGCCTGGAAGCGCTCGCGCTGCGCCTGACCGACGATCTTCTCCTTCTCCAGAGACTCCGGAAGAATGCCGGCCGCTTCGCCTTCGCCGAGGATGAAGTCCGACACGTAAATATCCATCGACAGGAAGATGCCCTTCTTGATCGCGGCCTTGAGGCTCTCGTCGGTGATCAGGCTCGCATGCTCGATTGAATCGACGCCCGCCTCGATGGCGGTGGCAATGCCCTTGGCGCCGTGGGCGTGCACGGCGACCTTGAGGCCAAGCTCGTGCGCCTCGTCGACGATCGCCTTCATTTCCTCCAGCGTGAATTGCTGCGCGCCGATGGTCGTGCCTTTCGACAGCACGCCGCCGGTGCCGCAGAACTTGATCACCTCAGCGCCGTATTTCTTGTTCTCGCGCACCTTCTGGCGCACCGCCCACGGACCATCGGCGACGCCGCCGCCAACCGCGCGGTCTTCATACGGCAGGAGGTTGTTGTCGCAGTGCCCGCCGGTGATGCCGATCGACTGGCCGGCCGGAATGATCCGCGGGCCGGGCACTTCGCCGGAATCGATGGCGTCCTTGAGGTCGACATCCGCAAAGCCCGGGCCGCCAAGATTGCGTACGGTCGTGAAGCCGGCGCGCAGCGTCTTCTCCGCGTTCGCGACGCCGGAGATGGCGGAGCGCGAAGTGGAAACCGCGAGGCGGCGATAGCCGTGCAGGTCGGACCGGCTGGTCAGGTGGACATGGCTGTCGGACAGGCCGGGCAGCAGGAAGGCGCCTTTCATCTCGATCCGGGGTACGCCCGAGGCGCCGAGCGTGCCGGCCCGGCCCACCGCCTTGATGCGGCCGTCCTCGATCAGGATGTCATGATCCTTCATCACGGTGCCGCGCTCGACATCGATAACATGGCCGCCGGAAAGAAGGATCGTCTCGGCTGCGGCGCCGAGGCTGAGGGCGAGGAGGCTGGCGGCAGAGAGCAGGGCGCGAAGCATGAGGCGGTTCCGGGGGTCTGGTTGCCCTCCAGACCTAGCGCCCGGACGGGATGTTGGCCAGTGCAACGCGGCGCGCAAAATCCGAGTGGCGCGGGTTTGGGCGCCGGCCTATAGGTCCCGCGCATGAACGCCGCCCTGCGCCTCGGATTTCCTGCCGCCCTCGGCTGCTACCTGATCTGGGGCAGCCTGCCGCTGTACATCCGCGCGATGAGCCATGTAAGCGCGTTCGAGCTGCTGGCGCACCGGATCCTCTGGTCGGTGCCGACCGCGATCCTGCTGATTGCGCTGGCCGCCAACTGGCGCGACGTAAAGGCGGCGTTCACCGGCTCGAACCTCAAATGGCTGGCGCTCTCCAGCGTCCTGATCGCATCCAACTGGGCGATCTATATATGGGCGGTCAATGCCGGCCGGGCGATGGAGGCCTCGCTCGGTTATTACATCAACCCGCTGGTCAACGTGCTGTTCGGCATGCTGATCTTTTCGGAGACGCTGCGGATCGCGCAATGGGTCGCCGTGGGGATTGCCACCATCGGTGTCGTGATCATGGCCTTCGCGTTCGGGCATGTGCCCTGGGTGGCGCTGGCGCTGTGTACGACGTTCGCGTGCTATGGCGTGATCCGGAAGAAAGTGGTGATCGACAGCCGCGCCGGCTTCCTCGTCGAGGTCGCGCTGCTCGCGCCGCTCGCCGCGCTCTGGCTGGTCTGGTTTGCAACGACGCAGCCGGACGGGCGCTGGATGGGGGAGGGTGGTTGGGACATCGCGCTGCTGATCGCAGCAGGCCCGATCACGGCAGTGCCGCTGATCCTGTTCGCGCTGGCAGCCAAGCGCCTGAAGCTCTCGACCATCGGCATGATGCAGTACATCGGCCCGACGCTGCAGTTCCTGATCGCGCTGTTCGTGTTCAAGGAAGCGTTCAGCCCGGTGCACGCGGTGGCCTTTGGCTTCATCTGGACCGCGCTGGTGATCTTTACGGCCGACAGCCTCATGGGCGACGCCAAGGCGCGGCGGCTGGCGCGCGCGGCCCGGCCGGCCTGAAGCACAAAAAAACGGCGGAACCCGAAGGCGCCGCCGCTAAGTCTGTCGAATGCTGATGAGAGCATTGTTCAATTCACCGAAACAAGTGCAATGCACGTGCCAGACGCAGGCTCAGCCCCGCGGCGGGCTTAGGGCGAGCCACGCGGCAATCGCAATCAGAAGGCCCGTGAAAGTTAACCGCGCCGCGAGCGAGGTGCGCCAGGTCTCGAGCCGCGCCCCGATCTGGGCGGCGAGCAGTACGATGCCGAAATGCACGAGGGTGGCGACAGTCAGGTGGATCGCGCCGAGCAGCAGGCTCTGCTGCCAGACGGGCAGGGCGCTGGCGGGGTCCACGAACTGGTTGATCAGCAGAACATAGAAGGCGAGCGCCTTGGGGTTCAATACGTTCGCGATCAGGCCGCGCCGGAAGCCGCGCTCCTGGCCGACTGCTGACAGGGCGACAGAGCCCGTGTCCGACCAGGCCTCCCAGGCGAGGTAGAGCATGAAGGCGATGCCGGCCCAGTGCAGCCCGGTGTGAACACTCGGCACACTGACGATCAGCGCCGTGAGGCCGGTGACCGCGGCGATGAGCTGCAGGGAGAGGCCGGTGAAAATTCCGGCAACCGCGCCGAAGGCGGGCTTCCGACCCTCGCGGATCGTCAGGGCCGCCAGCCAGCCCATGTTGGGGCCGGGCGTCAGCTCGATGACGGCGACCGCGAACAGGAAACCGATCCAGTCAAACCCGTCCGGCATCTGGCTACAGGCACCCCGCGACCGCTTCGACGAGGCGCACGGCGCGCGGGTCGCCGACCAGGCTGCTCGACTGGCGGTTCATCACATAGGCGCAGGTCAGCCCCCGCGAAGGCGAGGCAATGGCGAGCGAGCCGCCCCAGCCGCAATGGCCGAGCCCGTCCTCGAAGGGCCCGAAGGCCTTGAGGTTATTGTGCATGATGCCGGCGCCGAAGCGCGTGACCATCGGCAGCACGAGGTCCGGCCCGTCCACGCGCGCGGCGGTCAGCCCCGCAAAAGTGCCGGGCCGCATCAGGCGCTTGCCGCCGATCAGGCCGACATTCGCATAGGCATCGTAGAGGGTCGCCACGGCCGAGGCGGTGCCATGTCCGTTGGCGGAGGGAATCTCGATCTCGCGCCAGATCGCGCCGCCCCGGTCGGGCGCCGACCATTTCGTCAGGAAAGCCGCGCGGCGCGGCGGCGTGATCTCGCCCAGCGGGGCGAGCGCCTTGGGGCGCAGGATTTCGGCGACGCGGTAATGCTCCGCCTCCGGAAGGCCGATGCGGAAGTCGATGCCGAGCGGCGCGGTGACGTCTTCGCGCAGGATCGTGCCGAGCGTGCGGCCCGTGATGCGGGCGACGATCTCGCCCACGAGATAGCCCCAGGTCAGCGGATGATAGCCATGCGCGCTGCCGGGCGGCCACATCGGGGCAAGCGCCGCGAGGGCGGCGGCGCAGGCGGGCGGGTCGAGCCAGAGGGCGGGGTCAATCTCATCAATGAACCCCGGCAGGCCCGCCTGATGGCTTGCGACTTCGCCGATGGTGATCGCCTCTTTTCCATTCGCTGCAAACTCCGGCCAGACTTCGGAGACGGGCGTTTCGTAGCCAGCAGGCAAGGCCTCGGTCGCCATGGCCAGCATGAGCGCCGCGATGCCCTTGGTGGTGGAGTAGACCGGCACGATGGTGCCCGCGTCCCAGGGCCGTGTGCCCGCGCGGTCGGCCCAGCCGCCGTGAAGGTCGACAATCACCTCGCCGTCCAGCAACACCGCAAAGCCCGCGCCCTGTTCCTCGCCGCGCGCGAAATTGTCCGCGAAGGCGTCCTGCACGGCGTCGAAGCCGGGCGCGGTGAAGCCGCTGAAAGGCGTGTCGGGCATGGCGGGCCTCGGTTGCCCGGCCGCATTGATTTCGCGCCGGAAACAGGCCACCCCTTCGCCCCTGAAGTCTGCCTCGTCAAGGAGTCCCGCCCTCATGTCCACCGCTCACCGCCCGCGCCGTTCCTGCCTCTACATGCCGGGCGCCAATGCCCGCGCCATGGAGAAAGCCCGCGAGATTCCCGCCGACACGCTGATCCTCGACCTGGAGGACGCGGTTGCTCCCGAGGCGAAAGGCGAGGCGCGCGGCGCGATTGCCGCGGCGCTGAACGCCGGCGGATACGGCCCGCGCGAACTGCTCGTCCGGATGAACGGGCTCGATACCGAATGGGGGCATGCCGATCTCGAGATGGCGGTGGCCGCCGGCGCGCACGCAGTGCTGGCGCCGAAGGTGACCAGCGCCCGTGATATCGAACGGCTGGACGCAGCGCTGACCAAGGTCGGGGCCGGCCCAGGCTTTTCGCTCTGGGTGATGATCGAGATGCCGCTCGCCATTCTCAACATAAAGGAGATCGCGGCGGCGAAGACCGGCTCGCGCCTCACGACCTTCGTGATGGGCACCAATGACCTTGCAAAGGAATACCGTGCCCGGATGACCCCGGACCGGCTCGCCTTCCAGACCGCGCTGCAGCTCTCGGTCGCGGCGGCGCGCGCCTACGGCCTCACGGCCATCGACGGCGTCTACAATGACATCAAGAACGAGACGGGCTTCGCCGCCGAATGCGAACAGGGCCGCGACCTCGGCTTTGACGGCAAGACGCTGATCCACCCCTCGCAGGTCGAGATGTGCAACCGCGTCTTCGCGCCGTCGGCCGCCGACGTGGACCAGGCCCGCGCCGTGATCGAGGCGTTCGCGGACCCGGCAAACGCCGGCAAGGGCGTTCTGAAGGTCAACGGCAAGATGACCGAGCTGCTGCACCTCGACGAAGCGCGCCGGACCGTGGCGATGGACGAGGCGATCCGGGCGTTGGCTTAGGCACTTGGGCCACAGGACTCGACACAGCGCCGTCCGCCCCTAACTCCTCACCCATCAGACAACGGAGCCCCCCATGACCTATCTCCTCATCCACAATCCCGGTTGCGGCTCGTCCAAGAAGGGGCTGGAGCTGCTGGAAGCGAACGGGGTGACGCCGCAGGTGCGAAAGTACATGAGCGCGGCAGAGCGGCTCTCGGTGGAAGAGCTCAAGGACATCGCGAAGAAGATGGGCGGGGTTTCGCCGCGCGTGTTCCTGCGGGAGGCGGACGCCAAGGCGGCCGGGCTCGCCGAGACTGCGAGCGACGACAAGGTCTACGCCGCGATGGCCGAGAATCCGAAGCTGATCCAGCGGCCGATCGGTATCAACGGCAAGAAGGCCGTGCTCGGACGGCCCAACGCCAAGCTGCTCGAGATCCTGTGAGAGCCGCGCAATTTTGTCGCAGAACGGGCCCTGCCGGGGCCTGTCGATCAAATTTCACCGATCGGATTCGCCAAATTTCAGGCCGGGCGTGGGACACTCGGCGGATGATGATCCTCGCCCTTGTCTTCGCCAGTCTCCTGCTCGCCTTTGCGGCCTTTGCGGCCTTCGGGCTGCCCTACATGCTGATGGGCGCCCGGGCGTTCGAGGAATTCGGCGAGCGGCCGGACGCGCAGGCCATGGCCAGCGTGCTTGCGGCGGCGGCAGCCCTGATCGCGGCGCTGCCCTTTGTCGCTCCCGCCTTGATTTCGCCGGGCCCTCAGGTGCAGGTGTTCGCCGAGACCGTGCTGGGCGCGGCGTCCCCGTTCCGGAGCTGACGCGCGTTTCCCGCTAACCAAGGAGACGGACGTGGCAGGCGCAGCGACGATTCAGAAAACCGGGACGTTGAAGTCGAACCCCGGAAATTTCTTCGAGGATTTCAAGCCCGGCGACACGCTGGTGCATGCGACGCCGCAGACGGTGACCGAGGGAGACCTCGCCCTCTACCGCGCCCTGAACGGCAGCCGGTTTGCGCAATACTCCTGCGCCGAGTTTGCCCGCAGCGTCGGCCTGCCGGGCCTCGGCGCCGATCCCCTGCATGCCTTCCACATCGTCTTCGGCAAGAGCGTGCCGGACATCTCCCTGAACGCCGTGGCGAACCTCGGCTATGCCGACGGCCGCTTCCTGCGCCCGGTCATGCCCGGCGACACCCTGCGCGCGACCAGCGAAGTGATCGGGGTGAAGGAGAACTCCAACGGCAAGACCGGGGTCGTCTGGGTGCGGACGAACGGGCGCAACCAGTACGGCGAAGACGTGCTGAACTATGTGCGCTGGGTGATGGTCAACAAGCGCGACGAGGCCTCGCCCGCGCCTACGCCGGTGGTGCCGGATCTGCCACCAGCGGTCGCGGCCAAGGACTTGTCCGGCTTTCCCCAAATGAAGCGCTGGAACATCGCCGAGTCCGGCAGCCGGCACATGTACGAAGACTACGAGATCGGCGAGAAGATCAACCACAGCGACGGCATGACCATCCAGGAGGCGGAGCACCAGATCGCGACGCGTCTCTACCAGAACACCGCCAAGGTCCACTTCGATTTCCATGGCCAGAAGGAAAGCCGGTTCGGCAAGCGCCTGATCTATGGGGGGGTGGTGATCTCGATCGCCCGCTCGCTATCGTTCAACGGCCTCGCCAATGCCGGGCAGATGCTGGCGATCAATGCCGGCAGCCATGTCAGCCCGCTGTTTGCCTGGGACACGATCTATGCCTGGAGCGAAGTGCTGGACAAGGCGGAGCTGTCGGAGACCTGCGGCGCGCTGCGCTTGCGCCTCGTCGCGGTGAAAGACCAGCCGCCGGGCGATTTCGCCTACAAGAACGCCGAAGGCAAGTACGCTGACGGCGTACTGCTCGACTTCGATTATTGGGCCGCGATACCCCGGGCCCGCTGACGTAGCCCGAAAGACGTCCTATATGGGGGCGATGGGCGGCTATCTTCCTTACGTGGATTTCACAGAGTTTGCGACGGCGCTGGCGATTTTCCTGTCGGCGCTTGTCAGCCTGATCGGCACGTCGGGGCGCAAGCGCTCGATTGCGCAGGGCGAGGCCAAGCTGTCGGACCTCGCCGAGATGACCGGCATCCTGAACCCCAAGCAGCTGATGGCCGTGTTCGGCCCGCCTGACATGGGGCGCACCTGGCCGGGCGTGACTTTGTTGGATGTGCGCCGGGCCCGCGGCCCGATGGGTTGGCTGATGTCGAGCGACCTTGTGGACTATGCCTGCATGGCGGCCGCAGCCGCCGTGCTGGTGTTCGACTACTGGCTTGTGCCGCTGGCCCTGATGTTTGCTTTGGGCGTTCAACTGGCGGGATGGGTGGTCTCTGCGCGCGTTCCGAAATGAACAGCGAAGTGAGGCTTTTGGGCCGCTTCCCGCAGACGCTGAAACCCGGTAGGACTCCCCACATGAAGCTCTGGAAGATGAACGGTGCCGGCAACGCGTTTGCCATCTTTGACGCGCGCTCGACGCCGTTCGCGCCGAGCGTGGAGCAGATCCGCCAGATTGCGGCTGACCTCAAGGCCGACCAGGTGATCGCGCTGGAGCGGGATGCGACAAAGGACGTGTTCATGCGGATCTGGAACGCCGATGGAGGCCAGGTCTATGCCTGCGGAAATGCCTCGCGCTGCGTCGGCCACCTGATCCTCGCTGAGACCGGCAAGGACCGGATCACGATCCAGACAGAAGCCGACATGCTGAAGGCCTTCCGCGCCGAGGGCGGCCTGATCACGGTGGACATGGGCTCGCCCCTGATGGGCTGGGCCGATATTCCGCTGGCGGAGAAAATGGATGTGCGCGGCATCGACCTGAAGATCGGCCCGATCGACAAGCCGATCCTCGCGCTGCCGGCGGTCGTCTCGATGGGTAATCCGCATGCGGTGTTCTTCGTCGAGGACGTGAACGCCTATGACATCCCGAAGATCGGCCCGCTGGTGGAGAACCACCCGCTGTTCCCGCAGGGCACGAATGTCGGCTTTGCGCAGGTGATCGACAAGCAGACGATCCGGCTGCGCGTCTGGGAGCGCGGGGCCGGGCTGACCAAGGCCTGCGGCACGGGCGCCTGCGCGGCGCTCGTCTGCGCAGCGCGCGCCAAGCTGACCGGGCGAAAGGCGCGGGTCATCGTGGACGGCGGCGACCTCTTCATCGACTGGCGCGAGAGCGACGACCATGTCTACATGACCGGCCCGGTGGAGCTGGAATTCGAGACGGACGTCTAGGGTCGCCGAATCAGCGCCCGCGCTTGCTTTTCGCCCGCTTCAGGGCGATGTGACACCCCAACATGCCGGATACCGCCCCTCCTTCTGGCCCGACGGTGATTACCCTCGGATGCCGCCTCAACACCTATGAGTCCGAGGTGATGCGCCGCCATGCGCTGGAGGCAGGCCTCAACGAGGCGGTGATCATCAATACTTGCGCAGTGACCTCGGAAGCGGTGCGGGGCGCGCGCCAGGCGATCCGGCGGGCGGCGAAGGAGAATCCCGGCGCGCCGATCCTCGTCACCGGCTGCGCGGCGCAGATCGATCCGGACGCCTTCGCGGCGATGCCGGAAGTCACCCGCGTGATCGGCAATCACGAGAAGATGCAGGCGGAGACCTGGGCGCCGCTCGAATTGCTCGGCGGCGAGGAAAAGGTCCGCGTCAACGACATCATGAGCGTGCGCGAGACCGCCGCGCACCTGATCGACGGAATCGACGGCCGGGCGCGCGCCTATGTGCAGGTGCAGAATGGCTGCGACCACCGGTGCACCTTCTGCATCATTCCCTACGGGCGCGGAAACTCGCGTTCGGTGCCGGCAGGGGAGGTGGTCGCGCAGGTGCGCCGTCTCGCCGAGACCGGGCATCACGAAGTGGTCCTGACCGGTGTGGACCTGACGAGTTGGGGGGCGGACCTGCCAGGCACGCCGCAGCTCGGCAATCTGGTGCAGCGCATCCTGAAGCTTGTGCCGGAACTCCGCCAGCTAAGGATTTCCTCGATTGACGCGATCGAAATGGACGAGGCGCTGATCGAGGCGCTGGGCGAGTCGCGCGTGGCGCCATACCTTCATCTTTCGCTGCAGCACGGGGACGACCTGATCCTGAAGCGTATGAAGCGCCGGCATGGGCGCGATCAGGCCATTCAGCTCACGGAGCGTCTGCGCGCCGTCCGCCCGGACATCGCGCTCGGCGCGGACATCATCGCCGGGTTTCCGACCGAGACCGAGGCGCACTTCGAAAATTCCGTGCGGCTCGTCGAGGAATGCGGCCTCTCCTTCCTGCACGTCTTTCCCTACAGCCCGCGCCCCGGCACACCGGCGGCGAAGATGCCGCAAGTCGCGAAGACGTTGGTGAAAGACCGAGCGGCGCGCCTGCGCGCGGCGGGTGAGGCGGCGCTGCTGCGTCACTTCACGCGGCATGTGGACGAGACCCGCGATGCGCTGCTCGAGCGCGGCCTTGCGGCCCGGCTTCCGGATTTCACGCCTGTGCGTCTCAGTGCTCCGGCCGGTGAAGGAGGACAGGTCCTCCCGGTACGGATTACCGGCCATGACGGCAAACAACTGCTTGGAACACACCTCCCATGATCCTCTGGTTCGGCAAGAAGAAGAAACTCGACGAGGCAAAGGCCGCCGGGGCATCGATGCCCGCGCCGGAGCTGTCGGCCGAAGAATTCGCGGCGCGAGAAGAAGCGGCGCGCGAGAAGGCCTTGATCGAAGCGAAGGTGGCTGAAGCCAACCGCGCCTGGGAGGAACGCCAGCGGCGTGAGGCACAGGAGGCCGAGGACGAAGCGGTGCGCGCCAAAGCCGCCGCGGAACTCAAACTGCTCGAAGGCCGGCGTGAGCATGAGCGCCTGCGCGCGGAAGCCGAAGCAGCGGCGCGCGCAGCAGCAGAGGCTGAGGCGAACGATCCCGGCCTGTTCGGCAAGCTGGGCGAAGGGCTAGCCCGCTCCACCGCGCGCCTGACGGAAGGTCTCGCGGCCCTCGGGCGCCGGAAGCTCGACGCGGCGGCGCTGGAAGAACTCGAAGACCTGCTGATCACCTCCGACATGGGCACCAAGGTCGCCGCGCGCGTGACCAAGGGGCTCGCCAAGGGCCGATTCGACCGTGAGATTTCCGGCGAGGAAATCCGCAGCGTGCTCGCCGAGGAGATCGAGGCGATCCTCAAGCCGCGCGAGAAGGTCGTGGATTTTTCGGATGGCCCGCGCCCGCGCGTGGTGCTGTTCGTCGGCGTCAACGGATCCGGCAAGACGACGACGATCGGCAAGATTGCCTCGAAGCTTCAGGCGCAAGGCGCCAAGGCGCTGCTGGTGGCGGGCGACACGTTCCGCGCGGCGGCGGTGGATCAGCTGAAAGTCTGGGGCGAGCGGGGCGGCATCCCGGTCATGGCGGGCGCCCACGGCGCGGATGCGGCAGGCCTCGTCTATGGCGCAGTGGAACGCGCGCAGGCGGAAGATCTGGATCTCGTGCTGGTCGATACGGCAGGCCGGCTGCAGAACAAGGCCGAGCTGATGGCGGAGTTGGGCAAGGTCGTCCGGGTCCTAAGGAAGCTCGACCCCGAGGCGCCGCATGATGTGATCCTCGTTCTGGACGCCACCGTCGGCCAGAACGCGCTCGCGCAGGTCGAGGCGTTCCGACACACAGCGGGCGTCACCGGCCTCGTGATGACCAAGCTCGACGGCACCGCCAAGGGCGGTGTGCTGGTCGCCATCGCCGAGGCGCATGACCTGCCGATCCACTTCATCGGCATCGGCGAGAAGGCGGAAGACCTGCGGCCGTTCAGTGCGAGCGCTTTCGCCAAAGCGCTGGTCGGCCTAAAGACCTGATCTTTATTCGGCGGCTTCCGCCACGCTTGTTCCGTCGTCGAACAGTTCTTCAAGACTGCGCCCGAACAGACGGGCGATCGCAAAGGCGAGCGGAAGTGAGGGGTCGTACCTACCGGTTTCGATGGCGTTCACCGATTGGCGGGAGACGTCCAGCTTGTCGGCGCGGTCCTGCTGGCTCCAGCCACGCTCGGCTCGCAGGGCGCGGATGATGTTCTTCATCGCGTTCAGTCCCGCTTGCCGAGGCAGGCGGCGCCGTAGCTGAACCCGTAGGCGAGGAAAAAGAAGGGTCCGAGCAGGAACACCGGGAAGCCTTCGATGGCGCCGTAAATCTGCAGGAAGCCCACAAACGTGGCGAGCGCTGCAGTAATGGCGCCGCCCCTTGCCATGGCGGTCAGTTGCCGAAGGCGCGTATACTCGTCGGTTTCGGCAATCAGCCTCAGCATGACCCAGAGCACCCCCGCCAGCCGCAAGGTGGTGGCCGCGGCGCTGGCGATCCTGACGCTAGCGCCGGCTGTTTCCATATCAATGAAGGAACTCGTGACAACCACCGTGACCACATACATGGACATCAACGGCCAGAAGGCCTGGAGGTAACGGCGGTTGGCGGTTTTGAAGCCTTTCGGTTGGTTCCTCGGAACATTCCTTGTCAAGTTTCCTTGTCTATATGACAAGGGCCCTTGACTAGTCTGGTGTCCTTTACAGACCTTATTCGGCCGCGAGCGTCTGCGACGGCGCCACTTGCGCGCCGCGCACCAGCCGGCCCGGCTTTGCGCCCGTGGGCGTGCCGTCGCGGTGGGTGATCTGACCCTTGAGGATCGTAGCTGTGTAGCCGGAGGCGCGTTGCATCAGGCGGCGCCCGCCGGCGGGCAGGTCGCGGATGACTTCCGGCAGGTGGAGCTTCAGGTTCGTCAGGTCGATCACGTTGAGATCGGCGCGCATTCCAGGGGCGATGAGGCCGCGGTCCCAGAGGCCGATCCATTCGGCGGTCGCCCGGGACTGTTTGTGGACAAGGAATTCGGGGCTGAGCTTCGGCCCGCGCGTCCGATCACGGATCCAGTGCGTCAGCATCGTGGTGGTGAAGGAGCCGTCGCAGATCATGCCGACATGCGCGCCGCCGTCCGAGAGGCCGGGGAGAGTGGCGGGGCTTTGCATCATCTCGGAAATCGGGTCGAGGCTGCCTTGCGCGTAGTTGAGGAAGGGCAGGTAGAGCATGCCTTGGCCGCCGCGCTCCAGCATGAGGTCGAGCGCGACTTCCTCGGGGCGGACGCCGCGACGGGCGGCGATGGCCGCCAGCGTGCGCTCGGGGCCGGGTTCGTAGTCAACCGGGTCTGAGAGCTGGAAGATCTTGCCGAAGCTGCGCAGCATCACCTTCAGGAAGGGATTATCCGTGTTCGGCTGATCAGCCAGCAGGTGGGCGCGGAACTCCGGATTGTTCAGCATGCGCACGCGCTCCGCATGCGGAAGATCGGCGATCTCGCGGTAGACCGGGTGGGCGCTGAACGGGTTGAGCGTCAGGTCGAGGCCGAGCAGTACGCCCACCGGGCGGGGGGCCACCTGCGCGCGGAATGGCAGGCCCTCGGCGGCCGCGGTTTCGATGGCGCCGAGCAGCAGACGCCAGCCTTCCGGCGCCACATCGGCCTGCGCCAGCGAGACCGAGAGCGGGCGGCCCGAGACTTCGACGAGGCGGCGCAGCATCGCGGCCTCTTTCTGCGGATCGTTGAAGTCCGACACGAACTGCAACACGCCGCGCCCGGCCTCGGCGAGGCCCATGGCGATGCCGGTGAGTTCTTCCTGCGAAGCGGTGAGGGTCGGCGTCGGCTGACCGTCGGAGGTACGATGGTTCAGCGTGCGCGACGTAGAGAAGCCCATCGCGCCGGCGAGCACGGCTTCTTTTGCCAGCGCTTTCATCGAGGCGATGTCGGCAGGCGTTGCATCCTCGCGGTTGGCGCCCCGGTCGCCCATCACGAAAACGCGCAAGGCGGCGTGGGGTAGCTGGGCGCAGATGTCGGTGTCGAATTTTCGGGTCGAGAGGAAATCGAGATAGTCCGGGAAGCTCTCCCATTTCCACGGCAGACCTTCTTCCAGAACGGGGTAGGGAATGTCCTCCACCCCTTCCATCAGGCGGATCAGGCGGCCGTGGTCTTCGGGTTTGCAGGGGGCAAAGCCCACGCCGCAATTGCCCATCACGGCGGTGGTGATGCCGTGCAGCGAGGAGGGGCTGATCGCCTCGGCCCAAGCGGCCTGGCCGTCATAGTGGGTATGAAGGTCGACGAAGCCTGGCGTGACGACCTGTCCGCGCGCGTCGATTTCCTCAACGCCCCGCCCGTTCACCTTGCCGACGCCGGTGATCACGCCGCCGGAAACAGCGACGTCGCCTTCAAAGGCGGGTGCGCCGGAGCCATCGATGATTGTGCCGCCGCGGATGATCAGGTCATGTGTCGCCATGGGAAAGTCCTCCAGCCGGGGAGGATGCCTCAAGGGGAGGGGGTGTCAAACCCTGACGCTGCTTCCCCCTCGCGCAAAACCCGCTTATGCGCTGGCCATGGGGCCAGAATTCCTTCCCGTCGCACTATGCCTGATGTCGGCCCTGACGGTCGCGATCACCAACGTCATGGTGAAACGGGGCGGCGATGTGCTGACCACGCGCGCCGTCGTGGCGATCGTCATGGGGCTGACGGTGGTGCCGTTCGCGCCCTTTGTGCCGCTGCCGCCAGCGGGGACCTGGGGGCTGATCTTCCTGTCGATGGCGGTGCATTGGTTTTACCAGTTCTGCGCTATCCGCGCGCTGCACCGGGGCGCGCTGTCGCTGGTCTTCCCAGTGATGCGCGGCCTCGGCCCTCTGGCGACCGCGGTGCTGGCGTTCTTCTGGCTGCAGGAGGAGCTTTCCTCCCTTCAGACAGCCGGACTGGTGGTCGCGAGCCTCTCGATCCTCGTCTTTGCGCTGCCGACGTCCAGTACACCCGACGGGCGGCGGCTCGACCGGTCGGCCCTGTTCTGGGCGATGATGACGGCGGTGGGGGTCGGCCTCTACGCCGTCGCAGACACCCGAGCGGCGCGGGCGATGGAGACGCCGTTCACCTTCATCGTCTGGCTGTTCCTGCTGGACTGGATCGGCGTGACGGCCGTTCTGCTGTGGCAGCGAAAGGGCAGGGTTATCGAGAGCCTCAAGCCCGAACTGCGCAACGGCCTCATCGGCGGTGTGGCGGGGTCCATCTCCTACGGCCTCGCCATCTATGCCTACACGCTGACGGACGCGGCGATGGTGACCGCGCTGCGGGAAACCTCGGTGGTGTTCGCAGCCGCTTTCGGGGCCTGGCTGCTCAAGGAAGGCTTCGGGCAGCGGCGGATTGTGGCGGCGTCCACGCTCGCGGCGGGCCTCGTGCTGATGCAGGCGGCGGGGTGAAGCGTAGGTCTGGAACGCCGGCGGCATCCGTGAGAGACAGGCGCGGTTGAACCAGCGGGCCCTGAACTGCGTAGGAAGTAGCATGAACGATACAGCGAAATCTGAAAACGGCATCGGCACAGCCGCCGGCAAGGCGAACCAGCTCTGGGCGGACTTCGTGCCCGTGATCGCGTTCGTGCTGGTCTACAACATCTTCCGGCGCGTCGAACTGCTGGACGGCCTGATCAACAAGGACACCGCGATTTTCTGGGCGACCGGTGTGCTGCTGGGGCTGATGCTCATCTTCCTGGCGCGGCAACTGATCCGGCGCGAGCCGGTCTCGCAGATGATGCTGTTCTCGTCTGCCATCGTCGGCGGGTTCGGCCTGATCGGCATCCTGCTCCAAGAGAAGGCCTTCATCTATGTGAAGCCCACGATCCAACAGCTGTTCATGGCGAGCATCATTTTCGTTCCATTGATGTTCGGGCGGAATGTCTGGAAGTCGCTGTTCGCCAAAGTGTTCGACCTGCCGGATTTCGCCTGGCGAACCCTGGCGATCCGCTGGGGATTTTTCTTCGTCGCGATGGCGCTGTGGAACGAATATCTCTGGCGCACCTATGCGCCGGGTTTTGACGTGCCGCTCGTGATGGCAGGCATCCTCGTCGCGCCCGCTGGCACGTATGAATTCCTTGGACTGACATTTGGCGCAAAAGACGCAGAGGATGTCTGGGCCAACTGGAAGCTTGGCAACATGCTGATCGTGCTGATCTTCGGCGCTGCGAATACGCCGTACACGTTGAAACACCTGCGTGAGCCGGAGACGGAAACAGCGGCGGCTTAGGCTTCAATAAAGCGCAACTCATCCTGAGCGAATTCGAAGGATGGGCCAAGCCGAGCTGACATCTCTTGTGGCCCATCCTTCGAATTCGCTCAGGATGAGTTTATGCTGCTTTGTATGAGTTAGCGCGTCAGCTTCTCGGTGCCGGGCGGATTGGCGAATGGCGCAAACGCATCCTTTCCCCGCGTTTCGGCAAAATGTGTCAACGCCCAGACGACGGTCGGGAACGCAAGTTCTGACCACGGAATATCCTTCCAGTGGACGAGCTTCACGTCCTCGCTTTCCGGACCCGGAGCAATGTCTGACATCAGCGTTGCCCGGAACATGATCTGTACCTGCGCAATGCGGGGTACGGAGTAAACCGCGAGCAGGCGGTCGATCCGAATGTCCGCACACGCCTCTTCCCGTGCTTCTCGGCGGGCGCCGTCCTCGACGCTTTCACCCTCTTCCATGAAACCAGCGGGCAGGGTCCAGAACCCCTTGCGGGGTTCGATGGCGCGCTTGCAGAGGAGAATCAGTTCACCCTGCGTCACGACCGAACCGGTGACGATCTTCGGATTGACGTAGTCCACGAAGTTGCAGCGGTTGCAGATACGCCGTACCCTGTCATCACCTTCCGGAACAGCGAGTCGAAAATCTTCACTCTGGAAAGAAGTTGGCAATTGATCAGTCATCCAATCTTTATCCTGTCGCCTGTATGGGGAATGAGTTTGATCCGTCTACGGGGTTCTTGTTTAACGCCCCGGCAACAGATCGGCCCAGTTCGATCCATCTCATTCCTTCCATCACCTCACCCTCAGCAAACGGAAACAACACCATGGCCTTCAATCTCAACACCTCGCCCAGCCACCTCCTGCACCGCGCCCAGCAGATCGCCGCCAACCACTCGGCCGCGGCACTGAAATCGGCCGGCCTCACGCTGCGCCAGTTCTCTGTCCTCGCGGCCCTCTCGGGCAACGAAGGTGTCAGCCAGTCTGATCTTGTCAATGCCACCGGCATCGACCGCTCCACCCTCGCCGACATGGTCGCCCGCATGGAAGCCGGCGGCATGATCAAGCGTTCGGATTCCAAGACCGACGCACGCGCCAAGTCGGTCTCGCTGACCGTGAAGGGCAAGAAAGCCCACGACAAGGCCCTCCCGGCCGTCATGAAAGCTGACGCCGCCCTCTTCGCCACGCTGGCAAAAGCCAAGCAGGACGCATTGATCCAGGGCCTCACGGGCCTCGTCGACGATGCTGACAAGAAAGAGGCTGCACCGGCGCCGAAAGCCAAGAAAGCAACTGCCAAGAAAGCCCCTGCGAAAAAAGCACCGGCGAAGAAAAAGAAATAAGCTCCGTTTCAGGACGAAGCAGAATTACGAGCGAGGCGCCCCAAGCGCCTCGCTTATTTTTTGGAGCGAGGTTTCGTCCAGCGGCCCGGCGATGTGCAGCAGGATCTCGCCCTCACCCGAGATGACAAATGTCTCCGGCACACCCGTCAGGCCGAAGTCCAGTCCGCCCTTGCCGTCCGGATCGAGCGCGACCTGCGTGAACGGATTGCCGAGGCGTTCGAGGAAAGCGTCGCCGTTCTCCGGCTTGTCCTTGTAGAGAATGCCGGTCAGCTGCTCCGGGTGCGTCTGGCTGAGCTGCATCAGGTATTTGTGTTCGGCCTCGCACGGTGCGCACCAGCTGGCGAAGAGGTTCACGGCCACCGGCTGGCCATCGGCCGGCGGGGCAAAGGAAATCTCGCCGCCCTCCCTCAGTTCAAAGACAAATTCCGGCGCGGCGCGGGAGACGCGTTCGAAATCGCCCTTGGCCGGGTACAGCATCCGCCAGGCGCCGAGCAGCCCGAACAGGACGAGCGCAGCAACCGGCAGGGCGAAGATCCAGCGGCTCATGTCAGGCGCCGTTCGTATCGTTGGCGGCCAGCTGCGCGAGGCGTTTGCGCGCGGCTCGGGCAGCCAGGATCACCTGCAGGGTCGTGCCCAGGATCAGAAGGGCGCTGAGGGCGTAGCAGGCCCAGATATAGGCGGCGTTCTTGTCGAACTCGGGCATGCTCAGAAGGCCTCCAGTTCGCGGGCCCGCAGGCGGGCGATGCGGCGCTCGCGGATTTCCGTCCGCATGCTGGTCATCACCAGGCCGCCGAACAGCAGCGAGTGGCCGACGGCGCTGACGAGCAGGGGCGTGAGGTAGACCGCCGCCATCTTCGGCCCGTCGGCGGTGATGACGCTCGCGTCCTGGTGCAGCGAGGTGAACAGGTCGACCGAGAACTTGATCAGCGGGATGTTGATGGCGCCGACCATGGCGAGGATCGCCCCGGCGCGGGCCGCCTTCTGGCGCGTGTCCATCGCAGCGCGCAGCGCCATGTAGCCGAGAAAGAGGAAGAACAGGAACAGCACCGACATCATCCGTGCATCGTCCCATTGCCACCAGGTGCCCCAGGTCGGCTTGCCCCAGATTGAACCGGTTGCGAGGCAAATCGCCGTCCAGACTGCGCCGATCGGCGCAATCGCCTTGGCCGCAATGTCCGCAAGCTCATGACGCCAGACAAACCAGACGAAGCTGGCCACCGCCAGCGCCGAATAACTCGCCATCGCGAGCCAGGCGGCGGGCACGTGAATGAACATCACGCGCATGATGTCGCCGCCCTGATATTCGTCCTTCGGCACGACCCAGAGGCCCTGCCAGAGGCCATAGGCGATACAGGCGGCGCCGAGCGCATAGAAAGCCGGCGCCAGCCAGTCCGACAGGCGCAGGAACTTGTGGGGGTTGGCGAAGTAGGACCACATGGCAACTGACCTAGCGCTCCCTCAGTCTGCCGCCAAGCGGAGCGCTGCCGCCATCGCATAGGGCGCAACAGCGCAGGCGAAGAGGGTGGACGCGGCAAGAAACAGCGGCGCGCCGGCTGATCCGGGGCCGCCCGACATCGCAAGGGCGCCAAAAATCGCAGTCGGCACATACAGGGGCAGGGCGATCAGCGAGATCAGCAGGCCGCCCCGGCGCACGGTGGCCGAGAGGGCTGCGCCCACCCCGCCCCAAAAGAAGAAGGCAAGGCTGCCGAGGGCGTAGAGACCCGCATTGACCAGCAGGGCCGGGCTCGCCTCGGCCTGGAACATCAGCGCGAGCAGCGGGGAGAAGAGGGCGAGGGGCAGGCCCGCCGACAGCCAGTGCGCCAGCGTCTTGGCCGCGGCGATGGCGGAAACCGGCGCGCCGGCCTGGAGCCAGAGGTCCAGCGTGCCGTCCTCGGCGTCGGACTGGAAGATGCGCTCCAGTGTCACGAGGCTGGCGAGCGCGAGGGCGACCCAGATGATACCGGGGCCCACGGCCTTGAGCGTTTCGCCGTCGCTGCCGATGCCCAGAGGCACCAGGACAGCCGCGCCGCCGAGAAAGCCCAGCGGCAGCAGCGCGCCCGCACCGCCCGCCCAGGCTTCGCCGAGTGATTGGCGGAAGGCCGCAAGGATAGGCGCCGCGCTCAAAGCGACAGGTCTCCGCTCGCCGCAAAACCGGTCTCGCCATGGATCGCGGCGACCACGGCGCCCCCTTTGCCCCGGTGCGCCGCGATCAGGTCGTCCACCAGCTTCCGGCCGTCGGCATCCAGCGCCGTGTACGGTTCATCCAGTAGCCAGACCGGGCGGTCCTCGAGCAGCAGGCGGGCAAGGGCCGTGCGGCGGCGCTGGCCGGCGGAAAGGTATCGTCCGGCGACATCGGCCGGCCGGGCAAGACCCATCCGGGTCAGGACCGAATCAGTTTCGGCGCCGCAGCCCCAGGCCTGCGCCCAGAGCTTCAGATGCTCGCGCGGCGTCTCCTGCGGTTTGAGGCCTTCGCGGTGGCCGACCCAGTGATGCGCGGCCGCGCGGGTCACGCGCCCCGCTTCCGGACGGGTCAGTCCGGCGAGAATGCGCAGCAGGGTTGTCTTTCCGGCGCCGTTCGCCCCGCGCAGCAATAGCGCGTCGCCCGCGCGCACCGCGACGGAAACCTCCCGGAACAGGACGCGCTCACCCCGGATCATGCCGAGTCCGGCGCCGGTCAGAAGGGAAGGTGCCTGCGAATTCATCCGGGCAGGGATACCCTGTTCGGCCGTGTCCGCAAACGCGGCCTTGTCGCGCGGCAGGCGGTTCCCCCGATTGCGCCCGCTGGATCGGCCCTATAAGGGAACGGCTGCATATAAAGGCGGACCCGCCCCACCCAGCCTCGGGCGGCCGCGTGACAGGAGGCACTGCCCACACATGCCGTCAAAAGACAGCTTCAAATCGAAAAGCACGCTCACGGCCGGTGGCAAGAGCTACACGTATTACTCGATCGCCGCGGCGGCCAAGAACGCTGGGCTGGGCGACGTGTCCCGGCTGCCGGCGGCGCTGAAGGTGCTGCTCGAGAACATGCTGCGCTTCGAGGATGGCCTGACGGTGGTCGAAGACGATATCCGCGCCTTCGGCGAATGGGCGGACAAGGGCGGCCAGAATCCCCGCGAGATCGCCTACCGCCCGGCCCGCGTGCTGATGCAGGACTTCACCGGCGTGCCCGCCGTGGTGGACCTCGCCGCGATGCGCGACGGCATCAAGGCGCTTGGCGGCAATGCCAAGAAGATCAACCCGCTGGTGCCGGTCGATCTCGTGATCGACCACTCGGTGATGATCGACGAATTCGGAACGCCCCGCGCCTTCCAGGCCAACGTCGATCTCGAATACGAGCGCAACATGGAGCGCTATACCTTCCTCAAATGGGGACAGAAGGCGTTCAACAATTTCCGCGTGGTTCCGCCCGGCACCGGGATCTGTCACCAGGTGAACCTCGAATACCTCGCCCAGACGGTCTGGACAGCGCCGAACGAGGAAGGCGAACTCGTCGCCTACCCAGACACGCTGGTCGGCACTGATTCGCACACGACCATGGTCAACGGCCTCGCCGTGCTCGGCTGGGGCGTCGGCGGGATCGAAGCCGAAGCCGCCATGCTCGGCCAGCCGGTCTCGATGCTGATCCCGGAAGTTGTCGGCTTCAAGATCACCGGCGCGCTGAAAGAGGGCGTCACCGCGACCGACCTCGTGCTCAAGGTCGTGCAGATGCTGCGCAAACACGGCGTCGTGAACAAGTTCGTCGAATTCTATGGCCCCGGCCTCGACAACATGCCGCTCGCCGACCGCGCGACCATCGCCAACATGGCGCCGGAATATGGCGCGACCTGCGGCTTCTTCCCGATCGATGACGAGACGCTGCGCTACCTGCGCCAGACCGGCCGCGACGAAGACCGCATCGCGCTCGTCGAGGCCTATGCCAAGCAGAACGGCTTCTGGCGCGGTAATGACTATGCGCCGGTCTACACCTCGACGCTGAAGCTCGACCTCGGCGATGTCGTCCCCGCCATCTCCGGCCCGAAGCGCCCGCAGGACCATGTCGCGCTCGACGTGGCATCGAAGGTCTTCGGCGAGTACATTCTCGGCCTGCGCACGCCGGCTATGGCCACCGCGATGCAGAAGTCGGAAATGGTGGAGGAGGGCGGCAATCCGGCCCCGGCACACCTGCCCGGCAGCGCCGACGGCTTCACCCTTGCGCCCGTAGAGGGGCGTGAGTGGCCACTGCGCGACGGTTCGGTCGTGATCGCCTCGATCACCTCCTGCACCAATACCTCAAACCCCTACGTTCTGATTGCCGCCGGTCTCGTCGCCCGCAAGGCGCGCGCCCTCGGCCTGACCCGCAAGCCGTGGGTCAAGACTTCGCTCGCCCCCGGATCGCAGGTCGTCTCCGAATACCTCAATGCGGCCGGCCTGCAGGAAGATCTCGACGCCCTCGGCTTCAACCTCGTCGGCTATGGCTGCACCACCTGTATCGGTAACTCCGGTCCGCTGGCGCCGGAAATCTCGAAATCGATCAACGACAACGATCTCGTCGCGGTCTCGGTCCTCTCGGGCAACCGCAATTTTGAGGGCCGCATCAGCCCCGACGTGCGCGCCAACTATCTCGCCTCGCCGCCGCTGGTCGTCGCCTATGCCATCGCGGGCGACATGAACATCGACATCGCGAAAGACCCGATAGCCACGTCCAAGGATGGCCAGCCGGTCTACCTGAAGGACATCTGGCCGACGACGAAGGAAATCGCCGACATGGTTCACCGGGTCGTGACCCGCGAGATGTTCATTTCCAAGTATGCGGATGTCTTCAAGGGCGACAGCAAATGGCAGGGCGTGAAGACGACTGATGCCGAAACCTATGACTGGCCGGTCTCCTCGACCTATATCCAGAACCCGCCCTACTTCCAGGGCATGTCGCGGGAGAAGGGGGACATCAATCCCATCACCGGCGCCCGCGTCCTCGCGGTGCTGGGCGACATGATCACCACCGACCACATCTCCCCGGCCGGCTCCTTCCGCGCCACCAGCCCGGCAGGGAAGTACCTGACCGACGGCTCGCGCCGCGGCAACCATGAAATCATGATGCGCGGCACGTTCGCGAACATCCGTATCAAGAACGAAATGCTGGACGGTGTCGAAGGCGGCTACACGATCGGCCCGGACGGCCAGCAGACGTCGATCTATGACGCCGCGATGGCCTGGATCGACAAGGGCGTACCGCTCGTCATCTTCGGCGGCATCGAATACGGCGCCGGTTCGTCACGCGACTGGGCGGCCAAGGGCACGAACCTCCTCGGCGTGAAAGCCGTGATCGCCGAAAGCTTCGAGCGTATCCACCGCTCGAACCTGGTCGGCATGGGCGTCATCCCGTTCGAATTCATGCCCGGTGAAAACCGCAAGACGCTCGGCCTCAAGGGCACGGAGACGATCGATATCGAAGGCCTCGGCAACGACGTCCGTCCGCTTTCGGCGGTGCCTTGCCGGATCACCTATGCCGACGGCACCGAGCGCTCCATCCTGATCAAGTGCCGGATCGATACCGAGATCGAGGTCGATTACGTCAAGCATGGCGGCGTGCTGCATTATGTGCTGCGCGATCTCGCCCGTTCCGGCGCCTGACGCAGCGTAAATGCCATCAAGCCCGCTGCTCCGGACGGTTGCGGCGGGCTTTTTCGCAGTCTCTCACGTGGCTGTGACTGTGCGGCGCCGCCCTGAACACATATAACGGCCTCCGATGACCCGGCTTCTTGTCTCCCTCGCGCTCCTGCTTGGCTTTGCGGTGCCCGCACAGGCGGAAGGCCCGATGCTGGTCGAACTGTTCGCATCGAAGAATTGCCGGGCCTGTCCTGCGGCGTACAAGACGCTCAAGCAGGTCGAGGCCGAGCGCGGCGACAGCGTGATGGTGCTGACCTGGGCAGTCGATTACTGGGACTATCTCGGCAGCAAGGAAAAAATGGCCCTTCCGGAATCGTCAGAGCGCCAGCGCGCTTATGCCGAGCATTTCTCGCTGCGCGGTCCGTATACGCCCCAGTCGGTCTACAACGGCCTCGAACAGACCGCCGGCAACAAGCCGACCAAGGTCGGCGCGGCGATGATGAAGGCCGAGATGGCCGAGCCTGCGAATGTCCGCCTGCAGAGCACCGGCAAGAAGGTCGTGCTCACGGGCCAGCCGGAGGGGCTCGCCGATATTTGGTGGGTCGCCTATCTCGACGCGGACGACAACATGACCAAGATGCCGAACCCGGTCACCAGCGTGCGCCAGATCGGTCCCTGGCTCGGCGGCAAGGCCGAGATTGATCTGCCCGCCTGTGCCTCCGGCTGCGCCTTGATCGTGCAGGAAGCCGGCATGGGCCGCGTTCTCGCCACGATGCGCGCGGACTAGCGTCAGCCGGGCGGCCGGACGATCGTCGAGACGAGCGGCGTGTAATCTGCCCAATCCGTCGCCGTCAGCTCGAACGCCCAGCCCGCCGCACGTTCATTGATCGCCGCGCCGCGTGTGGCGCCTTCGCCGGCCTCGATGGCGCGCATCGTTATGAAGAAGCCATCGGCCTCTCGGTAAGCGCGGACGTCAACTTCCAGCCCGTCATGGGTCTGCGTAATGTGGCGGGCGACCGCTTGCGAGCGCAGCGCCGAGGCCGGCTTCACGCCGATGGGCAAGAATCGCGTCAGCGCAAGCGCCGGGCCGGTGACCGCCAACCGGCTCGTCAGCCGGTAATTCTGGAAAGGCGGGGCAGGGCGGAAGGCGCGGTCGCTGGAGCCGACTTCGCGTTGCAGGAACAGGCTCTCGCCGCTGCTGTCGGTCAGGCGGACGGCCGAGACCGCGTCCTCGTGGATATCCAGAAAGCCGAGATCAAGCCAGGCTTCGGAACTGTAGAGCGGCGGCAGGTTTCCCGTCACGCGGAAGGCGAGGGTCTCGTCCGGCCGGCGCGCGTAGATATACTCGCCCTTGCGCCCGGTGATCAGCGCGGCGCCCGTCTCCCCGTCCGGGCCGATCACTTCGAGGAGGGCGCCCGTACCGCTTTCACGGGGATCGCCGAGGCCGATCCGGCCGAGTTTCACGGGATCATCCGTGCGCGGCGTATCCCAGACAAGGCTTTCGAGTCCGGCCGCGAGTTCCGTCAGCCGGTCCTGCCGGATCGGATAGCCCTCGCGCGAACCGAGCCGCCAGCCTTCGCCGGTGGCCACAAGCATATAGGTCTCGTCTGCCAGCGTGATGCGGATACCGCTCGCCTCGGCGCGCTGCGCCGCGAAATCCGGGAACACGGGCTCGCCGGTCCGCGCGCTCGTCTGCACCGGTGCGCCGCCACCCAAATTTGCGGCGATGGCCAACAGGCTCAGCGCGCCGGCAAGGCCTCCCATGACCAGCGTGCGGCGCGTGCGTTGCTTGTCGCGGAGCGTGCTCATGCGCCCGCCTTTCGCGGCCGCTTCTGGCGGCGCCAGACGATCAGCCCGGCGAGCGCCACCAGGACCGGTCCGCCCCAGATGTTGAGCGCCTTGAGGCTGCTTTCGAGCCGGTCGATCCCGCGCCGGTAATCGCGCTCCGTCTCGCGCAGGCGCGCGCGCAGGTCGAGGATGTCCTCGCGCAGCAGGGAAAGTTCGGCGCGCTCCGGCTCGCTGAGTTCGGCTCCGGGGTCGCCGGAGAAGAAGCTGTCGCCTTCGCCGGTGTCCTGCAATTGCGCAAGGCGCGTCTGCGCGGTCGCGAGGCGCGATTCCAGCTCAGACTGCTGGCGGAAATACTGCGCCTCCGCCTCGCTCCGCATACGGTCGATCCGCGTCATCGGGCGCAGCGCCGGCGCGCGGGAGCGCAGCCGCGAGAGCTCACCTCCGCCGGCCAGGGCGTCGAGGGCATTGAGTACCAGCGCGCCATTGTCGGCCACCGCGACCCCGCCGCCTTCGACGATGTAGAATTCGTCGGCAATGAAATCGGCGTCCGCAATCAGTATGATCTCTGCGGAGCGCTCGCCCGCACGGATATGCGGGGGCAGGGCAGCCGCGGCGGCCCGCGCCGCTTCGGCCGACGCCGGGTCGCGCGGCGCATCGATAGCCGGGGCGCCGGACGGGAAGGCGCTGACCAGCAGGCCGGACACGCGCACCGCCAGCGCCAGCGGCGCGGGCAGGCTCTCATAGGCCTCAAGAACGGCGCCCGGCTGCATGTCGCGCGCCGCCTCGCCCGCATTGATGAAGGACGGGCTCGGCCCGGTGGTGATCAGCGGCGTGATGGTCACGCCGTCCGGCGGAGATCCCGGGAGCAGGGCGCCAGGGGCGCCGAAGTTCACGACGCGCATCAGGTCCGCCGTGATCGGATCATCCCGGTTCATCGCCTCGGCCGGCACACCAAGGAACAAGGGGTGCGCCAGCTCCTCAACAGTGCCGCGCTCTGTCTGCACCGGCACGGGCAGGGCAAAGGCGGCGTCGGCCACGGCGTCCGGCGCCAGTTCCACGCCCCAGGCGCGGCCCAGCCGGCCAAGTCCGGAGCGGGCAAGTTCGTTGCTGGTGCCGAACACATCCCCGGTCACGGCAGTCTTCGCCGCCGGGTCGACAAGGAAAACGGCTCGGCCGCCGCGCAGCAGATACTGGTCGATTAGCCATTCCTGGCGGCTCGACAGCGGCGGCGGGTGTGCCAGCAACAGTACTTCGGTATCCCCGGGGATGAGGCTGAAATCCTCCGCCAGCGGATCGATCTCGAAGCTGCGGGCAATATCCTGAAGCAGCACATAGCCGCCTGCCGGGTCCGGCGCACTCATGCCGGGCAGGGAGGAAAGTATGGCGATACGCGGCGGCTCGGGATGGTTGAGCCGCGCAATCATCCGCGTCAGGTCATATTCCAGCGTCAGGTCCTGCTCCGGCGCGAGGAAGGGCAGGATGCGCACATCGTCGATCGTATTGCGACCGATGATGCCGAAATAGAGTGGATCATTGCCGCCCGCCGGAACTGCCGGGATGCCGGCGGCCAGCGCTTCGTCCTCGGCTTCGGAGAACGGCGCCGGATCGATCTCGCGCACGCGAATCTTCCCGCCGGAAGCGGCCTGGTAAGTGGAGAGCAGTTCGCGCACGCGCGCCGCATGCGCCTGCACGGCGGGAAAGTCCTGCCCGACGCGGCGGGAGTAAACGAAGGTCAGGTCCACCGGCTCGCTGATCTCGTCCAGCGTCGTGCGGGTCGCATGAGACAGCGTATAGAGCCCGCCTTCAGTGAAATCGATGCGCGCGCCGGCCAGCAGTTTCTGCGCGGCGATGTTGCCCGCCAGCAGGATCACGCCGGCCAGCAGGGTGGAGAAGACAAGGTATTGCCGCGCGTTCATCTGGATCTTCACCCGAGTCTCTGGCGCGAGGCCCAGAGGCAGTTGAGGAAGACGAACGTCGCAGTGAAGCCGAGGAAATAGGCGACCGCGCGCAGCTCGAGCACGCCGCGCTGCGCGCCTTCAAACTGGGTGATGAAGGAAAAGCGCGCCACGATGTCGGCAAAGCCGGTGCCGAACAGGCTCTGCACGGTTGACAGCACAAGTGGCCAGCCGGCGGCGGTGAACACGAAGGCGATCACCACGCTGATCACGAATGAGGTCACCTGACTGCCGGTCAGTGCCGAGACGGCGGCGCCGATCGAGAGATAGGCCCCGGCCATCAGCAGGCTGACGAAATAGGCGAGGGCAATGGCGGTGTTGTCCGGGCTGCCGAGGAAGTTCACCGAGGCCCACATCGGCAGGGTGAGCAGCAGGCCGGCCGCGGCGACGGTCCAGGCCGCCATCAGCTTGCCGAGGACGAGGCCCGGAATGCCGAGCGGCAGGGAGAGCAGCAGCTCATCCGTCCCGCTCGCCTTCTCGTCGGCCCAGAGGCGCATCGCGAGGGCCGGCAGGAAGATCATGTAGAGCCAGGGATGCCAGACGAAGAAGGGCTGCAGATCCGCCACGCCCGTGTCGAAGAAGCGCCCCGCCTCCCAAGTGAACAGACCAAGCGCCAGCAGGAACACCGCGAGGAAGACATACGCCATAGGCGTCGCGAAATAGGCGCCCAGCTCACGCCGGTAGGTCGCGGAAAAGCCGCTCATCTGGCGCGTCAGGTAACCGGTCACAGGGTTTCGTCCTCGACCTGGTCGGTGAGGCGGGAGAACGCCGATTCGAGTGATCCGTCCTCGGAGCGCCGGGCAAGGCCGGCCGGCGTGTCGTCGGCGATCACCCGGCCCCGGTCGATCAGCACGGCGCGGTGGCACATGGCCGGTACTTCGGTCAGCGTGTGGGTGGAAATGATGATCGCCTTGCTCGGCGCCATCCGGGCGATCAGCGCGCGCACGGCGCGCTTCTGGTTGGGATCAAGGCCGTCCGTCGGCTCATCCAGCACCAGCACGGGCGGATCATGCAGGATAGCCCCGGCCAGCCCAACCCGGCGCCGGTAGCCCTTCGAGAGATCGCCGATCCGCTGATGGCTGACACTCAGGATGCGCGCGTCGGCAATCGCCCGGTCCACCGCGTCCCGGCGCGACTTGCGGGGCAGGGCGCGGGCCTCGGCGAGAAAGCGCAGGAATTCCGGCGGGGTCATGTCCTCGTAGAGCGGCGCCCCTTCCGGAAGGTAGCCGAGCGAGGCCTGCGCCGCGCGGCGGTCGGAGATGATGGATTGGCCATCGATCAGCGCATCGCCCGAATCGGGCTCCAGCACTCCGGCGATCATCCGCATAGTGGTGGATTTCCCCGCGCCATTCGGCCCGAGGAAGCCGAGCACGGTGCCCTTTTCCACGGTAAACGACACGCCGCGCACGGCGTGCTTCGCCCCGTAGGATTTCTCGAGCGCTTTGACTTCCAGCATGCCTTGCGGGTGCCTCACCTTCTGCCCCAAGCTGATAGACCGCTTGGCCCTCCGCTTCCAGTGTGCGGGCTGAGAGATTACGCCGGATTTAGGCGCTGAAGCGCGCCACTTCCTCGATCAGACACTTCGCCGCGACCTCGACGATCTTCCCGCCGTCCGCCGCATTCGACAGCGTCGGGTCGGAGCCGATGCGGCCATCCGGGAAATCACGGCGATAGCGCACGGCGTCGCTGATCGTGCCGGTGGGGGCGATCTTCGGGCTCATCGGCGTGTGCTGGCGCTCGCGGTCCGGAAAGGCCCAGTAGGTGACGGACACTTCCGAGGCGGTCGCGTGGCTGCCATGGCCTACGGGATAGAGCTGGTTGCAGACGTTCATCACCTCCCGGTAATCCCACCAGTCGCGCCGCTTGAGCGCCAGGTCCGGCCGGTTGTCCGCTCCCTTCGGGTCATAGCTGCGCCGGGCGTGGATCTCGGCGAACGCAGCCTCGATGGTGGAGATATTGCCGCCATGGCCATTGAACCACAGTACCCGCTCGAAGCCGTGGCGCACGAGGCTCTCCGTCCAGTCCGCCATCGCCGCCATCATGGTCGAGGGGCGCAGCGTGATCGTGCCGGGAAAGCCGAGATGGTGCTGCGCGCAGCCGACATTGAAGGTCGGCCCGACGAGGATATCGTCCGGCGCGAGGCTCTCGGCATGGTTGGCGATGATCTCCGGGCACAGCGCATCCGTACCGATGAAGCCGTTCGGTCCATGCTGCTCGAACGAGCCGATGGGGATGACGATGGTCTTCGATTTCTTCAGCCAGGCTTCGATGTCCGGCCAGGTCGAGACGGGAAGGCGCATGGGATCAGTCCTTTCGGGGGCCGAGGCGGCGCGTGATGTGGCCCATCTTGCGGCCGGGCCGGGCTTCGCGCTTGCCATACAGGGTCAGCGTGTCATTGGGCCCGAGGCTGGCCGGGGTGACAACCCCGGCTTCGCCGATCAGGTTGATCATCTCGGCATCGAACAGGCGGTGCGTATCACCCAGCGGCCAGCCGGCGACGCAGCGGATATGCTGTTCGAACTGGCCGGTCTGGCAGGCCTCCGGCGTCCAATGGCCGGAATTGTGCACGCGCGGCGCAAACTCGTTGGCCAGCAAGGTGCCGTCCGGCAGTACGAAGAATTCCAGCGCCAGCACGCCGACATGGTCCAGCGCTTCGGCCAGCGTCACCGCCTTCGCCCGGGCCTCGTCCTCGATCGCTTTCGGCAGGCCGGACGGGACGGTCGAAACGGACAGGATGCCGTCCTTGTGCAGATTGCGCGGCGGCGCCCAGGTGCGCGTCTCCCCACCCGGCGCGCGCGCCACGATCACGGAAATCTCGCACTGGAAGGCGATCGCCGCCTCAAGGATCGCGGGCGCCTCGCCGATCCGGTTCCAGGCCGCTTCGGCCTCGCCGGGAGACCGGATCCAGGCCTGTCCCTTGCCGTCATAGCCTTCGCGCCGCGTCTTCAGGACACCCTTGCCGCCCAGTGTTTCCAGCGCAGCCGTGATGTCGCCCGGTCCGTCCACCGGCTCGAACGGCGCCGTGGCAATGCCCTGCGCCTTGAGGAAAGTCTTCTCGGTATAGCGGTCCTGCGACACGGTCAGCGAGGCAGCGCGCGGGCGTACCGGCGTGCCGGCAGCTTCCACCGTCTCGATCGTCAGTACCGGGACATTCTCGAACTCCAGCGTCACCGCATCGCAGGCGGTCGCGAATTCGGTCAGCGCGTCGATATCGTCCCAGGCCGCCGACCAGGCGCCTGCTGCGACACGTCCTGCCGGCGGATCGTCCTCCGGCGAATAGATCAGCATGTCGAATCCGAGCTGCGCGCCGGCGCTCGCCAGCATCCGGCCGAGCTGTCCGCCGCCGAGAATGCCGATGGTCGCGCCGGGCCGTAGCGGCGTCATCCCTCGGGGGCCTCTTTCACGCTGGCGGTCTGCGCGGCGCGGAAGGCGTCCAGCTTTGCGGCAACGCCGGCGTCGTCCAGCGCGATGATCGAGGCAGCCAGGATGCCGGCATTCGCCGCGCCCGCCTCGCCGATGGCCAGCGTGCCGACAGGCACCCCTTTCGGCATCTGCACGATGGACAGGAGGCTATCGAGCCCCTTCAGCGCCTTGGATTGCACGGGGACGCCCAGCACGGGCAGGGGGGTCATCGAGGCGGCCATGCCCGGCAGGTGCGCTGCGCCGCCGGCGCCCGCGATGATTACCTTGAGGCCGCGCCCCTTTGCCGATTTGGCATACTCCACCAATCGGTCCGGCGTGCGGTGGGCGGAGACGATTCGCGCCTCATACGCCACGCCAAGCGTCTCCAGCATCCGCGCGGCCTCCTGCATGACCGGCCAGTCGGACTGGCTGCCCATGATGATGCCCACTACCGGGGTCTTGCCCGCTGCCATTGCCCCGCCTCGCTGCCGGAAAGCGCGCACCTTAAGTGTGCCGGGGCGCGGGTCAACCATTCGTATGCCAACCTTCCGGGCAGGCCCCGTTCGCGCGTCAGGCGAAATGCGACCGGGTCTCTACAGGCCGCCCATTCGGCGCTATCTTGCGGCGATGGCAAAAGACTTCCCCCCCTTTGATTCGGCCGAACGGCGCGCCCTGCTGGACGCGCTCGGGCTGGATCTGAAGCAGCTCGACCGGCGCACCCGCGCCGCAATCGAAGCGCTGAGCGAGGAAGTTCTGGCCCTGCGCGACGAATCGGCCGCGCTCAAGGCGGCGCTCGCCGACGCCGAACTGCTGGCCGACAATGACGCGCTGGTGCCGATCTTCAACCGCCGCGCCTTCGAGCGCGAGGTCCGGCGCGAGATCGCCCTGTCGGGCCGGTTCCAGACGCCCCTGTCGCTGATCTTCATCGATCTCGACAATTTCAAGCTGGTGAATGACACCTACGGCCATGCGGCGGGCGACGGCGTGCTCCTCAAAGTCGCCGGCATCCTGCAGGACCGGACCCGCGAAACCGACATCGTCGGCCGCCTCGGCGGGGACGAGTTCGGCGTTGTGCTGGCCCATGCCACCTATGACGACACCCTCCGCAAGGCGGCCCAGTTGGCGCAGGCCATCGACGCCCTGGAAGTGCGCGACGAGGCGAGCCCCGCCACCCCGGTGGTCCGGATCGGCGCCAGCTGCGGCGTTGTCGAATGGCGCACCGGCCAGAGCGCCGCCGCCCTGATTGCACGGGCAGATCAGGCCATGTTTGTGGAAAAGTCCCAGCGCAAGGCAGCCGGGCGGGCAGCCCGCTGACCAAATGTCGGACAGTTAACAAAAACAGGGTCCGTATTGCATGACTCCGGGCCCCGCTTGTGGCATGTTGAGGAAACGGCCTCATAAGTGCCGTGCTGAAAAACAGGAGACTGCCCATGTCGCTCAATGGTCGGATCAGTGAGCTCGCTGCAAAGCATCGCCACCTGGACGAACAGATAGCCGCCGAACAGAAGCGCCCCTCCAGCGATGATCTGACGGTCAAGGATTTGAAGCGACAGAAATTGAAGATTAAGGAGCAGCTGCGACAGTTGAAAGCCAGCTGACGCCAATCCCCTTGGCCCGCATCTTGCGGACTGGCCGGGACACATAAGTGGCCTCAGCCATCCGGAGACATGGGCTTATGAAACCTTGCCAATCCCCGCGCGCCGCGCAGCAACCTGCGGTGCGCGCCGATGGGTGAGCCCGTAACGCTCGTACTCGGGCTTGGCCGCGAAGTCGGCGACGCGATCGCGCGCACCTTCCAGGAGGACGGCCACCGCGTCCTCGTCGCTGACGCTTCGGCCGAACGCCTCGAATCAGCACGCGACGCGCTGGAAGAGGGCGCGGCCACCTATCACGGCGAACTGCACACCCGTCTCGGACTGCGCAACGCCATCACGGCGGCCCTCGAAGCCTTCGGCCGCATCGACAATGCCGTGATCATTCCGGAGATCGAGGAAGGCGACCACCTGCTCGATTTCGCCCAGGAAAAATTCGAGAAGGCGCTCGCCCGCTCCGCCCGCGGCGCCGCCCTCGCGCTGCGTGTGATCTCTGAGCGCCTGCTCGAGCAGGAAGACCTGCCGCAGGCCGGCGTCCAGCGCATCCCGCAGAAGGGCACGATCACCTTCGTCCTCGGCTACGCCGCCATCGCCTCGATGCCCGGCCGGTTCACCGAAAGCGTCGGCCAGCACGCGATTCTCGGCGTGGTGAAAGCGGGCGCGCTCGAACTCGCCGAGCATGCGATCCGCGTCAACGCCGTGATCGCCATCCGTCCGCGTGAGGAGCGTTCCGAAACCTGGACCGCGCGCCGCGTCCCCCTCGGCCGCGCCGCCCTCGCCGACGAAATCGCCGAAGCCGCGCGCTACATCGCTTCCCCGCAGGCCGCCTACCTCACCGGCCAGAGCCTCATCCTCGACGGCGGCCGCTCCACCCTGTCGGGCCTGCTGGATTAGGCGGGCGACAGTTCCGTCACGCCGCCCTTGGCATAGGCCGCCTTGAAGCTCGCGGCCGTTTCGGCGGTGTAGTCGAGGGCATACACGGTCGAGACTTTGCGGAACGTCGCCTGCATTTCGCCCGGTGACAGCGTCACCAGCGTGTAGCCATGGCCGAACGGGTCGTGCCAGATGATCTCGTCGTTCGCATCGGCGATCTGCTGGCCGAGGTCCGGCATCGCCTTCACATAGGCGCCCATGCCGGGCGAGCTGATCGAGGTGCAGCCGAACTCCACGCCGCGCCGGACGCCGCCCGCGTCGAACAGTTCGTTGGCATAGGCCGTGTGCGTATCGCCGGCGAGGGTGACCAGCGAGGCGCCCGCCTCCGCCACGCTGGCATAAAGCCGCTCGCGCGCGGCCGGATAGCCGTCCCAGGCATCGAGGTTCCACGGCAGGCCCAGCGCCGTGAACGGCAGGAAGGCGACGACTTCCGGACGGTCCTGCGCGGCCACCTGTTCGGGCGTCATGATCTTGGTGAAATCCGGCAGCTTGTTCTTCGCCATGATCACCTGGTTGGCCAGCACCTGCCAGGCCGCGCCGGACTGGACAGAGGCTTTCAGCTCTGCTGCCAGCCAGGCTTCCTGCTCGGCGCCCAGCATCGTGCGCGAAGGATCGGCCACCGCCATCATCGTCTTCATTACCCGCGCGCCGATCTCTTCCTGCGTCGCCGCGCCGGCCAGAGCCGAGCCCCAGTCGAGCGGCTCCGAACGTCCGGTCAGGCGCGAGTCGATGGCGTGGACGGTCGCGACATTGCCGAAGCGGAATGTGCGCCAGACGGCCGAGGTGAATTCGCCGGGCTTCGCCTCGCGGATCGGCATCCATTCGAAATAGGCCTGCAGCGCGCGCATCTTGCGGTCGCTCCACACGCCTTCCGTCGCCGGATCGTGGTTCTCGGCGCCCGTCCGGTAGGAATCGTTGGCGCTCTCGTGGTCGTCCCAGGTGCAGATCCAGGGCGCTGCGGCGTGCGCCGCCTGCAGGCCGGGATCGGTCTTGTACTGCGCATGGCGGCGGCGATAGTCCGAAAGGGAAAGGATCTCCGTAGGCGGATCATGCGGCCGGCCCAGTTGCGCGGCGACATCGCCGCCATACCCGTCGGTGCCATACTCATAGAGATAGTCGCCAAGGTGCACGATGGCGTCGAGTCCCGCTTCCTTCGACAGTTCAGTATACGCCGTGAACAGGCCGAACTGGTAGTTCGAGCACGACACCACGCCCAGCTTCACCGGCGCCGTTCCGTCAGCCGACGTCGTCCGCGTGCGCCCGGAGGGCGAGATCACGTCCCCGTCCGCCGCCTTGGCGCGGAAAAGGAAAGTGTACTCCGTGGCCGGCTTCAGCCCCGAAGCGTCGGCCTTGACCGTGTAGTCGCGCGCCTCACTCGTCACGACTTCGCCGGTCGCCGCCGGCGCCGAGGCGCCCGCTTCCGTCACTTCCCAGGTCACCGTCACCGGGCCGCTGCCCGACAGCGGGGTCACGCGGGTCCACAGGATCACGCTGCCGGGCAGGGGGTCGCCGGAGGCCACGCCGTGCAGGAAGGCCAGCTCGCCCTCGAAGCCCTTGGCCGCTATCGGAGCCGTCTGGCAGGCCGCAAGGCCGATCGTACCGAGGGCTGCGCCGCCCAGAAGCCCGCGCCGTGTAACCTGTGTCATGCCGTATCTCCCCGCATTTCGCGCCTTATGGCGCAGTCATGTGAAGCCAGCATGACGCAGGCCGCATCCCTCGTCTATAAGCCGCGCCATGAGCCAGATCGAAATCATTGCCGCCCCCGAAGACGCAGGCCAGCGCCTCGACGCCTTCCTCGCCGCAAAGGCGGGCGAGATCTCGCGCACGCGTGCCAAGGCGCTGATCGAGGAAGGCGCGGTCACGGTCGATGGCCGCCCCGAAGCCAGCCCCCGCGCCGCCATCAAGGCCGGCAGTGTCTATGTCGTCGCGCTGCCCGCCCCGGTTGCCGCCGAGCCGCAGGCCGAGGACATCCCGCTCGACATCCTGTTCGAGGACGCTCACCTCATCATCCTCAACAAGGCCGCCGGCATGGCCGTCCACCCCGCGCCCGGCAGCGAAGAAGCCACCCTCGTCAATGCGCTACTGCACCATTGCCAGGGTCAGCTCTCCGGAATCGGCGGCGTCGAACGCCCCGGCATCGTCCACCGGCTCGACAAGCTGACCAGCGGTGTGATGGTCGCGGCGAAGACGGAAGCCGCCCATACCGGCCTCGCCGCCTTGTTCGAACGCCATGACATCGAGCGCATGTACCTAGCTGTCACGCGCGGCGCCCCGCGCCCGCTGGTGGGCACGGTCGACGCCGCCATCGCCCGCTCCCAGACCGACCGCAAGAAAATGTCCGTGCACAGAAACCCGGACAGCCCCGCCGCCCGGCGGGCCGTCACCCACTACAGGGCGATCGAAACCTTCGGGGAGCGCGACAAGCACACGCACGCGCCCGCCGCCGCGCTTCTGGAGTGCCGTCTCGAAACCGGCCGCACCCACCAGATCCGGGTTCACATGGCGCATATCGGCGCGCCGATCCTCGGGGATCCCGTCTATGGCCGCCAGATGCACCTGACGGCGCTCGGCTCAGGCGCCGGGCACGACGCTGCCATCGCCGCCGCAAAGGGCATGGATCGCCAGGCGCTGCACGCCGCCGTCCTCGGCTTTGTCCACCCGGTCACCGGCAAGACCCTGCGCTTCGAAGCGCCGGTCCCGGAGGATATGGCTGGGTTGATTGCCGCGCTGAAGCGGCTGCCGAAGGACTAGCGCCCGCCGCCGCCGGTGCTCGTGCCCGTCGACGCCGTCACCAGCGGCTCAAACCGCAGCGCCCGCGCCGTCAGGGTCACCTTGCCGACCTTGTCGGTATCGGCGACGATCTTCACCGGTACGTGCGCGCCGTTTTCCAGCGGCGCGAGATACATCCGCAGCGGCCCTGAAATACCGGTCAGCGTGTCATTGTTTGACTCGCCTTTCTTGTAGCCGGCAATCTTGTCCATCGTGACATGGCACTCGATCGTGTCGCCGTTCCAGGCCGGGGTCTTCTGCTTCACCATGCCGGCTTTGCCGCGCTTCAGGTGCAGATAGGTCAGTTGGCGTCCGTCAAACACCTTGATCGGCCCGCCGCACGGGTCGGCGCCCTTGGCCCGCGGCTCCAGCGCAAAGGTGATCAGCGCCGTGAGCGGATCATTCGCGAGGATCACCTGCTCGGCGGTCGCCGCAGGGTCGCCGAGGTTTCCGAACTTCGGATTGGCATCCATCTTGAAGCCGGTCTCGGTCATGTCGACCTGAACGCGGCGGTTTTTCTTGCCGTCATTGTTCTTGGAAATGTACTGCACGGTCTTCAGCCCCGTGGCGCTGGTCTTGCCGGCGGCCGACAGGTTCATGTCGTAGTTGACGAATACATCGGCGAGCCCGGTCGTGCGCACGCGGGACTGGATCGTGTAGGTGTCCGGCTTCATGTCCACCGTAAAGCTCGCGCGCCCGGTCGCTGGCAATATGAACACCATCGCGCGGGCGTCGAGCTCGTACACCATGCGCGTCGGCGCGCCGGTCTTGATGCTGGCGAGAACGGCCGGGGTGCTCGCGGCCGGCCCGGTCTGGGCGGCGGAGGCGCCAAGAAGGGCAAGCGAGGCGGCGGCAAAAAGGAGGCTGCGCTTCATCGGGTCCTGTAGTCCTTTGCGGTCAAGCGGGCAGGCATTGCCCGTCTTCTAGATCGCCCCTTCCCAACAAGGCCTGAACAGCCATGCCGCAAGCATGCCTTATTTGGCCCGTCCCGCCCACTGACATAAGATGACAGGCCGTGACAGTCAGCCCTTTTCTGGCAGCGCGCCGCCCGCCTGAATCGCCCCGGTTGACAGGAGGCGCCCCCAGCCTGTAGGAGCGCGCCTTCAGATCAAATATAGCCCCTTTTCCCCGGAGCGAGGCCCATGTCCCGCGAATGTGAACTTACTGGCACGAAGCCGATGGTCGGCCATATCGTCAGCCACTCCCAGATCAAGACCAAGCGCCGCTACCTGCCGAATCTCGTGCAGGTTACGCTGCACTCGGAAATGCTGGACCAGAATTTCAAGCTCCGCATCGCAGCGAAAGCCCTGCGTACGGTCGACAAACTGGGCGGCCTCGACGCTTTCCTCGCCAAGGCGAAAGATGACGCGCTCTCCGACAAGGCGCTGAAGATCAAGCGCGACATCGCGAAAAAAGCCGTCGCCGCTTAAGCGCATGGTCTTTTGAGCCATTCCAAACGCCGGGCCCCAGGGTCCGGCGTTTTGCATTTCGGCCAGGTTTGCCGCGTTTCCTAAAGCGTGCGAGTGCTGGTGCGTCCAGAATCGGAGCTTTTCATGCGCCTCGCCTTACTGTCCGCCGCCGCCGTCACGTTGGCCGCCTGCGCGCCTGCCTTGCCGACCGAGACAGAGGCGACCGAAAAGGTCACCGTATTCACCAATGGCACGATCTATACCGGTCTCACCGACGCGGCCGGCACGGCGCAAACCGTCACCGGCGTCGTCGTCGGCGCTGATGGCCGCATCCTCGCCACCATCCCCCCGATGTCGGAAGACTGGAGCGAGGACGAGATCAACCTGGTCGATCTCGGCGGCGCCTTCCTCTATCCGGGCTTCACCGACGCTCACATCCACTTGCAGGGTGTTGGCGAGCGCGAGCTGACACTGAACCTCGAAGGCACCGCCTCGGTCGATGAACTCGTCACCCGCCTCGAAGCCGAACTGGAAGGCAAGCCGGAAGGCTCCGTCCTCGTCGGGCGCGGCTGGATAGAAACCGGCTGGCCGGAAGGCCGCATGCCGATGGCGTCTGATCTTGATCCCGTCAGCGGCAGGCACAAGGTCATCCTCGGCCGCTCGGACGGCCACGCCCTCGTCGCCAACTCCGCCGTCCTTGCCGCAGCCGGCATCACAGACCAGACCGCCGACCCGTCCGGCGGCAAGATCGAACGCGATGCCAGCGGCAAGGCGACCGGCATCCTGATCGACGCCGCCATGGGCCTCGTCCAGCCGCTGATCGCCGAGCCGGACGACGCCGCCGTCTCCCTCGCCCTCGAAACCGGCGCGAAGCTCTACGCCTCCCGCGGCTGGACCGGCGGGCACAACATGAGCGTCTCCGCCCGCGAAGCGCCGCTGATGGCGGCGCTGGACGGGGAAGGGCGCCTGCCGCTGCGCCTCTACAACGCGTTTGACTCCAGCGCCTTCGCGATTGCCGAAGGCCGCCTCCACGAGACGGGCACAATCACCAACCGCGCCGTGAAGCTCTATATGGACGGCGCCCTCGGCAGCCGCGGCGCGCAGCTGATCGAGCCCTACGCCGACCGTCCGGATACGTCCGGTCTCTCGCTGCTCGACGATGAAGGCCTCGCCGCCTTCATGGCGCAGGCCAAGGCCGCGAATGTCCAGCTCGCCATCCACGCCATCGGCGATCTCGCCAACCGCCGCATCCTCGAGGCCTACGAGACCGGCGGCTATGACAAGTCGCTGCGCTGGCGCATCGAGCATGCGCAGGTCATCCACCCGGACGATCTCGCCCGCGTCGCCTCCGGCGGCCTGATCGCTTCGATGCAGCCGAGCCATGCGATCGGCGATCTCTTCTTCGCCCCCGCCCGTCTCGGCATGGACCGGCTGCGCGGCGCCTATGCCTGGGCGACGCTCCTCGACCTCGGCACCGTCATCGCTGGCGGCTCCGATGCGCCCGTCGAAGTCGGCTCACCCACCATCGAGTTCTATGCCGCTGTTGCCCGCAAGGACCTGAAGGGCTTCTCCGGCGAAGGCTGGCACCCGGAGGAGGCCGTCTCCCGCGCCCGCGCGCTCGCGCTCTTCACCACCGGTCCCGCCTTTGCCAGCTTCCGCGAAGCCGATCTCGGAACGATCGAACCGGGCAAGCTTGCCGACTTCACGGTCTTCGACCGCGACTTGATGACGGTGCCTGAAGGTGACATCCTCAAGGCCGAGCCGGTCATGACCGTCATAGGCGGCGAGGTCGTCTGGCGCCGCTAGGCCCGGCCATTTCCCTTACGTCGCACTAGGCGCGGGGCTATCCCGTGCTAGAACGCTTGTTTCCGATATCCCCCTCCCGTGACGAGCCCCGCATAGCCATGACTTCAATGACGTCCACCGATACGCTCGAAGGCCTGAAGCCCACCGAGAAGCTGAACCTCAAGAAGCTGTTCGGCCTCGACACGGCCATGGTCGTGCACGGCTTCAAGACGCGCACCGAATACGTGCCGGAGATCGACCCCGCCTACCGGTTCGATCCCCAGACCACGCTCGCCATCCTGGCCGGTTTCGAGTTCAACCGCCGTGTCATGGTGCAGGGCTATCACGGCACCGGCAAATCGACCCACATCGAGCAGGTCGCCGCTCGCCTCAACTGGCCGATGATCCGCGTCAACCTCGACAGCCATGTCAGCCGCATCGACATGGTCGGCAAGGACGCCATCGTCCTGAAAGACGGCAAGCAGGTCACCGAATTCCGCGAAGGCATTCTTCCCTGGGCTCTGCAGCGCCCCGTCGCCATAGTGTTCGACGAATACGACGCCGGCCGCCCGGACGTGATGTTCGTCATCCAGCGCGTTCTCGAAAGCTCGGGCAAGCTCACCCTGCTCGACCAGAACCGCGTGATCGCGCCGAACCCCTACTTCCGCCTGTTCTCGACGACCAACACGGTCGGCCTCGGCGATACGACAGGCCTCTATCACGGCACCCAGCAGCTGAACCAAGGCCAGATGGACCGCTGGAGCATCGTCACGACGCTGAACTATCTCGCCCACGACGCCGAGGTCGAGATCGTCAAGTCGAAAGCGACGGGTACGGACGACGCGCTGCTGTCCAAGATGGTCACGCTCGCCGACCTAACACGCAACGCGTTCATGGCCGGCGACCTCTCGACCGTCATGAGCCCGCGCACCGTCATCACTTGGGCCGAGAACTTCGCCATCTTCGGCGATATCGGCCACGCCTTCCGCATGACCTTCCTCAACAAGTGCGACGAACTCGAACGCCCCCTCGTCGCCGAGATGTACCAGCGCTGCTTCGGCACCGAACTGCCCGAGAGCGCCTTGATGGTGAAGGTAGCGTAGGGCAGGCGCCCACGCACGGCGGATGGCAAAGGACACCACACCCCAGGAACTCTTCAAGGCTGCGCTCGCCGTCACCACCAAGGCGATGAGCGCAGAACGCGAGATCGAAGTCGGCTTCGGCAATGATGCCGGCGACCAGGGCGACCGGATCGTGCTGCGCCCGCCCCCGATCGAGATCAGCGCCGAGCTCGCCGCCCGCATCCGCGGCGAGGCCGATGCCATGGCGCTTCGCCGCGCGCACCACAATCCCGCCGCCCACCTTGCGCACCGCCCGCAGGGCGATCTCGCCCGCCGCGTCTATGAAGGCGCCGAGACCGCGCGCATCGAAAGCCTCGGCGCCAACGCCATGCTAGGCACCGCTGGGAATCTGGATGCCGCGCTCGACCATCGCTGCAAGTCCACCAATTTCGGCGCCGGCTCGGAAGACCCCGAGGCGATCCTCGCCCCCGCGCTCGAATTCTTGCTGCGCGAAAAGCTCACGGGCCGCCCGCTGCCGGAAAGCGCCGAGCGCGTTGCCGCCGTCTGGCGCGAAAAGGTCGAGACCCGCGCGGGCAAGGCCATCGACGGCCTGATGGGCCAGCTGCACGATCAGGCCCAGTTCTCTAAGACCATCCGCTCGATCATCCGTGACCTGACGGCTTCGGATGTCCCGGGCGAGGATGTTGAGACCGACAGCCAAGAAAACGCCGAGCAGCAGGAAGACAGCGAGACCCAGACCGGAGACGACGATACGTCCACGGAAGAGCAAATGGGCGCCTCCGCCGAGCAGATGGAGGCGGGTGAAACCGAGGACATCGACGGCGAAGAAGCCAACGTCTCGGTCGATCAGGACGCCGATCTCGACGCCGACGACTCGCCGGACGAGGAAGACGACGGCTCCAAGCCGCTCCGCCCGAACTACCAGCAGGGCGACGAGCGCGACCGGTTCGTCTATTCCGTCTTCACCCGCGCCCATGACGAGACCGCGCAGGCACAGGACCTCTGCGACGCGGAGGAACTGACCCGCCTGCGCGCCTATCTGGACCACCAGCTGCAAGGCTTGCAGGGCGCCGTCGCCAAGCTCGCCAACAAGCTGCAGCGCCGCCTGATGGCGCAGCAGAACCGGTCTTGGTCCTTCGATCTCGAAGAGGGCGTGCTCGACACTGCCCGCCTCACCCGCGTCATCACCGACCCCACCGCGCCGCTCTCCTTCAAGCAGGAAGACGACACCAAGTTCCGCGACACGATCGTCACGCTGCTGCTGGACAATTCCGGCTCGATGCGCGGCCGCCCGATCATGGTGGCTGCCCTTTGCGCCGACATTCTCGCCCGCACGCTGGAGCGCTGCGCGGTCAAAACCGAAATCCTCGGCTTCACCACCAAGGCCTGGAAAGGCGGCATGAGCCGCGAGGACTGGGTAAAGGCCGGCAAGCCCAATGGCCCGGGCCGTCTCAACGACATTCGCCACATCATCTACAAGGCCGCCGACATGCCGTGGCGCCGCGCGCGCCGGAATCTTGGCCTGATGATGCGCGAAGGCCTGTTGAAAGAGAATATCGACGGCGAAGCCCTACTCTGGGCGCATGACCGGATGCTGGCGCGTCCCGAGCAGCGCAAGATCCTGATGGTGATCTCCGACGGCGCGCCGGTCGACGATTCCACGCTCAACGTCAACATCGGCAACTATCTGGAACGCCACCTCCGCCAGGTGATCGACGAGATCGAGAACCGCTCGCCGGTCGAACTCATCGCCATCGGCATCGGCCATGACGTGACGCGCTATTACAAGCGCGCCGTCACCATCGTCGACGCCGAACAGCTCGGCGGCGCGATGACGGAGCAGCTCGCCAGCCTCTTCGACGAACACCCGATCAACCCCGCCGCCATGGCCATCGTTCCGCTCACGGACAGAACCACTAGAGGCGCCGTCTCCGGTGCGGGCGCCGGCGCCCCCAGCTATGGCAAGAAAGTCGGCACCGGCCGCGACGTGAAAACGACTACGCTGCAGGCGGTGAAACCGCTAGGGAAGAAGTGAGTTCTCCTCAGGTTTTGAAAACTCCGGAGATAAAAGCGCCTTCTTCGCGCGGCTCCGCAGGCGGAGGTGTTGCGCAAGGGCTGGGCGGGCGTTTTGTAGCGGCTCGACCCGGATGGGTTTTATTTTCCGGCGCATATTTGCCGTAGCCGCAAGTCTGGCCTTTTGTCTCTCCGGGCGGCTTCAGCCCGTTTCAATCCGTGCACTTCGGATGGCGGTTTGGTCTCAGTCCTCGGAGATTCTCATTTTTTATCACTTTGTATCGTTTGTTTCTCGTCTGCTCTCGGGGACGAGCGGATTTCGGCCTTTGGCCTCTATCCGGCCTACGGGGCGGGGGTGGCGCTTAGTATAACTCCGGCCGGAGGGGTGTAGCGCACGCTTTGGCCGACAAATTTTTAGCGCGTTGATGCGCCTACGGCTTCTGTGCGCGGAGGGGTGCGAGGTGTTGCGTAAGGGCCTATTCGCCCGACCGCCCCGCCTTCTCGTCAATGCCGCTGGTGCCCTGGCGGGCTTCCAATGCCGCGGCCACATCATCGAGGCTCACGCCGCGCGAGCGGAGGGCCACGAAGACATGGTAGAGCACATCTGCCGCCTCGCTTGCCACGCGGTCGTCGCTTTCGCCGCGCACCGCGTCCGCCAGCTCACCGCCCTCTTCGGCGACTTTCGCGGCGCAGGCGTCCGGCCCCTTGGCCAGCAGTTTCGCGGTCCAGCTCTTGCCCGCATCGCCGTCTGCAGCGCGGGCATCGATGGTTCCAGCAAGATGCGCGAGGGCCGCGGACAGCCGGGCAGGGGAGGCGAGGTCGGTCATGGGGCAGGCTCCTGTTGCAAGCCGTTTAGCGTTCCCCCGCGTCCGCGTCACCCGGCCAAGCTTGACGAACGCCGCGTAAGGGGGCCAGCTTTCATCCAAACGGAGGAGTTCCCATGAAAGACCGCGTTTCCATCACGATGCTCGACGACGGCGTGGCCGATGTCCGCCTGATCCGGACCGACAAGATGAATGCCCTCGACAACCTGATGTTCGCCAGCATCGCCGAGGCGATCGACGTGCTGGGCAAAACCAAAGGCCTGCGCGCCGTGGTGCTCTCCGGCGAAGGCCGCGCCTTCTGCGCGGGGCTCGACCTCTCCTCGATGGCCCAGCCCGGCGACGGCAAGAAGCAAGGCGAAGGCGCCACCGGCAGCCTTGGCAGCCGCAGCCATGGCATTGCGAACCTTGCCCAGCATGTCGCCTGGGGCTGGCGGGAATTACCCGTGCCGGTGATCGCTGCCGTGCACGGCATCGCCTTCGGCGGCGGGTTCCAGATCATGTCCGGCGCCGACATCCGCATCATCCATCCGGACACCCGCTGCGCCATCATGGAAATGAAATGGGGCCTCGTGCCGGACATGGCGGGCTTTCCGCTGTGGCGCGGCAATGTGCGCGACGATGTGATCCGTGAGCTGACCTACACGAACCGCGAGTTCAAGGGCAGCGAGGCGCAGGCCCACGGCTTTGCCACCAAGGTTTCGGAGACGCCGCTCGAGGACGCGCTCTGGCACGCCAAGCTCATCGCCGGCAAACACCCGGCCGCGATGCGCGGGGCGAAGGTGCTGTGCAATGCGATGGCCGATGCGACCGATGCCGAACTCCTCGCCCTGGAAAGCAGCGAACAGCTGAAAGTCATGCGCACGCCCAACCAGATCGAGGCCGTGATGGCCGAGATGCAGAAGCGCAAGGCGGTGTTCGCGGACTAAACGGTCCGTACCGGGGCGCCCGCTTTGCCGAGGGCGTCCCGCGCTTCGGCAAGGGTGGCCTCGCCGAAGTGGAAGATTGACGCGGCGAGCACTGCGCTTGCCCCGCCTTCGAGAACAGCGGGGGCAAAGTCCTCAACGCTACCCGCGCCGCCGCTGGCGATGACCGGGATGGTGACGGCGGAAGAGACGGCCTTGAGGAGGGCGATGTCATATCCGGTCTTGGTGCCGTCGCGGTCCATCGAGGTGAGCAGGATTTCGCCGGCGCCTTTCGAGGCGGCGAGGCGGGCGAAGTTAACCGCGTCAATGCCCGTCGCCTCACGGCCACCCTTGGTGAAGATCTCCCAATGGTCGCCGGTCTTGCGGGCGTCGATTGCCACGACGACGCATTGCCGGCCGGCCTTGGCGGCGCAGGCGGAAATGAGATCCGGGTCTGACACCGCGGCGGAGTTGATCGCCACCTTGTCCGCGCCGGCCCGCAGCAGGGCGACCATGTCCTCCACCGAGCGCACGCCGCCGCCGACCGTGAGGGGCATGAAACAGGCCTCTGCCGTGCGGCTGACTGTCTCGAGCAGTGTGCCCCGGCCTTCATGGCTGGCCGTGATATCGAGGAAGCAGAGCTCGTCCGCCCCTTGCGCGTCATAGGCGCGGGCGAGGGCGACCGGATCGCCGGCATCCTTCAGGCCCACGAAATTGACGCCCTTGACGGTGCGGCCGTCCTTCACGTCCAGGCAGGGGATGATGCGGGTTTTCAGCATGCGCGCGGTGTAGCGGCAGGGGATGGCCAGGTCAAATCGATCAAATTTCATCGATCATCTGGAGCCGGACTTAAGCACGGCGGTGTATGTATACGGATCGAAATCCGAGAGCCGCCTGTCCATGACGACCTCCCTTTACAAGGCGATCCTGACCGGCGCGCTGATCACGGCGGGCTCCGTGCTGGCGTCGTTTCTGCCAACCTGGATCTGGCTGCAGATCGATCCGGTGGTCGAACATGCCTCGGTCTACGCCTTTTGCATCGGGTTGCCGATGATCATTGCGCCCACCTGCAGCTTCTTTGTCCTCCGGGCCCAGATGAAAGCCGAGCGCCTCGCGCTGGCCAATCACCGCCTCGCCAACAGTGACGAACTGACCGGCCTGCCGAACAGGCGGGCTTTCTTCACGGCGACCGAGCAGCTTCAGGCGCGGGCGGCGCTGGGCGAGGGCATCCTGGCCTGCGCGATTGCCGATATTGACAATTTCAAGCGCGTCAACGACGAGCACGGCCACGCGGCGGGCGACAATATCCTGAAGTCCGTGGGCGGAGCGCTGCGGGCGATGGAGCCGGACGGCGGCGTGATGGCGCGCCTCGGCGGCGAGGAATTTGCGGCCGCTGGCCTGTTCGAGACCGAGACCGATGCGCGGCGCTATTTCCAGACCCTGGTGCGCGCGCTGGGCGGCGAGGGCTGCGTACACGGCGGAACGCGCATCAGCGTGACGATCAGCCTGGGCTATTGCCTTGCGCGCGAGGGCGACACGGTGTCTGCGCTGCTGAGCCGGGCGGACCAGGCGCTGTACCGCGCCAAGGCGGCGGGCAAGAACCGCGCGGTGGGCGATGCGCCCGCGCCGGGGCGGGTCTCCGTGCCAGCCTGACGGACTTTTGGCGCGGCGCAGCGCGGGCGGAACCGGCGCGGCTTTCCGGGCGTTGATGGGGCATTGCCCCTTCAAGGAGACGAGCCATGAACCGACTGATCAAGACTGCCCTCACCGTGGGCTTCACCGTTCTGGTGGAGCGCGCCGTGCGCCGGTATCTCGACGACCGCGAGCAGCAGCGCGCCATTGCCAAGGCTGCGCGAACCGGGTTCGCGACCGACGCGCGCTAGGCGCTTCGTGGGGGGCGGATGGCCGGGTACGGCTTGCGGCCCGGGCCCACCCTACGATGCCGACCTCACCGCCTCGGCCGCATCAATATCCCCGTCATACAGCGCGCGGCCCAGGATCGTGCCGGCGATCGGGGCGCCGCTGGCGCGCAGGGCACGGATGTCGTCGACGCTTTTGACGCCGCCGCTGGCGATGATGGGGATGGTGACGGTGTTTGCCAGTTCTGCCGTGAACGGAACATTTACGCCGGTCTTCAGGCCGTCGCGGCTGATGTCGGTGGCGATGATGGCGGCGACGCCGCAGCCTTCGAAGGCTTTCGCAAGTTCGGTGGCGCGCATGTCGCTGGTCTCGGCCCAGCCTTCGACGGCGACCATGCCTTCTTTCGCGTCGATGCCGACCACAATGCGGCCCGGCAGGGCGCGGGCGGCGGTTTTCACGAGTTCGGGGTCGCGCAGGGCGACGGTGCCGAGGATGACGCGGGCGATGCCGGCCTCCAGCCAGGCGTCGATCTGGGCGCGGCTGCGGATGCCGCCGCCGAGCTGGACCGGGGCAGGGGTGGCTTTCAGGATGCCGGCGACGGCGTCGCGGTTGACGGGCTGGCCTTCGAAGGCGCCGTTGAGATCGACGACGTGGAGATGGGTGAAGCCCATCGCGTGGAACGCGGCGGCCTGGTTGGCGGGATCGGTGTTGAACACGGTGGCCGCGTCCATCTCGCCGCGCAGCAGGCGGACGCAGGCGCCGTCTTTCAGGTCAATCGCGGGGTAGAGGGTGAAGGTCATGGGGACCACTTCAGGAAATTGCTGAGAATCGTCAGCCCCAGCTTCTGGCTTTTTTCCGGGTGGAACTGGGTGCCGAAGAGGTTGTCCCGGCCGAGGGCGGCGGCGAAGGGGGCGCCGTAGTCGCACCAGGCGGCGACGTGGGTCTCGTCCTCCGGGCGGAAGGCGTATGAGTGGGTGAAGTAGGCGTGGGGCGAGGGGCCGAGGCCTTCGAGGACGGGGTGGCCCGCGGTGAGGAGGATCTCGTTCCAGCCGACATGCGGGACGGGCAGGCCGGGGGCGGGCTCGAACGCCTCGACGAGGCCGTGGATCCAGCCGAGGCCGCGGGTTTCGCCGTCCTCGAGGCCGACATCCGCCATCAGCTGCAGGCCGACGCAGATGCCGAGGAAGGGGCGGGCCTTGTCGATGACGGCGGCTTCGAGGGCCTCCACCATGCCGGGAATGGCGCGCAGGGCGCCGGCGCAGTCGGCAAAGTGGCCGACGCCGGGCAGGACGATGCGGTCGGCGGCGGCGAGGCCGGCGGGGGAGGCGGTGATCTGGATGTCGTGGCCTTCGCCGGCGGCGGCGGCGAGGGCGCGCGCGCAGGAGTGGAGGTTGCCGGAGCCATAGTCGATGAGCGCAACGCGGGACATGGGCGGCTCTTAGCGGGGGCGGGGGGGCGTGGCAATCGAGGGGCATTGCGCGCTTGGACACGCCGCAAAATCATGCGATAGGCCGCCTGCCATGGATCTAGTTATACTTCTCGCGCTGATCGCCCTCAACGGGGTGTTCGCGCTTTCCGAACTCGCGATTGTCTCCTCCCGCCGGAACCGGCTGCAGATGCGCGCCGACAAGGGCGACCGGGGGGCCAAGGTTGCCCTGAAGCTGCAGGAAGACCCCTCCGCCTTCCTCTCGACCGTGCAGGTGGGCATCACGCTGATCGGGATCATCGCGGGCGCGTACGGCGCGACAGCGCTGGCGGAAGACGTGGCGCCGTGGATCGTGCAGACCTTCCCGGCGCTGGAGAAACAGGCGGGCCTGATCGCGTTCGGCGTGGTGATCGCGGCGACGACGTATCTCTCGATTGTCGTCGGCGAGCTTGTGCCGAAGCGGATTGCCATCACGGCGCCGGAAGCGTTCGCAAGTATCATTGCGCCGCCGATGGCGCTGCTGGCGAAGATCGTGTTTCCGGTTGTCTTCATCCTGAGGGGTTCCACCAACCTGATCCTCCGCCTGTTCGGCCTGTCGAAGGTCAGTATCGAGCAGATGACGGAAGAAGAGATCGAAAGCGTGATCGAGGAAGGCGCCGCCAGCGGCGCCATCGACGAGGACGAGCGCGCGATGATCCGCAGCGTGATGCGTCTGGCGGACCGGGACGTGCGCTCGATCATGACGTCGCGCAAGGATGTCGTCTGGCTCGACCTCGATGATCCGCCGGAAGAACTTTTGAAGCGCATCGCGGAAAGCCATCACTCGCGCTTCCCGGTGGCGCGCGGTGACCTCGAACATGTGATCTCGGTGGTTCAGACCAAGGATCTTCTGGCGCTGTCCGAGGGCAAGCGGCTGCCGGATTTCGAGACGGCGGGACATGCACCCCTGTTTGTGCCGGACTCGATGACGGTGCTCAACCTGCTCGAGAGCATGCAGGCGAGCGCCGTGCAGATGGCGCTGGTGTCGGATGAGCTCGGCCATATCGAGGGTATCGTCACGGCCGCCGATGTGCTCGGCGCGATTGCCGGGGACGTTGCCTTCTCGGCGGAAGACGGACTGGCGCGGCCGCAGAAGCGCGAGGATGGCTCCTGGCTGCTGGATGGCCGCATGGCCATCGAGGACGCGGAGATCGCGCTGGGTTCGGACGTGACACCGGAGGAAGATCCTCCGTACACGACCGTTGCGGGCCTGGTGATCCACCACCTTCAGCGCATTCCGGAACTTGGCGATGCGGCGGTGTCCAATGGCTGGCGATTCGAAGTGATCGACATGGACGGCCGCCGGATCGACAAGCTGCTGGTGGCGCGGATTCCTGCGTCGGCCGAAGACCCGACCGGTTAGGGCAGGGCGATCCAGTTGCCGTGGAAGCCGGGCGGGATGCGCACCGGGATGGTGATCGCAGCGACCGGCGGACCGGAGAATTGCTGCGCGTCGAGAATCACCAGGTCGGTCGTGTCCGTGTTGGTGTCGATGACATAGCCGATCAGCCAGCCTTCATCCTCGGCGGATCTGGCATGCGCGGGCACGAAGACGAACTCGCCGGGAACCTTGCCGGGGCCGAAATCGTGCACCTCGCGCGTGTGCGCGCCGAGGTCATGCTTGTAGAGGGCGGTGGCGCCCATCCATTCGGCAGTGCCGGCCGGGGGCAGCGCGACCGTATAGGCATAGCGGTATGGCTGGCCGATGCGGCGTTCATCCGGACGCGGAAATTCCTGCGGGGCGGCATCGATCACGGTGCGGGTGACCTTGCAGGCCGCCGGGTCTATCTCGAGGCATTCGAACGTTGTCGTGGCGGCGTTCGGGCCTTTCTGGCCGTCGTCGAAGACGGCGGAGTGGACGCAGGCATCCATGATCACCTTGCCGTCTTCGGTCTCGTAGGCGTTGGCAGGGTGGAAGATGTAGCAGGGCGAGATTTCGCACCAGATGATCTCGTCGCCCTTGCCCTCGCGGGGGAGGAGGCCGATGCGGGCCGCGTGTTTCGGGTTCCAGCGATACGGGAAGTTCTCGCCGGAGATCATCGCGGGCATCGAGAAGGTCACGGGCAGGTCCATCACGATGACGTAGTTCTTGGTGATCATGCAGTCATGGATGGAGGGGCCGTGCTCGACGGTAATGGGCTCGTGGCGGCGAACCTTTCCATCCGTGTCCAGAACAGTGTGCCAGATCACAGTGGGATCCATCGCGTTGTAGCAGATGGCATGGGTCTCACCGGTCAGCGGATCGAGATGCGGGTGAGCGGTGAAGCCCTGGGCGAGGAGGCCGTCAAAGTCGCTGCGTGTGCGGGACTCAAGCATGTCGGAGACTTCGACCGGCAGGCCGCCGGCCTCGACGATGGCCCAGATCTTTCCGCCCATCGGGACAACGTTCGTGTTCGGACTACCGAAGCGGCTTTCCGGGCCGGGGATCGGCTTCTCGCCGAGGGCCTCGCTGATTTCAGCCGAGCGGATCCAGCGGTTGCGGTACCAGAGCGCCTTGCCGCCTTCGAGGCGGACGCCGTGCAGCATGCCGTCGCCGGCGAACCAGTGGTGCGTGGCGGGATTGGGCGCCTCGAAAGGGTTCGGGCCGTTGCGCAGGTAGAGGCCGTTCAGGGCGGCGGGGATGGCGCCGGTAACTTTGAGGTCCGCCAGCGTGTGCTCGGTTTTCAGGGGCGTGTGGATGCCGGTCAGATAGGGGTTCGGCGCCTTGGTCTTTCGGTGGACGCGGTTGAAACTCGCAACCCCCATGAGGCCTTTGGTGACAACGCCGCGGATGGCGGCTTCGACGGGGCTGGGCATGGGGGCTCCTGTGACGATGTAAGAGGTTGCGAGGGCTTCAAAAAATGTTTACACCGATAACATGTCCGAGAAAGATAACACTGTCAACATCCATTCCGAGAAAAATCGCTACCATCATGGCGATTTGCGCTCAGCGCTGATCGAGGAAGGCCTGAAACTGATCGATACCGGGCCGGCTGATGCGCTGAGCCTGCGCGAGATTGCGCGCAATGCCGGGGTGTCGGCGACGGCGGTCTACCGGCACTTTCCGGACAAGGCGGCGCTTCTCGGGGCGCTGTGCCTCGAAGGCCATGCTCGAATGGCGAAAGCGTTCGAGGCGGCCATGGCCAGCGCGTCGCCGGGCGTCGAGGCGTTCAATGCGATGGGGCGGGCTTACGTGACTTTTGCGCTCGCGCACCCGTCCCTGTTCCGGCTGATGATGGCGCAGCCTGACGGGCCTGTGCCTGTGCCACCGCCCAGCCCGGGGGGCGGCGGGTCGGACGGGATGCAGATCCTCGTCAACGCCATCGACGGCCTGTTCGGGCCGGATGCGCCAGCGCATGTGCGTGAGGCGGGGCGGCTGCGCGCCTGGTCACTGGTGCACGGCCTCGCCATGCTGATCCTGGACGGTCAGGTGCCGGCCGAGCCGGCGCTGATCGACGCGGTGGTGGACGCGAGCGTGCTTTAGCCCGGATTTAGAGGCTGCCCTTGGTGCTGGCAGGCTTGCCGCCAAGGCGGGGGTCGACCGTGATGGCGGTGCGCAGGGCCCGGGCGGTGGCCTTGAAGCAGCTTTCGGCGATGTGATGGTTGTTTTCGCCGTAGAGGTTCTCGATGTGCAGGCACATGCCGCCATTCCCGGCGAGGGCGTGGAAGAACTCCTTGAAGAGTTCGGTGTCCATTTCGCCGAGCTTGTCGCGCCGGAAATCAACCTTCCAGATCAGATAGGGGCGCTTGCAGAGGTCCACCGAGGCACGGGTCAGCGTCTCGTCCATCGGAATGTAGGCATGGCCAAAGCGGGCGATGCCGCCAAAATCGCCGAGCGCCTTGGCAATGGCCTCGCCAATGACGATGCCGGTGTCTTCCACCGAGTGGTGTAAATCGATGTGCAGGTCGCCGTTGCAGCGTACCGTAAGGTCAATCAGCGAGTGGCGGGACAGGCTGTCGAGCATGTGGTCGAAGAAGCCGATGCCGGTGTCGATGTCGGACTTGCCCGTGCCATCAAGGTTAACGGTTACCGAAATGTCGGTTTCCTTGGTCTTGCGGGCGATCGTGGCGGTGCGGTTCTGGGTCATGAGCGGGCATATAGTCCTTCGTGAACATTACAGCTAGCGCATGATCTTCACTGATTCCTAAACATCTACGGGGCAGTTTGCTCAACAGATTTCGAATCGGGGGACTGGAGCCGCCCTAGTGTGAAGCATTCGTCGGTCATCGGCCGGTTGACGGGCAGAGTATCCATTCCGGTTTTCGCCGGGATTACCGCCGGGCTTTTGTCCATTCTCCTGTACCTTGCAGTTATTGCGATCTCCATCGCTTACCGGATGATCCTACTGGGCGAGCCGTTCGGTCTCGTGATGCCGGCGCCGGTGCTGCTGGTCATGCTGGTCGCCTGTGTGACCATCTCGGGCGTGGGGACCTATTTTTGCGCCAAGCCCCTCCAGGCGGTGTTCGAACGGTTTACCGCCTACATGACCACAAGCCGCGTAGACGCCGAAGCCGAGCTCGAGGACATGCAGTTCCCGGAACTGCGGCGCCTGCGCGTGGCGACGACGCGTACGGTGCGCAAGCTGCGGCGCGAAAACGAAACGCTGCGCCAGATTGCCTACAAGGATTCGCGCACCGGATTGCCGAACGCGATTGCGCTGGAGCGGCACGTCAACGCGACACTCCCGGAAGCGAGCTTCGAGTATCCGGCGGCGTTCCTGTTGCTGGACATCGACCGTTTCGGCCAGCTGCTCGAGCAGGTCGGCACAACCAATGGCGATGCGCTGATCGACGCCGCGGCGAAGCGGTTGACGCGGGCCTTGTCCGACCTCGGCGATCCGGCGGCGATCGCGCTGCGCGGCAGCATGCTGTCGGCGATGTCGGCCGACAAGTTCGTGCTCTACCTGCCGTGCGCCATAAACCGGGATCATGTGATCTCGATCGCACGGGCGATCCGCGCCGCATTTGCCGAACCTTTCGAATTGCCGACGCGGCAGATCACCATGTCGATCTCGGGTGGTATCGTGATGGCGCCGGAAGACGCCGAATCCTTCGCGAAGCTGATGCAGAATGCCAAGCTGGCGGTGCGGCTGGTGCGCTCTGAGGCGCAGTCCGGTTTCCGTTTCTTCACGCCGCGCCTGACGCGGATCGTGCAAGGACGCTACCGGTTCGAGGCAGAGCTGCGCGACGCGGTGGCGAACAAGGAATTCAAGGCGGTCTTCCAGCCGAAGATCGACTTCCAGACGGGCCGGATCGTGGGCGCCGAAGCACTGGCGCGCTGGCGCCGGCCGAACGGCAAGCTGATCTCACCGGCGACGTTCATTCCGGTGGCGGAGCAGGCGGGACTGATAGATGCGATCGGCATGCAGATCCTCGAGGCGGCGTGCGAGGCGGCGCGCAGCTGGCAGCTGGAAGGCTATGACCTGACGGTGGCCGTCAACGTCTCGCCCAGCCAGTTCCAGCGGCACGACCTGACGGACGCGATCATGGCGGTGCTGCGCCGGACGGGCCTGCATCCGAACCGGCTGGAGCTGGAGATCACCGAGAGCATGGCGGTGTCCGATCCGGCGCGCGTGGCGGAGTTCATCTCCCCGCTGCGGGCGATGGGCACCAAGCTCGCAATCGACGATTTCGGCACCGGCCATTCGAACCTTGCGACGCTGACGCAGCTGCCCTTCGACGTGTTCAAGATCGACCGGCAGTTTGTCTCGGCGCTGGAGACTGACCGGCAGGCGCCTGCGATTGTCGAGATGATCCTCGCGATGGCCGAGACGCTGGGCCTGAAAACCGTGGCCGAGGGCGTGGAGACGACGCGGCAGGCCGAGTTCCTGCGGCGGCGCGGCTGCACGATGGCGCAGGGCTTCCTGTACTCACCCGGCCTGCCTGAGACGGCCTTCTTCGATTTCCTGCGCGCCTGGCGCCCGGGGCAGGTGAACGAGCAGCAGAACGACGTTCAGGAGCGTCAGGCGCCGCGCCGGTAGGTGCCGACAGGGACGCCGCCGAGCAGCGTCTCGCCGGATCTGCGGTAACCCAGTTTTTCGGCGACTCGGACCGAGTTCGTATTGGCGGGCTCGATCACGCAGGAGCTGACGCCCGGGCAGTTGGAATCCAGCCATTGGTGCGCGGCAGTCATCGCTTCCGTGGCGATGCCGCGGCCCCAGGCGGCGCGGCCAAAGGCCCAGCCGGCTTCGGGGCCGGGCACGAGATCTGCCGGAAGGCCGCGCTGGAAATCGGAGAAGCCCGCTTCGCCAAGGAATTCGCCGGTCTGGCGGTCGGTGACGACCCAGTAGCCATAGCCCTTGAACACCCAGAGGCCGGCCGAGCGCAGCAACGCAAACCAGACATCCTGGCGGCCGCGCGGCTTGCCGCCAATGAAGCGGACGACATCTTCATCGGCCCAGACAGCGGCGGCTGCGTCGAGATCGGTGGGCTCGGCGCCGCGCAAACGTAGGCGCGCTGTTTCGATGATTGGGGCCTTCACGCGCCGGCTTTCATCTTGGCAAGCATCGCACCCATCGCGGCGTGCACGGCGTTGATGGCCTTCAGGGGACGGACCATCACCTTGAAGTCCGTGATCTGACCATCTCCGTTCCACGCGATCATGTCGACGCCGTTGACGGCGATGCCGTCCATTTCGGTTTCGAATTCGAGGACGGCGCGGTCTCCGCAATCGAAGACGCGGGTATAGTGGAAGCTGTCATTGCCAAGCGTTTCGCCGGCGGCGAGCAGGTAGCCCATTGTGATAGGCTTGCCGACCTGCGGTGTGTGGACCACGGGGCTCTTGAAGACGACCTCGTCGGCCAGCAGGGGCGCGAGGCCGCCAGGCGAATGGTCGTGAGCCATCCAGTCAAACCAGCGCTGCAGGTTCGGGCTGTGGCCGGTTTCAGGGATCAGGTGTTTTGCCATTCTGTGGTCCTCCCGGAGGGGAGATTAGGCCCGGCGGGGCCGGGCTGCAACCGGGGCCTGCGGCAACAGGCTTGGCCTTCCTGTTCCCATGCGTCACGGGCTGCCCCTAGCGGATTCGTATTGCCAAGCGTGCGCCCGATGCAGAGGATCGGTTTGTGAAGGCAGAACAGAAAGGGCGTTTGCGTCATGGGCAATCATGTGAAGGACAAGTCGATCATCGTGACCGGAGCGGCCGGCGGATTCGGGAGGCTGGTCAGCGAGAAGGCCGCAGCGCTCGGCGCGAAAGTGACGTGTGCGGATGTTGACCTTGCCGCGCTGGAAGCGAGTGTCGCGGCGATCCGCAAGGCGGGCGGCATGGCGCAGGCCGTGCGCGCGGACGTGACGAACATTGCGGAGATGAAGGCGGTAGCGAAGGCGGCTGTGGAGGCCTATGGCCGTATCGACGTGATGCTGAACAATGCGGGCGTGATGCCACTTGCGCTCTACGCGGACCACGAGAGCGCGCTGGAGAAATGGCACCGCTGCATCGACATCAACATCAAGGGCGTGCTGAACGGCACCGTGGCCGTGCATGACCAGATGATCGCGCAGGGCGAGGGCCATGTGATCAACGTGTCGTCGATCTATGGCAACTTTCCGGTCTATGGAGCGGCGGTGTATGGCGCGACAAAATCGGCGGTGAACTTCCTCTCGGAGTCTCTGCGCATCGAGACGCGCGGCAAGATCAAGGTGACCATCGTGAAGCCGACGGGCGTGCCGGGGACCGGGCTTGGCGCGGGCGTCGTCAATCCGCAGGGCATTGTCGGGATCGTGGGGCAGAATGCGGGGGAGTATTTCGAAGTGCTCGACCTGATGCGGGAAGGCAAGCTGGACCCCGCGCGCCTTTACCCGAACGAGATGGAGTATGTGGCGCTGGATCCGGCCTTCATTGCCGACCAGATCATCCACGCGATCAACCAGCCGAAAGGCGTCTCCATCGGCGACATCACCGTGCGCGCGTCGGGCGATCACTACATTCTCTGAGGCGGTGCCTACGCGTAGCCGAGAAAGGCGAGGATTTTCTCAAAGACGTCCCGGTCGAGGCAGAGTTCGCGGTGGTCGAGGTCCTCAACGCCGTGGACTTGGGCGCCCGGGAGTTTCGCCGCGACGGCGGCAATTTCATTCAGCGGGCAGCCGATGTCGGCGTCGGAGCCGATGAAGAGGAGCTTGCCGGTGTAGCTGGCGAGCGCGCCCGCGAAATCGAAGGGGGTGAGTTCGCCGCCGCCTGCGGCGCGGACAAATTCCAGCGCCTTGTCCAGCGCGGCAGGATCGGCGCCTTCGCGGCGCTTGGCCTCCGCCCAACCGAGCACGGGCGGGGCGATCAGCACGACATAGTCAGCCTTGGCGCCGGCTTTCAGCGCGTTGGCGGTGGCGATGCAGCCAAACGAATGCGCGATGATCGCATCTATGGGCGCTTCGGCCGCGCAGACATCCAGTACGGCCTTGCCGGCGGCTGCGCCGCTGAAGTCTGTGGCCTTCGACGCGCCGTGGGCGGGCAGATCCATCAGCAGGACAGGCCGGGTGTTGGAGATGAAATCCTGCGCATACTGGCGCCAGATCCGGTGGGTATCGTTCCAGCCGTGTACGAACAATGTCGCGGGGCCTTCATGCGCGCGCCAGAGCGGAGTCTCACCCACATCGCGCCTGGCATTCGGCGGCAACATGTTCTGCCCGGGTGCCGCGCTGATCGGGCTGGGCTTCAGTTCGGCGAGTAGCGCTTTGACAGCCGGGTCCATCACGTCAGTTACCCCGCGTACGCCGCCGCGAGGTCCGGGTCGCGGGTGGCGACGAGGTCGGCGAGGTCGGAGATGACTTTTGCCTGTTTCCAGGTGGCGTCGTCCTGCATCTTGCCGTCGATCATGGCGACGCCGGTGCCGTCCGGCATGGCGGCGAGGATCTTGCGGGCGAACTTCACTTCGTCCGGGTCAGGAGAGAAGACGCGCTTGGCGATGGCAATTTGCGAGGGGTGAAGCGACCAGGTGCCGGAGCAGCCGAGCAGGAAGGCGTTGCGGAACTGCTGCTCGCAGGCTTCGCCGTCGGCAATGTCGCCGAAGGGGCCGTAGAAAGCGTTGATGCCGGCCATCCGGCAGGCGTCGACCATGCGGGCGATGGTATAGTGCCAGGGGTCCTGCTGGACGCTGGCGCGCGGGGCGCCGTCCGTATTCGGATCATCGATGACGCGGTAGAAGGGATGGCCGCCGCCGACGCGGGTGGTTTTCATCTTGCGGTTTGCGGCGAGGTCGGCCGGGCCAAGCGAGATGCCCTGCATGCGCGGGGAGGCGAGGGCGATCTCCTCGACACGGGCCATGCCTTCGGCGGTCTCGAGGATGGCGTGGAAGAGGATCGGGCGTTTCAGGCCGGCCTTGGCTTCGAGCTGGGCGACATACTGGTCGGCGAAGTGGATGTCCCACGGACCTTCGACCTTGGGCAGCATGATCACGTCCAACTGGTGGCCGGCCTTGAGGACGAGGTCGGACACGTCCTGCTGGAACCAGGGGGAGTTGAGGCAGTTCACGCGGCTCCAGAAGCCGGTGCCCTTGGCCTGCCAGTCATACATGTTGGCCATCTCGACCGCGCCGGCGCGGGCGGCGTCCTTGGCATCGGCTGGGATCGCGTCTTCGAGGTTGGCGAGGATCACGTCCACGGTCGGCGCCATCTCGGGCACCTTGGCGCGGACCTTGTCGAGGTGCGGCGGGACAAAGTGGATCATCCGCTCGAGGCGGACGGGCAGGTCGCGCATCGGCTCGGGCGCGCCGATCGAAAGGGGCTTGAAGAAGTTACGCGGCGTTTTCTGAGACATGGGCCCCTCCGTTTGCGCGCAGAGGATTAGGGCCGGTGTTGCAGCGCGTCAAATACCGCGGCGGCGCGGGAACATATGCCGCGTCCGCACGTTGATATTACCGAGCAACGTAAAGGACGTTTCCATGTCACTTCTGATGATTCTGCTGACGATTTTCCTGCCGCCGGTCGCTGTGGCGCTGAAGCAGGGTATCGGTGTGCAATTCCTGATCAACCTCGTGCTGACGCTGATCGGCTGGCTGCCGGGCGTGATCCACGCGTTCTGGGTCAACACGCGGGGCGGCGAAACGCTCGCCTGAGGCGCGTCTAGTTCGCCATCGGGTGGGCGGTTTCCAGCAATTCCTGCAATTCGTCGGTGAGGACGTGGGTATAGATCTGCGTCGTCGCGATATCGGCATGGCCGAGCAGCATTTGCACGGCGCGCAGGTCGGCGCCGCCCTGCAGCAGGTGCGTCGCATAGGCATGACGCAAGGCGTGCGGGTGGACGCGCGCGGGGTCTAGCCCGGCTTCGGCGGCGATGCCTTCGAGCAGCTGGCCGAGTCGGCGGCGCGTCAGGTGGCCGCTCGCGCCGCGAGAGGGGAAGACGAAATCTTCGGCGCGGGTTTTGACGTCAGGATCGGTGCGTTCTTCAAGCCAGTCGGACAGCGCCTGCAAGGCCGGGCGGCCGAGCGGGCAGAGGCGCTCCTTGCCGCCCTTGCCGCGAATGATGATGTCGCTGGTGACCCAGCGCGCGCCCTTGCGGCGGGGCAGGCTGCCCAGCGTCAGGGAAACGAGTTCCGAAGCGCGCAGGCCTGCCCCGTAGAGCAGTTCGACCAGGCATTTGAGCCGGGTGTCGTTTCCGCAGGCAAAGATCAGCGCCTTCATTTCCTCGCGGCTGAGAACATCCGGGATCTCGCGCGCGGGCGAGGGGCCATCGAGGCGGGAGGTGGGATCGTCCTTGCGGTCGCCCTCCTCGAACAGGAAGCGGAAGAACCGGCGCAGCGCTGACAGCTTGCGGGCCTGCGAGGCGGGGGCGAGGCCGCGTTCGGCCAGGTCCGTGACCCAGGCGCTGAGTTCGGCGGGTTTCGCCCGCGTCAGGCGCCCGCTGCAGAAATCAGAGGCGTCCAGCAGGTCGCGGCCATAGGCGTCGAGCGTATTGGGGCTCGCCCCGCGCTCGGCGGACATCATTTCGAGAAAAGCGCCGATGCGGTGTTTGTCTGACATGCCCGGGAGGCTAGGCCCGCGGGCTTAAGGCCGCGTAACCGCCAGATCGGGCTAGAATACGCCTTCGACGGGAATCCGGGTTTCGCCGTCCGGGGGCGGGTTCTTTACGGCCTGCTGGCCGAGCCACCACATGCCGCCAACGATCGCCACAGCGAGGACGACGAAGCCGATCAGGAATTTACGCATGGATTTTTGCCCCGAAAGCTGGTTTTCCGGGCGAATCCTGCCGCCCGAATGCGCCGTCTATGTGGCAGGTCTGTAAAAGGCGCGCAACGCCGGGTAAGAGAGAGCATGCCGGACGACAATGACCCTTCAAGCCCGACGCCCCCTTTCGCGGGGCGTACGATCGCGCTTGTGGGTCTGATGGGCGCCGGAAAGTCGACTGTCGGGCGCCGCTTGGCCGAAAAGCTCGGCCGGGAATTCTATGACAGCGACACGGAAATCGAGAAGGCGGCCGGCTTGTCGATCTCGGACATCTTCGCGCTGCACGGCGAAGCGGACTTCCGGCGCGGGGAGAAGCAGGTGCTGAAACGCCTGCTGGACCTGCCGCCACACGTGCTGGCGACCGGAGGCGGGGCCTTCATCGACGCCGAGACGCGGGCGGTGATGAAGGAGAAGGCGGTGACCGTCTGGCTGAACGCCGACCTTGAGACCTTGTGGCGCCGGGTGCAGAAGCGCGACAACCGGCCGCTGCTGAAGCGCGCCGACGCCAAGGCACACCTGTCAAACCTCGTGACCGAGCGTGAACCTTTTTATTCACAGGCTGACCTTAATGTTCAGTCCAAGGATGGCCCGCATACCAATACGGTCAACGCCATCCTGAAAGCCCTGCAGACCTGGACCCCGACATGACGACCACCGCTTCCTTCGAAACTGTCCGGGTAGACCTCGGCGCGCGCGCCTATGACATTCTCGTCGGCCACGGCGCGCTGACGGAGCTGGGCCCCCGTCTCGCGCTTCTGGTGAAGCGTCCGCGCGCCTTCGTGCTGACGGACGAAACTGTGATGCGCCATCACAAGGCGCGGCTGGAGACGGCGGTAGCCGGGGCCGGGATCAAACTCGACTGGATGGCCCTTCCGCCGGGCGAGCAGACGAAGACGTTTGCGCAGCTCGGCCATGTGCTCGATTGGCTGTTGGCCGGCGGGGCAGACCGGGGCGATGTGCTGATCGCGTTCGGCGGCGGCGTGATCGGCGACATGGGCGGCCTCGCCGCCAGCCTGATGAAGCGCGGCATGGGCTTCGTGCAGGTTCCGACGACACTGCTGGCACAGGTCGATTCCTCCGTAGGCGGAAAGACAGCCGTGAACACGCCGCGCGGCAAGAACCTTGTCGGCGCGTTCTACCAGCCGAGATTGGTGATCGCTGATACCGAACTCCTCACGACGCTGCCCGAGCGCGAGATGAAGGCCGGCTATGCCGAGATCCTGAAATACGGCCTGATCAATGATGCGCCGTTCTTCGACTGGCTGGCCGCGAACGGGCGCAAGGTTCTGGGGCTCGAACCGGAAGCGGCGCGCTACGCCGTCGCACGCTCCTGCGCCGCGAAGGCGGCAATCGTGGTGGAGGACGAAACCGAGACAGGCGTGCGCCAGCTGCTGAATCTCGGCCACACGTTCGGTCATGCGCTGGAGGCGGCCAACGGCTATGGGCCGGACCTGCTGCACGGCGAGGCCGTCGCACTCGGCATGGCAATCGCGTTCCGGTATGGCGCCGAACTTGGGGTCACGCCGCCGGCGGATGCGCGCCGGGTGGCGGATGTGATCCGTGCTTCGGGCCTGCCGGCCGATCTCGGGGGCAGGGACCGCACGCGCTTCACGGCGCCGCGTCTCACCGAACTGATGCAGCAGGACAAGAAGGCGCGCGGCGGGCGCGTGCCGTTGATCCTCGCGCGCGGGATCGGCGCCTCCTACATTCATCCGGATGCGGATCTTGCGTCCATCGAAGCCTTCCTGGCCCGTGAACTCCTTGAAACCGCCTAGAGAGACCTACCATCCGACATGATTGCCGGTTACCTGATTGCCATCTTTGTCCTGCTTTGCCTGTCTGCCTTTTTCTCCGGGTCTGAAACGGCGCTGACAGCTGCGTCCCGCGCCCGGATGCACCAGCTCGAAAAGGAGGGCGACAAACGCGCCCGCGCCGTCAACCGGCTGCTCTCCAACCGGGAAGATTTCATTGGCGCCATCCTTCTGGGCAACAACCTCGTCAATATCCTGGCGTCGGTGCTCGCGACGTCGCTGTTCACCTACATGTTCGGGGCGGGCGGTCTGGCTTTGGCCGTGGCGACCGGCGTGATGACCATCACGGTTCTGATCTTTTCGGAAGTGATGCCGAAGACCTACGCCATCTCGCGGCCGGACAGCCTGGCGCTGCTCGTGGCCCGGCCCATCGGTATCGTGGTGAGCGGGGCGTCATGGATCATCCAGCTGATCCGCTTCATCGTGAAGATGTTGCTCACCCTGTTCGGACTTGCGGGGCCGGCGGTCCCCGTTTCTGCGGAGCAGGAAATCCGCGGCGCGATCGATCTGCATGCTCTTGAGGGCGGTGTCGAAAGCGGCGACCGGCTGCGGCTCGTCGGCGCGCTCGATCTCAAGGACCTGACGGTCGAAGACGTCATGATCCACCGCAAGAACATCCAGATGCTGAATGCCGACATGGACCGGCGTCAGCTGGTGATGAAGGCGCTGGCGAGCCCCCATACGCGCCTGCCGCTCTACCGCGGCGAGAAGGAAGAGATCATCGGTATCCTGCATGCCAAGGACCTGCTGCGCGCCGCGCTGCCGATGGGCGGGGACCTTTCAAAGCTCGACCTCGACTCGATCCTGCGCAAGCCCTGGTTCGTGCCGGAGACGACGCAGGTGAAGGACCAGCTCGACCAGTTCCTGTCAAAGGGCCAGCATTTCGCGCTCGTCGTCGACGAGTACGGCGAGCTGCAGGGCATGATCACGCTGGAAGACATTCTCGAGGAGATCGTCGGCGCGATCCATGACGAGCATGATGTACAGATTCAGGGCGTGCGATCGCAGGTCGATGGTTCGGTGAATGTCGATGGCTGGGTGCCGATCCGAGACCTCAACCGGGCGACCGGCTGGGTATTGCCCGACGAGGAAGCGGTGACCGTGGCGGGCCTCGTGATCCACGAAGCGCAAACGATCCCGGAGCCGGGGCAGAGTTTCGTCTTCCATGGCTACCGGTTCAACATCCTCCGCCGCCAGCGCAACCAGGTGACGGGCGTGAACATTTCGAAGGTTGACGCAGGTTAAGGCGCGGTGGCCTTCAGGGCGAGCGCGTGCAGGCCGGAATCGAACTCCTTCTGCAACACCAGCATGACGGTGCGTTGCACCTGCACGCGCGAGAGCCCGGCAAAAGCCTCCGCGACAATTTCGACAGAATAGTGAGTCTCGCCGCCAGGCGCGGCGCCGGCATGGCCTGCATGCTTGGCGCTGTCGTCAGTGATCATGAGGGAAGCGGGCGAGAAGGCTTCGGTCAGAATCTCTTCAATTCGCGATCGTCTGTCACTTGGTTGTGGCATCTTTAAGCGGCGCTCCCTATTATCGTGGCCCATGTCCGACAGCGATCCCTTCCGATACCGCGTCAAGTTCAAAGATATACGCGTGAACCCTCCCAAGGACGAGGCGTCGCGTGCGCGCGCCAAGCAAACGCGGGTGTGCGACGAGCCGAACTGTGACCTCGAAGGTGCCTTCCCGGCGCCGCGCCAAGGCGGGAAGGGTCGGCACTTTTTCTGCGAGCAACATGTTTCGGACTACAATCGCCGTTTCAATTTCTTCGAAGGCATGAGCGAGGCCGAAGCGGCCTCCTTCGTGCGCTCTGAGCGCTACGGCCACAAACGCACCTGGCGGATGGGCGCGGGGCCGATGGGCGGCAAGCGCAGCGCGCACGCCAACGATCCGCGCCGCTGGGCCGGGCGGGGCTTCTTCGACGTGGATGATACGCCCGCTGCCGAAGCGCGGGTCGAGGCGCATCGCTCGAGCCTGCAACTCAGGGCGCTGCGCGAACTCGACCTCGAGGCAGATGCCCAGCCGGCCGAGATCCGCGCGCGCTATGCCGAGTATATCCGCCGCTTTCACCCGGATTCGAACAAGGGTGACCGCTCCAGCGAGCACAAGCTTGAACGGGTCGTGCGCGCCGGCAAGCTGCTCAAGGCCTCGGGCCTGATGCGGACCTGACGGGGCCGTCCATGCCGCATGGACATGGGCAAGGAGTTTGTGGTCAAAGGCGCACGGAACCGGGATTCGCGGCTGGCGCTCGCGGACCCGCAAAGAGGCAAGGCGCATGAGCAAAGGTCTGGTGACGGTTGTCGGGGGTTCGGGCTTCATTGGCCGGTATGCCGCCCGCACGCTGGTAGAGCGCGGCTGGCGCGTCCGGGTCGCCTGCCGCCGGGTGCATACGGCCATCGACGTGCGCCTCGCCGGCCCGCCGGGTTGGGTCGACATCGTGCAGGCCAACGTGCGCGACCGGGCCTCGATCGACCGAGCGCTGGAAGGCGCTGACGCCGTCGTGAACCTGGTCGGCATCCTGTTCGAAAGCGGCAAGCAAACCTATGCCGGCTCGCAGGGCGAAGGCGCCGCGCTGGTGGCCGAAGCGGCAGCGGCAAAGGGCATCACACGGTTCGTGCAGGTCTCGGCCATCGGGGCGAATGCGGAGTCGAAGTCGCCTTATGGCCGCACCAAGGCGCAGGGCGAAGCGGATGTGCGCAAGTTCGTCCCCACCGCGACCATCCTGCGCCCCTCCATCGTGTTCGGGGCCGAGGACCAGTTCTTCAACCGGTTCGCGGCCATGGCGCGCTCGTTGCCCTTCCTGCCGGCGATTGGCGGCGGCAAGACGAAGTTCCAGCCGGTCTATGCGGGCAATGTGGCGAGCGCGATTGCGGCGGCCGTCGATACCGATACGGCCGAAGGCAAGACGTATGAGCTCGGCGGGCCGGGCGTCTACACGTTCAACGAACTCTACGACATCATTCTGAAGACCATCGACCTGAAGCGGTTCAAGCTTCCGCTGCCCTTCTTCGTGGCGCGGCCTTTCGGTTACATCACCGGCGCTGTATGGCGTTTCGTGCCGCCCTTTTCCTGGGGCTTCCTGGGCGCCCCGCCGCTGACGGGGTCACAGGTCGAGATGCTGAAGGACGACAATGTGGTGGCGCCCGGCGCCCTCACGCTGGCCGATCTCGGCGTGACGGACCCGGAATCGGTTGAAGCGATTGTGCCGCGCTATCTCTGGCGCTTCCGCACCTACGGCGAATTCCACAAGCCCAGCGAAGCCTGATCAGGCGACCATCGGGATCGGCATCATCGTCAGCAGCGCGATGCCCAGCAGGATCCGGTAGGCCACGAAGGGCAGAAAGCTCATCCGGCGTACCAGTGCCATCAGGATGTAGATCGCCACGAGTCCCGAGAGCGCCGAACCCACGCCGATGGCGATGGCTTCGCCGGCCGTGACCGTCACTGTCCCGACTTCGCTGCCGAAATAGAATTCCGCGATCATGTAGAGACCTACGGCGGTCAGCACCGGCGCTCCGACCAGCATGCCGAATTTTGCGGCGTCCGGGCGCGAATAGCCCAGCGCGCGGGCGGTGGTCATGGTGATGCCGGAGCGCGACGTGCCGGGCAGGACGGCCGCGATGACCTGGACCGCGCCGATCAGGACAGCGTGCCAGGGCGGCATATCGTTGATAGTGCGGGTTTTGGCGCCGTAGATGTCGGCGAGGCCGAGCAGGATGCCGAATCCGATCAGCGGGATGGCCACGCCTTGCACCGAACGAACGGCTTCGTTCACCGAATCCGGAATGTACAGGCGCGCTATGGCAAGACCGAGGATGGTCAGCGGCAGGGAGGCCAGCAGGTTCATGGCAAGGCGTTCGCCCGGGCTGAGTTCGCGCTTGGCGCCGAGCGCGCCGGGAAGGGCGAACACGCCGACAATCGCTTCCCCGATCTCCTTGCGGAAATAGATCAGCATCGATGCCACGGTGCCGAAGTTTGCGACGGCATTGATCAGCAGCTCGTCGCGGCCTTCATATCCGAAATAGCTGGCCGCCAGCAGAACGTGCGCGGAGGAGGACACAGGCAGCCATTCGGTGATGCCCTGCACAATCGAGATGATGAGAATCTGGAGGATCGACATGGGCTCGCCGGGTCTGCTGGATGGGTTCGGCCAGCCCTAGCGCAGAAAGGTAAAGCTTTGGAGCCGCCTTCTGCGCCGGGTGAGCAAATTGAGCTATTCCAAAATGATATGTATATTTGCGTATGCGGAAGTCCCTGAGAGTGCTGGGAGTGAAAAAGCACCGGGTGTGTATCACTTTGATATTTTGAATCAGATATCCATATTGCTGTGCGCTGCACGTCGCTCTAAATGCAGGGCTCGCGCGCAGAGGGCGCGGTGACCGGAGAGCGCCCCAATGGCCGAGAAGATGCTGCAATTCACGAAAGTCTCCCGGTCCATGCCGGCGAAGCGGCCTGCGGCGGCGCGGGCGGATGACTTCCGCGAAATCTATGCAGACTTCTCCCAGGAGGCGGCCAAGGTTCAGGCCGGACGCTGTTCGCAGTGCGGCGTGCCCTTCTGTCAGCAGGGCTGCCCTTTGCAGAACAATATCCCGGACTGGCTGAAACTTGCCGCCGAGGACCGGATGGAAGAGGCTTGGCGCGTCTCCTCTGCCACCAACAACATGCCGGAGATTTGCGGCCGCATCTGCCCGCAGGACCGCCTCTGCGAGGGCATCTGCACGATCGAACAGTCCGGCCATGGCACGGTGACGATCGGCTCGATCGAAAAACACATCACCGACACGGCCTGGGCCGAAGGCTGGATCCAGCCGATCAAGCCGCCGCGCGAGCGCGCGCAATCGGCCGGTATCATCGGGGCAGGGCCGGGCGGCCTTGCGGCCGCCGAGCAGCTGCGCCGCAAGGGCTATCAGGTCACGGTGTACGACGCCTATGACCGCGGCGGCGGATTGCTCGTGTACGGCATTCCCGGCTTCAAGCTGGAAAAGGACGTCGTCGAGCGGCGTATCCGCCACCTCGAAGCGTCCGGCATACGGTTCAGGTTCAACACGCGCGTCGGCAAGGATGTCTCGCTGGGTGACCTGCGCGCTGAGCATGACACGGTGCTGATCGCCACCGGCGTCTATGCGGCAAAGGACCTCAAATGTCCGGGCAGCGGCGCCGAAGGCGTACTGGCGGCGCTCGATTATCTGACCGCGTCCAACCGCAAGGGCCTTGGCGACACGGTCGACGCTTTCGACTCCGGCGAACTGAATGCCGAGGGCAAGCGCGTCGTGGTGATCGGCGGCGGCGACACGGCGATGGACTGTGTACGGACGGCCGTGCGCCAGGGTGCCAAATCGGTGACCTGCCTCTATCGCCGCGACCGCGCCAACATGCCGGGCTCGCAGCGCGAAGTTCAGAACGCGGAAGAAGAGGGCGTCGTGTTCGAATGGCTCAGCGCGCCGGAAGCCATCCTAGATTCCAAAAACGGCAAGGTGAAAGCCGTGCGCGCCAGCAAGATGAAGCTGGGCGAGCCGGATGCCTCCGGCCGCCAAACTCCGGTCAAGTCCGGCGAGATGATCGACGTGAAGGCCGACATGGTGATCAAGGCGCTCGGCTTTGACCCGGAAGACCTTCCACTGCTGTTCAATGAACCCGCGCTGACCGTGAACCGCTGGGGCGCGGTGCGAGTCGATTACGCGACGATGCAGACCAGCCTGCCCGGCGTCTATGCGGCGGGTGATATCGTGCGCGGCGCCTCGCTCGTCGTCTGGGCGATCAAGGATGGCCGCGATGCGGCCGAAGCAATGCACAAGGCAATGAAAGCCATGGCGTCCACCAAAGTGGCGGCGGAGTAAGTCAGATGTCGGACTATGTGAAACAATACGAAGCCAATCGCCAGAAACTGATCGACGGGCATTCCTACAATCCGGAAGACGAGAAGGACGCTTGCGGCGTCGGTCTCGTCGTCTCGCTCGACGGCAAGCCGAAGCGCGAGATCGTGGCGATGGGCATCGCGGCGCTGAAGAACGTCTGGCACCGGGGCGCGGTGGACGCGGACGGCAAGACCGGCGACGGCGCGGGCATTCGCCTCGACGTCCCGCAGGATTTCTTCCGCGAACATGTCAGCCGCACGGGCCACAATCCGACCGACGACCGTATCTGCGTCGGCCAGATCTTCCTTCCGCGTACGGATTTCGCCGCGCAGGAAGCAGGCCGCACGATCGTCGAGCGCGAAGTGCTGCGTTCGGGCTTCTACATCTATGGCTGGCGCCAGCCGCCGGTGGATGTCTCCGTCATCGGCCAGAAGGCCAAGGACACACGCCCCGCCATCGAGCAGATCATGTTCCGCGATGCCCGTGGCCGCAGCACGGAAGACATGGAGCGCGAGCTTTATATCTGCCGCCGCCGCATCGAGCGGCGTGCGCGTGAAGCGAGCATCCCGTCTTTCTATGTCTGCTCGCTGAACCACAAGTCGCTGATCTACAAGGGCATGTTCCTTGCCGCCGACATCGACAATTTCTATCTCGACCTGCGGGACGAGCGCTTCGTCTCGGCGTTCGCGATCTATCACCAGCGCTATTCGACCAACACGTTCCCGCAATGGGCGCTCGCCCAGCCCTTCCGCATGATTGCGCATAACGGCGAGATCAACACGCTGCGCGGCAACAAGAACTGGATGAAGAGCCACGAGATCCGGATGGTCTCCGAGGCCTACGGCGACAACGTGGATGACATCAAACCGATCATCCCGGATGGCACATCGGATTCCGGCGCGCTGGATGCGGTGTGGGAGATGCTCTGCAAGTCCGGCCGCTCGGCGCCGATGGCGAAGGCGATGCTGATCCCCGAAGCCTGGTCGAAACGCGAGTCGGTGATGCCGATGGCGCACCGCGCGCTGTATGACTATTGCAACTCCGTGATGGAACCCTGGGACGGCCCGGCCGGCATCGCGGCCTTTGATGGCCGCTGGGCGGTTGCGGGGCTGGACCGCAACGGCCTGCGCCCCTTGCGCTATGCTCTGACGACGGATGGTATCCTTGCCGTGGGCTCGGAAACCGGCATGTGCCCGCTGGGCGACCATGAAATCGCGCGGCGTGGGTCGATCCCCGCCGGCGGCATGATCGCCGCCGACCTCGAGACCGGCAAGTTCTATGACCACCGGGAGATCGTTGATCATCTGGCCGCGAAGGCTCCATACGAGGAGTGGCTGCAGGCGGTTGTCGAGCTGGAGCCCGAAATCGGCCCCGGCCCGGAACCGGTGTTGTTCAGCCGCGAAGAACTGCTGCGCCGCCAGACGGCCGCCGGCTTCACGCTGGAAACACTGGAGCTGATCCTCGCGCCGATGGCCGAGAGCGCCAAGGAGGCGATCGGCTCGATGGGCGATGACACGGCGCCTGCCGTGTTGTCCTCTGCCTATCGTCCGATGAGCCACTTCTTCCGCCAGAATTTCAGCCAGGTGACCAATCCGCCGATCGACCCCCTGCGCGAAGGCCGGGTGATGAGCCTGCGGACGCGGTTCAAGAATCTCGGCAACGTTCTCGATACGGACAAATCCCAGCAGGAAGTCTTTGTGCTCGAAAGCCCGGTGCTGACCACCGGGATGTATGAGCGCATGCACACGCGCCTGGGTCTCGGCACCGAAGTCATCGACTGCACGTTTGCTGCCGATGATGTGACCGCCGAGGGCGCCGCCTTGAAAGATGCGCTGGAGCGTATCCGGCGCGAAGCCGAAGAGGCCGTCCGGGCCGGGCGTGAGCATATCATCCTGACTGATGAGCATCAGTCGGCCACGCGTATTGCTGTCCCGATGATCCTCGCGACCGGCGCCGTGCATTCGCACCTCGTCGCGCAGGGCCTGCGTACCTTCTGCTCGATCACCGTGCGTTCGGCCGAGTGTCTGGACACGCACTATTTCGCGGTGCTGATCGGCGTCGGCGCAACCTGCGTGAACGCCTACCTCGCCCAGGATGCTATCGCCGACCGCCACGCGCGCGGACTGCTGGGCGACCTGTCGCTCGGCCAGGCAGTGAAGAACTTCAAGGACGCGGTCGAGGCCGGCCTCCTGAAGATCATCTCCAAGATGGGCATCTCGGTCATCTCCTCCTATCGCGGAGGCTACAACTTTGAAGCGCTCGGCCTCAGCCGGGCGCTGGTCGCCGACTATTTCCCCGGCATGTCGAGCCGCATCTCGGGCCTTGGGCTTGCGGGCCTCGAAGAAAACGCGCTGGTGCGCCACCAGAAAGCGTTCGACGAGGATGTCATCTCGCTGCCCGTCGGCGGCTTCTACCGCCTGCGCGCTTCGGACGAACTGCACGCGCTGGACGGCACGCTGATCCACACGCTGCAGGCGGCCTGCGACCGCGGCGACTATGCGATCTACCGCAAGTATGTTGACGCTGTGCATGCCCGCGATCCGATCCAGTTGCGCGACCTGCTCGACTTCAAGGCCGCCGGCGAGCCCATCCCGCTGAGCCAGGTCCAGTCGATCAACGAAATCCGGAAACGCTTCGTCACGCCCGGCATGTCGCTCGGCGCGCTGTCGCCGGAAGCGCATGGTACGCTGAACGTCGCCATGAACCGGATCGGCGCAAAGTCCGTGTCCGGAGAAGGCGGCGAGGACCGCGCGCGCTACCGGCCGCTGCCGAACGGCGACAACATGAACTCGGCGGTCAAGCAGATCGCCTCCGGCCGCTTTGGCGTGACGGCGGAATATCTCAATGAATGCCGCGAGATCGAGATCAAGGTGGCTCAGGGCGCCAAGCCCGGGGAGGGCGGGCAGCTGCCCGGCTTCAAGGTGACCGAACTGATCGCGAAGCTGCGCCATGCCACGCCCGGCGTGACGTTGATCTCGCCGCCGCCGCACCACGACATCTATTCCATCGAAGACCTCGCCCAGCTGATCTACGACCTGAAGCAGATCAACCCGGATTGCCGGGTCTGCGTGAAGCTTGTGGCGCAGTCCGGTGTCGGCACGGTTGCGGCGGGTGTCGCCAAGGCGAAGGCCGACATCATCCTGATCGCCGGCGGTGTCGGCGGCACAGGTGCGAGCCCGCAGACTTCGATCAAGTATGCGGGTCTGCCCTGGGAGATCGGCCTCGCCGAAACGCACCAGGTGCTGTCTCTCAACAATCTGCGCGACAAGATCACCTTGCGCACGGACGGCGGGCTTCGCACCGGGCGCGACATTGTCATTGCGGCGATGCTGGGCGCGGAAGAGTATGGCATCGGCACGGCGTCGCTGGTGGCGATGGGCTGCATCATGGTGCGCCAGTGCCATTCGAACACCTGCCCGGTCGGCGTCTGCACGCAGGACGAAGCGCTTCGCGCGCGCTTCTCCGGTTCGCCTGACAAGGTCGTCAACCTGATGAGCTTCATTGCCGAGGACGTGCGCGAAATCCTCGCCTCGCTCGGACTGAAATCTCTCGACCAGGCCATCGGCCGCACGGACCTGCTCAAACAGGTCAGCCGCGGCGCCTCGCACCTGGATGATCTCGATCTCAATCCGCTCCTCGTGCAGGTCGATACCGACACGCCGGTCGTCTACAAGCCGAACCGCCGTGAGCCGGTGCCGGACACGCTCGACGCGCAGATCCTGCGCGACGCTGAGCCCTTCTTCGAGCGCGGCGAGAAAATGCAGCTGGAATACGGCGTGCAGAATACGATGCGGGCCATTGGCGCGCGGGCGAGTTCGCGCATCACGCGCAAGTTCGGCATGCAGTCGCTGCCTGAAGGGCGTTTGCACATCCGGCTCGAAGGCTCTGCCGGCCAGTCGCTCGGCGCGTTCAGCGTGCAGGGCCTGCTGCTGGAAGTGCTCGGCGATGCCAACGACTATGTCGGTAAGGGCCTCTCGGGCGCGACGATCGTGGTCACCCCGCGTCCGCGTGACCGGCGCTCCGCGATCGGCGATGCGATCATCGGCAACACCTGCCTCTATGGCGCCACTGCCGGCAAGCTGTTTGCGGCGGGCACGGCCGGCGTGCGCTTTGCCGTGCGCAACTCGGGCGCAAAGACGGTGGTCGAAGGTTGCGGCGCGAATGGCTGCGAATACATGACCAATGGCCGCGCGGTGATCCTTGGCCCGGTCGGCGACAATTTCGGCGCGGGCATGACCGGCGGGGCGGCCTTCGTCTGGGATCCGTCCAGCCGCTTCCATCAGGTCGTCAATCCGGACTCGATCGATTGGTATCCGCTCATCGACATGGCGGACGAGCATGTCGGCGAAGCCAAGGCGCTGATCGAGGAGCACGCCAAGCGCACGGGTTCACTGCGCGCCAAGGACCTGCTCGACAACTGGGAGACGACCCTCAGCCAGATGCTGATGATCGTGCCGAAGGAAGTCGCCGCGATGCTGCTCGCCCGAAAACCGCCCTCGAAAAAGAAACAGGCCGAGCGGGCTTAGTTTTCCGCAGCCTTGTTCACCGCCCAATGACCCCTGCACGACATCGTGTGGGGGTCTTGAATCCCTGAATTTTTCATAGATCCGTGGGCGGAGGTGTTGCGCAAGGTTTGCCGGTGGATTTCGTATCTGCCTGACGGAGCAGAGTTTTATCTTGCCGAAGCTTCCCTATTGGCGGGCATAAGTCCTCTCATTTCTTCGCCAGAGCGCCTCATCCTGTTGCAGGCATTGCATTCCGGATGGCGATTTTTTCTCATTGATTCTCACTTTTTATCACTTTGTATCGATCCGCTATCGCTGGCTCTCGGCGTGTCGGATTTCGGCCTTTGGCCTCTATACGACCTGCGAATATGGGGGTGAGGCGGAGTATAGTCCCGGCTGAAGGCGTGCGGCGCAAGTTCCGGCGGCTTTTCTTGCAGCGCGTTGATGCGCCTGCGGATTTTGTTTCCGCAGGACGCACATTTCGTTGCACAAGTCAGATGTTGCGGGGGCTCAAGCCGCTGGCGGCTTCTTCCGCCGGATACGCGGCCAGATCAGGCGCAGCCAGATCCAGAGCAGGGCCCCGATAAGGATCAGCCAAGGCAGGCCCACTGCAAAGGCGGTGACGACCGCCGCAACCGCGCTCGCGAGGTTGTAGAAGAAGCTGCCGAACGCATGGCCGAGCGGCTCCAGCGCGCCTTGCGACAGCGGGTCGGTCTTCGTCTCGTAGCCAACGGAGAGCTGGCTCATGTTGACGCGCTGGCGCAGCGCTGCGAGGCTGGAGGTCAGCGAGTCGATCTCGCCGTTGACGCGGGCGAGCTCACGCTGGGTCTCCAGCAATTCGCCCAGATTGCCAGGCCGGTCGGCCAGCAATTCCTCGATACGTTCCTGGAGCAGGATCTGCGCCTTCAGGCGCGCATCGGTGTCGATGATCGTGACGGTCAAATCTTCGGCCGTGGTCTGACGGTTTGTGACTTCGCCCTTCACGGCTTCGGCTTCCGCTTCGATGCCACCGAGGAACGTGTTGATCCAGACGGGCGTCGCCCGGATGTTCAAGGAGGCAGAGGCTTGATCTTCAGAATAGGCATTCAGCCAGGAATTGGTGACCACGCAAACGGCCGGCCCGGCCTTGTTGCAAGCGTCGATATGGGCCTGCATCGTAGGCTCAATGGCCGCCACCGGAATGCGCAGACCGATCGAATGGGAATAGGCGATGTATTGTACGGCGCCGGCAGTTTCCGGCGCAGCTTCGCCGCCCTCAGCAGCGACCGCCTCTTCCATCGGCGCGTCGGCCATCTTCATGGCTTCCGGCGGCGGCGCCATGGCCGGGCTCGACTCGTAGGCGCGGTCTGACGCGCCGCAGGCGGCCAGCACGATGGCTGACGCGGCGGCAGCAAGCGAAACTCGGAATTTCATGGATGTGGTCCTCCCCGGAATACCCAAGCGGGCACTCACGCACCAACGCCCTGAAAATGGCAATAGGGCGCCGCTTTCAGGGAGAGTTCGCGCTTTTCAAGGCCGGAAGGAAATTCGGCGCTCACCCGCTTCGATGGCGCGCTGGGCGTGTCCCACAAAATCGACCAGCAGCGAGCGCGTCTCGCGCGGGTCGATGATCTCCTCGGCGAGGAAACTCTCGGCGGTGCGGAAGGGCGAGCGGATGGCTTCGAACTTCTTGTAGAGCGCCGCCTTCAGCTCCTCAGGGTTTTCCGCCTCGGACAGCTCCTTGCGGAACGCCGCCTCGATACCGCCCGCCATCGGCAGCGAGCCCCAGTCACCGCTCGGCCAGCAATAGCGCCACTTGGTCTTCGACTGGTTCATCATCGCCGAACCTGCGAGCCCGTAAGCCTTGCGGATGACCACGGAGCAGACAGGCACCTCGGCCTGGTAGACCGCCGTCATGGCGCGCACGCCGGCGCGGGTGACGCCGGCGGTTTCCGCTTTCACGCCAACCGCGAAGCCGGGGCAATCGACGAAGTGGATGACCGGCAGATGGAAGGTCGAGCAGAGATCCATATGGCGCGTGACCTTGTCGCAGACATCCGCGGTCCAGGCCCCATCGAGGAAGAAGGGGTCGCCGGCCATGATGCCGACCGCGTAGCCATCGATGCGCGCAAGTCCGGTGACGATGCCGCGCCCCCAGTCATGGCCGATTTCGAAGAAGCTGCCCCGGTCGACGGCCGCCTCGATGATCTTGCGCGGCTTGTAGGGCGTACGCCCATCCTTCGGCACGAGGGAGATCAGGCTCTCCTCCTTGCGTTTCGGATCATCCGTAGGCTGAAGGCGCTCGGGCAGGTGATGCACGGATGGGGGCAGGTAGGAGAGGAAACGCCGCGCCGCCGCGAAGGCATCCGCTTCGCTGTCGACGACATTGTCCACGGTGCCGTTCTGGCCCTGGATCTTCCAGCCGCCCAGTTCTTCCTTGGTGACATTCTCGCCGAGGGCGATGGCGACCGGCGGCCCGGCCACGAACACCTGGCTGAGCTCCTTGACCATGATCGAGAAATGGCTGGCCGCGACCCGGCCGGCGCCCATCCCGGCGCACGGACCCAGCGCCAGCGAGACGAACGGCACCTGCGACAGGCCGGTCACGATCTCGTTCCATCCCGGCGTCTCGGGGATATAGGTCCGCGGGTCTTTCTCCAGCGCCTTGACGGAGCCGCCGCCGCCTGTGCCGTCGATCATCTGGACCAGCGGCATCCGGTACTCGGTCGCCATCTTGATCATCTGGACCATCTTTTGCCAGATCGAGGCGTCGGACGCCCCGCCGCGCACGGTAAAGTCATCGGCCAGAATCACCACCGGCCGGCCCTCGAGCCGGGCCCGCCCGGTGACCGAGGTGGACGGCGTGAAGGCGGCCAGCTCGTCATCCGGCCCATACGTGGCCTTGCCGGCAATCTTGCCGATCTCATGGAAACTGCCGGGATCGGCCAGGAACGCCACGCGCTCCCGCACGGTCAGCTTGCCCCGCCCCCGCTGGCGTTCGACGGGTTCTTCCCCGCCCATGTGTTCGGCCAGGCGCTCGCGCCGGCGCAGCTCTTCGATCGACTTTTCCCAACTCATGGCTGACAGGTGATCGCCTTGCCGCCGCGCCCGTCAACGGGAATCTTCTTGCTCCGCGCGCGCCGGTTTGCTTTATCCCCCTCCAGACCCAATTCCCAAGGAGGAACACCCGGATGGATCTCGCACAACTGACTGCCCGCGCTTCGGAAGCCCTTTCCGGTGGCAGCGATTTCAAGAAAAAGGTGAAGTTCGATTTCGGCAGCGTCGGCAAGCTGCTGATCGACGGCGCCAATGGCAAGGTCGACAATTCCGACGATCCGGCGGATGCCACCATTTCCGTCACCTGGGACGACTTCGCAAAGATCTCCTCCGGCGCGATGGACCCGACCATGGCCTTCATGCAGGGCAAGCTGAAAGTTGCCGGCGACATGTCGGTCGCGATGCAGCTCCAGAGCCTGATGAAAAAGCTTGCCGGCTGATCCGGCTTGCCCAAAGGCATTGACCTGAGAGGCCGCCCGGAGACACCTTCGGGCGGCTTTTCCTTTTCGGGACAGGTGATCGATGGCTGACGCACCGGCAAGACAATCGGGTTTCGTGACCCTGAAGGGCAATCCCGCGCCCGAGGGCGCCGCTGTCGTCTGGTTCAAGGGCAGCGGCGGCCGCGAATTGCGCGCCTGCGCGGCGCCGGCCCTGTCCGCCACCAAGCCGCGCGGCACCGTGATTGTCTGCCCGGGCCGGACCGAGTTCATCGAAAAGTATTTCGAGGTCGGCCGTGAACTCCAGAAGATGGGCTTTGCGGTGCTGATCCTTGACTGGCCCGGCCAGGGCTTTTCGGAGCGCCTGCTCGACGACAGCAAGAAGGGACATATCGACCGGTTCGAGACCTTCATGGGCGCGCTGGCGAATGGCCTTGAAGAACTGAAGGACCGCCTGCCGCGGCCGCACGTCTGCCTCGCGCACTCGATGGGCGGCGCGATTGCGCTGGCCGCCATCGCCCAGGATTTCGTCAGGGTCGAGGCCGCCGCCTTCGTTTCGCCGATGTGGGGTTTGAAGTCCAAGTTCTTCGGGATGAGCTATCTGGTCTGGGCGATGCGCGCCACCGGCCGCTCCGGCGATTATGCCATCCAGCCCGGTCCGCCGGAAAAGTTCGAAGCCAATATCGTCACGCACGACAAGCGGCGCTGGGAATTGCAGCGCGACCTGATCGATGCGGCGCCCGATCTCGAGCTTGGCCCGGTCACGTGGGGTTGGCTCGGCGCCTCCCTCGATATCCTGGCCACGTTCACGAAGCCGAAAGCCCTGTCGCGGGTGGGCATTCCTGTGTTCGTGGCCTCCGCCTCGGAAGAGAAGCTGGTCGACAATGCCAGCCATGTCGAAATCTGCCGCCGCCTGAAGGATTGCGACCACATAACGGTCGAAGGCGCCATGCATGAAATCCTGATGGAGACCGACGACCGGCGAGCGGAATTCTGGGCCGGTTTCCAACGCCTGTTGAAGCGGGCAGGAATCTGACCGTCCGCCTACAGATAAAAATATTGGAGGAATGACATGGCGCTGATTTCACTGTCCCGCATCGTGGCGCATTGGACGGCGGTGCAGCCCGCCCGGACGGCGCTCGTCCATGAAGGGGCGAGCCTCACCTGGGGCGAACTCGAGGCGCGCACCAACCGCCTTGCCCGCGCCTATCAGGCCCTCGGCGTCAAGAAGGACGACTTCGTCACCATCGCGCTGCCCAACGGCATCGAGTTTTTCGAGGCCTGCCTCGCGACCTGGAAAGCCGGCGCCACGCCGCAGCCGGTCTCCTCGCGTCTGCCGAAGTTCGAGCGCGACCAGATTGTGGAAGTCGGCGCGCCGAGCCTGGTGGTGGGCGTGGAGCCCGGGGAGTATACGCCGGTCCCGTGTCTCCCGGTGGGCTACAGGCCGGACAGCAACCTCGGCAATACGCCGCTGCCGGAAGTCACGTCCGTCAGCTACAAGGCGATGACCTCCGGCGGCTCCACCGGCCGGCCCAAGCTGATCGTGTCGAAGGCGCCCGCTGCCTCTGATCCGGATGTGCCGCTGCTCGAGATCCCCCAGCAGGGCTGCATGCTGATCCCCGGCCCGCTCTATCATAACGGGCCCTTCCTCTGGGCCATGACGGCCCTGTTCAAGGGCTGCACCGTGGTCGTCACCACGCGCTTCGATGCCGAGGAGACGCTGCGCCTGATCGAGACCCACAAGGTGGATGTCGTCTACATGGTGCCGACCATGATGCGCCGCATCTGGGCGCTGCCGGAGGAGGTCCGTACACGGTATGATCTCTCCAGCCTCAAGGCCCTCTGGCACCTTGCGGCCCCGTGCCCGCCCTGGCTCAAGGAGTGCTTCATCGAATGGCTCGGCCCGGAGGTGATCTGGGAACTGTACGGCGGCACGGAAGGGCAGGGCTCTACCACCATTCAGGGTACGGAATGGCTGAAGCACAAGGGCTCGGTCGGCAAGCCCGTCGAGACCTGCGAGATGAAAGTGTTGGGCGAAGGCGGCGAGACGTTGCCGCATGGCAAGGTCGGCGAAGTCTTCATCCGCCCGCTCGCCGGCGCCGGCACGACCTATCACTATATCGGCGCCGAAGCGAAATCGATCGAAGGCGGCTGGGAAAGCCTCGGCGACATGGGCTGGATGGACGCCGACGGGTATCTCTACCTGACGGACCGCCTCTCCGACATGATCCTCGTCGGCGGCGCCAATATCTACCCGGCCGAAGTGGAGGCCGCGCTCGATGCCTTTCCCGGCGTGCGCTCCTCCGCCGTCATCGGCCTGCCGGACGACGACATGGGCGCGCGCCTGCACGCGGTCATCGACCGCCCTGATGGCCCCGCAGACCCGAGAGCCATGGAGGCCCATCTCGCCGAGCGCCTTGTGCGCTACAAGGTGCCGAAGAGCTTCGAATATGTGGACGAACCCGTCCGCGACGATGCCGGCAAGGTCCGCCGCAAGGCCCTTAGGGAAGCCCGCCTCGCCACCTCTTGACTTCCCCTAGGGCGCGGCCCGCCTCGTGCCGCAAACAAGGGAGACACGACCATGAAAGTAGCAGCCGTCAAGAAACCCGGTGGCCTCGGAAACCTCGTTATCGAGAACCGCCCCGATCCAAAACCAAAGGCCGGCGAAGTGCTCGTGCGCGTGCGCGCCAGCTCGCTGAACTATCACGACTTCATCGTCGTGCTCGGCGGCATTCCGACCCCCGATGGCCGCATCCCGATGTCGGACGGCGCAGGCGAAGTCGTGGCCGTGGGCGAGGGCGTCACCAAATGGAAAGCCGGCGACAAGGTCATCTCGCTCTTTTTCCCGAACTGGCAGTCCGGCCAGGTCGAAGCCGCGGGCTTTGCCAGCGTCCCCGGTGACGGCGCGGACGGTTTCGGCTGCGAGCTTTATGCCGGCCCCGAAACCGCGTTCACCCGCATGCCGAAAGGCTGGACGTTTGACGAGGCAGCGACGCTTCCCTGCGCGGCGCTGACCGCCTGGCGCGGCATGTATGTCGAAACCCGCACCAAGCCGGGTGACTGGGTCCTCGTGCAGGGCACCGGCGGCGTCTCGATCTTTGCGCTGCAGTTCGCCAAGGCGACCGGCGCGCGCGTCATCGCCACGTCGTCCTCGGAAGCCAAGATGGAGAAGCTGCGCGCCCTCGGCGCCGACCATGTGATCAACTACAAGGAAAATCCCGACTGGGGCAAAAAGGCGTTCGAGCTGACCGGCGGGCGCGGCGTGGACGAAGTCGTCGAGATCGGCGGCCCGGGCACCATGGCGCAGTCGATCAATGCCTGCCGTCCCGGCGGCCACATCTCGCTGATCGGCGTACTCACCGGCGTCTCCGGCGAAGTGCCGACGGCGGCGCTGTTCTCGCGCAACATCACGCTCTCCGGCATCACGGTCGGCTCACGCCGCCAGCAGGAAGACATGGTGGACGCCATCGACGCCACCGGCTTCAAGCCGGTGATCGACAGCCGCTTCCCGCTCGACCAGATCGCCGCTGCCTTTGCCCACCAGGCCAGCCAGCAGCACTTCGGCAAGATCGTCCTGACGATCTAGGCGTCACCGCCCCTAGAGCCGGCGATCAGATGGAATCAGATCGCCGGCTCTAGTTTCTTGTTTTTTCGCGAAGCCTTCCGCTCAACCGGTACCCACTTGAGCGGACATCGCTCTAGCGAAACGGCAACGTATTCGGCTGGCGCGTTTTTCTGTGCGGCGGCCTTGTCCGACAAGGCGATGATGCTGTCGCCGTCCGCCGTGTCCGGATCCCCGTTGGCGCGGTGAATCGCGATCACGACACCTGACAGGGCAAGGATGGCGATCAGGTTGGGAACGGCCATCGAGGCATTGGCGATGTCGCCCATCATCCAGACGATGTTCACCTGAGCAATCGCGCCGACGAAGATGATGCCGCACCAGATGAAGCGGAACGGCTTGGTCGCCCATTCGCCGATCAGGAAGGTCACAGCCTGTTCGGCATAGTAGGACCAGCCAATGATCGTCGTGAAGGCGAACAGCGTGAGGCAGAGCGTCACGATCCAGCCACCGATGGGGCCGGGCAGGGCGTCGGTGAAAGCCCGGTTGGTGAGCGTTGCGGGGTTTGCGCCTTCCGCCATCCAGAGGTGGGTCGTGGTTTCCGTCAGGCCCGCTGCCACCATTTCCGGCTTGGCCAGGAACTGCGCAGAGGTCGCGAACGTGCCCTCGGCGGTGATGATCACCAGCGCCGTCATGGTGCAGATGATGAGTGTATCGACGAATACGCCGATCATCGCGATCTCGCCCTGGCGCGCCGGGTTCCTCATCTGTGAGGCCGCGTGCGCGATCGGCGCCGAGCCCTGTCCGGCTTCGTTGGAGAACAGGCCGCGCGCGACCCCGAAACGGATCGCCGACAGGACCGCATAGCCGGCAAGTCCCCCCACCGCCTGCTGCAACCCGAAGGCCGACGCGAAGATCATGCCGAAGGCATGCGGGATCTCATGCGCATTGAGCACCAGCACCACAAGACACATGGCAACATACAATACAGCCATCGCGGGCACGAGTTTTTCGGCCACATTGCCGATCGACTTGATGCCGCCGATGATAACGATGAAGACCAAAACCGACATAATGATGCCGATCACCCAGGTTGGCACATCAAGGCCGAAGGGGCGCAACTCGGCCATGATGTTCTGCGTGATGCCGTTGGCCTGGATCATGCCGCCCGTCGCGGTCGCCGAGATGATCGTACCAATGCAGAAGAGGATGGCGAGCCACTTCCAGTGCTTCCCGAGGCCATTGGTGATGTAGTACATCGGGCCACCATTGAGGCGCCCGAACTCGTCGCGTTCGCGGTACTTGATGGCCAGCGAGCTTTCGGCGAAGGCCAGCGCCATGCCGAAGATGGCGGTGATCCACATCCAGAATACCGCGCCCGGCCCGCCCAGTGTGATGGCGGTGGCTACGCCGACAATGTTGCCGGTGCCGACCTGGCCGGAGAGGGCGGTCGTAAGGGCCTGGAACGGCGTGATGGCGCTCGGGTCGCCGTTACCCTTGCGGCCCGCCCAGACTTCGGCGATCGCCGGGCCAAGGCGGCGCAAGGGCCGAAACCCGATGCGAACCATGAAATAGAGGCCCGAGCCCAGCAACAGAACGACGAGCGGCGCTATCGGCAGGATCTGCGTGCCGTTCCACTCGCCTCCCCAGAGGAAGTTGCTGACATTGGTCACGCCAGCTTCAAAGCTGGCCAGAAGTTCGGTGAACATGTTGGAGGGCCTCCCCGGCGCCGAAAGTGTCAATTTGGGGGCACCCTAGCCCGGTTTCCCGGGCTGTGAAGGCACTGATTGCCGTAGCCCAGTTAGATGGAGGAAGGTTCTTTCAGCTTGCCCCCTTTTCAGGCATAAGCCGCTCGATGACCGCTACCCCCGACGCCAAGCCTCTGAAGGGCCTGTTTATCAGGACCTATGGCTGCCAGATGAATGTCTACGATTCCGAGCGCATCCGCGATGTGCTGAAGCCGCTGGGCTATGCGCCGGTCGATGCGCCTGAAGGCGCCGACCTGGTGGTCATCAACACCTGCCATATCCGCGAGAAGGCGACCGAGAAGGTCTATTCCGAACTCGGCAAGCTGAAGCAGATGAAACTCGCCTCCGGCGGGAGAATGACCATCGCGGTGGCCGGCTGCGTCGCGCAGGCCGAAGGCGCCGAGATCATTCGCCGCCAGCCTGCCGTCGATCTCGTGCTCGGCCCGCAGGCCTATCACAAGCTGCCGGAAATGATTGCCCGCGCCAGCCGCGCGGTCGGTGACCGGCTGGAGACCGAGTTCGATACGGTCGAGAAGTTCGACGCCCTGCCGAAAACCCGCGACCCGGATGGCCCGGCGGCGTTCGTGTCGGTGCAGGAAGGCTGCGACAAGTTCTGCACATTCTGTGTCGTTCCCTATACGCGCGGCGCCGAAATGTCCCGGAACGTGGACGATATCGTCCTGGAAATCCGTGATCTGGCCGCGAAGGGCGTGCGCGAAGTCACCCTGCTCGGCCAGAACGTCAACGCCTTCCACGGTCCTGCGCCGCGCCTCGAAGGCGGCGCCGACTGGACGCTCGGACAGCTTGTGCGCCACATCGCGAAGATCGGCGGCATCGAACGCATCCGCTACACCACCAGCCATCCGCGCGACATGGACGACGACCTGATTGCCGCGCACGGTGACACGCCCGCCATGATGCCGTTCCTGCACCTGCCCGTGCAGTCCGGCTCCGACCGTATCCTCAAGGCGATGAACCGCGGCCATACCGCTGACGAGTACCGGGACATCATCGCCCGCGTCCGCAAGGCGCGGCCCGACATCGCCATCGCGAGCGATTTCATCGTCGGTTTCCCGGGCGAGAGCCATGCGGATTTCGAGGCCACGATGCAGCTCGTCCGCGATATCGGTTTCGCGGTTGCCTACTCGTTCAAGTATTCCTCGCGCCCCGGCACGCCGGCGGCTGAGATGCACGGCCATCTGTCCGAAGCGGTGAAGGACGAACGCCTGCAGGCGCTGCAGGCCTTGCTGCGAGACCAGCAGACGGCCTTCAACGAGGCGCAGATCGGCAAGACGCTGCCGGTTCTGGTCACCGGGAAGGGCCGCAATCCCGGCCAGATGCACGGCCGCTCGCCCTACCTCCAGGCCCTCCACTTCGATGGAACCGAAGCGCTCCTGAACACGTTGGTGGACGTGAAGATCACTTCAGCCAGTCTGAATTCCGTCACCGGTGAACGCGTGCGTGCCCACGAGCCCGCTGCGTGAGCGCGAAACGCCCCCCCGCCAACGCGCAGAATTCCGAGACCGTGAGCCGTGTATACCCGGTCCAGCAGGCCGAACGCCTGCGGGATCTCTGCGGCCCGCATCACCGTAACCTGGCGCTGCTCGAGGCCCGCCTGAAGCCCTTCGGCCTGCGTGCTGAAAGCATGGGCGGCGGTATCCGGCTTGATGGTGCGGAGGAGGGGGTCTCCCTCGCCGAAGCGGCGCTTGCCGAGTTCGAGCGCCGCCTGCGCAACGGCGCCGAGGCCACGGAAATGGAACTCGAAGGCGCGCTGCAGGCCGCGCAGTCACCGTCGCAATCCTTCTCCGGCCTGAAGGGCCTGCGCAAACCCGTGACCGCGATGACGCGCGGCCAGGCCAAGTATATCGAACTGCTTTCCCAGCCTGAAAACGCGCTGATCTTTGGCGTCGGCCCGGCCGGTACCGGCAAGACCTTCCTTGCCGTTGCCACAGGCGTCGCCGAGCTGCAGGCCGGCCTGCGCCAGCGCCTGATCGTCACCCGTCCCGCCGTCGAAGCGGGCGAGAAGCTCGGCTTCCTTCCGGGTACGCTCGAAGAAAAAGTCGATCCCTACATGCTCCCCATCTGGGACGCGCTGCGCGAACTGATGGGGCAGGAGCAGATGGAGCGGCGCATGCTGCGCGGCGAGATCGAAGTCGCCCCGATCGCCTTCATGCGCGGGCGCACCCTCAAGAATGCGTTCGTCATTGTCGACGAGGCGCAGAACACGACCGTCCCGCAGATGAAGATGGTGCTGACCCGCCTCGGCCGGGACAGCCGCATGGTCGTCACGGGCGACCCCGACCAGGTCGACCTGCCGGGCAGCCAGCCGTCGGGCCTGAAACATGCCTTGCGCATCCTCGATAATGTCGAGGGCATCGCTGCCCACAGGCTGACCGCCGCCGACGTCGTGCGCCATGGTCTCGTCAGCCGCATCATCGACGCCTATGCGGCGGCGGGCGAAAGCTGAGCGCCGCCATGATCGATGTCGCCTTGATCGTCGAAGGGGAGGCCTGGTCCGCCCTTGGGGATCTTGATGCCCTCAGCCGCCGCGCTTTCGCCGCCGCTGCCAAGCAGGCGCCGGCCGAGGGCCTCGTCTCGCTGCTGCTGACCGATGACGGCGAACTGCAGCAGCTGAACCGCGACTTCCGCGGCAAGGACAAGCCAACCGACGTGCTGTCCTTTCCGGCCCTGCCGATGGACCGGCCGCTGCTGGGCGACATCGCGGTCGCCCACGGCGTCGCCGCCCGTGACGCCGCCGCGCAGGGAAAGGCGATGCCGGATCATCTGACCCACCTGCTGGTCCACGGCTACCTGCACCTGCTCGGCCACGACCATGAAACACCGCAAGAGGCCGAGCTGATGGAGTCGCTGGAGATCAGCGCGCTTGCTTCACTGGGTATAGCCAATCCATATCTGCTCTGTGATACGGGGTCCCCATGAGTGATTCTGATCCTTCAGACGCCGCGCCCGGTCGAAGACGGGGGCTATTCGGTTTCAAGCGCAAACCTGCGCCGCCGCCGGAGACGGGTGCGCCCGAAACCGTCACCGGAAGCGCGCCGCAGGTCATGCGCCTGCGGGTCGCCGAGTTCGAGCAGCTGCGCGTCTATGACGTCATGGTGCCCCGCGCCGAGATCCAGGCCGTCGAAGCCGGCACGGATTTCCCGGACCTGCTGCGCTTCTTCGCCGAAGTGACCCACTCGCGCCTGCCGGTCTTCCGCGAGACGCTCGATGATCCGATCGGCTTCGTGCACATCAAGGACGTGGTCAGCGAACTGGCCAAGGACGAGACGCTGCCGAAGCGCCCGCTCGAGCGCCTGCACCGCGAAGTTCTGTACGTGCCGCCCTCGATGAAGCTGACTGACCTGCTGGTGAAGATGCAGGCGACCCGCATTCATCTTGCACTGGTCGTCGACGAATATGGCGGCACCGACGGCCTCCTGACGCTGGAAGACCTCGTCGAGGTGATCGTCGGCGACATCGAAGACGAACACGACGATGACGAGCCCTTGTTCATCCGCCGCAACGCCCGTCTCTGGGAAGCTGATGCGCGAATGGAGATCGACGAGTTCACTGACGAATCCGGCGTCAATCTCGGCCTTGCCGACAGTGACGCGGAGATCGACACGCTGGGCGGTCTCGCCATGGCCCTCGCCGGCAAGGTCCCCCTGCGCGGCGAGATCCTGCGTCACCCCGGCGGGGCCGAACTGGAAATCATGGAAGCCGATTCCCGGCGCATCCGGCGGCTGAAGCTTCGCCTTCCAGAACCGCCCGCATCCCCGCCTCCCGAGGAGTAGAGTTCGCATGTCGGAACCTGTCCGCAGCCACGGCTTCACGGCTTTGGGGCCCCTTCATGAATCGCTGGCCCGCCTGACCGGATGGAAGGCTGCGCTCGCTGCGGCCGTCTTCGGCGCGCTGGCCGCCTTCGCGTTTGCGCCGTTCCATTTCAGCGCCGTGCTCGCCATTTCCTTTACCGCGCTCGTCTGGATGATCGACGGGGCCCGCGGCCACCGCCGCTGGGGCCGGCAGGTTGCGCTGCGCGGCTGGGCCTTCGGGGCCGGCTTCTTCCTCGTCAGCATGCACTGGACGGCGATGCCGTTCCTGGTGAACCCTGAACAGCACCTCGTCTTCATCTGGCTGCCGCTGATCGTGTTGCCCGCCGGCATGGGTCTGATCTGGGGCGCCTTCGCCGCGATGGCCGGCGCGTTCTGGTCAGCCTCGCCGTCGCGCATCTTTGTCTTCGCGGCCTTTTTCGCGCTCGCCGAATGGGTGCGCGGTCACCTCTTTGGCGGCTTTCCGTGGAACCTGCCGGGCACGACCTGGATCCCCGGCGGCGCCCTCTCGCAGGCCGCCTCGCTCGGCGGCGTCTACTGGCTGACCCTGCTCACCGTGTTCGTGATGGCGGCCCCGGCCGCGCTGGTGGATACGCGTGATGCCCGCGGCCTGGGGCTGCGTATGGCTCCGTCCTTTGCGGCGGTTCTCGCGCTCGCCCTCGGCTGGGCCTGGGGGGCAGAGCGCACGGCGGCGCCATCGCCGATGACCGACCAGCAGGTCGTGATCATGGACGCCGGCGTGCCACAAGCCGACTGGGACCGGATGGAGCCCGGCGCCGTGCTCGTCGAATACGTCCGCATGCTGACCTATCCGGACAGCCGCCCGGGCGACATCGTGATCTGGCCGGAAGGCGCCGTGCCCGGTTTCCTGCTGCAGGAGTCGGACTCGCTCGATGCCATCTCGTCCTATATCGGCGAGCGCAAGCTGATCGTCGGCGCCACGCGCTATGAATGGTTCTCCGAGGACACGCCGGTCTATTACAACAGCCTCGCCGTCCTCGACGCATCGGCCAACAATACGGGTCCCATCGCGCTCTATGACAAGCACCGCCTCGTTCCGTTCGGCGAACTGGCTGCTGTCGATTTCATTCCGTTCGGCCGCGAGTTTGCCGCGTTGCTGCCGCCGACCACCCAGCGTCTTGCGGCGTCCGGATTCCGTCCCGGGGGAGGGGCCACGGCAATCGACACCGCGCAGATCCCGCCTTTCGTCGCCCTGATCTGCTATGAAGGCCTGTTCCCGGAAATCACCCGCAAGGCGAACGAGACCGACCGGGCGCAATGGATCGTGCTGATCTCGAACGATGCCTGGTTCGGCGCCGGGATGGGTCCTGCGCAGCACTATGCGCAGAACCGCTACCGCACGATCGAGACCGGCCTGCCGATGGTGCGCGCCGCCAACCGGGGCGCCTCCGGCATCGTGGACGGGTATGGCCGCGAGACGATGCGCACTCTTCCGGCAGAAACAGCACCGGAAGGCTGGGATACCACCTATGGCCGAGACCGCATTCCGGAACCTGCGCCCGTTACCGTCTTCCAGACCCGACTCGGCGCGGGACTGTTCTGGTTCAGCCTGTGCCTTTTCGCGCTACTGGCCTTCCTTGGCTGGAGGCGTTAAGTCCCTAGATCGCGAGGCGGCGGGGCCGGAACGGGATGGAAGATGACGGACAGCAAACTTCCGAGCGGCATCGACCGGGTTGTCGGCCAGCGTATCCGGTGGCGCCGCCGCGAACTCAAGCTGACGCAGGAACGCCTTGGCGAACTGCTTGAGCTGACGTTCCAGCAGGTCCAGAAATACGAGAAGGGCGTCAACCGTGTCTCGGCGGGCCGGTTGTACGAAATCGCCGGTGTACTCGGTGTGCCGATCAGTTACTTCTTCGACGGCGCCGAAGAATTCCTTGGGGCCGAACAGGCGGAGTTGGCCGAAGACGAAGATGAACCACACGCGCCGGTTATGACACCTGAGATGCTGGAACTCATTTCCGCTTTCCAGAAGATCGAGGACCTCTCGCTGCGCAAGTCGTTGCTGAACACCGTGCGCGCGGCCGCCTCCGCCTTCGACAACCGCTCCGGCCAGGATTGATCCGGTTACGTCATGAGCGCGCCTGAACACGAGGGTTTGAGGGATCGCCCGATCCGCACGTTCGGCCGCACCGGCGGGCGCCCGCTGTCGCCGCGCCAGCAGCAGCTGATCGAAACCCGGCTCGACCACTGGCGCCTGCCGCAACCGGTGGCGCCGGACTTTCAGCCCCTCAGCGTTTTCCCTTCCGCTCGAGCCGTCTGGCTGGAAATCGGTTTCGGCGGCGGCGAACATCTCGTGGCGCAGGCGGCTGCCAACCCGGAAACCGGTTTCATCGGCTGCGAGCCCTTCGTAGAAGGCGTCGCCAAGGCGATCGCCGGCATCGAGGACAACGGCCTCACCAATGTCCGTCTGTGGCCGGATGATGCGCGCCTGCTTCTGGACGCTTTAGCGCCGGCCTCTATCGCGCGTGTCTTCATCCTCTTTCCGGACCCCTGGCCGAAACGGCGCCAGCAGAAACGCCGCCTTGTGCGGCCGGACGTCGTGGCTGGCCTTGCGCGTATCCTTGCCCCCGGCGGGCGCCTGCGCTTTGCCACCGATGTCGCCAGCTATGCCGACGAGGCGTTGCTCGCCTTTCTGGGGAATGACGCCTTCGAATGGACCGCTGCGCGCGCCGATGACTGGCGCTGTCCGCCCGCGGATCATGTGACCACCCGCTACGAGACCAAGAAACTCGGCGATTGTGCCCCGATCTGGTACGATTTCCTGCGCATCTGAGCCTGTGGAGAATATTGACATTTCGCATCATTTGTGGCCTTTTTGATCGCATCGAAACCGGTCGGTCTGAATATCAAGACCCCGTCAGACCGACGGCAATGACTTTCCCTCCCCCGCTTTCGATGGGCACCGGCATGGCGCATCCCGCGCTTGTCGCGGCCCGGAACGGTAAAGGAAGGCCAGTATGGCAACCGGAAAAGTAAAGTGGTTCAATGACCAAAAAGGCTTCGGCTTCATCAAGCCGGACGAGGGCGGTGCGGACGTTTTCGTTCACATTTCCGCCGTTGAGCGTTCGGGCCTGCGCACGCTCGCCGAGAACCAGTCCATCCAGTATGAACTGCACAAGGACGAACGTCGCGGCAAAACCTCGGCTGTGGACCTCAAGGTCCTCTAAGTCATTCGCCCCTTGAGGGTGAAGATGCGGCGGCCCGGGCAACCTGGCCGCCGTTTCTATTTGCCTCAGCAACCCCCTCGACAGACCGACCAATCGCGACTATCTAGCCGCCAAGTCGAAATATATCGGCGGCGGGTCCGGAAACGGGTCCGCCGTTTTTCTTTATCCGGATTTGCCCCGCCTCTCATGATCGCCGTCTCGGAACAGGAACGCCGCCTGCTGGACATCATCCGCCCCGTTGCGGACCGTCTCGGCATGGAAGTCGTGCGCCTGCGCGTCTCGGGCGGCCGCCGGCCCCACCTGCAGGTGATGGCCGAGAAGGCTGGCGGGGCGCCGACTGATGTCGAGGACTGCGCCCGCCTCAGCCGCGCCATGGGCCCGGTCCTTGAAGAGGCCGACCCGATCTCGGAAGCATATATCCTTGAAGTGTCCACCCCCGGCATCGACCGGCCGCTGACCCGCCCCGGCGACTTCGGCCGCTGGATCGGCCACGCCGCCCGGATCGAACTTGCGCGCCCCATCGATGGCCGCCGCCGGTTCACCGGCACGATCGTGTCGGAAGGGGAGGACGGGGTGCACCTTGAGATCGACGACGAGACCGAACTGGTCGCCGGCGTCCACGAGATGAGCCGCGCCACGCTCGTGCTCACCGATGAACTGATCGAGGCCGCCCGCGCCGCTGGCAATCTGCCGCCGCAGCCGGACGAAGACGAAGACCTGCTCGCCGATTTCGAGATCGACGAGTCCGAAGACGACACAGATGAAGAAGAGACAGGAGATCTCCAATGACCACCGTAGGCGTGTCCGCCAACCGTCTTGAAATCCTGCAGATCGCGAAAGCGGTCGCGGAAGAGAAATCGATCGACCAGCGCATCGTGATCGAAGCGATGCAGGAAGCCATCGAAAAGGCCGCCAAGGCCAAGTACGGCCAGGAGCACGACATCCGTGCCCGGATCGACCCTGCGACCGGCGAACAGACGCTGTGGCGCGTGCAGACGGTCGTCGCCGAGGAAAACTTCGAAGACGAAGCCAAGCAGCTGCGCCTCGCCGAAGCCAAGAAGATCGACGCCTCGCTCGAAATCGGCAGCGAACTGAAGGAAGAGCTTCCACCCTTCGACTTCGGCCGCGTCGCCGCCCAGACCGCCAAGCAGGTGATCACGCAGAAAGTGCGCGATGCCGAGCGCGAGCGTCAGTACAATGAGTACAAGGACCGTGTCGGCGAAGTCATCAACGGCATCGTCAAGCGCGTCGAGTATGGCCACGTGATCGTCGATCTCGGCCGCGCCGAAGGCATCATCCGCCGCAATGACGGTATCCCGCGCGAGAACTTCCAGCCGAACGACCGCGTCCGCGCCTATCTCTACAAGGTCAGCCGCGAGCTGAAGGGCCCGCAGATCTTCCTGTCGCGCGCCGCGCCGGACTTCATGCGCAAGCTGTTCGCGCAGGAAGTGCCGGAAGTCTACGAAGGCGTCATCCAGATCAAGGCCTGCGCCCGCGACCCGGGCTCGCGCGCCAAGATCGGCGTGATCTCGAACGACAGCTCCATTGACCCCGTCGGCGCCTGCGTCGGTATGCGCGGCGCGCGCGTGCAGGCGGTTGTCGGCGAGCTTTCGGGCGAGAAGATCGACATCATCCCGTGGAACTATGACGCCGCCACGTTCATCGTGAACGCGCTGCAGCCGGCCGAAGTCTCGAAAGTCGTGCTCGACGAAGACGAGCGCCGCGTCGAGGTTGTCGTTGCCGACGACCAGTTCCCGCTCGCCATCGGCCGCCGCGGCCAGAACGTGCGCCTCGCCTCGCAGCTGACCGGCTGGCAGATCGACCTGATCACCGAGTCGGCAGACTCCGAACGCTACCAGAAGGAGTTCCAGCTGCGCACGGACCTCTTCATGAAAGCTCTGGATGCGGACGAAACCCTCGCCCAGCTCCTCGCGTCCGAAGGCTTCGAATCGGTTGAGGAGATCGCCTTCGTTGCGCCGGAAGACTTCATCACCATCGAAGGCTTCGACAAAGACGTGGCCGAAGAGCTGCAGGAACGCGCCCGCGAGTTCCTGGACCGCGTCGCCGTCGAGAACGACACCAAGCGCCGCGAACTTGGCGTCGAGGATGACGTGATGGAGCTCGACAGCATGACGCCGTCCTTCGCCGTGAAGCTCGGCGAACAGGGCGTCAAGACGGTCGAAGACGTGGCCGGCCTCGTGCCGGACGACATCACCGGCTACCGCGAGCCCGGTCCGGACGGCAAACCCGTCTGGGTCGAAGGCATCCTGAAGAAGGGCGAGATGCGCAAGGACGACGCCCAGATGTTCATCATGAAGGCGCGCGTCATCGCGGGCTGGATCGAACAGGAAGCCGTCGACGCCCTGATCGCCCAGCAAGCCGGCGACGAGGAAGCGCCGGAACTGACCGAAGAGGAGCGCGCACTCCTCGCCCTCGGCGAGCTCGGCAACAATGACGACGACGAGGAAAGCCTCGCCGAGGAACTCGGCATCGACCTCGCCGACCTGCAGATGGAGGGCGGCGATGAAGAAGCCGTACCCGAGCAGTGAACCGGGTCTGATCTCCGAAAATGATGAAACTGACGACGGCGATGCTTCGGCATCGCCGGAGCGTCAGTGCGCGGTCACCCGCGAGCGCCTCCCGAAGGAGGCGATGATCCGCTTTGTTCTGTCTCCGGACAATATTGTCACGCCGGACGTCGCCGACCGCCTGCCGGGCAGGGGCGTTTGGGTGGGGGCCGAGCGCCGGCATGTCGATACGGCGGCCGCCAAGGGCGCCTTCGCGCGCGGCTTCAAGAGTGCGGTGACGGTTCCGGAAGGACTTTCGGATCTGACCGAACGCCTGCTCGTCAAACGCTGCGTGGAACTTCTCGGCCTCGCCCGCAAGGCAGGCCTCGCCATCCAGGGCCACGACCAGGTGCGCGACGCGCTGCGCGGCAAGGAACCCGCCTTTCTCCTCGAAGCCAGCGACGGCGCAGAGGATGGGCGCAACAAGGTGTATTTTCTCGCTAAAGCCATATATAGCGACGTGAAAGTAGCCGGAGCGCTCAGCTCGCAGGAATTGGGCATGGCTTTCGGACGCGACCGTGTGATACACGGCCTCGTCCGCCGGGGCGCTATCGCGAAGAACTGGGAAGTCGCCTACCGGCGCCTCACCGGATTTCGCGCTGCTCCCGAACTTGACTGGTTCCCTGAACCGGATCGGTAACGGAATCTGCCGGGACGCATGGGCGTCCGGGCTCAGAATATGATATGTAGGACGAATGAGCGATAACAACGATCAAGGCAATTCCGGTGGGCGCAAGCCGCTGACAGTCGTGCGCAAGTCCGCCGGCACAGTGAAGCAGAGCTTCAGCCACGGCCGCTCCAAACAGGTAGTGGTCGAGACGAAAAAACGCCGCCCGGTTACGGCTGGCGGTGCGCCTGCGGCTGGACAAGCTGCGGACTCGCCAACCCCTGTCTCGGAATCGATGGAGGCGAAGCTTGTCGCGCTCGCCTCGAAGCTCGGGATCACGGTTGTCGAACTGAAAGCCCGCCAGAAAGTTCTCGAGCGCCGCAAGACCGAAGAGTCCGCACGCGCCGAAGACCAACAGAAGGAAAAGGCGTCCCAGGACCGCCTGCGCACCGAACAGGAGCGCAAGGCCCAGGAAGGCCGCGACCGCGACGGCGCCGAAGCGCGCCGCAAGGCCGAGGAAGAAGCCCGCAAGATCGCCGAAGCCGCGCCGAAGGAGCCTGTGGTCGATCGTCCAACCAAGGTGCGCCCGCGCGCTGACGCAGCGTCGCCAGCGGCGGTCGTTCCGGTTGAAGATGAAGAGGCCGGCCGCGCCAAGCGCGGCGGCGGCGGCAAGCCGGTCAAGGATGACCGCGGCGCCGGCGACCGTGCCCGTGAAGCCGCCGCCCGCAGCCGCGATACCGGTGCGCGCCGCCAGGGCAAACTGACCATTGCGTCTGCCCTCGGCGATGACGCCGACCGCCAGCGCTCCCTCGCCTCTGTGCGCCGCGCGCGCGAGCGCGAACGCGAGCGCAAGATGGGCGGCGCCGGAGACCGCGACAAGGTTGCGGTGGAAGTCACCCTTCCCGAAACCATCACGCTGCAGGATCTTGCCGGCCGCATGAACGAACGCGTCGCCGACGTCGTGAAGTTCATGATCAAGGAAGGCCAGATGCTGCGCGGCAACGATATCGTTGACGCCGACACAGCCGAACTGATCGCGTCCGAATTCGGCCACACCGTGAAACGCGTGTCGGAAGCCGACGTCGAGATCGGCCTCGAAGGCCTCGCCGACGACGATACCGACCTGCAGCCGCGCGCCCCGATCGTGACGATCATGGGCCACGTCGACCACGGCAAGACCTCGCTGCTCGACGCGCTTCGCAAGACCGACGTGGTCTCCGGCGAAGCCGGCGGCATTACGCAGCATATCGGCGCCTACCAGGTGCAGCTGAAATCGGGCGAGCGGATCACCTTCCTCGATACGCCCGGCCACGCTGCCTTCACGGCCATGCGTGCCCGCGGCGCCAACGCCACCGACATTGCGATCCTCGTCATTGCGGCGAACGATTCGATCATGCCGCAGACGATCGAGTCCATCAATCACGCCAAGGCGGCCGGCGTCCCGATCATCGTGGCGGTCACCAAGACCGACCTCTATGATGCCAACCCGGACAAGGTGCTGACGGACCTCCTGCAGCACGACATCCAGGTCGAATCGATGGGCGGCGTGACCATCGCGGTCAAGGTTTCGGCCAAGACTGGCGAAGGCCTCGACGAACTCACCGACGCGATCTCGCTGCAGGCCGAAGTGCTTGAGCTGAAAGCCAACCCGAACCGCGAAGCCGACGGCGTCGTGATCGAATCCAAGCTCGACAAGGGCCGCGGCCCGGTCGCCACCGTGCTGATCAAGCGCGGCACCCTGAAGCGCGGCGACATTGTCGTGGCCGGCGCCCAGTGGGGCAAGGTCCGCGCCCTCGTGGACGAGCGGGGCCAGCAGCTTGACGGCGCAGGCCCCTCGCTTCCGGTCGAAGTGCTCGGCATGGACGGCGCGCCCGATCCGGGCGAGCCGATGGTTGTCGTCGACAGCGAAGCACGTGCCCGCGAGATCACGGAATACCGTATCCGGACGAAGCGTCAGGTGTCCGGCGGAGCAGGGGCTGCGGCCCGCGCCTCGCTCGACCAGCTGCTGCTGCGTCTCAAGGACGGCACCGTGGAAACCCGCGAACTTCCGATCGTCCTCAAGGCCGATGTCCAGGGCTCCGTCGAGGCCATCTCGATGTCGCTCGACAAGATCTCGACCGAAGAAGTCCGCGCCAAGGTCATCCATGGCGCCGTGGGCGGGATTTCGGAATCCGATGTCCTGCTGGCCCGTTCGTCGAACGCGCCGATCTTCGCCTTCAACGTCCGCGCCAACAAGCAGGCGCGCGACCTTGCCGAGCGCGAAGGCGTGGAAATACGCTACTATTCGGTGATCTACGACCTGCTCGACGACGTCAAATCGACCCTGTCGGGCATGCTCGCCCCGGAGAAGCGCGAAACCTTCCTCGGCTACGCGGACATCCTCGAAGTCTTCAACATCACGAAGGTCGGCAAGGTTGCCGGCTGCCGGATTTCCGAAGGCAAGGTCATGCGCGGTTGCGGCGTGCGCCTGCTGCGCGACAACGTCGTCATCCACGAAGGCAAGCTCAAGACGCTCAAGCGCTTCAAGGATGAAGTGTCCGAGGTCAATTCGGGCATGGAATGCGGCATGGCGTTCGAGCGTTACGAAGACATTCGTACGGGCGACAAGATCGAGTGCTTCCAGGTTGAGGAAATCGCAAGGACGCTCGCCTAGTCTTTCGGGATGAGCGAGTCCCTGGCGGTATCCGGACGGCTGACAAGCCGCGATCTCAAGCGGCTGGTCCGGGTCAGCCGGACCGGCACCATCGGGCCGACCGCGCTTTACTATGCGGGCTTCACCGCGCCGATCATCTCGGCCAGCGTCGCCCTGCTGGCGAAAGATGTGGCGCGGTCGATGGGCTGGGATACGCTGCTGCAGATCCTGGTCTCGGCCAATCTGGCTGCCTTTGCGGGCATTGCGTGGTATCTGATCTTCATGCGCTGGTCCTATCGCAACCGCCCCGGACGAGGCACCGAACTCACCCTCGACACGCAGGTGACGGTGACGGAAGACTGCCTTTCGGTGCGCCGCGGTCCGGTCGAAACCCGGATCGGGTGGACCGGAATCCGCAAGATTGACGTCGGACCGGGCCATCTGGCTGTCTTCATCGAGGGCGCCGACACGCTGATCATCCCGGAAGCCTGGTTCGGAAATGATACGGCCCGCCGGGCCACCTTCACGGAATTTGTCACTTCAAGGGTAAGCCACTGATGGCCAAGAAACCTTCGACCCCCGGTCTGCCGTCGCAGCGCCAGTTGCGCGCCGGCGAGATCATCCGCCATGCGCTCGCCGATGTCATCGCGCGCGAAGACTTGCGCGATCCGGAACTCACCGGCGTGCTGGTCACGGTGGGCGAAGTACGCTGTTCGCCGGACCTGCGGCGCGCCAAGGTCTACGTCACACCTCTGGGCGACGATTCCGAGGAAGGCCGCGCGCGGCTCGCTGGTGCGCTGAACCGGGCAGGAGCCTTCCTGCGCGGGCGCCTCGGGCGCGAGATCGACCTCAAGTTCACGCCGGAACTGCACTTCATCGCCGACAAATCGTACGATGAGGCCACCGCCATCGACAAGCTGCTGTCCGATCCGCGCGTCCGGCGCGACGTCGAAGGCTGAACCCGGCGGCGGAATTGCCGCGTTTCTGCCTTGATGCTTTGTCATTTGACAGCTCAGCGCCCAGTATCGACACGAACATTGCGCAAGAAGCCGGGGAATCAGGGCATGCAACGCCAGACCATTGACCAGGAAGGTGCACGCCAGGGCGAAGTCTCGGCCGCATCGCTGCAGCTTGGGGACGACACGATCGCCATCCGCCGCATCGCGACGATGACCGTCGAACGGCATGATTTCTTTCCCTGGGACACGCCGGCCAACCGGAAAACCCAGAGCGTGTATGCCACCGCCTGCGTCGGTTTCCTGTTCTTCGGCCTTGCCGGCTTTGCCTGGTGGGCGATCCGCCCGGCGCAGGGCGACGGCGTGATCGGCCTGATGGTGGGCGCGCTGCTGATGCTGCTCGGCCTGGTCCTCGGTGTGCGCGCCGCGATGATCGCGATGAAGCTGAAGAAGCAGGAGCCCTACTACCGCCTCCTGATCGGCACCTCGGACGGTCGCCAGATTCCGCTGGTCGACAACAACCGCGAAGTCCTGACGAAAATCCGCGACGTGATCCGCCACAAGCTGGACTCTGGCGATACCTCGACTACCGGCGACTTCGACCTCAACCTAGACATCGTCAACCTCCGCATGCCTAAAGGCGCGGCGCCGATCCGGCCTGCCGTGGCGGACGTCATGGATGACGAGGAAGATGGGCCGCCTCCCGCGGCCTGAGCTGTCCTGGCCGGGCGCGGCGCGCTGCCGCATGGATTGACGCGCACGGCCCTTACCGGATAAGCGGCGCCCTTCAGTATCTGGTCCAGACGCGCGTTCGACCCGCCCGCCCGGACCCTTTGGAGAATACTTTGTCCCGCCAGAGAAAACGCAAGGGCGAGCCCGTCACGGGCTGGCTGAACCTGTTCAAGCCCGTCGACATGACCTCGACGCAGGCCGTCGCGATCGTCAAACGCCTGTTCAATGCCGAGAAGGTCGGCCATGGCGGCACGCTCGATCCGTTGGCGGACGGTATCCTGCCGATCGCGCTGGGCGAAGCGACGAAGACCGTCCAGTGGGCGATGGATTCCGAAAAGGAATACGTCTTCACGATCCGCTGGGGCATCTCCACCGCCAGCCAGGACGCCGAAGCCGATATAACCGCGACGTCCGATGTGCGACCCGCGCGTGAGGCGGTGGAAGCCGCGCTGAAGAACTATATTGGCAAGATCCGGCAGGTGCCGCCGAAATTTTCCGCCATCAAGGTGGCGGGCGAGCGGGCCTACGATCTCGCCCGGGGCGGCGAGGTGTTCGAGCTTGAGGCGCGCGAAGTGGATGTTCACGCCGCCAAGGTGATCGGTATGCCGGATGCGGATCATTCGGTGATCCACGTCGTGTCCGGCAAGGGATTCTATGTCCGTGCGATGGCGCGGGACCTGGCCGCCGACCTCGGCGCCGAGGGCCATATCAGCCAGCTGCGGCGCACGCGCGTCGGCGCGTTCGAGGCGGCGAAGGCCGTTTCAGTTGCCGACCTGCAGGCGCTGGCCGAGGACCGGGAGGGACTGTTCGCGCACCTCAAACCGCTGCACGCGGTGCTGACCGCCCTGCCGCAAGTGCAGGTCACCACGAACGATGCCGGCAACCTGCGTCAGGGGCGCACGATCATGCTGCTGCCGCACGTCGTCGAAGGCTGGCGCGCCGGTCGCGCGGAGGAAGATGACCGGATGGCGCTGGCCCTTGCAGGGGATGATGCGGTCGCGCTCGGCGAAGTACGCGCCGGGCATTTCGAGCCCGTGCGCGTGTTCGCGGTCTAAAGCGTCGCCATGTCGATCACGAAGCGGTATTTGACGTCGCCCTTGACCACGCGGTCATAGGCGGGGTTCACGTCTTTCATGTCGATCATTTCGATGTCGCAGACGATGTTATGTTCCGCGCAGAAATCGAGCATCTCCTGCGTCTCCGCGATGCCGCCGATGCCGGAGCCCGCGACGCTGCGGCGGTTGGCGAGCAGCAGGCCGCCATGCATTTCCTCCAGCGGCTCGATCGCGCCGACGATGACCATCGTGCCATTGCGTGCCAGCAGGCCGAGATAGGGATTGAGGTCGTGCTTGACCGGCACGGTGTTGAGCAGGAAATCGAAACTGCCGCGATGCGCTTTCATCTGTTCACGGTCATTCGAGACCAGCACATCCGACACGCCGAGACGGCGGGCATCCGCGCCCTTTTCCGGCGAGGTGGTGATCATCACGACTTCGGCGCCGAGCGCGACGGCGAACTTGATGCCCATGTGGCCGAGGCCGCCAAGGCCGATGACGCCGACCTTGTCGCCTTTCGAGACAGCCCAATGCTTCAGCGGTGACCAGCTGGTGATGCCGGCGCACAGCAGGGGCGCGGCGGCAGCGGGGTCGAGCTTTTCGGAGATCTTCAGGACGAAACTGTCGCGCACGACGATCTGTTTCGAATAGCCGCCATAGGTCGGCCCGCCGATCACCGGCTCGGTGCCGCCATAGGTGCCGACCGAGCCTTTCTCGCAATACTGCTCGTCGCCGTCATGGCAGGCGGTGCATTTGAGGCAGGCGTCCACCAGGCAGCCGACGCCGACAAGATCGCCCACCTTGTGCTTCGTCACCTTGGGGCCGACGGCGCTGACGCGCCCGACAATCTCGTGGCCCGGCACGAAGGGATATTTGGCGCGGCCCCATTCGTTGCGGGCCGAGTGGATGTCGCTGTGGCAGATGCCGCAATGGGTGACTTCGATCAGTACGTCATCGGGCTGCAGGTCGCGCCTTGTGATCTCGAAGGGCTTCAGGAGGTCTGTGGGACCCTGTGTGGCATAGGCGGCGACTTGCATGGCGTGTCTCTCCCTCTTGTTTGTGCCAGCGTTTCACCGGGAGGAGGGGATGTCCAGAGGAAGCTCCCTCTCCCAGGGTTGAGGGTCTTGAATCCGGGCGTTTTGCAGGGATCCGTGGGCGGAGGTGTTGCGGAAGGTTCGGGGAGGGATTTCACAACGGCTTGACGGGGATGGGTTTTATTTTCCGGAGCCGCGTTTTTTGTAGGCGCAAATCCTCTTGCGGCGCTCACAGACGGCCTCATCCTGTTGCAGGCTTTGTATTCTTGATGTCGATTCATTCTCAAGGATTCTCATTTTTTATCACTTGGTATCGATCGGCTATCGCTGGTTCTCGGGGCTGTCGGATTTCGGCCTTTGGCCTCTATCCGACCGTCGTGCGGGGGTGAGCTGAGTATAACCCCGCGCCGAGGGGTGTGGCGCACGTTTTCCGGCGAAATCTTTCAGGCGCTTGAGGCGGTTGCGGATTTTGAATCGGGCGGGGGCGGATTTGGTTGCGCAAGCCGGGCGCCGGCTTTTGCCTCGCTCAGCCCTTCTTCCCCGCCTCCAGCACTGCGCGCGTGACGCGCAGGATGCGGCTGGCGATCGTCACCTCGATGTAGAAGGAGACGAGCGCGACGACGAGCAGCAGCATCGAGACAACGAACAGAATCGACACGGCGGTCGCCACCGGGATGGCGATCAGCTGGCCGGTGAACAAGAGGATGATCACGAGGCAGATCATCAGGGCGGCCAGCGTGCACAGCGCAATGGCGCGGTGTATGTGCACCATGCGCCGGTCGAGCACGCCGAGCTCGGTGTGGTGGAGGCGGCGGGACGTCTCGTCATCAGAGGCGAGACCGCTCTCCAGCGCCCGCCACCGGTCGACCACCCGGGCGAGGCGGTTGGCCATCACGTTCAGCAGCGCGCCGATGCCGGCGAGCGTGAACACCGGCGCGATGGCCAGCTGGATGATGTGTGCGATGTCGGAGGGGAGGGACGTGATTTCGGGCATTTGGGGGGTCCGGGGCGATTCCTTGCAGACTCTACCCGGTTTGGCGCCGGAATCACCCCGGCCCCTTCCCATTCCCCCCCATTTGAGTCATAAGCCCGTTTTTGGGGCGGAGGCACTGTCTCTTGACCCTGCTGGACGACATCCCGGCTGTGGCCACCTGATCAGGCCCGCTCCCAAAAAACCCCGCCAATTCAGGCGATTAATGAACCCAGCGCCCGCGGGCGCGAAACCAGAAGGCTTTTTCGATGTCGATTACCGCTGAACACAAGCAAGAGCTCATCAAGAAGTTCGCCACGAAACCGGGCGATACGGGCTCGCCGGAAGTCCAGGTTGCGATCCTCACGGCCCGCATCAACGGCCTGACGGACCACTTCAAGGCCAACAAGAAAGACAACCACTCCCGCCGGGGCCTGCTGACCATGGTCGCCACCCGCCGGAAGCTCCTTGATTACGTCAAGGGCAAGGATGAAGCTCGTTACACGAAGCTCATCACGGAACTCGGCATCCGCCGCTAGTTCCAAAACAAGCCCGCCAGGCAATAGGGCCATGGCGGGCTTTTCGTATGTGAAAGAAAGACAGACATGTTCAATACACAATCCGTGTCGCTGGAATGGGCCGGCCGCACACTCACCATCGAGACGGGCCATGTGGCGCGTCAGGCAGACGGCGCCGTCATGGTTACCTATGGCGACACCACGCTGCTCGCGACCGCCGTCTTCGCAAAGTCGGCCAAGCCGGGTCAGGACTTCTTCCCGCTGACCGTCAACTACCAGGAAAAATACTTCGCTGCCGGCCGCATTCCCGGCGGCTTCTTCAAGCGTGAAGGCCGCCCGACCGAGAAAGAGACGCTGACCTCGCGCCTCATCGACCGGCCGATCCGCCCGCTGTTCGTCAAGGGCTTCAAGAACGAAGTCCAGGTGATCATCACCGTTCTCTCGTATGACCTCGAAAACGATGCCGACGTGCTCGGCATGATCGGCGCGTCCGCCGCGCTCGTGCTGTCCGGCGCCCCGTTCATGGGCCCGATCGGCGCTGCCCGCGTCGGCTATATCGATGGCAAGTATGTCATCAACCCGACCCAGGCTGAAATTGAAGAATCCGATCTCGACCTCGTCCTCGCCGGCACGTCCGACGCCGTGATGATGGTGGAATCGGAAGCCTACGAGCTTTCGGAAGAAATCATGCTGGGCGCCGTGGTCGCCGGCCATGACGCGATGCAGCCGGTGATCGATGCGATCATCCAGCTCGCCGAGAAAGCCGCCAACGCCCCGTTCGACTTCGAAGCCGAAGACAACTCCGCCGCCGTGAAAGCGATCGAGAAGATCGTCGGCAAGGACCTGTCGAAAGCCTACAAGATCACCGCCAAGGGCGAGCGTTATGCTGCCGTCGGCGCGGCGCGCGATGCGGCCAAGGCGAAACTCGTCGGCACCGATGAGGCGCCCGGCGAGATGTCCGGTGAGCTGTTCAAGACCGCGTTCAAGGAAGCCGAAGCTTCGGTGGTGCGCGGCGACATCCTGAAAACGGGTGAGCGCATCGACGGCCGCAAGCTGGACCAGATCCGTCCGATCCTCGCCGAGGCAGGCTTCCTGCCCCGCACGCACGGCTCGGCCCTGTTCACGCGCGGCGAGACGCAGGCGATCTGCGTCACGACGCTCGGAACCTCCGACGACGAACAATACATCGAAGGCCTGGACGGCACCCGCAAAGAGAAGTTCATGCTGCACTACAACTTCCCTCCGTACTCGGTGGGGGAGACCGGCCGCCTCGGCGGCGCCGGACGCCGCGAGATCGGCCACGGCAAACTGGCCTGGCGCGCGCTGCAAGCCGTCCTGCCGAAGCATGAGGACTTTCCGTACACGATCCGTCTCGTCTCCGAGATCACCGAGTCCAACGGCTCGTCCTCGATGGCGACGGTCTGCGGTTGCTCCCTCGCCATGATGGATGCCGGCGTGCCGATCACGCGTCCGGTTTCCGGCATCGCGATGGGCCTGATCCTTGAAGGCAAGGACTTTGCCGTCCTCTCCGACATCCTGGGTGATGAAGATCACCTCGGCGACATGGACTTCAAGGTGGCCGGTACGGAGAAGGGCATCACCTCGCTCCAGATGGACATCAAGGTGGCCGGCATCACGCGCGAGATCATGGGCAAGGCCCTCGATCAGGCGAAAGGTGGCCGTCACCATATCCTCGGCGAAATGGCGAAGGGCCTCTCCTCCGCCCGCGGCAAGCTGGCTGAAACCGCCCCGCAGATGGAAATCATGAAGGTCCCGGTCGACAAGATCCGTGACGTCATCGGTTCCGGCGGCAAGGTCATCCGAGGCATCGTCGACCAGACGGGCGCCAAGGTGAACATCGAGGACGACGGCACGGTGCAGATCTCTGCGCTCGACCGCAAGTCGATCGACGCCGCCATCAAGATGATCCGCGGCATCACGGCGGAAGCCGAGATCGGCGCCATCTACGAAGGCAAGGTCGTGTCGATGAAAGACTTCGGCGTGTTCGTCAACTTCTTCGGTCCGAAGGACGGCCTCGTCCATGTCTCGCAGATGGCCAACAAGCGTATTGGCCACCCGAAAGAGATGGTCAAAGAGGGCGACAAGGTCTGGGTGAAACTGATGGGCCTCGACGAGAAGGGCAAGGTTCGCCTGTCGATGAAGGTCGTCGACCAGGAGACCGGCAAGGAAATCGAAGGCGCGGACGCCGGCGAGTAATCGCCCCGCAGCTTCTGAAAATCGGAAGGGCCGCTCCTTGTGGGGCGGCCCTTTTTCATGGGAAAGCCAATTGCGGGCAAAAGGGCGTTTGAAATGTCGAAGAAGAAAGCGTTCCTGATCGCGATGTCCGGCGGCTCCGGCTCCGGCAAGTCGACGCTGGCGGTGGCGCTGCTCGAGCGGCTCGGGCCCGGCAAGGCGGTGATGTTCGGCGAGGACGCCTATTACCATCCGATGAGTTTCTACGGCGCTCCGGAGAGCGAGGACGAGCGCCACGCACTGGTCAAGGGCATCAACTATGACGACCCGAAATCCAAGCAAGTCGACCACCTTGTTTCGGACCTGAAGGCCCTGAAAGCCGGCGAGGCGGTGGACCAGCCGATCTATGATTACGAACTGCATGACCGCTCTCACAAAACCCGCCGGATCGAGTCCGCGCCGGTGCTGATCCTTGAAGGGATCCACGCGCTGTCGATGCCGAAGATCCGCTCGCTCATCGACCTCTCGGTCTATGTCGACACGCCGGACGACCTGCGCCTCGCGCGCCGCATCCGCCGCGACGTGATCGAGCGGGGCCGCACGGTCGACTCGGTGCTGATGCAGTACATGTCCACCGTCCGCGCTGCGCACTACCGCTTCACCTATCCGGCGATGTTCGAGGCCGATCTGGTGATCGCCGACGAGGGCGTGCCCGCTTACGGCGACGTGAAACCTTCCGCCGAGGCGATCGACCGGATGATGGCGCCGGTGCTGACGCGCCTGCAGACCGCCGGTGTGATCTGACCGGTGAATGCCCGCGCGAAGCATGCTAGGCATAGCTTCGCATGCGCGGCTTTCTTGTCCTCGTCCTGATGGTTTGTGCGGGCGCTCCGGCGCTCGCCTGCGAGCTCGGCACCTTGGACCGCCCGGCCGATGTGGCAGGCTATGTCGAGCGCGGCAATGCTTGCCTCGCCGCGCCGCCGGAGGGCTTTGCCTTTGACGCGGCGCTGGAAGCGGGCTTCCTCAAGCGCGTCAACGCGGAGCGCCGCGCGGCGGGCCTTGCGCCCGTACAGGCCCGCACCGAGCTTCGCGGCGCGGCGCGCTTCCACTCGCTCGACATGGCGGTCAATTCCTTCTTCGGCCATGAGGGTCCGGACGGGCGCGCCAGCGATGAGCGCGTGGCGGCCTTCGACCGCACGGCGCTCGCGGACTTCTCGGCCGAGAATGTCGCCACCGTGTCGAAATCCGCCGGCCGGATGGACCCGGACTTTGCGCTGGACCGGCTGCACCAGAACCTGATGAACAGCCCGGGTCACCGGGTGAACATCCTGCATCCGAAGGCGACGCATGTGGCCTTCGGCGTGGTGCGCACGAAAGGCGGCGTCTGGGTGACGCAGGTCTTCCTGCGCCTGTCGGGCACGCTGCCGGAAGCGGCGCCGCTGCGCCTGTCAGAGGCCTCGCGCCTGCGCGCGCCGAAGGGGCTGGAGGGGTGGACCTTCGTGCGGTTTGATCTGGTTACGGAGGAAGGCGATCCCGTCCCCGCCGTGCGCCTGCCGCCGGTGAAAGCCGACGCCCGCCTCGCCGCCTACGCCACGCAGCCCGGCGAGGACCGGCGGTCGTTCTACTGGATCCGGTTTCTCGGGCCGGCGGTGACGGTTATGCCTTGAGGCGGCGGGCGGCGGCTTCGCCCCGCGCCTCGGCCTGTTTCAGCCAGGCGGCGATCTTTTCGGACTTGGCGTCCTTCACCGTGCCGACCTGCAGGGTACGGACGGGTTTGATGCCGGCGAATTTCAGCACGAGGTTTTCCACCTGCAGCTTGGCTGGCCGCCCGTACATGAGCTGGTCGAACCAGGCCGGGCCGTCGGATGTCATCAGCACGTCGGCCGAGCGCCCGGTCAGCAGCTTGTCCCACCACGGATCCTTCTCGTGATAGCGCATCGCGAAGCCGGGCAGGTAGGCGCGGTCGATCACGCCTTTCATCTTCGCCGGCATGCCGCCCCACCATTGCGGATAGGCCCAGCAGATATGGTTCGCCCACATGATGTTGGCCCGCCACTCTTCGAGGCAGGGCTCCAGCGTCTTGCGGGCGTGGTAGCCGTCATGCAGGTCCGGATCGAAGACCATGTCCGACAGGTGCATCCGGCGCGTCTCGGCGCCGTTCGCCCTTGCGCCGCGCTCATACGCGTCCGCCATGCCATGGCTTAGCGAGGTTTCGCGGGGATGGCCGACCCAGAGGAAGATGCGCGCGGTCATTCGGCCTCCAGTGCGGGCGCGGCGTCGAGATAGGCCGTCAGGCTCAGGAACTGCGAGGTGGCAAAGTCCATATAGCAGGCATGGGAAATGTAACGCGGGGCCTCTCCGGGCACCTGCACTTCCGCTGAATAGAAAGCTGAATCCGGCGGGCACAGCCAGGAAGTCTGCCCGCGTTCGGATTTCTTGCGCAGCGGCAGGTCATAGGGCAGGCGGTCCGGCCCTGCCTTGAAGCAGGCGTCTGCAAGCGCGGCGTCCACCTTCGCGGCGCTCACTGCATCCAGGGCCGAGGTCAGGTAAGGCGGTTTTGGTCTCGGCGGCTCCAGCAGGTGTTCGTATCCGGGCAGCACCGCGCCGTTCTCATCGACCGGTGGGGGCGGAGGTGGCGGGGGCGGAGGCGCGTGGTGATCGACATTGTTCGTGGCGATTTGCCAGACATCGCCGGCGCCCTTCCAGAGCGTCACGCGCGTATCGAGGCCCGACAGGCCGCCCGGCGGCACGCGGACACGGATGCGCGTTTCCGCGTCCTCGGCGCCCGGCGGCAGCGGCGTGGCGGACACCAGCTCGGCGATCCTTGCGGCGCGTTCAGGCGTCTCGTCATTCTCCGCGCGGATTGCTTCGACATCGTAGGTCGCGACGCCCGGGCAGAGTGTGCCGTCTGCCGCCAGCGGCCCGTCCGGGATGCCGGAGCAGCTGCCGAGGGCCAGCGCGCCAGGCATCAGGAAGAGTGTCAGGGGCGAAAAGCGTGGCATGGGCGTCTCCGGCAGGTGGCCGGGCAATTGGTCCGCGAATTTCCGGCGCCCGGCAAGGGCCCCGTCTTTGCCTGCCGGCAAGGACGGGGCGAACGCCTGCTAGCAATTGTCAGGCTGAGACCGCACGAGGCGCAGGCCTCGCCGTGTGATGCGGTAGGGTTTGCCTGCGCTCGAGGCGATGGTGCCCCGGCGTTTCAGCTTGCGGAAAAGGTCGAGCCTCAGGCCGGTATAGCGCCAGCCCTCGCGGGTGAAGCAATCGGCCTCGATGATCTTGGCGCCGTCGCCATGCTTGACGTCAATCCATCCGCCTTGCGCCAACAGGTGCAGCACACGCTGCTCCTCGCGTGAAATATCCATTTGTTTGAGTGTCCGGCTTTGCGCCGTGCTCTCGGAGCAGAGGGCGCACAAAAACGTGTCCGTCGCGCATTGGCGCCGGGGCGTCGCTCTTGTCGGCCTGCCTCGCACGGAATGCTCCGTGCACGTGCGGCAGGCCCTCTAGCGGGACTCGAACAGGTTGAGAGACATAGACGCTCCGGTTAGGCGCGTCTTTTCGCGTGAAGGCGGAGCGAGGTCAAGTCCCGGCGGAATCGTCAGGGACCGGCCTATTCTTCCTCGGCGGCGTCCGGAACGCCAACGACGTGGAAGCCCGCGTCGACGTGGATCACTTCGCCCGCGATCGAGCGGCCGAGCGGGGAGAGCAGGTAGAGCGCGCAGCCGGCGACGCCTTCCATGCTGGTGTCTTCCTTCAGGAGCGACCAGCTGCGGCCCGTGCCCATCAGGCTCTTGCCGCCCTTGATGCCGGCGAGCGAGAGCGTGCGCATGGCGCCGGCGGAGATCGCGTTGACGCGGATGCCCTGCGGGCCGAGGTCACGCGCGGCGTAGCGGGTCGAGGCTTCGAGCGCGGCCTTGGCGACGCCCATGACGTTATAGGACGGCACAGTCCGCTCGGCGCCGAGATAGGTCATGCAGATGATCGAGCCGCCATCTGGCATGAGTTCGGAGGCGCGGCGGGCGCAGTCGATAAAGCTGTATACGGAGATATCCATCGCGCGGCGGAAGCCTTCGCGTGTGGTGTTGGCCACCATCGAGCCCTGCAGCTCGTCTTTGCCAGCGAAGGCAATCGAGTGAACGAGGAAGTCGATTCGGCCCCACTTCGCCTTGATGGCGGCGAAGGCGGCGTCCATCGAGGCATCGTCCGTCACGTCGGCGGAGATCATCGTGTCCATGCCGATCGACTCGACCAGCGGGCGTACGCGGCGTTCGAGGTTTTCGCCCTGGTAGGTGAAGGCGATCTCGGCGCCCTGCGCGGCGAGCTGGCTCGAGATGCCCCAGGCGATCGAGTTCTGGTTGGCGACGCCCATGACGATGCCGCGCTTGCCCTTCATCAGGTCGCCCTTGGGCATGTTCCAGTCATCGGCCATCGGGGGCTCCCTTGGTTGATTTGAGGTCTGCCGCGAGGGCTAGGCGGGCCTGCAGGGCGCGTCAAGTTTCCGGCACGCTTCCTGCAATTCGGGGCCCGAGCCGGGGCGCGTGCCCCGCCGGGAGCCGACATGCGTATCGCCATCGCCATCTTCGTGATCGTGGGTCTTTTCCTCGAGCCGTCCTGGGCAGACGTGGCCCGAATCGCCGGGCTCTGAACTCGCCTGCGAGGCGAATTCAGTCCAGACGTCCTGGCCGCCCGTGTGGACAGTTTCTGGTCGGGTCTTACGCGTCTTTCTCGAGGTTCTTGAGGCCGACTTTCATGTCGAGCGCGGTGTAGACGTGCTCGCCGTCGACATAGACGCGGCCGTCCGCGATCCCGAGGTTCAGCTTGCCGCGGCGTACGCGCTTGATGTCGATCTCGTAGCGCACGAGCTTCTTGTCCGGGGTGATCTCGCCGGTGAACTTCACTTCGCCGACGCCGAGGGCGCGGCCCTTGCCGGGCGAGCCTGACCAGCCGAGCCAGTAGCCGACGGCCTGCCACATGGCGTCAAGGCCGAGGCAGCCCGGCATGACCGGGTCGCCGGGGAAGTGGCACTTGAAGAACCAGAGGTCGGGATGGATATCGAGTTCGCCGACCACATGGCCCTTGCCGAACGGGCCGCCATCGGTGCTGATCTCGGTGATCCGGTCCATCATCAGCATCGGCGGTTCGGGCAACTGTGCGTTGCCGGGGCCGAAATAGCCGCCCTTGCCGCTGAGCAGGAGGTCTTCCTTCGAATAGGAAGACTTGGGGGTGTGGAAATCGTGCGGACCAGGCATCGGTTTTATCCTGTGAAAGGCGCTGAAACAGGCGCCTTCCCACCGCCTGGCGGGGGTAAAGTCAACCTTTTGTGGCGGTTGCGCCCCAGAGTTGATCGCGCGGCGCCCAGCCCCGGTAGCCGTCGGCGGTGATCTGGCACATCGCCGCGTCGCAGGGGCCGAGCTGCACCAGCACGCCGGCGGCCACCGCCGCCACGTCCTTACTGTCCGCCGCGCGGCCGGCCTTGAGGACGAAATCGCCGGTCGTCAGGGCGTTCTGCTGGCCTGCCAGCTGGGTTTTCTTGATCCAGACCTCGTCGCCGTCCGGATCGCGCACATAGCGCCAGTCTCCGCTTTCCTTGACGATCAGCATCGGCAGGCCCTTGCGGGCGTATTCCCACTGCACCTTGTAATCTTCGCTCGGCCCGTTGCGGCCGTTCACCTTCTCGTGCTTCAGCGTCTCGAACCGGGGGACGGGCTTGCCGGAAAACCGGCTGATCATCACCTCGCCCTGCGTTTCGGCAGAGACCGGCGCGGCGGCGGGGCCAGCCATGACAAAGGCGAGTGCAAGAACTGCCCGTTTCATGTGCAGCGATCCTCAATTTCCGGGAGACGTATCTGTACAACGCCCTACATGAATCCGAGGTAAAACAGCGGTCATTGGCGCGGCGCGTACGCTCTGGTAAGCGGCAATGACAACAAAAAGGTTCTACGGGAGTCCCATGCCGGCATCGAAACTCAAAGTCGTCGTCACCCGCAAGCTGCCGGCCCCGGTCGAGCTGCGGATGAAAGAGCTGTTCGACGCCCGGCTGAACGAGGCCGATATCCCGATGACCACCGAGCAGCTGGCCGAGGCGATGCAGACCGCCGATGTGCTGGTGCCGACGGTGACCGACCGGATCGACGGGCGCCTGATGGCCCGGGCCGGCCAGCAGCTGCGCCTGATCGCCCAGTTCGGGGCCGGGGTGGACAATATCGACGTTGCCAGCGCCGTGCAGCGCGGCATCACCGTCACCAACACGCCGGGCGTGCTGACCGACGATACCGCTGATGTCGCCATGGCGCTGATCCTCGCCGTGCCGCGCCGCCTGCACGAGGGCGTGCAGATCATGGAAAGCGGCAAGTTCGATGGCTGGACGCCGACCTGGATGATGGGCCGCCGCCTCTCCGGCAAGCGGCTCGGCATCATCGGCATGGGCCGCATCGGCCAGGCGGTCGCGCGCCGCGCCAAGGCGTTCGGCATGCAGATCCACTATCACAACCGCAAGCCCGTTGGCCCGCGCATCGAGGAAGGCCTAGAGGCGACCTATTGGGATTCGCTGGACCAGATGCTGGCGCGGATGGACATCGTCTCGGTCAACTGCCCGCACACGCCGGCGACCTTCCACTTGATCAATGCCCGCCGTCTCGCGCTGATGAAGGCGGACGCCTACATCATCAACACGGCGCGCGGCGAAGTGATCGACGAGGCCGCGCTGGCCCGCGCCATTCGCGGCGGCAAGCTGGCCGGCGCCGGGCTTGACGTGTTCGAGCGCGAGCCCTCGGTGAACCCGGACCTGATCGGCCTGCCCAACGTGCTGCTGCTGCCGCACATGGGCTCGTCCACGATCGAGGGGCGCACCGAGATGGGCGAGAAGGTGATCATCAACATCAAGACCTTCGCCGACGGCCACCGCCCACCCGACCGCGTGATCCCCGCGATTCTCTAGAGAAACCGATCTGATGGTATCAGATTGCTCGCTCTAGATTTTTAGTTGGTCGCAGATTCTTGCGCTCAACCGGTGCCCACTTGAGCGGAATTTGCTCTAATTCGTCGGCTCGGGAATATTCTCGAGCGCGACGTCCTGCACGCCGTAGACGCGTGTGGTGAGGAAGGCGCGCAGGTCTCCGGCGGAGAGTTCGGCGATTTCTTCCTGCGGCAGGTGGCCGACGCCGGGATAGAGGATCAACTGCGCGCCGGGGATCGCGGCGGCGAACTGTTCGCCGTGCTGGTAGGGAATCAGATTGTCGCGCTCGCCGTGCATGACCAGCGTCGGCGCGGTGATGCCCGCGAGCAGTTCCGGCGTCGCTTCACGGCGCGTCTCGCCCTGGCCCGAGACGAGTTCGAGCAGCGCTTCGCGGTGGCAGGGGGCGCGTGCAAGGCTGGCATAGCGCTCCACCATTTCGTCGGTGACGAAACCCGGATTGCCGAAACTGTCTTCCAGCCCGCCCCGGATCAGCGAGGAAAGGTCGAGATCCTTCATCACGCGGCGCGCCAGATCCACTTCCAGCAAGCGGAAGACCAACGGGCGGTCTTCGCTTTCCGTGTCTGTGCGCGGCCAGCCGGCGGCGTCGACCAGCACGAGGCCGTCGAGCCGTTGCGGGAAGGCGAGCGCATAATTCCAGGCGGCGGCGCCGCCCATCGAGTTTCCGGCGAGCGTGAAGCGTTCGATCTCCAGCGTGTTGGCCACGCGGTTGATCGTCTCGATGAATTGCGCCGGGCCGATCTCCGCATTGTCGATGCAGCGCGAGAGGCCATGGCCCGGCAGGTCAATGCTGATCACGCGGTAGTCGCGCTTCAGGTTGTCGACCCAGGGCTCCCAGGTGTGCAGCGAGGCGGAGAAGCCGTGGACGAGGATGATCGCCTCGGCATCGCGCGGGCCGACATCGCGGAAGTGCACGCGCATGTTGTCGCCGAAGGCCAGGTAGCGGCTGTCGGTATTGGCGTAGATGGCTTCCAGCTGTTCGTAAGGAATGTCGTCACGGCGCAGCGTCATCCATCCGGCGAAGAGGATTACACCCAAGGTTAGGAAGACAGCGAGGAAGCGTCGGAACATGGCAGCGCGAACTTTCAAACTCGAATCTGCGCGGAGATAACGCCCTCGGATGGCGCGCTGTCAAACTCTCAGTTCAGGCATTACACATTGGACACTGCAGATCGCGCCGCAGGTTGATCGTCCGCGTGTGTCCCGCCAGACCGTCGATCAGCAGCAGGCGGCCGATCAGCGGCTCGCCGGCGCCGGTGACCAGCTTGATCACTTCCAGCGCCATGGCCGAACCTGTCATACCTGTAACCGCGCCGACCACGCCGACCTCGTCGCACGCCTCTGCGGCGGGCGGCGCTTCGGGCACCCAGCACTGGTAGCAGGGGGCATCGGCTACGGCGCCGGAGGCGAAAACGCCGACCTGTCCCGCCCATCCGCTCGCCGCGCCGGAGACGAGCGGGCGTCGCGAGGCGTGGGCGAGGCGGTTCAGCGCGAAGCGCGTGGTGAAATTGTCGGAGGCGTCCACCAGGACAGCGCCTGCCGGGGCGTCGCCGTCCGCGAAGCGGCGGGCGTGCGCGGTGATGGTCAGTACGGGATCAATGGCGCGGAGACGGGCGGCGAGGGTGGTTGCCTTTCCGGCGCCGGTGTCGGCGTCGCCGAACTGGATCTGCCGCTGCAGGTTCGAACGCTCCACCGTGTCATCGTCCCACAGTTCGATATGTCCCACACCGGCCGCCGCAAGGTAGAGCGCGCAGGGCCCGCCCAGGGCGCCCGCGCCGATGACGGAAACCGATGCGGCCCGCAGCTTCTGCACGCCGGGCCCGCCGATCTCCTTCAGCAGTATGTGGCGCTTGTGGCGTTCGATGTCGCCCGGCGTCAGGCTCATCGCGCGCCTCGCAGCGCCGTCGAGGAGAGGGTGTTGCCGGGCGCTCTCAGGTACACCCAGGCGGGCGGCGCAAGGCCCGGCAGCGTTCCGGCGTCGCGCTCGGCGATTCGGGCGTCTCCGAAATACCGCGTGAAAGGCAGGGCGCGCGTCAGGCGCGTGCCCGGCCGTGAGATGATGGCGATGGGGCTGAGACCCGCGATGACCTGCCAGTCCTTCCAGAGGTGGAAGCTTGCGGCGCTGTCGGCGCCCATCAGCCAGACGAAGTGCGCTTCCGGTTCCATCTCCTGCAGGGTGCGGAGCGTATCGACGGTGTAGGTCAGGCCGAGTTGTTGCTCGAGATCGGTCACGAACATGCCGGGCGCATCGGCCACCGCGCGCGCGGATGCCAGGCGCGTCTCGAATGATCCGTGTTCGGATTTCAGCGGATTGCCGCGCGCGACAATCCACCAGACCGCGTCAAGGCGCAGGCGCTTCAGCGCGGTTGTCGCAACATGCAGGTGGCCGCCATGGGCGGGATTGAAACTGCCGCCGAGGAGGCCGATGCGGCGGCCGGCAGCCGGGCCGGGCAGGCGGGCGCGCTTCAAGGGCGGACCTGGCCCGTGCCGCGCACGGCATACTTGTAGGTGGTCAGCTGCTCGGCGCCGACCGGCCCACGTGCATGAATGCGTCCCGTCGCGATGCCGATCTCGGCGCCGAAGCCGAACTCGCCGCCATCGGCAAACTGCGTGGACGCATTGTGCAGCACGATGGCGCTGTCGACGCGGGCGAGGAAGGCCTCGGCGGTCGCCTTGTCCTCGGTGATGATCGCGTCGGTGTGGTTCGACGACCAGCGGTCGATATGCGCGAGCGCGCCTTCCAGCCCGTCGACCACCGCGACCGACAGGATCGGGGCGACGTATTCGGTCGCCCAGTCTTCTTCCGTAGCCGGCGTGATGTGGGGCAGCAGCGCGCGGCTGCGGCGGTCGCCGCGAAGTTCGCAGCCGGCGGCCTCCAGCGCGGCGGCGATCTTCGGCAGCAGCGTCGCGGCGCAGGCGACGTCGATCAGCAGCGTCTCGGTCGAGCCGCACACGCCGGTGCGGCGCATCTTGGCATTGACGACGATGTCCACCGCCTTGGCAGGGTCGGCGGCACCATCGACATAGGTATGGCAGAGGCCTTCGAGGTGGCCGATCACCGGCACGCGGGCTTCTGCCTGCACGCGCTCCACCAGCGTTCGCCCGCCGCGCGGCACGATCACGTCGAGTGCGCCGCCGAGGCCTGCGAGCATGTGGCCGACCGCGTCCCGGCTGGTTGTCTCGACCAGCTGGAGGGCATCGGCCGGAAGGCCTTCGGCGGTCAGCGCGGCGCGCATCGCCCCGGCGAGCGCGCGGGAGGAATGGATGCTTTCCGAGCCGCCGCGCAGGATGGCGGCATTGCCGGAGCGAAGGCAGAGCGCGCCGGCATCAGCGGTGACGTTCGGACGGCTCTCGTAGATGATGCCGATGACCCCGAGGGGCACGGCGACGCGCGTGATGTCGAGCCCGTTCGCGGGCGTCCAGCGGGCGAGTTCGCAGCCGACCGGGTCGGGCAGGGCGGCCACGGTCTCAACGCCCGCGGCGATGGCTTCGACGCGCGCGGCATCCAGTGCAAGCCGGTCGAGCATTGAGGCGGAGAGGCCTTTGGCAGCTGCGGCCGCCATGTCCTCGGCGTTCGCCTTGAGGATGTCCGGCGCGGCGGCGCGGAGGGCGGCAGCGATGGCGGTGAGGCCGCGCGTGCGGTCGGCGGCGCTCATCAGGCCAAGAGCCCGCGAGGCCGCACGGGCCCGCGCGCCCATGGCGTGCATGTGCTCGGCAAGGACAGCGTCCGGGGGCGGGGCGGCAAGGGTCATAACTGGCAGGGATGTGCCGCAAATGCGCGCCTGCTGCAAGGTTTGGCTCAGGGCCGGTTCAGCAGCCGCTGTTGGTCAGGGCAGATTGGCCAGCGCTGCGCGAGGCTTTCGCCGACTGCGCATCCCGCCGCCCTAGTCTTCGCTCAGAACAATGCGGAAGCCATACTGGCGGTCGCGGGTGGCGACCGGCAGGCGCGCGCGGTTGGCGGCGCGGTGGGCCGCCGGACTGCTCTTGACTGAACCGCCGCGCACGACGCGGCGGCTGCAGTCACCGCTGGTCACAGCGGTGCCATCCGTAGGTGCGTCGGTGTAACCGTTGACGTAGCAGTCCTGCGTCCATTCGCTGACATTGCCGAGCATGCCCTGCAGGCCGAACGGATTCTCCGGCAGGCTCCCTGCTTCGCGGACCTTGTCGCGCGGGGCGCTGGCCGCGTCGAACTTGTCCCCCCACCAGTAGGCGGTGCTGGTTCCTCCGCGTGCGGCGTATTCCCATTCTGCTTCCGTTGGCAGCCTGTAGGTCTGACCGGTTTCAGCCGATAGCCATTTCGTATAGGCGGACGCATCGCGCCAGGAAATGGCGGCAGCCGGCATCGCATCGTTCACCGGTGCGCCCGGGCGATGGCCATTGCAGCCACCCGCGTCGACGCAGGTGATCCACTCGGCATGGGTGATTTCGGTCTTGCTGATCGCGAACGGCTTCACGGTCACCTCCCGCACTGGGCCTTCGATGGGCTCCCGGCCGGATTCGGTGACGGGCGAGCCCATCTGGAACGCGCCGCCGGGCAGGGCGACCATGGCCGGGCAGATTTCGCAGACCGGCGCTGGCGGCGGCTCAGGCTCGGGCGGGGCCGCGGCTGGCGTTTCGGTTTCGGGAACAGCGGTCTCGGCCGCTGCGATCTCGACCACTGGAACGTCCGGCACCGGGAGCGCGGGCGCCTCTGCAGCGGCCTCGGAAATCTCTGCGGGTCCCGCCTCATCCTCCGGATTCGGCAGGATCTGCGACACGCCCCAGCCTGCCAGAACGATCGCCACCAGACCGCCGATCATGACGGGTATGGAGGATCCGGGCTTCTTCGCCGGCGCCGGCGCAGAGGTCCTGGTCGGCGCGGACGGGGCGCGTGCCGGGGCCGGCTTCGGAGGAGGCGGCGCGGCGGCCTTCGGGGGAGAGGGCGCTGGTGCAGGCGCAGGCGGCGGCGGGACTGGCGGCGGCGCGGCCGCGCGTGCCTCGGCGCGGGTCAGCGCCGCGATGCGGTTGCGCGCAAGGTCGGAATAGTGGCCGTCCGGATAGCGCTTCAGGTAAGCTTCGAAGTCGGCCTTGTCGTCGCTGTCGTTCACGGAAGACCAGAAGGTCAGCTCCATCGAGTTATCGGCGGCTTTCCCCGGAGCGGGCGGCGGCGCGGCCAGGGTCGGCGCGGCAGGTGCTGCGTGTTCGGCAGCGCGCCTTATATCTTGCACGAATTCCGTCCAGCGCAGATCGCTCCGGTCGCCTTCCCAGCCCACCAGGTCTGCCGACTGCGTCAGCTCGAACATGATCGGACGGTCCACATTCTCCATCATCGCCGGAACGAGCACGGAGGTGCGCTGGCCAAGCGTGGCCTCGGCGCGCACCCATTTCGATTTCACCGAAACGGCGGACCAGAGCACCACGACGACATCCGCGTCGCGCAACATGCCTTCGGTCACTTCGTCATAGGTCTGCCCGGCGCGAAGCACCTTGTCCCACCATACGGAAAAGCCCTCGGCGATCAGCGCCTCGGCCACCATCTGCGCCTTCGGCCGGTCGGCCCGGCTATAGGAAAGGAATATGTCCGCCATCGTCTTGTCCCCACTCCGCGTTCATCGCTGCTCGCGTGTGGGGCGAACGTTTGCACAGAATCCGCCGTTGCCAAAGGGGCTGCAGGATGGCGACGGCGGGTTGCCGCCAACGAGGGGCTGACAGGTTGCGGAAATGCCGTAAGTTCAGCCGCAAAGAGTTTGGAGGATACGATGATCGACATTGAGGCGATGCCTTACCTGGCAGACATTCCGCGTGTTCAGGCGCAGCGGCGCCCGAACGAAACCGCGATGTGGTTCGAAGGCAAGGCCACCAGCTACGGCGATCTCGAGACACGCACCAACCAGGTTGCCAATGGCCTCCTCGCGCTCGGTATCCAGCCGGGGGACCGGATCGGCTATCTCGCGAAGAACACTGACGTCTATTACGAAATGCTGTTCGGCGCCGCCAAGGCGCGCGCAGTGATGAACGGCGTCAACACGCGCCTTGCCCCGCCGGAAGTGAAGTTCATCCTGTCGGATGCGCGGGCCAAGGTGCTGTTCGTCGGCAAGGATTTCTACGCCATGATCGACCAGATCAAGGCCGAGCTGCCGGATCTGAAACGCATCATCACGCTCGACGGCGACCGCGAGGACTGGGATTTCTACCCCTCCTGGCGCGGCTCGAAGGCGGCGACAAATCCCGGCCTCACCGTGCGCGGCGATGATGATGTCATCCAGCTCTACACGTCCGGCACCACCGGCCTGCCGAAAGGCGTGCAGCTGACCAATGACAATTACCGCGCCTTCTTCACGCAGGCCGGCATGCTCGAATGGTCGAGCTATGATGCGGGCGAAGCGGTGATGAACGCGATGCCGCAATTCCACGTGGCGGGCGTCAATGTCGGCGTGCTGGCGTCATTGCAGGGCGCCAAGACGGTCATCCTGCGCGACATTGATCCGCAGCTGATCCTGAAGCTCATCCCCGAGCACAAGATCGCCCACGCCTTCTGGGTGCCGGCGGTGATCCTGATGCTGACGCAGCAGAAAAACATCCGCGAGGTGGATTTCTCCTGCCTGAAGCAGGTTTTCTATGGCGCTTCGCCGATCTCCGAGGCCCTGCTCCGCACGGCGGTGGAGATCATGGATGCGCGCTTCACGCAGCTTTACGGGCTGACGGAGACGGTGGGCGCCGGGACCTTCCTGCCGCCCGAAGCGCATGACCCCGCCTGGGGCAAGCTGCGCTCGTGCGGCGTTCCGTGGCCGGGCGCGGTCGTGCGCGTGGTGAACGGGGAGGGCAAGCCCGTGCCGACCGGAGAGGTCGGCGAGATCGTCATCAAGTCCGGCTTCGTGATGAAGGGCTACTGGAACCGCGAGGACGCAACGAAGGACGCCGTGAAGGACGGGTTCTTCTACACCGGAGACGCGGGATACTTCGACGAGGACGGCTTCCTCTACATCCACGACCGCGTGAAGGACATGATCGTCTCCGGCGGCGAGAACGTCTATCCGGCCGAGGTCGAGAACGCGATCTTCGGCGCGCCGGGCGTTGCCGATGTCGCCGTCATCGGTGTGCCGGACGAGAAGTGGGGCGAGGCGGTCAAGGCCATCGTGGTGAAAAAGCCTGGCGAGGAGCCGACCGCCGAAAGCATCATCGCCTGGGCGAAGGAGCGCATCGCAGCGTACAAGGCGCCGAAGTCCGTCGACTTCATCGACGCCCTGCCGCGCAACCCTTCCGGCAAGATCCTCCGCAAGGACCTGCGCGAGCCCTACTGGAAAGGCATGACGCGGCGGGTCGGCTAGGCGGCGATCAGTTCGCCAGTTTCAGCCAGTCGCGTGCGGCTTGCAGCGCCATCTTGATTTCGGCCGAGGTCAGCATTTCCGCCATGTCCTGGCGCAGCGCGCGGGCATCCTCGTGACCGCGGGCTGCGGCGAGGTTGAACCATTTGTGGGCTTCAATGAGATTGATCTCGGTGCCCGTGCCGGTCGCGAAGGCGAGGCCTGCGCGGTAGAGATCGTCGGGCAGGGAGTGGGCGCCAATCAGCGCGCCGGGCTCCACGGGGATATCTGAGTAAGCCATTGCATTTCTTCCTTTGACACCTGCGCAGCGGGCCGGGAATTCCCCATGTCCGCGCTGCAAAACCATTCACCTGCCAGACCATCCGGCAACGGATCAAAGGTGCCCTGAAGGCATTGGCGCTTGGTTAATTTGCGGTTTGCCAAGCGGCGGCTGTGTGAAGGATTCAGGCCGCAGCGTTAGGATTTACGCCGTAGGCGGATCTTTCAGTCCATACCCGGATAGCGGCGGAAGGCCGGCAGGGTGTGGATGTGCGCTGCCCAGGCGGGCTGCTCGGCGGTCTGCACCTGCGCGCCGGGCGGAAAGGCGGAAGGGTCATCCAGCGTGACCGACTGCACGTCGACAAGGCCCGGCAGGAAGGTCTCGTTCACATAGAACAGCCCGGTGCCGCACTGGCTGCAGAAGCGGCGGAAACTGTCGCCCGAAGAGTTGATCGTCGCGGGTGTGCCCTTGGTGACCTTCAGGTTGCCGGCAGGCATCACCGCCCAGGCAACCATCGGCGCCCCGGCGCTCATCTGGCAGTCCCGGCAATGGCAGATCGAGACGCGGTCCGGCGCCGCGCTCAGTTCATACCGGATTGCGCCGCACTGGCAGCCGCCTGTGATGGACATCGACTTCTCCCAAAATGTTCATGCTTTGTTCAAAATGCCATTGGCCGCAGCGGGAGTCAAAATGAAAATCCCCGCAAGCCCATCGGCTCACGGGGATTTCCTCAATTTACCTTGGCCTATCCTGAAATCAGGCGGCGATCTTCTTTTTGGCCAGCGATTTGGCGAGTTTTTCCATCGCCTTGACCTTGTCGATGTTCTCGACGGCGGCCAGTTCGCGGGCCATCCGGTCCAGCGCGCTCTCATAGAGCTGACGCTCCGAGTAGGACTGTTCCGGCTGGTCGTCGCCGCGGTGCAGGTCGCGAACGACCTCCGCGATCGAGATCAGGTCGCCCGAATTGATCTTCGCTTCGTATTCCTGGGCGCGGCGCGACCACATGGTGCGCTTGATGCGGGCCTTGCCGCCAAGGGTCTTCAGCGCGTCATCAACGAGCTTCGAGCCAGCCAGGGCGCGCATGCCCGAGGCTTCGGCGCGGTTGGTCGGCACGCGCAGGATCATCTTGTCCTGGTCGAAGGCAACGACGTAGACTTCGAGCGCCATGCCGGCGACCGTCTGCTTCTCGACAGCCGTGATGCGGCCGACGCCGTGAGCCGGGTAGACAACGCTTTGCCCGACCTCGAACGCCAAAGTCCGAGTCTCTGCTTTTTTCGCCATTCTGAATTGACCCTTTTTCTACACACACGGAAGCGAAGTTTCCCCGGCCCAGTGCCCTTATTGAGGTACTGAGTTAGGAAATCCCGCTTCTCTTGGATTATTGATCAGGATTAAGTGATAGCACGATTTTGACGCATTTACAACAGTTCCGCGCAGGCCGGCGCGAAATGTAAACGGTTTGGAATCAAGCGCCTCGTTAACTTTTGGGGCACTCTGGAAGCTGTAGCGGCAGCGGGGCGAATCGCTGCCGCAGGCCGTTTTCAGTCGCCGGATCCGGGGTTCGGGCTGAAGTATTTTTCCAGCTTGCCGGTTTCCTGCGCGAATTTCTCGCGGTCCTCCGGCGGGGTCTTCAGCCGGGTGATGTTCGGCCAGATTTTCGCGTATTCGGTGTTCAGCTTCAGCCATTTGCTGTCAGGGTCGTCTTCGGTATCCGGCTTGATCGCCTCGACCGGGCATTCCGGCTCGCAGACGCCGCAATCGATACACTCGTCCGGGTGGATGACGAGCATGTTCTCGCCTTCGTAAAAACAGTCGACCGGGCAGACTTCCACACAGTCCATGTATTTGCAGCGGATGCAGGCATCGACGACGATGTAGGTCATGGGCGGGCAAGTCTCGTTGGGAGAGGATCGGATCAGGCCAGCCAATTGGCGGCGAGGCCTCGCCCTGTCAATGTCACAGGCTCAATCGGGCATGGAGATTCGCTCAAGTGCCGCTGGAAATCCTCGCTTCGGCCCGTTGGCGGGCCTGCGCCCGGCTCACATCATCGACATGCAGCAGCCCGGCGACATGGCGCGCATAGGCCTCTTCGAGGTCCGAACGCTCACCGTCCGACAGGATGACCCGGTAGATCGCCTCGATCACTTTGATCCTGTCGGCCAGCGCCAGCTTTTTCGCGTGCTTGGTGAACTGGTGGCTGCCGACGGCTTCCTCGGCCAGGGTTTCGGCCTCGGCCAGCACGGCGTCGGACTTGGCGGCATCGAAGTCGAAGGATTCGAGCAGGATCTCGGCGATCATGTCGCTTTCGATGTTCACGTACACGCCGTCGACCAGCGCCGCCTCGACCAGCAAGGCGCCGACCGCCACTTCCGCCGGCATCGGCAGCTCGGCCGGTGTTTTCGGAGTGAACAGCTTCTTCAGGGACTTCATCATGGCTTGGGCTCCAGCGGCCGGTACAGCGTCCGCGCCTCTTCGGCCGGCCCCCGGCGCGTCCCGAGACCCAGCACTTCAACGCTGAGAATATCTGCGCCTTTCCCGAATGTCACGATGTCGCCCACCGCGAGACTCGCGCCCGGCTTGTCGGTGCGCCGCGTCAGGCCGCCCTGCGAAAGCCGCAGGCCAGACTTGCGGACATAGGCAGTTGAAAGCGTCCGCGTGCGGAAAAAACGCGCGCGCCAGAGCCAGACGTCCGCGCGCACCGACGTTTCATCGCCGGTCTCTGACGTCATCTGCCCGTCCCGGGCGTCATCTGAACGGGCGGTACCGGAACGCTCCGGGCGCGCGGGCGGTTTCGGGTTTCGGCGGCCGCTGCTTTTGCGGGCGGGCGGGCTTCGCCGGCTTGGGCGGCGGCAGCAGCGCGGCGAGCGCCGCGAACGGGCTGTCGGGATCGATTGGCTTGGAGCGCCGCTCCGGCTGCGGCGGCGGGGCGGGCCTGCGATTGTCGGGGCGGCGATCCGGCCGGCCGTCTTGTCTGCCGTCGGCTCTGCCTTCCGGTCTGCGGCCTTCCGGGCGATCCTTCGGGCGGCGGTCGGGGCGAGGCGCGCCTTCCGGCGCCGGCGCCGCGGTGTCGGCGCGGGGCGGACGGCGGGCGGGGCGGTCTTCCGTATCCGGACGGGCGCGCGCCACATAGCGCCACAGCGTCACGGCGCCGGTCTCGGGATTCTTTTCCGCGGGAGCGATGCCGAAGCCTTTCAGCACTGTGGGCCAGTCCTCGGCCGGGCAGGAGATGACCGAGGCGAGATCGATCGGGATCTCGAACACGGCCTTGCCCGCGTCCTTGCGGCGCTTGGCGAGTTCCCAGCCGAGGCGTTCGGCGAGATCGGCGCGCACGGCGCGGCGGCCGAAGCGGAGGTAGCCGTTGGCGGCGAGCGCCGGTTCCGGCCAGGTGCCATCCAGCCCGAACGAGCCGGCGCCTTCCGGGGCGAGGGGATATTCGGTCGAGGATTCAACCGCTTTCAGGATCGCGATCATCCGCTGCGCGGCCGGCTTCTGCGCGTCCGGCGCATAGGCGGCGACACGTCCGACGCGGATGCCGGCGGCCTTCAGGGCCTCGCGCTGTTCGGGATTGAGGCGCGGCGCGGATTCGTCCGTGCGCAGATCAATCGCGGCGCCGCTTTCGAGGATGCGGAAGGCGAGGCCCCGCAGCAGGCCTTCGAGCGCCTCGCCGGATTTGGCGAAGGCGAGCTTCGCGTGTGTCGGCAGCACGCGGCCGATCTCGCCGCGCACCCATTCCTCGATCCGCGCCAGCGCCGGCTGGCGCTCGGAAGCTTCGGCCTCGACCGCGCCGATCAGTTCGGTGCGCGGCATCATCCACTGCGCGCCCTTTCCGAGGCGCGCGACGGGCGCGTCCTTGTATTCGATCTCGGCCGCTTCGGTCAGCTTGAAGGCCTCCGCCGGCGCCGAGGCAATTTCGGCAAGCCGGGCGGTGAGCATCGGACGGATGGCGGCGAGCGCCGCGCCGCGCACGGCCTTGCCTTCCAAGGTGCGCGCATCGACGACCGGCTCGAAGCTCAGCCCGCGCAGGCGGCCCACGAGATGGCCTTCAACAGTCACGTCGCCTTCGGGCGTCAGGTCAGTCACGAGTGCATCTTCTTTCCTCAGGCTTGCGAGCAGGGCAGAGGTGCGCCTGTCCACGAAACGGGCCGTCAGCGCAAGGTGTAGCGCGTCTGACAGGGAGTCTTCAATCTCCCGGGTTTTCTGTTGCCAATATGTAGGGTTCTCCAGCCAGTCCTCGCGGTTGGCGGCGTAGGTCCAGGTGCGGATGGCGGCGAGGCGTTGCTGCAGCTGGTTGATGTCGCCGCGTACCGAGGAGAGGTCGTCCATCCGGCGGCGCAGGCCCTCGTCGGAGAGGCGCGCATCGGGGTCAGCCAGCGTCTCGGCGAGGCCGAGCACCAGGCGGCCATGACCTTCGGGGCCGGCCTTGCGGAAGTCCGGCAGGCGGGCGAGGTCCCAGAGGCGGCGGACTTTCCGGTCCCCCGTCACGTTCGGGCCAATGGCGCCGTCCTCGCTCATCCGGCGCAGCACCCATTCGTCCAGCGCGCGCGGATTGTGGATCAGCACGGGCTTGCCGGACGGGCGTTCGAGCGAGCGGATAAGGGCCTTGAGGCTGGAATAGTCGAGCGCCGAATTGCGCCACTGCACGGCGTCGACCGGATCGAAGCGGTGGCCTTCGATGGCTTTCCACTCCTCGTCCTGGAAGGGCGGGCAGCTGCCGGTCTCGCCGAACTCGCCATCGGTGCGGAAGCGTCCCGCGCGCCCGGCAATCTGCGCGCATTCGGCAAGTGTCAGCGCGCGGTGGCGGCGGCCGTCATACTTGGTACGCGAGGCGAAGACGACGCGGTCGACATCCAGGTTCAGCCCCATGCCGATGGCGTCGGTCGCGACAATGTAGTCGACTTCGCGGGACTGGTAGAGCGCGACCTGCGCGTTGCGGGTACGGGGGCTTAGCGCGCCCATGACGACCGCGGCGCCGCCCTTCTGGCGGCGGAGCAGTTCGGCAATCGCGTAGACTTCCTCGGCGCTGAAGGCGACGATGGCGGTACGCTTTGGCAGCTTGGTGATCTTGGCATGGCCGGCATAACGCAGCTCCGAGAAGCGCGGGCGCGGCTCGGTCTCGACACCGAGCTTGAGCTCCTTCAGGAGGCCCCGCGTCGTGTCGGCGCCGAGCAGCAGCGTCTCGTGAATGCCGCGCATGTGCAGGATACGGTCAGTGAACACGTGGCCGCGGTCGTCGTCTTCGGCGAGCTGGATCTCGTCGATGGCGACGAAGTCCGCGCGCACGTCCACCGGCATCGATTCCACGGTGCAGACGAAGTAGCGCGCGGTCGGCGGGCAGATGCGCTCCTCGCCGGTCAGCAGCGCGGCGTAGGCATAGCCCTTGGCCGCGACGACCCGGTCATACACCTCGCGCGCGAGAAGGCGCAGCGGCAGGCCGATCATGCCAGTGCCATGCGCGAGCATCCGCTCGATCGCATAGTGGGTCTTGCCGGTATTGGTGGGGCCGAGGATGGCCTTGAGGGTGGTCATGTGCAGGGAAGGGGTGGGGACGGGGCGGGCTTAAGTCAAGCGCGGCCAGCGGTGATCCGCCGGATCATGCCGTACTCATGCGGGCGGAAGGCCGGGGGCAGGATGGTAGCGCCGTCATAGAGGGCCCCGGCGAGGACGAGCTGCTCGCCGTCTGACCAGCGGCAATCGGCGCCGCAGAGATTGGCGCCGGAGAGGTTCGCCTGGCGCAGCGTAGCGCCTGTCAGGTCCGCGCCGATAAGGCAGGCGCCCGAGAGGTCTGCGCCTTTCAGCGAGGCATGGCGCAGGGACGCGCCGCGCAGGTGGGCATAGCGGAACGTGGCCGACATTAGCCGCGCATGGTCGAACCGGGCGGCCTCGAGGTTCGCCCAGTCGAGGCAGGCGACGCGCAGTTCGCAGTCCCGGAACACGGCGCCCGCGAGGTCGCGCCCGCTGAGATCGGCGCGCAGGAAATCCTGCCGCTCGATCTGCGCGCCGCGCAGCTCGGCCAAGCCAAGTTCCATGACCCGTTCAGATCCCAGATACCGGATCGCGATCACCTTCAGCTCCCATTCCCGAACGTCAGGTTGAAGTGATTGGCGGCGCTGCGCAACCGTCCGGGTGCGGGTTTCCGTTTGACCGGCAAATGCCCGTCCGATACCGGATGACCTGAGTTTCGGAAGGCCTGCCGCCCGTGATCGTCTATCGCTCCCTCCTGTTTGTGCCCGGCGCCCGGTCTGACCGGTTCGGCAAGGCGGTCGCCGCCGGCGCCGACGCCGTGATCATCGACCTCGAGGACGCAGTGCTCCCGGCGGACAAGGACCGGGCGCGAAGCGAGACGCTGACCTGGCTCGGCGCCTGGCGCGGGCGCCATCTCGGCCTGCGCATCAATTCGCCGCGCACGGCGTTCGGCTGTGCCGACCTCGCGGCGCTTGCCGGTTCGGCGGCTGCGGCGCGGGCGGATTTCATCATCGTGCCGAAGGCGGACACGGCAGTCGATCTCGAGATCGTGGCCGAGGCGCTGGGGCGGAAGATTCCGCTGATCCCGATCATCGAGAGCGGGCGGGCCCTGTCGAACGCGTTCGAGATTGCGCGCCAGGCGACCGGCGGCGTGCTGTTCGGCGGGGTCGATTACTCCGCGAGCCTTGGCGCGGACCTCTCGGACTGGGACGCGATGCTGACGGCGCGCGGCACGATTGCAGCCGCCTGCGGCGCGGCGGGCGTGCCCGCCTATGACGTGCCTTATCTGGATACGTCGGATACGGACGGTCTTGCCGCCTCGACGCGCAAGGCGAAGGCGGTGGGCTTTTCGGGGCGCGCCTGCATCCATCCGGATCAGGTGACCACGGTGAACACAGCCTACGCGCCGAACGAGGCCGAGATCGCCGACGCGCGCGCCATCCTTGCCGCGATGGAGGCGGCGGGCGGCGGCGTGGCGCTGCACAGGGGCAAGATGATCGACCGGCCGGTGATCCTCGCCGCCGAGCGCTTGCTCGCGAGCGTTCGCACCACCTGAAACCGGGAGCCTGACCATGTCCTCCGTACACGTCTCACCTGTTGCCCACGTTCGCGGTGGTCGGGCGGCGCCTGAAGACGACGTTTGGGGCCGGGAGCGTGCGGTCATTGTTCTAGAAGAGGCCTTTCCGCCGGAGGCGCTGTTCGGCCTTGATGCCTTCAGCCACGCCGAGATCGTTTTCCAGTTCCATCTCGTGCCGGACGGCAAGATCGAAACGGGCGCGCGCCGCCCGCGTGGCAACCCGGACTGGCCGCTCGTCGGCATCTTCGCGCAGCGCGGCAAGAACCGGCCCAACCGGATCGGCGTCACGGTCTGCCGCATTGTGTCGGTGTCGGGCCGCGAGATCGAAGTCGAGGGACTTGATGCCATCGACGGCACGCCGGTGCTCGACATCAAGCCGGTGATGCGCGAATTCCTCCCGCGCGGAGACATTCGCCAGCCGGACTGGTCGCGCGAGCTCATGAAAGATTATTGGTAAACCTGAAGGACCCCGGCCATGGCCGACACGATTGTGCATTCCGAAGCCGACGAGCGCCAGATGCTCGAAGCGATCTCGAAGTGGATCAAGACGAAGGTCGCGCCCGTCGCGCTGAAGCTTGAGCATGACAATGAATGGCCGGCCGACCTCGTCGCCGACATGACGGAGCTCGGCCTGTTCGGCGCGCTGGTGCATCCGGACTATGGCGGGCTTGGGCTTTCGGCGACGACGTACACGCGCATCGTCTCGCTGATCTCCGAGGAGTGGATGAGCCTGACGGGCATCTTCAACACCCACATGATGATGGCGATCATCGTGCAGAAGTTTGGTACCGACGCGCAGAAATCCTACTGGCTGCCGAAGTTTGCCAGCGGCGAGATGCGCGGCGGACTCGGCCTGACGGAGCCGGATGCCGGGAGCGACCTTCAAGGTATCCGTACAGTCGCCAAACGCTCCGGCGACAAATACATCGTGAACGGAACAAAGACGTGGATATCGAACGCCATCGAGGGCCACTGTGTCGCGCTGCTGGTGAAGACCGATCCGGACGCCGTGCCGCGCCACCGGGGCATGTCGATGCTGATCGTGCCGAAGATTGATCCGCAGACGCGGGTGCCGCTGAAGGGCGTGCGCAATGGCAAGAAGCTCGGCAAGCTCGGCTACAAGGGGATCGATTCCGGCGAGTTCATCTTCGAGGACTATGAGTGTGACGCGAGCCTCTGCCTCGTCGGCGGCAAGGAGGGTGAGGGCTTCTACATGGCGACCGGCGGGCTCGAGCTGGGCCGGATCAACATTGCCGCGCGGGGCGTCGGCATTGCGCGGCGGGCGCTGCGGGAATCGGTCGCCTATTCGCAGGTGCGCAAGACGATGGGCAAGCCGATCTGCGAGCATCAGGCGATCCAGCTGAAGCTGGGCGAGATGGCGGCGAAGACGCGGGCGGCGGAACTGCTGACCGAGGATGCGGCGCGGGCTTACGATTCCGGCGAGCGGGTCGACATGGAGGCGGGCATGGCGAAGTGGTTTGCCTCCGAAACGGCGCTGGACGTCGCCACCGAAGCGATGCGCATCCATGGCGGATACGGCTATTCGACCGAGTACGTGCTCGAGCGGCTTTACCGCGACGCGCCGCTTCTCTGCATCGGCGAGGGAACCAATGAGCTGCAGAGGATTATTATAGCCAAGCAGCTCATAAAGAGGAATCCCGCCTGATGTTCCGTCTCCTGACGATAGCCTTCGCATCCCTTGCCCTCGCCGCCTGCGTGGCCGGGCCGTCGGGCCGGGCGGCGGATGCTCCGCCGCTGGAGGCGGTCGCGTCCGTTGATGTCGAACGCTACATGGGCCTCTGGTACGAGATTGCGCGCTATCCGACGAGCTTCCAGAAGGATTGCGAGGGCACGACCGCCGAGTATTCGCTGCGCGAGGATGGCCGCGTCGATGTCGTCAACACCTGCCGTTTCGGCACCAAGGACGGCGAGCCGCGCTCGGCCGAGGCGGTGGCCCGCGTGATGGACGGCTCCAACGGCGCGCGCATTGCCGTGAACTTTGCGCCCATTCCGTTGCCGGCAGGGAGCGGCAATTACTGGATCATCCATCTCGACGAAGCTTACCAGCATGCGCTGATCGGCGAGCCGTCGGGCCGTTTCCTCTGGATGCTGTCGCGCACGCCGACGGTGTCGCCCGAGGTGCGGGCCGAGCTGGACGCGGCGGCGGTGGCTGCCGGGTATGACCTCAGCCTGCTGAAGGAAACCGAGCAGCGCTGATTTTGTGATCTCGCTTGCTCTTGTTTCGGCCGACGTTTTCTATTGCCTCGCCCCACCCTGGCCCTCCCCACAAGGGGCAGGGAACTTGTTGTGTTGTTTTGCCGAGTTAGCTCTCCCTACAGGCTGGGCTGTCCCCTCCCCCTTGTGGGGAGGACTAGGGTGGGGGGCGGCAAGCGCCGATGCCCCGACCGGCTTGAGCCGTCCGGGTACGGAGCGTGGAGGCGCAGGGGCCGCGTTTGCGCAACGGAGGCCTACATCCCCCGGCGCATCTCGTCCCAGGCGCTCGCGAGCGCATCCCGGTGGGCCGGGGCGGCGATGGCGATCAAGGCCGCCGCGCGGGCGTCGAGGCCCAGGCCGCGCAGGCGGGCTTGGCCATGTTCGGTGATGACGACGTCCATGTCGGCGCGGGGAACGGTGACGGCGTCGGGCGGAAGCCTCGGGACGATGCGGCTGACGGCGCCGCCGCTCGCGGTGGAGAGAAGCGCGGTGATGCCGGTGCCGCCGGGCGAGGCGCGGGCGCCGCGCAGGAAGTCGGTCAGGCCGCCGGTGCCGGAGACCTGCCGTCCGCGGATGAATTCGGCATTGGCCTGCCCGAAAAGGTCAACCTCGAGCACGGAATTGATCGCGGTGAAGCGGCGCAGCGCGGCGAGGCGGGCGATATTGTGCGTTTCGCAGGCAGGCAGGAAGCGGACGCGAGGCTCTTCGGCGAGGCGCTGGTAGAGCGCCGGCGTGCCGACGGCGACGCCGGTGGTGATCGGCAGGGCTGGGTCGGCGTCCAGCATGCCGAGCACAGGGTCGGAGACGATGCCGGACCAGACCGACAGGCCCCGTCGGCCCGCGAGCGCGGTGAGGGCGGCCTGCTGGACATTGCCGATACCGAATTGCAGCGCGGCGCCTTCCGGCACGAGGCTGGAGATATGCTCGCCGATCTCGCGGAAACCGGGGGCGAGCGGGGCGGGCGGTACGCTGACGAGGGGAGAGGAATCTTCGGCGGTAAGTGCGAAGCGGGAGAGGGGCACTTTCACGCTGTGGCGCGGGGCGGACATGTTCGGATTGATCAGGGCGAGGATCGGCACGTCCGGGCGTGCGATCACGGCGGGGCCGAAATCCGGGCTGACGCCGAGGCTGACCTGATCGTCCGTATCCGGAGGGGAGACGAGCAGCACGGCGCCGTCCAGCGGAGTGTGGCAGAGCCAGTCCCAGGACTGATACCAGGTCATCGGCAGGATGCGCGTGCGGCCGGCCTCGAAGGAGGGGCGAAGGGCCGGGAAGAGGAAGGTGGTTTCCGCTTCGGCGTGCGGGTGGAGGCCCGCCCAGTCGGTCTGGTTGAGGCCGGGCACCCATTGGCCGACGAAGGTGAGGCCGGCAGCGAGGTCTGGCGCGTTGCGGAAGGCACCGGCGAGGCCGAGCAGTTCGCCGCTGCAGCCGCCGACGAAGAGCCGGGCGCGGGGCGGCAGGCTGGCGCGGAAAGCGCGAAGGGCGGCGAGGGCGCTCATGGCACTTTCCAGTCCGGTTTGCGCTTGGCGAGGAAGGCGCTGACGCCTTCGCTGAAATCCGGGTTGGCGAAGCCTTCGAGGAAGAGAGCTTCGGCCTCCGGGGAGTCCGGCATCTGGCCCTTATCGAAGCCGCGCAACATGCGTTTGGTGGCGCGGACTGACCATTGCGACTGCGCGGCGATCTCGGCGCCGAGCGCGCGGGCGGCGGGGAGGATGGCGGGGACGTCCACCACCTCGTCGATGAGGCCCATGGCGAGCGCTTCGGCGCTATCGAAGATGCGGCCGGTATAGAGGAGGCGCCGCGTGGCGCCGGGGCCGACGAGGCGGACAAGGCGCAGCATGTCGCCGGGTGGGTAGACGAGGCCGAGCCGGGCGGGCGTGACGCCGAAGGTGGCGCCGCTGGCGGCGATCCGCAGGTCGCAGGCGGCCGCGAGGCTGACGCCGCCGCCGATGCAGGGGCCTTCGATTGCGGCAACTACCGGTTTCGGGCTTTCTTCCAGGGCGGCGAGGGCGCGGGCGATGGTCTGGCCGGAATGCCGGGCGGCATCCTCTGTGCCGTAGATGACGGGAAATTCGGAAATGTCCGCGCCGGCCGCGAAGACGCCAGCGCCGCCGCCGTGCAGCAGGAGAACCTTGACCGCCGGGTCCGCATTGGCCTCTGCCACACGGGCGGGCAGGGCCGCCCACATCTCGAGCGACAGGGCATTGCGGCGCTGCGGTTGGTCAAGGATGATTTCGGCCAGCGGGGCGGCGATCTCGAGGCGGATGGTCTGGGTCAATTCGGTCTCCGCCGCTTGAAGGGATTGGACAGCGCCTCATCCTCGTCATAATCTCATCACAGCGTTAACCTATGGGGCTGGGGCGTTCATTGGCAATCGCATGGGGATCACCAAGATGTTGAAACGACTGACAGACCGGCGGCTGCGCTGGGTTATCGTGTCTGCCCTGGCCGGAACGGCGCTGCTTTCGGGCTGCGACCAGATCGGTGAACGCATCGACCGGGCCAAGGAGCTCTCGGACAAGTCGGCGGGCCAGATCAGCGGCGAGACGATTGTCGATCCGAGCGCGCGCAACCTCGAGACCGCCGCGACGGCCGACCGGGCGCTGGCCGGCACCGTGATGGCCGAGTTCGTGATCGACGAGGACGAGCGCCCGCTGTTCGCCATCGGTTCGATCATCGCCAAGCCCATCGACATTGCGCCGACGGCGGCCCTGATGATGGACGATGCCGAGTTCTCGGCCGATGAACTCGAGTACTTCGAGGAAGAGTATTATTACGAGGAGACGCCGGGCAGCGCGGGCGAGGGCCTTGAAGCCGCGCCGCCGCCTACGGCGAGCGCCTCTGAGTCCGCCATATCGCGTGCGCCGGCAGGCGATGTCGTACTTCCGGAGCAGGTGCTGCCGAAGATCACGCTGGACCCGAAAGCGGTCGCGAAATCCGAACGCGAAATCGCGCAGGCGGAGGCTGACATCGACAAGATGATGGCCGAGGCGCCGCTGCAGGAGCGCCGCCTCAAGGGGCTGACGCGCGAGGAGTTCCAGGCGCTACCGGTCGAGGAAAAGGCCGAGATGCGCAAGCTGGCGCGGCGGGCCCCGGTGGTTCGCGAGACCATCAAGGCGCAGATCGACGCGAACTCGGTGATGCTGGACACGATGACCAAGTACGGCATCGGCGGCGAAGTGGCGCTGTCGCGCCAGGGCCAGATGGTTATCCAGATCGGCGCCGATGGCGCGAGCCCGACGCAGTTCCGCGGCGCTGATGGCAAACCGGGCGACTTCCTTGTCCGGGCCGACCAGGCGGAATGCCCGGCAGACATGCAACCGGCCGACGTGGCAGGTGACCTCGCGCTGGCCACGGCCTGCGTGGTGCGCGACCTGCGGGCCTCCGGCCAGTTCGAATATGTCGAGCCGGACTTCATTTTCCAGAACCAGTTCGTGCGCCGTACCAAGGACGCGCCGCCGCCCACGACGGGAAGCGGGACGGGATCGTCTGGCGGGACGACGACGCCCACGACGCCGGTGAGCTATAATCCGAACGATCCGCTCTGGGCGCTGCAATGGCATTTCCGCGACCGCGGCACGACCGATGGCCGCACGGCTGGCGGCGCCGGTTTCGAGACGTTCTGGAACCGTCAGGGCACGACCGGTTCGCGCAGCGTGGTGGTGGCCGTGGTCGACACCGGCTTGCAGATGACGCATCCGGACATTGCCGGCTCGCCAAATATCATGCCGGGGTGGGACATGGTGTCCGATCCGCGCATGGGCAATGACGGCGACGGACGCGACAGCGATGCGAACGATCCGGGCGACATGTGCGATCCGACGAAGCCTTATGCCGCCGACAGTTTCCACGGCACGCATGTCGCGGGTACGGTCGGGGCGGCGGCGACGAACAATGGTTCCGGGGTGGCCGGCGGCGCGTGGAATGTGCGCCTTGTGCCGGTGCGGGCGCTCGGCAAATGCGGCGGGCGCCTGTCCGACATCAACGACGCGATCCGCTGGGCCGCCGGTCTGATCCCGGCAGAGGGGCCGGGCGACACCGAAGTGTGGAACGAGAACCCCGCCGACATCATCAACCTGTCCATCGGCCTGCTGGGCGTTTGCCCGGCTTCGCTGCAGGACGCGATTGATGCGGTCACCGAACGCGGCGCGATTGTCGTCTCGGCCGCCGGCAATGCGCGGATGTCCACAAGCTATTATGCGCCGGCCGGATGCCGGGGTGTGGTGACGGTGGCGGCCAGCGATGCGCGCGGCCAGCTGACGCCTTACTCGAACTACGGGCCGGAAGTGATGCTGCTCGCGCCCGGCGGCGACCTGACGCGCGACGACAATGGCGACAGCAAGCCGGACGGCGTGCTGTCCACGAAGGCGGCGACCAACTGCTATGACCCGGTCACCGGCGCGAGTGTCGACACCTGCTATTATGCCTATGAGCAGGGCACCAGCATGGCGGCGCCGCACGTCTCGGCGGCGCTGGCGCTGCTGAAGGCGCGCACGCCCTCGGCCACCAAGGACGAGCTGATCGCGACGCTGACCGGCGCGCTGGATGCGCGCGAGCCGCTGCAATGCTCCGGCCTGTGCAGCCAGTATCCTGGCACGACCTCGGTTGCCGGCAGTCCGGACATGTGCTCGCGTCCATGCGGGACGGGGCTGCTCAATCTCGCCAACATACCCGCCGCGCCGTCCGGTGGAGGAGGTCGCTGACATGGCAGGAACCCGCGCGCCGTTGCATCTGGGAGGGCCGCTCGGCGCGTTGGGACTGGGCTGTGTCGGCGGGGCGGTTGCGCTGGCGATTGCCGCGCTGAACAATGATCCACCGCCGGGCAACCCGGCGCCGGGCTCTGCGCCGGTGCTGAGCGTGGATATCGAGTCGCCGTCGGCGCGGGAGCCGTCGCAGATGCAGGCGGCGGACAGCTTTGAGCGGAGCGGACCTGCTGAGGCTGAGCCCCTGATTCCGGTTGTGGAGATTGCCCAGGTGCAGGCCGCGCCGCCCGAACCGACCGTGCGTCCGGCGCGGGCCGACGGCACCGAAGTGCATTTCATCGTCCGCCTCAAGGGCGCGCCGGAGATCGACGAGATCACCCGCAACTTCAAGCGCGACCCCGCCGCTGCGCAGACCGCCTGGGGCGAGCTTGTCACGCGGCTGCCGGGCCTCGCAGATTTCTCGCTGGTCGGCGCCAGCTACTCGGGCGAAATCAAGCTCGCCTACCAGATGCCCCCCGGCGCGTCCGCGACGCCGGAAGACATTCGCGCGGTCCAGGACCGTCTTCTCAAGGTGGAAGGGGTCTCCTATGCCGACCCCGACTATATTGCTCATCCCGGCAAGGAATAACTGCATGAACCGTACACTGATCATTTCCGGCCTGCTTGCCAGCGCAATTGCGCTGACAGCCTGCGACCGAGCTTTCCAGCGCCCGGCCGATACAGCCGGCACCGAGCCGGCCGCCAGCGAGACGCCGGATGCGGCGGCGGCTGAGCCCGGCGCGGAATTGCCGGTGCGTCCGGAATCGGCGTCCTCTGGCGCGGTGATCGACTGGGAAGCCGCGCGGCGCGACCTCGCCTCCCGCTCGGCCGATGACATGGAGGGCAGCTTCTCGGTCCAGTCGGGCGGAGATGCGCCGCCGGTACCGGTCTTCCTGCCGTCCGGCCCGGTGGCCGCCCAGAGCGGCGACGTGGCGATCCGCTTCCAGCCGACCAATGACGGCTACTTTGCCTTCTTCCCGGCGGAGACCTACGACATCATCGTCAATGGCACGAACGTGGTCATGACCGAGCCCGGCGCTGGCGCGCCGCCCGCGCGTACGGACGCTTTCATCTTCCAGCCGACCACCAACGGCGCGCAGGTCGCCTTCTCGCGGTATGGCGCGGACTATCTGGTCGAGTTTGAGTGCAAGGAACTGGTGAACGGCTTTCCCGCCTGCATCACCGAAGACGAAGCGGTTGCGTTCGCACGCGACCTGGCGATTTCAGGAACCCGTTGATGCGAAACCTACTGGCCGCAGCGGCCGCGGCGCTGCTTCTGACCTCAATGGCTGCCTGCGACTTCGTGCGCTTTCCCGGAGATGGCGGGCCGGAACCCACCATCCCCGAGGCGCCGCCTGAAACACCGCCCGGCGCGCCCGGCCCGCCGCCGCCAGTGGTGGACGATGACGAATTCGATACGCCGGTCGAAAACCCGGACGGAGAGACGCCTGTTGACCCGGGCACGCCGACGGACGGGACGACGCCGCAGCCGGATCCGGTGGACGCCACCGAGGATCCTGAGACACCGCCGGTCGACGTGCCGGTGGACGAGACGCCGGTGGAGCTTGAGCCCGAGACGCCTGTCGTGGTGCCTGAGCCGGAACCGGAGCCCGTTGCGCCGGTATTCAGCTATTACCAGCCAGGCGCCCTGCTGGCGGGTTCTGGCGGCGGATTCCCCGACCAGATCGTGCATGCTCCCGGCATAATTTTCCCGATCAAGTCGGCGCCGGCGGTGCTGCAGTCGCAGGTGTTTGCGTTCGGCGGCGGCGTGGCCGGCGGCGACCAGTGCGACGCGCGCAACTATGCTGCGCCGTGGCGGGACAATTTCTGCGAGACCCGCTCGGCCAACCGCACGACGCCCTTCTGCCCGGTCGCCAGGATCCACCAGGGCCAGGACATCCGCGTCGGCACAGCGGCCGATTGCAAGACGCTACGCAGCCAGACGGCCGACGCCCGCGGCCTGCATGAGGTGGTCGCGGTCGAGGACGGGATCATTTCCTCGATCAGTACGTACACGGTCAAACTGCGGGCCGAAGGGTCGATCTACAACTACATGCACCTCAACATGAAGCGCCTGGCGGTGACCGCCGGCCAGAGCGTCAAGGCGGGCGATCTGCTCGGCTATGTGTCGAATGATTTCGGCGGCACGCCGACGACGATCCACCTGCACTTCGAGATCATCCAGAACACCGCCGAACATGGCTGGGTGCACGTGCCGCCCTATCTCTCGCTGGTCTCGGCCTATGAGCGGCGCGAGAACGGTCCGGGCGAGCAGCTGGAGCCGGATATCGGGGTCGCGTCCACGCAGGACGTGTTCATCATCCCCGAGGGCTACGAGATCATCGAGTAGGCGAGTTGCCGTCCGGGCCGCTAGCCCGAGATCGCCTGCTCGTCGCGTTCGCCGGTGCGGATGCGGATGATGGTTTCGAGGTCGTGGACGAAGATCTTGCCGTCGCCGATCGTGCCGGTATTGGCCGATTGCGTGATCGCCTCGATCAGGCGCTCGGCGTCATCATCGGCGCAGGCGAGTTCGACTTTCACTTTCGGCAGCAGGCGCACTTCGTATTCGGCGCCGCGATAGACTTCCGTCTTGCCCTGCTGGCGGCCATAACCGCGCACTTCGGTGACGGTGAGGCCGGTGGCGCCGGCTTCGGAGATCGCCTCGATCACGGCGTCGAGGCGGCTCGGCTTGAACACGGCAGTGATCAGTTTCATGGCGGGGACCCTCGCGCGTGTTGTATGCTGCAGGTGCGAAAATAATGTTACATTTCCGCGCGTCAATGATCTTCGCGCCGTGCGGCCTGGGCCGGGCGGGCGATGCGCAGGCGTTCCGTTACGGGAGCCACGGCGCCGCCACCGGGCGGGGCATAGAGGCGCTTGACCGCTTCGATCATCACAACGCCGCCGAAGCCGGGCGTCAACATGCGCCCGATCGCCTCCCAGCCCTCGGCGGCGGAGGTGACGAGACCGCTGGAGAGCGGGGGCATGTAGAGCGCGCTGGAGGACGCGGTGACCTGGAACAGGCCGCCGGAGAGCAGGTTTGATAGCTGGCTGCGCGTCCAGGGCCGGCCCTGTCCGAACGGCGTCTGCGTGGCGCGCGACCAGAGGCCGGCGCGGTTGGCGGCGGCGAGCACGATGCGGCCTTCCGGCGCGGTGATGCGCCAGATCTCGCGCAGGTAGGCGCGCGGATCGCCGGTCTCCTCAAGGCCGTGCAGCACGATAACGCGGTCGAACAGGCCGTCCGGGAAGGGCAGTCGCGGGTCGCCGACGGCTACCGAGGCATTGCCGCGCTCGGAGGCGGACCAGCGTACGGGGCCGTGTTCGAAGGGAATCGCCGCGATCATCCGGCTGGGCGCGCTGCCGAAGGCTTCCAGCACGGGCAGGGCGTAGCCGAGGCCGAGCATCGACAGGCCGCTGGCGTCGCCCCAGAGATCGGTCAGCTTGCCGGCGAGGACGCGGGCAGCGGCGCGGCCGAGGGCCGAGGCGTAGAAGCGTTCGAGGGTGACGGCGTCCTGACGCATGGGCTACAGTCCGGCCTCAATCGGCAATTCGGGAATCGGGCTCATGGGCATCTTCTTCGACATACACCAGTTTCCCTGCTTGAACGACAATTACGGATATCTGGTTCACGACGCGGCGTCCGGCGAGACGGCGGCGATCGATACGCCTGATGCCGAGCGGTACCTGGCCGAAGCGAAGCTGCGCGGCTGGACGATCACGCAGATCTGGAACACGCACTGGCACCCGGACCATGCGGGCGGAAACCTGCGGCTGAAGGAAGAGACCGGCTGCCGGATCATCGGGCCCGCCGGGGAGGCGGCCAAGATTCCGGGGATCGACCAGGCGGTGAAGGGCGGCGACGTGGTCATGCTCGGCGAGGCGAAGGCGGCGGTGATCGACGTGCCGGGGCATACGCTGGGGCATATCGCCTTCCACCTCGCGGACCAGTCGGCGGCGTTCGTCGGCGATTCGGTCTTCGCGCTCGGCTGCGGGCGGGTGTTCGAGGGCACGATGGAGATGATGTGGCAGAGCCTGAAGCGTCTGAAGGCGCTGCCGCCGAAGACGCAGCTTTACTGCGCGCATGAGTATACGGCGTCGAACGCGCGGTTTGCGGTGACGATCGAGCCGGAGAACAAGGCGCTGAAGGAATACGTCGCCTGGATCGAGAAGCGGCGCTCGGACAACTTGCCGACGGTGCCGGCGCTGCTGGAGCGGGAGCTGGCGACCAATCCGTTCCTGCGCGCCGACCTGCCGGCGATGCAGCTGGCGATGGGTCATGCGGGCGATGCGGCGGCGACGTTCGGGGAAATCCGCGGACGCAAGGACCGGTTCTGATGTCGCTGGCCCGCGCCGGTGATCTCGGCGCCAACGAGATCATCCGCCTGCTGAACATGGCGCCGCATCCGGAAGGCGGCCACTATGCCGAGACCTACCGCGCGGGCGGGGACGGGCGCGCGGTATTGACGGCGATCTACTACCTTCTGGAAGTCGACCAGGTGTCCGCCTGGCACCGGGTGGACGCCGAAGAAGTCTGGCTCTGGCATGCGGGCGGGCCACTGGCGCTGACCCTTTCGCCGCCGGACGGCAAGGGCGCGTCCTCGATCACCCTCGGCCCGGACCTGCGTGCGGGGCAGCGGCCGCAGGCTGTGATCCCGGCGCATCACTGGCAGACGGCGGAGACGCTCGGCCACTGGACGCTGGTGTCCTGCGTCGTGGCGCCGGGGTTCGAATTTTCGGGCTTCACGCTGGCGCAGCCGGATTGGCGTCCTGCCGTCTGACGCCGCGCGATTAGCTGAATGTTGAACTTCGCGGTGCAGGATCGCGCGGCGGCAGAGAGGTTCCCCATCCATGTTCGGCAGACGGCCCCGGTATGATGACACGTTCGGCGTGCGCATGGATCTCGGTGCGGACCGTGTTGATCCGATGTCGATGCGCCCGGCGAGCCAGGCGGGCCAGCTGCGGGTGAAGGCGCCGCTGCTGGTGGAACAGCCGGGGTCGATCTTTGGCGGGTTCGGCAAACGCGAGACCGATCCCTTCGCCGCGATCCGCGACAAGCCGGTCACGGCGCCGCCCGCGCCGGAAAAGTCTGCTTCCGTCCGTCCGCGCACAGATCAGCAAACGGCCGAGGCTGCGCCCGGGGTGCAGGCGTTGAAGGCGGGGCTTCACGCCGGCTGGCGCCGCATGTCTCCGGGACAGCGGATCGGACTGGGTGTCGTGGCAGGCTGGCTGCTGATCGGGACCGGACTCTGGGTTCCGGTCCTCGTGATCGCTGCGGCCTATTTCAGCCTGCGCCGCCGCGCAGGCTGAGTTCAGGCGATCAGCCCGCGATGTACTGCGCGCCGTTGACGGTCATCGTGGCGCCATTGATGAAGGCGGCCTCGTCGGAAGCTAGGTAGGCGCACATCGAGGCGATCTCTTCGGCCTTGCCGAGGCGGCCGACCGGGATGGTCGCGATGATGCCTTCGAGCACTTCCGGCTTCACGGCCTGCAGCATCTCGGTGTCGATATAGCCGGGGGCGACGACGTTCGAGGTGATGCCTTTCTTGGCGCCTTCATAGGCGAGGGCCTTGGTGAAGCCGATCAGGCCGGCCTTGGCGGCGGAATAGTTCGCCTGCGTGAACTGGCCCTTCTGGCCGTTGATCGAGGAGATGTTGATGATGCGGCCGAAATTGCGGTCGCGCATGCCGTCCCAGACCTGGCGGGTGACGTTGAAGGCGGAGGTGAGGTCGACATTGATGACTTCCTGCCAGTGGGCGAGGGTCATCTTGTGGAAGGGCGCATCTCGCGTGATGCCGGCATTGTTAACCAGGATATCGACCGGTCCCAGTTCGGCTTCGACGGCCTTAAGGCCCTCGCCGACTGCGCCATAATCGGCCACATCGAACTTGAAAACCTTGATGCCGGTGGCTTTGGAGAATTCGGCGGCCGCCGCATCATTGCCGCCGTAATTCGCCGCGACGTTGTAGCCCTTGGCCTTCAGCATCTCGCTGATCGCCTTGCCGATGCCCCGTGTTCCGCCCGTGACCAATGCTGTACGCGCCATTTAAATCGACCTCCCGTTTGAGTTTTTCTCGTGAACTTGCCTGCAACTTCAATACCGCATTGGTCAAGCGCGTCTTTTGTGCGATTATTTCGCACTAGCACAATAATTGCTTGCCCGGCACGGACCCGGCGAGAACTAGGGCGAGGATATGGCCAAGACAAATGGATCGGGTGGACCGATCATCATCAAGAAGTATGCGAACCGGCGTCTCTACGACACGTCGACCTCGTCTTATGTCACCCTGGACCATCTTTCGGACCTCGTACGCGAGGGCCGGGACTTTGAAGTCCGCGATGCCAAGACCGGCGACGATCTCACGCGGCAGGTTCTGACGCAGATCATCTTCGAGCAGGAAACCAAGGGGCAGGGCGCCCTGCCGCTGAACTTCCTCCGCCAGCTGATCGGCTTCTATGGCGGCGGTGCGCAGACCTTCCTGCCGGCTTTCCTCGAGATGTCGATGAACTCGTTCTCGGAGTCGCAGAAGGAATGGCGCAAGGCGGCCAATCCGATGCACCTGTTCGAGGCACAGGCGAAGCGCAACATGGTGATGTTCGAGCAGGCGATGAAGATGTTCATGCCGACCGTCTTCCAGGCGAGCCGCAATGACCGGGCCTCCCCGGCGGCGGCCAATCCGTTCCTCGAATACCAGGCCGAAGCGATGGCCGCGATGCAGGAACAGATGGAGCTGATCCAGAAGCAGCTGAGCGAGTTGTCCCGCAGGGACTAGGCTTGCTGCAAACCCCATGAAAAAGCCGGAAACGCTGTTGCGCTTCCGGCTTTTTCTTTTTGCCCTTGGGCTTCGTTCAGATGTTGCCGTCGACGCCGAAGTCGCGGCGGGCCGAGACGATGGTGACGATCACGCCGGCCAGCACGTCCAGCAGCGTCATCGCCATCAGGATGAAGAAGGTGGAGGTCGCGAAGTTCGGCATCAGCAGGAACTGCACGAGGCAGATGATGAAGAGCAGCAGCGAGATGCCGTGATTGATGATCGTGGCGGTGCCGGTGCTGGTCGACTTGAGGATTTCGAGGAAGAGGAAGGTGACCGCGAGCAGGACGATGGCGTCGCCCTTGGTGAGGACCCATTCGACGCCGGAGATCATCGGCAGGCCGAGGAAGCGTTCGCCCAGGAGGCCGCTGATCGGCGCCTGTCCGGCCCGGATCAGCTCTCCGGCTGCGCCCGTCGTCTCGACGGAGCCGCCCGCGAGCGCGATCAAGTTGTAAAGAATGACTGGAATGACCAGCAGCGGAAAAATTCCGAATATCAGACGCATTGGTGACCCCTGTTGCTGCGTGCCGTCACCAGCCTTGCGTTTTTCGCTCTGCCGCTCCATCCGGGCGACAGTTGCGGCGGCGATGGCGACTTTTTCGTCCCGAGAACCCATGTCCACCCTGTGGTGTGATCGACATAACGGATTCGTGTTTACCGTATCGCGGGGGAGGTGGCGAGCGGATTTGCAGCGCCGGTCCGGACCTGCAGTTCAGCCGTCCTTGCGCTCGAATTCGGCCTCGCCGGAGCGGTGGTGCAGCTGCAGGTTGAGGAGGATTCCCTTGGCGACCGGCAGGAGCCACATCGACAGGCCGGTGATCACCAGCGCCAGGAACACGATGGCGGCCGCCTTCATCAGCGGCGCCAGGGGGCTCATCGGGATCAGGAACAGGAAAGGCGCCGTCAGGATCAGCACGCCGAATCCGACGAAGAAGGCCGGGCCGTCGGCCGTGTCGGCGGCGCGCATGTCCCGGCCGCAATGGGGGCAGGCCTCGTTAAGCTTCAGATAGGCCGAAAACAGGCGGCCTTGACCGCAAGCGCCGCAGCGCCCGCGCAGGCCGTTGAGGATGGGGGTCGTGCTGCTCATCGGGGCTAGATAAGGGGGCGGAGGCCGGTGCGCACCGTGTCAAACCCCCGCGCCCCTTGACGCACCGGGTGCGTTTGCCCACCAAGCAGCCGCGCCAAGCCCCTCTGGAGAGTGCCTGCCATGACCGATCCTGTCTTCCCGCGTATCGCCATCATCGGGGCGGGCCTGATCGGCTCCTCGATCGCCCGGGCGGCGCGGGAGTATGGCGCAGCCGGCGAGATCGTCCTTTACGACGCCAATCCGGACGTGCGGGCCCGTGCGGCAGAGATCGGCCTCGGCGAGGTCGCCCCGTCACTCGAAGCCGCCGTGGCGCAGGCCGATTGCGTGATCCTGTGCGTGCCGGTCGGCGCGCTGGGCAATGTCGCGGCCGGGGCGGTGCCGGCGATGAAGGCGGGCGCCATCCTGACCGATGTCGGCTCCGTGAAAAGCGAAGCGGCGCGCGCGCTGACCGCGGCCGCCGATGGCCGCATCCACATGATCCCCGGACACCCGATTGCGGGCACGGAGCAATCCGGCCCGGATGCCGGCTTCCCGACGCTGTTCCAGGGGGCCTGGCATATCCTGACGCCGGTCGTGACCGGAGCGCCGGGAGAGGCGGAGGCGCTGGCGCAGCTGACGGCCTTCTGGAAAGGGCTCGGCGCCAAGGTGGAGTCGATGGACGCCGCGCGCCACGACCGCGTGCTGGCGATCACCTCGCACCTGCCGCACCTGATTGCGTTCAACATTGTCGCCACCGCCTTCGACATGGAAACGGTGGAGCAGGGCGAAGTCGTCAAATACTCCGCAGGCGGATTTCGCGACTTTACCCGCATTGCCGCGTCGGACCCGGTGATGTGGCGCGACGTGTTCCTGAACAACCGCGAGGCGGTGCTGGAATGCCTCGGGCGGTTCTCGGAAGACCTCGCCGCCCTGCAACGCGCGATCCGCTGGGGCGACGGAGACATGCTGATGCGCGAGTTCACCCGGGCCCGGACGATCCGCAAGGCGATCATCGATGCGGGTCAGGATTCCGGCGCGGTGAACTTCGGCCGGAACGTTCCGAAGGCGGAGGAGTAGCCGCTAGCGCGGCGCGCGTTTCGCCAGGATCCGCTGCAGGGTGCGGCGGTGCATGTTGAGGCGGCGGGCGGTTTCCGAGACGTTGTGGTTGCACAGCTCGTAGACGCGCTGGATGTGTTCCCAGCGGACCCGGTCGGCCGACATCGGGTTTTCGGGCGGCGCAGGGCGTTCGTCTTGCGTGGCGGTCAGGGCGCGGATGATGTCTTCGACATCGGCCGGCTTGGAGAGGTAGTCGACCGCGCCGGCCTTGACGGCGGCGACAGCGGTCGCGATGGCGCCATAGCCGGTGAGGATCACCGCGCGGGCATCGGGGCGGGCCTTCTGCAGGACTTCGACCACTTCCAGGCCGCTGCCGTCTTCGAGGCGCAGGTCCAGCACGGCAAAGGCGGGCGGGTTGAGGCGGGCGATGTCCTTGCCCTCGGAGACGGTGGAGACCGCCGAGACGACAAAGCCGCGCTGGGCGAGGGCCCGGGCGAGGCGCTGCACGAAGGGGCCGTCATCGTCCATGACGAGACAGGTCTTGTCTTCAAGCGCTTCGAGGCTGGGGTGAACGTTTACCGGGGCGGGGCGGTCCATAGGACGGGTTCCTGAATGCAATTCTGTATCAAAGGCAAGTATAGGGCCAATCGGCCCGCTAGTCCAAACTGCGCGGCAATAGGGCGCGAAGCGGCCAGACAGCCTGGACCACAGCGCCGGTAGCAGGCGGCGTGCGGTTGCGCGAGGCAATTCGCCCGCCGGTGCGCTCGATCAGCGTCTTGGCGATGAAGAAACCGAGGCCCATGTCGCCGCCGCCGAGGCGGGCTTCGGACCGGTCGGAGATGTAGGGCTCGCCGAGTTTCGGGATGACTTCGGAGGAAAAGCCGGGGCCGTCATCCATGATGGTGATGATCACCTGGTCGCTGGTCCAGCTGGCAGTCGCCTCGACGCGGGTGGCGGCGAAGCTGACGGCATTCTCGATGAAGGCGCCGAGGGCGTGCAGGATTTCCGGGCTGCGTTCGATCACGGGCGGGCGGGGCGTGCCGCCGTCGCCGGCGGTCGCGCGCACGATCACAGCGACGCCAAGGCCCTTCATCGGGGCGGCGGCCTCCTCGACGAGGGCGTCGAGCGGCATCCGGGCGTGCACGATGTCGGTGGCGTCGCGCGCGTCGCGGATGGCCGAAAGGATCGCCCGGCAGCGGTCGGCCTGCTCGGCGATCAGGCGGATATCCTCGGCATGCGGATCGTCGGGCGAAAGTTCGCGGACGAGCTCCTTGGCGACGAGGTGGATGGTGGCGAGCGGCGTACCGAGTTCATGCGCGGTCATGGCCGACATCGCGCCGAGGGCGGAGAGTTTCTGTTCCCGCGCCATCACGACGCTGGCGGCATCAAGCGCGCGCACGAGGCGGGCCTCGTCCTGGCTGACGCGGCCGGCGGAGAGGGTGAAGAAGACGGTGCCGACGGCGAGGGCGGCGAACTGGCCCCACTGGAAGAGGATCGGCAGGTGGGTGCCGCCTGCCTCGGTCCAGGGCAGGGGCAGGCTGACGAGCGGCATGATCCCCGCCATCACGAGGGCGAGCACCGCGACGAAGGCGGCGGGCAGGACGCTGAGGCTGAGCGCGGCGACAGTGACCGGGGCGAGCAGGAGGAGGAGGAAGGGGTTCGACAGGCCGCCGGTGACCGCGATCAGCGCGGCGAGCTGCACCGTGTCGAAGCCGAGCTGCGCCGCCGCCTCCCAGCTGCGCGTCAGGCGCTGCGAAGGGAAGGCGAAGGAAAGGAAGACGTTCAGCCAGGCCGAGGCGGCGATGATGGCGAGGCAAAGCGCCAGCGGCAGCTGGAAACCGAGACCGAAATAGACCAGCAGCACGGCGCTCGTCTGCCCGCCGACGGCGAGCCAGCGCAGGGTGATGAAGGTGCGCAGGCGGGTGCGGCCGAGGGCCGTCTGGGCCGAGCCGAGCCCTTCGGGCGCCAGCGTGAAGATGGCGTCCTCAAATCCTGCCCGCGAATCCCGTGCCGCCTCTTCCATCGGCTGACTTATGCGGCAGGCTGTCGCTGGCGCCAAGCGAAGGTTTCCGGGCTAATGTGCGACATGCGCACACTTCTGCAGATGGTATTCGCCGCGGCCGCCCTCGCCGCCTGTTCGCCTGCGGGCGAGGCACCGGAATCGGCGGCGGCGCCTGTCGCCGCAAAGTCCGGGGGGCTGCAATCGGGCTGTCTCAGCCGCGCCTATCCGGAGATAGGCGGGCCGATCTCGCTGGTCTCCAGCACCGGCGCGCGGGTCACCGAGGCCGACTTCAAGGGCCGGCCCACGCTGATCTATTTCGGTTTCACATATTGCCCGGATGTCTGCCCGATGACGCTGCAGACGGTTGCCGCCGCCTACCGGAAACTTCCGGAGGGGACCGAGCGGCCGCAGACGCTGCTGATCAGCATCGATCCCGGCCGGGACACGCCGGAGGCGCTCGCCACCTACGTCGCCAACAAGGCGTTTCCGGAGGGCCTGCAGGGGCTGACCGGGACAGAGGCAGAGATCCGTGCGGCAGCCGATGCGTTCAAGGCGGACTATTCGCGCGTGGAGCAGCCCGACAGCATGGCCGAATACACGATGGACCATACGAGCCTGCTCTACCTCATGGACGAGGAGTGGAAGCTCAAGACCTTCTTCACCCACCAGGACACGCCGGACACGATCGCGGCCTGTCTTGAAGAGGTGATGGGGTAGGGACATGGGCGGCCGAAGCGCCGCCCATGTCCAGATGTTTCATCTGCGCGCTGCGCTTCAGAAATCCTGCCAGCCGTCGTTTGCCTTCGGCCGCGCCGATCCCTGGGCGGCGAACTGGGCCACGCGCTGGCGCTGCTGGTGAACCGGCGTTTTGGGAGCGGCCGTCGCCGTCCGCTGGGTTGCGGCCCGGTCCGACTCGGCGCCCGTCTGGAACCTCGCCGTCAGCTCCGTCAGTTCCGCAGCCTCGCGCCTCAACTGATGGCTGGCAGCGGTTGATTGCTCCACCATCGCGGCATTCTGCTGGGTGACCTGGTCCATCTGGTTGATCGCCGTGTTGATTTCACCCAATCCGGAGGACTGTTCCTGGGACGCCACCGCGATCTCGGCGACCAGGGCCGAAATCTCACCCACCTTCCCGACGATCGTGTTGAGCGCGGTGCCGGCTTTGCCGACGAGGTCAACGCCGGTGCCAACATGCTGCGAGCTTACCGAGATCAGTTCCTTGATTTCCTTCGCAGCTTCGGACGAGCGTTGCGCAAGGGCGCGAACTTCCGAAGCCACCACGGCAAAGCCTCGGCCGGCGTCGCCCGCGCGGGCCGCTTCAACGCCTGCGTTCAAGGCCAGGAGGTTGGTCTGGAACGAGATTTCGTCGATAACGCCCAAGATCTGCGATATCTGCCGCGAAGACGCATTGATCGAAGCCATGGCAGTCACGGCGCCGTTGACGACCTGACGCGACTCTTCAGCGTCAGTGCGGGCAACGGCAACGATGCTGTTCGCCTGCTTGGCGTTGTCCGCAGTCTTGCGCACAGTTGCCGTGATCTGGTCGAGCGCGGCTGCCGTCTCTTCCAGGCTGGCAGCCTGTTGCTCTGTACGCCGCGAAAGATCGTCCGCGGCCTGACTGATTTCACCGGCGCCCGAGCTGATGCCGTGGGCATTACCGACAATACCCCGCATGGCTTCCTGCAGCTCGTCCATCGCGTTGTTGAAGTCGCTGCGCAGGGTCTCATACTTGCCCGGAAACGGCTCCGTGATGCGGGCCGCGAGATTGCCGGCTGCGAGGTCCGACAGACCGCGGGCGAGGCCCGAGACGACCTTTTCCTGCGCGGCGGCATTGGCGGCCCGCTCGGCTTCGGCAGCGCGGCGTTCAAGCTCGACCTGGGTTATGTCGGTCGCGAACTTGACGACCTTGTAAGGGTTGCCGCGCAAGTCGAGGACAAGGTTGTAACTTGCCTCGATCCAGACCTCCCGGCCCCCTTTTGCCTGGCGCAGGAATTTGCCGGAGACAGGCTCGCCGCGGTTCACGCGTTCCCAGAACGCGAGGTAATCGGGCGATGCGGCAAACGCCGGAGGGGCAAACATGGAGTGACGCTGGCCCACAATCTCGCTGAGCGTGTAGCCCATCGTGGTCAGGAAGTTTTCGTTTGCAGTGAGGATCGTTCCATCGAGCTTGAACTCGATCACGGCCTGGGCGCGCTGGATCGCGTGGATGTTGGCCGACTGTTCGTTGGCTTTCAGCTCGGCAGCCGTGATGTCTGCTGCGATCTGCACGACTTTCACGACCTGGCCGTTCTTGTCGACGATCGGGTTGTAAGAGGCCTGAAGCCAGATTTCTCCGCCCCTCTTGCCCACACTCATGAACTTGCCCGACACGGAGTCTCCGCGGTTGAGGCGGTTCCAGAGATTGCTTTGCTTCGGGTCTCTTGCATCTTCGGGCGAGAGGAAGATCGCATGAGGTTTGCCGACAACCTCCTCGAGAGAATACCCCGTCAGCTGCAGGAAATTCTCGTTTGCCGTCACCAGCGTGCCGTCCGGTTGGTACTCCACCACGGCCTGGGTGACCGAAATGGCCTTCACGTAGCCCGCCGGCCCCAGCATCGCCAATTCGGCCTGCTCTGCATCTCTCACGATCCGCTGGTTCACGTCGTCGCGAAGGAAGCTCAGCGTATTTGCGATGACGCCCGTTTCATTCTTGTCATCCGTGTAGGGAATTTCAGACTGGAAATCGCCTGCACGCAGCTTGTCCATGCTGGCGGTCAGCTTCTTGAAGCGGCCCGCGAGCCCGGTCGAAACGAAAAATGAAAGCGCACAGGCTATTGCCAACAGCAGACCCACGATCGCGATCTGGCCCTCAAGCCGCGAACGAAGCCCGTCAATCCGCACGTTGAGCAAGCGTTCCAGCTCAGCGGCCGTTGCCTTCCAGCTTTCGTCCAGGACGGCTTCGAACCTGTCAGTCTGTGCGCCGTAATCGACGTTTGAAGCTGAGTTCAGGAGCGCCGCGACTTCGTTTTCGATGGCGGCCATCGGCTTTTCAAGTGCCGCGCGGGTTTCGCCCGAAGCATTGTTTTTCATTGAGGCCTCTATCGAGGACACCGCGCCGCCAGCAGCCGCGCGCAGGTTCTCGCCGGCAATCTTGACTTCCAGATCGCGATTGCCTGTTTCGCGCTGGGCCTGAAGCATCGCTTCGAATTCCCGCGCCGCCTTGAGGGTCGCCGGAATGCGAACGGTTGCCGCGTCCATGGCATAGAAACTGTCGAGTTCCGGATCGAGCGTCAGGTTTGAGCCATCGGCCACCTGCTGGATCAGGGTCAGTCCAGCCGAAATCTGCTCAGATTCAGTAGCCGCTTTACCAAGCGCCGCTGCAGCAGCGCCCGCGCCAAAGGACGCTTCAGCGGTCGCGGAATCTACCGTGCCGCCCTTGAGGGTTGCCTGCCAAGCCTCTTGAAGAAAGTCGACGCCCGATCGCTCCTTTTCCGAAAAACGGACCTCGCGGTCGGCCTGCATGACGAGGAGCGCTGTTGGGAAAATGGCAGAGCCAAGAAACAGCACAGAGACGAGTGCCAGCCGTGTCGCGAGCGACAAGCGGCCATTGAAGAAGTTCAACATTTTACAGTCCTGATTATTGTTTTCATCTGACCCGCCTCAGGTACAGCGGGTTGATTAATCTGAAGTTTCCAAGATTCACCAAGCTTTTACACCTAAGCAAATCGGTGTTTCACCCTGAAACAGAAAGGCGCTTCAAATTTCGGGCCCAAGTCCAAATGAATCCAAGGGCCAGCATGATTAAGCGGATCGCCTAGTACTCGTCGGCGCCGCCCGGATTACGCCTGCGGCGAATCAGCCACATGACGCCGCGCAGGTCCGAGAGGGCGTCGTTCAGGCGGCCGAAATTTGTGTAATTGGATTTGCCTGTGCCGCGCGGGCGGTGGTTCACGTTCCGGAATTCGACGCCGTGCCCTTCGGCGCGCATCAGCGCCGGCATGTAGCGGTGCATGTGGTCGAAATAGGGGAGCATGACGTAGGCAGCGCGGTGCATCACCTTGATGCCGCAACCGCTATCGTCGCAGTCATCGCGCAGCATCCGCTTGCGGATATTGTTGGCGAAGCGGCTGCCGAACTTCTTCCAGCTTGAATCCTGGCGGCTGGCGCGGCGGCCCATCACCATCTTCAAGCCGTGCGGGGCGTCGGCGCGGGTCAGCTGGCGGTAGAGGTCCGGCAGGTCGGCGGGGTCATTCTGGCCGTCGCCGTCAAGCGTGCCGACGACCGGGGCGCGGGCGGCGAGGATGCCGGAACGGATCGCGCGGCTCTGGCCGGCATTGCTGCGGTGGCCGAGGACGCGGAGCATCGGATATTGCGTCTTGAGGGCCATCAGGCGGGCGCGGGTATCGTCGGTGGACGCATCGTCCACGAACACCATCTCGAAGGCGCGGCCATCCAGCGCGTCGGCGATTTCGCCGACCAGTGCTGCGACATTGCCGGCCTCGTTATGGACGGGCACGACGACAGAGAATTCGGCAGCTTCGGTCAAATTGCCCTCATCCCGGCCAGGTGCGCCAAAAACGGCGCGTCAGTAAACGGCGCCTCTTACCGGGCCTCGCCTGCAAAATCGAGGCCCTGATGACATTTGCTGCAGCCGGGTCTTAGAGCATGGCCGTTTCGGCCAAATCCACAAGACGCCGCGCCAAACCTGCGCTAAATGGCCCGCCATGACCGTTCTCGACCGTATCTCGACCGGCTGGAAAGCCTGGATCATCCTGTTCCTGCTGACCTTCGGGGCCGCCGCGCCGGGCGTCTTCCTGCTGCCGGCGCTGGACCGGGACGAGAGCCGCTTCGCCCAGGCATCCAAGGAGATGCTGGAGGAGAACAACTACATCGTCATCCAGTACCAGGACGAGCTGCGCAACAAGAAACCGGCCGGCATCCACTGGCTGCAGGCCGCCTCCACGGCGATCTTCACCGGGCCTGAGGCCAAGCAGATCTGGACCTACCGGGTGCCGAGCTGGCTCGGCGCGGCGTTTGCCACGCTCGCCTGTTTCTGGGCCGGCATTCCGCTGGTCGGGCGGCGCGCGGCCTTTCTCGGCGCCGCGCTGTTCGGGGCGAGCCTTCTGCTGACCTCCGAGGCGCATATCTCCAAGACGGACGGGGTGCTGGTGTTCCTGACGACGCTCGGCATCGGCGCGCTCGGGCGGCTTTATCTGGGTACGGACAGACCGGGACGGATGGCGTTCCTCGTCTGGTTGACGGTCAGCGCGTCGTTCCTGATCAAGGGACCGGTGACGATGATGGTCGTCGCCTATGCGGGGCTCGGCGCCTATGTCTGGAACCGTGCGGCGGAAGGCAAGGGCGGAGACTGGTGGCGGCCGCTGGCGGACTGGAAAGGTCCCGCGCTGTTCGTCGCGATGGTGCTGCCCTGGTTCCTTTGGATCCAGGCGGCGACCGATGGCCAGTATATTGAAGGCGCGGTCGGCAAGGACCTGAAGGACAAGTTCACCGGCGCCTCGGAAGGTCATGGCGGCTGGTTCCTCTACCACCTCTCGCACATCCCGGCCTGGTTCTTCCCGGCGACGCTGCTGTTCGTGGCGGGGCTTGTGGCCTCGGTGAAGCAGGTGGCGGGCGCAGAGGGCGTCAACACCGCGCCGGTTCGCCGGTGCGCGCTGGCGGGTCTCGCGATCTTCGCGGTGCTGGCGGCGCTCAATTACGGCGTCGCGCTGGTGCCGGCATTCGAGGCGGGCAGTGTCGCGGAAACTCTCCGTACACTGAAGCCGCTTCCGGCCTGGCCATTCCTGTTCATCGCGGCCGTCTGGCTGATGCCTGGCGCGGCGCCGGGCGGGGCCGAGCCGTCGGACGAGACCAAGGGCCTGCGCCTGCTGCTCGCCTGGGGCGTGCTGACCTATGCCTTCTTCGAGCTGATGCCGACGCTGCTCAGCCATTATATCCTGCCGGCCTATCCGGCGTTCGGCCTGCTCTGCGGCTACGCCGCGGTGCGGTTGATGGACGGGGCCCGGCTGCCGGTGTCCAACGCCGTGGGCATGGTACTGTTTACGCTCGGCGCGGTGGTGCTGCTTGCGGCCTCGTTCCCGGGCGTGACGAGCAACCTGATGGCGGAGACGGCGGGCGATTTCCGGACGGTTTCGGCCGAGGAAGTGCTGGCGGCCTGGACGCCGTACCGGGATTATCCGGTCTGGTTCTGGTGGGGCGGGTTCGTGCTGGCGGGCCTGGCGCTGGTGGAGTTGGCGCGGCGGCATGTCATTGCCTCGATCCTGCTGGCGATCCTCTCCAGCATCGCGCTCGGCTGGCATATCCGCATCAACATGCTGCCCAGCCAGGTCTGGGTGCAGCCGACCGAGACAGCGCGGCTGGCGTTGGAGGATGTGTGCGGAGTTCCGGGTGAGGACGATCTCTGCAACGTCAAGACGCCGGAACGCGTGCTGGCGCTCGGTTATGCGGAGCCGTCCTATGTGATGACGCTCGGCACGCAGAACCTGCACCCGCCGCAGACGCCGCTCGACCTGCCGGCGGACCCGGCCGCCTATCCGGTCGTCTACCTGCTGAACTTCGAAGACCGGAAAGCGGATGAGCCGATCACCGACACGGCGGCGCGCCTGCGCGCGGAAGCGACAAGCCTCGGAGCCTGCCTGACGGAAAGCCCATCCTACTACGCGCTGAACTATTCCAACGGCGACCCTGTGCACTTCCGCGCCTGGCGGTTCGACTGGGGCGGTTGTCCGTAACCGGATTACCCTTCGAGTTCCACATCCCAGTAGAGGTAGTCCATCCAGGTTTCGTGCAGGTGGTTCGGCGGGAATTTGCGGCCGATGTCCTGCAGCTGGTAATTGTTCGGGCGGTAGGGCTTGCGCTGCAGGTCGAGATCGCTTTCGCGCAGCAGCCGGCTGCCCTTGGCGAGATTGCAGGGGCTGCAGGCGGTGACGATATTGTCCCAGGTCGTGCGTCCGCCGCGCGAGCGGGGAATCACGTGGTCGAAGGTCAGGTGGTCCTGCGCGCCGCAATAGGCGCAGGCAAAACCGTCCCGCAGGAACACATTGAAGCGCGTGAACGCCGGCGGGCGGTCCTGACGGACGAAGTCGCGCAGGGCGATGACCGAAGGCAGGCGCAGCTCACGGCTGGGCGAGCGCACGACGCAGTCATATTCAGCGATGATGTCGACCCGGTCGAGGAAGACGGCTTTCACCACTTCCTGCCAGGGCCAGAGCGATAGCGGATAATAGGAAAGCGGCCTGAAATCCGCGTTCAGGACGAGGGCGGGCCGGCCATTCGGCGGCAGGGAAACGACTTCAGTCATGCCAGCCTCCCGGGCCGCGTGATTGGGTGAAATCCGTGCAAATCCTACAGAAGACGCGCTCTCCTTGCTTGTCCGGACCGGTGTCTAAACGATTCCTTTCATAAGATTATGACAGCCCGGCATGAACGCAAGGGGCGCGCCTCAGGCGCGTCAGGGCGCGGTATCGCGGGCCCGGTCCACATGCAGCCAGCCCCAGAGAAGGTGCGTCGCGACGCCCCGGTACGGGCGCCAGCGTTCGGCATGCGCGGTGAAGGCCTTGCCCTGCATACGGATGTCGTAGTTTCCGAGTCTCTTGTGGGCCTCCATCAGGCCGACATCGGCGGTCGGGAAGGCGTCCATTGCGCCGGCGGCGTAGAGCAGGACCAGCTCCGCCGTCCACGGCCCGATGCCGCGCACCGCCAGCAGTTCGGCGCGCGCCTCGTCGAGCGGCGCGGCGCAGACGCGGGCGAGGTCAAGCCGTCCGGAGGCCATCGCCTCGGCAATCGAGATGAGGTGCGCCACCTTGGGGCGGGACATGCCGCACAGGCGGATCGCTTCCGGGTCGGCGGCGAGCATAGCTTCGGCGGTCACCTCGCCGAGATGCGCCTCGACGCGCGACCAGATGGCGGCGGCGGCGGAGAGGGAGATCTGCTGGTGCGAGATCATCCGGCCCAGCATCGCATAGGTCGGGTCCTGATAGCGCCAGACGGGCACGCCGATCACCTCATAGGCGCGGGCGAGGGCGGGATCGGTCGTGGCCAGATGTTCGCAAGCAGCTTTCAGCGCGCGGCGCGGCGGCGCGGTGCTCACCTTGCCGCCTTGGCCGCCTGCACCGCGCGGCCTTCGGCGATCAGCCGGTTGGAGGCCGTCTCGAGATCGGTCTCCAGCCGCGCCATCAGCGTCTTGCGGTCAAGGCCGCCGGGGATCGCGGGCAGCACTTCGTAGACGATCAGCCCCGGCGTGAACCGCGTGCCGCGCGCCGGCCAGCAGAGGCCGGCATTTGTCGCGACCGGAATGATCGGCACGCCGAGCGCCTTGTTCATCGCGGAGATGCCGGCAGGCTGGTAATCGGGGGCCGCATTCGGGTCGCGGCGCGTGCCTTCCGGGAAGATCACGATCGTGCGTTTCTGGGCGGCGCGTTTCTTGGCGGCCTCGACCATCGCTTTCAGCGTCTTGGTGGTGCCTGCGCGGTCAATCGCGATCATGCCGGTGCTCATCGCGTACCAGCCGAGGAAAGGCGTCCAGGCGAGTTCCTTCTTGAGGATGTGGCAGGGCTCCCGCGTGGCGATGAAGGGGATGAACACGTCGAGCATGCAATGATGCTTGCCGGCATAGATGGCGGGGCCGGGGACAACATGTTCGCGGCCGCGGATTTCCGTCCGGATGCCGCAGATCCAGCGCAGGCCGAAGCGGATGATCTCGCCGTAGAAGCCGATGGCCTTTAGCGTGACCACGCGCGGCATCAGCAGGGTCGGCAGGTACAGGACGCCGACGATCGCCATCCAGCCGTAGAGCCAGAGCAGGAAGAGATAGGACCGGAGCATCTGCATCAGGTCCGGCTCTAGCGCCTTGTCGGGGCTCCGTCACTACATGACGGACCGGAGCGACCTCATGACCGTGATTCCGGCCGCGATACGGGCAGCGAGGCCCGCAATCACCGGGGTCACCACCAGAACCGCGAGATCCGGGAAATCCAGCGACAGTTGCGGCAGCAGGCCGGAGCGCTCGGCGCCGGAGCGTCCCAGCGCGATCAGGATCGCAACGCTCGCCAGCGCCACCAGCGCGCCCACGGTGCCCGCCCGCAGGCCCAGCAGCCAGAAGCGGCGCTCGAACAGGCCGGCGATGAACCGGTCCTTGGCGCCGGCCACGTGCAGCACATCCACGATGTCGCGCCGGGCGAGGAGGGCGGCATGGGTCGCAAAGGCGATCACGGCGATGGCGGTCGCCGACAGCAGCGCGACGATGGAGAGCGCGGCGATCCGCGAGATCGACAGCATGTGGCGCACATCGCCGGCCCATTCGGCGTGCGCGTCCACCGCGGCGCTATGCCCGGCGTCATGCAGCGCGATGCTGATCCTCGCGCCGAGGTCTTCGGCGTCTGCGGCGCCGGTCACCGCGATCAGGCGGGGCACCGGTAGGTCGGCGGGCAGGCCGCTCTTGCCGAAGTTCGGCTCCAGCAGGGCGTTGATCTCGGCGTCGCTGAAGGCGCGCGCGGTAATCACGCCGTCGAGCCCCGCCAGCAGGCGCGCGGCTTCATCAGCGGCGGTCGCATCGGCGCCCGACAGGGACACGGTGTATTCGCCCTCCACTTCCGCCGTCCAGGCGCGGGCGGCGCCGTAGGTGGATTTCGCTGACAGGGCGGCCAGCGCGGCGAGGAAGCAGAGCGCGCCGACGACGAAGAACAGGGCGGCCTCGCGGGCGTCCTCGAGTGGGAGGAGGGAGTTCTCGCGCGGTTTCATGGCATCGCCCTCAAGGGATCGGTACGGCGGCGGGCGGTGGGGGCCACCTCGCCGTTTTCCTGCACCAGCATGCCGTCGGCCAGCCGGTAGACCGGCGCGTCGATCTGGCGGATCAGGCCAAGGTCGTGGGTGGCGATCACCACGGTCGTGCCGAGGCGCTTGTTGAGCTCGTAAAACAGCCGCATCAGGCGGGCCGCCATGTCGGGGTCGACGTTGCCGGTCGGCTCGTCGGCGATCAGCAGGTTCGGCTGGGTGACCACGGCGCGGGCGATGGCGACGCGTTGCTGCTCGCCGCCGGACAGGGTCTCCGGGCGCTTGTGCAGGCGCTCGCCGAGGCCAACCCAGCGCAGCAGCTCTTCCACATCGCGGCGGTACTGGCTTTCCTTGCGGCCCATCACCCGCAGGGGGAGGGCGACGTTTTCGTAGGCCGTCAGGTGGTTCAGCAGGCGGAATTCCTGGAACACGACGCCCACGCGGCGGCGCATCGCGGAGAGTTCGTCCCGGGACAGCCGGCTGGTGGGCCGCCCGAACAGCGAGACTTCGCCCTGCGAGGGCGGCTGCGCCAGATACAGCAGCTTCAGCAGGCTGGACTTGCCCGCCCCGGAGGCACCGGTCAGGAAGCTGAAGCTGCCGGGTTTCAGGACGAGATCAATCCCGCTAAGGATTTCTTCGGTCGAATCGTAGCGAAGGGACACGCCGTCCAGGCGGACGGCAGCCTCATCAAACATGTCCGGGCGAAGCTGGGTCATGGTGCGGGGGTCCGGGTTACGAATTGGGCCAAAGGGGCAGCAGCCGGAAAGACGACGGAATGATCCTTACCTGTCCTTCTTGCAGCACCCATTATTTCGCCGATGACTCAACAATCGGTGAAAGCGGGCGAACTGTTAAATGTGCCGCCTGCGGGCATTCCTGGTTCGTGCAGCCGAAATCGCTGGCGGAAGACAAGCCGGCTGCGCCGGCGCATGAGGTTTACCGTGAACGCCTGCGTGAGCAGCGGCGGGAGAAGAGCCGCTTCGCCGCCGTGTTTTCGTGGGTGCTGGTCGGGGGCATTTTTGCGGGCGCGACCTTCGCAGCCTTCATGTTCCGCAATGATGTCGTGAAGGTCTGGCCGCAATCGGCCGCCGCCTACAAGCTCGCCGGTCTGGACGTGAACCGGTTCGGGCTCGACTTCGCCGATATCGAACGCGCACGCACCTTCAACGACACGATCCCGATTGTCACCGTCACCGGCCGCGCGGTGAACGTCGCCAATTCCGCCGTCGAGACACCCGGCGTGCGGGTCGACCTGCGCGACGAGGCGGGCAAGATCGTCGCCACCGAATACAGTTTCGTCACGCCGGGTGAACTTGAGCCGGGCGACTCCGGCCAATTTGGCGTCGTGGTCGAGCCGGCCCCGGTCGAGAGTTTCGAGATCGTCGTCAGTTTCGTCGAGCGCTCCGCCGTGCCGAATGAGCCGCCTACGGAGGAGTTGCCGCCGCTGACGGACGAGCCGCTTCCGGTGGGCGAAGATGAAGATATTGTGCCAGCTGCCGAGGATCCCCTCTGACCATGCAAGCCCCTACGCCTCTTGCTCCGATGCCCAAGATCGATGTCATCCTTTCCGAGGCAGACCTGATGGCCCGCGTCGATGATCTGGCCGACCGTCTCGTGCCGCGCCTCACCGGCGACTGGACGGCCGTCTCCATCCTGATCGGCGCAACGCCCTTTACCAGCGACTTGATGAAGGCGCTGGCCCGGCGCGGCGTGCATCCGGTGCTGGATGTGCTGTGGCTTGAAAGCTACCGTGACGCACGCGAAAGTTCGGGCCGCGTGGTCGTGCGCGCGGATGTCTCCCGCCCCGTCGAAGGGCGCGGCATGCTGCTGATCGATGACGTGTTCGATACCGGCCGCACGCTTGATTTCGCCAAGCAGCACCTGATCGCCAAGGGTGCGCGCGAAGTGCTCACCGTCGCGTTGACGCAGAAGCCCTGGGCGCCGCGCGGGGCGGAAGGCGTGGACTTTTGCGCGTTCGATGCGCCGGGCCGTTTCCTCGTCGGCTACGGCATGGACGACGCGGGCCTCTACCGGGGCCTGCCCTATATCGGCGCGCTGGACTGAGCACCGAAGCCTCCGTCACCCCCGCTTTTTCCTATTAGCGCGGCGGCAAAGTTTATCATCCGCTCTCGTCTGTTCGCAGAAACCGGCGCGGTTTTTCTGAGCGCGTCTCAGTTTACCGCGTACCAGACGCAGGCGCCGGCGGTGACCAGGATGACGATCAGCGACAGCAGCGTGCCGATGGTGCGGCCGATGCCGGCGCCCGGCATGCCGCCGAGCCCGATGGCATGCAGTATGCGGCCAAGCAGGAATGTCGCCCCAAGGGCGTGGATGAGCAGGACCGGCGCTTCCAGAAGACCGAGGCCCACAAGTCCGAACAGCACCACGGGGACATCTTCTACCGCGTTGCCCTGAACGCGGATGGCGCGCTGCATCGCCTCGTCATTGCCGTCACCGAGATTGATCTTCTTCGAGGCGCGCACGCGCCCCACATTCAGTTTCAGGATCATCATCAGCAGGCCGAACAGGCCGATATAGAGGGTGGTGGCAGCGATGGGGGTCATGGGCGTGTCCTTGTGAAGCCCGGCGACACTAGCGTGCTTCGCCTGAAGCGCCAGAGGTCGTCAGGCTACCACGCCCCGATATTCGGCGCGCTCGCCCAGGGCTCTTTCGGCGCTTGCGGCTTGCCCTTCTGGAGCAGTTCGACCGAGATGCCGTCCGGGGAGCGGATGAAGGTCATGCGGCCATCGCGCGGCGGGCGGGAGATGGTGACGCCGAGATCGGCGAAGCGCTGGGTGGCGGCGTAGATGTCGTCGACCTGGTAGGCGAGGTGGCCGAAATTGCGCCCGCCGGAATAGTCCTTCTCGTCCCAGTTCCAGGTCAGCTCGATCATCGGGATATTGAGCGAGGTCGGCGAGGCGCCGGCGGGTACGCCGCCGCCGCGTTCGATGTCGGCCGGGGAGGCGAGGAAGACCAGCGTGAAGCGGCCGGCCTCGTTATCATAGCGCGTCACTTCGGCGAGGCCGAGACCGTCGCAGAAGAAGCGTTTGGCGGCGTCGATATCGCTGACGCGCACCATGGTGTGCAGGAATTCAACGCTCATGAATGGGTCTCCCGGAGGGTGCGGATCACCTGCTTGAGGTTCGGCGGCGTGAGGGTGTGATAGCGGTGCATGGCCAGCGCGAGCAGGCCTACGGTGAGGCCGAAGAAGGCGAGGAAAAAGCTGAACGTGTGGATCAGGGTGCCGACCTCGAAGACGGGCGACTGGCCGGCGAGGCGCCAGAGGGCGTTCCACACCGTATTGAACAGGGCTGACAGAGGCGCCAGCAGCAAGGTGATGAAGGCGGCGCAGGCGTAGACATAAGTGCCGCGGCGCGGGCCTTCGGCCCGCAGGTAGAGGTCGGTGAATTCGGTCTCGTCGATTCCCTCCGGCAGCTCGCCCGCTTGCTGGCGCGCCTTCAGAAGTTCCGGCGCGAAGGCTTTGGCCTGCTTCCAGCGCAGCGCGAGGTGGATACCCCAGGCGGCCACAGCGACGACGAGGGCGAGATAGACATACATGGCAGGCCGCTTTGTTCCGGGTTCGGCGCCCGGTGGCCCGTCAATTCAGGCCCGGTGCGCGCGTTCGTAGACAAGCATGGCGCGCTTTCGCGCCACACCCCAGTGATAGTTATGCAGCCGGCCATCGGCTGCAAGGGCCCGGTGGCAGGGGATGAACCAGCTGACGGGGTTGGCGCCGACGGCGGCGCCCACCGCGCGGGCGGCCTTGGGCGCGGAGATGGCCTGCGCAAGGGACCCGTAGGTACGGGTCTCCCCGGCCGGAATCTCGAGCAGCGCGCGCCAGACCTGCCGCCGGAAGGGTGTGCCATAGAGGCAGACGGGCAGGGGCTCGCCGGCTTCAAATACGCGTGAGGCGAAGCGCTCGGCTTCGGTGTCATCACGCCGGATCGCGGCGCCGGGATAGCGCGCGGCCAAGTCCGCGAAGGCGTCTGCCTCGCCGCGGCCCTGATGTTCGAAGCCGGTGCGGGCCGGGGCGCCCTCGTCGATGAAGCCGAGCGCGACGAGGCCGCGCGGCCCGATCAGCCAGGCGCCCAGCCCGAAGGGGGTCGGCGCGCGGCCGAGGACGAGGTCAGCGCCCTTGCCGCCGGCCTTGGCTTCGCCGGGGGTGAGGCCCTCATGGGCAATGAACAGGTCGTGCAGCCGGCCGGGACCGGACAGGCCGGTCTCCAGCGCGGCGTCGAGCACGCTCGCGCCGCGCCGCAGGAGGTCGCCCGCCGCGCCATGCGCCAGGGCGCCTTGGTACTGTTTGGGGCTGATCCCGGCCCAGCGGGTGAACTCGCGCTGGAAATGGTGCGGCGAGAGGCCCATGGCCGCGGCGGCGGCTTCCAGGTCCGGCCAGTCGGGCCAAGTTTCGCCCAGCCAGTCGAGGGCTTTCGCCATCCGGTCATAGGCACGGGCGCGTTCGTCGAGAGGGGCTTGTCCATCAAACATGGGCGTAAAATGCGCCCGCCGGGCGCGGCGCGCCACCCGTTTCTTGCGCTGCACCCCACGCGGATTTTTTTGCCTCTTTACGAGGGGCCGGGATCACGCAAAGTGCGCGGCTTGCATACGGGGAGGTTTGCGACACCACATGGCCGACGCACGCAGCATCATCCTGCACGAATACCCGTCCTCGCCCTTCTCGGAGAAGGTGCGCCTGGCGTTGAAGCTCAAGAACCTCGCCTATGCGCGCGTCGAGCAACCGGTGATCATGCCGAAGCCGGATCTCATTCCGCTGACCGGCGGATACCGGCGCATTCCCGTGCTGCAGATCGGCGCCGACATCTACTGCGACTCGGCCATCATCCTGCGCGAGATCGAGGCGCGCTATCCGCTCTATTCGCTGAAACTTCCCGGCCATGAAGGCATCGCCCAGATGGTGGCCGGCTGGGCGGATTCGCGCTGGTTCCAGTCCTCCGTCGCGGTGATCTTCGGGCACATGGGTGACAATGTGCCGGAAGCCTTCATCAAGGACCGCGAACAACTCTCGGGCCGGCCGTTCAATGTCGAGGGCATGAAGGCCGTTGCCCCGATGATGAAGGACCAGTGGCGGGCGCGCCTGATGCTGATCGAGGAGCGTCTCGCCGGCGGCAAGGGCGCGGGCAGCGGCAACTACCTGATCGGTGCCAAGCCCGGCCTCGTCGATGTGCATGCCTACATGAACGTCTGGTGGATGAAGTCCGCCGTGCCGGAATTTGCAGATGCCTGTCTCGAGAACGCGCCGCTGACGGCGGCCTGGTATCGCCGCCTCGCCGAAGCGGAAGGGCAGGAGCCGGAGACGATCACCTCGAAGGAGGCCGTTGCGATTGCGAAGGATGCCGCGCCGCGCCTTGTCGCCGCGACCACGCGCAACGAGCCGCAGGAATTCTCGCCTGGCGAAAAGGTGGCCGTCGCGCCGGACGATTATGGCCAGGACTGGGTCGAAGGCGAACTGGTACATGCCGACTCGCAGCGCATCATCGTGCGCCGGTTCACGCCGGAGGCCGAGACCATCCACGTCCACTTCCCGCGCGCCGGTTTCTGGGTGCGCCGCGTCTGAAGGGATTGCCAATACGGCTCGCAAGCGTAGGCTCCGCCCAAACATAAAGGGAGGAGACAAAATGAAACGCATATTGATCGCCGGCACGGCCCTGCTCGCCGCCTGCAGCAGCTTTTCCAGCGGCGAGGCCGAGGCGCCCGGAGCGGCCACGGCGAAGACCGAGATCAGGTCCGAAGGCTGGTACCCGTCGCGCTACGGCGCCGAGGACCGGCTGGGCGCGATGAACAATCTCTCCGAAGCGAAGACCGCCGAGGCCGCGCGCCTGATCAAGACCGGCAAGACCTACGCGCTGGGCCAGGTGACGGGCAAGAAGACGCCGGCCTATGGTCCGCGTACGTTCAACATGACGGTTCTTCAGTTGTCGGACGGTTCGGGCACGCCGCTCGGCGAGAACAGGGCGGTCGGCAACGACGATCTCGTCAACACCTATGTCGGTATCGGCAGCCAGCTCGACGGACTTGGCCATATGGGCATCGACCATCGCTACTATAACGGCGTGCCGGTTGCGGACTTCGTCACCACGGGCGGGCTCACGCAATATGGCACGCACACGCTGCCGCCGGTCGCGACGCGCGGCATTCTGCTCGACATGACAAAGACCTTCGGCGATCCGGTCGCGGCCGGCACGGCGTTCAACCGCGCCGAAATCGAAGCTGCTGCCAAGGCCGCGGGCGTCACCATCGGCAAGGGCGATATCGTGCTCTTCCACACCGGCACGATGAAAGCCTCGGAAGGCGCGAGTACACTTTCGCCGGTCGAGCCCGGTCTCGGCGTGGAAGGCGCGCAGTACCTCGCCGATCTTGGCGTCGTCGCCATCGGCGCGGATACCTGGGCGCTGGAAGTGATCCCGTTCGAGAAGGAGACACGCCCGTTCGACGTGCACCTGACGCTGCTTGCGAAGAACGGCGTTTATATCCTCGAGAACATGGTGACGACCGAGCTTGCAGCGGACGGCGTGACGGAATTCTTCTTCACGCTCGGCGCGCCGCGGCTTGAAGGCGCGGTGCAGGCGATCGTCAATCCGGTGGCGATCCGCTGAACCTCTACCCTCTCCCGTTTGCGGGAGAGGGGAGCAGGTATTTCTAAGCCCTCAGGAACGGCACGATGTCCGCCACCAGTGTGTCGGACATCTTGTCCGCGAGGTCGTGGCCCCATTTGGGATAGGACTTGAACACCGCGCCCGGAATGCGCCGCGCGATGTCCTGACCCGCCGCCGGGCGGATCAGGGGGTCGTCGGCGCCGTGCAGCACCAGCGTCGGCGCCCTCACGCTCCCGAGGCGTTCATGCCAGCGCGGCGTGCCCAGGATTGCCGCATACTGCCGCATCGCGCCGAGCGGCCGGTCGGAGCGGTGGAAATCCTCGATCGTCCGTTGCCGGATGAGTTCGGCGCTGTTGCGCAGGTCGGGATGCGAGCCGATGGCATGCTGCGTGCTGACCGCAATCGCAGACACGGCCTCCGGCGTGCGGGCCGCCGGCACAGCCGTCAGCGCCGCCATGGCTTCAGGCGTTGACGGCGGCAAGGACGGGTCACCTGAAGATGTCATCACGGGGATCAGCTTGCGCACCTTGTGGGCATGATCCAGCGCCATGTGCTGCGCAATCATTCCGCCCATCGACACACCGAGGATATCGGCCTTGTCCACGCCCATTGCGTCCAGCAGACCGGCGGCATCGGCCGCCATGTCTTTGACCGTGTAAGGAACAAGCTTGCTCGCATCCTGCCCTGTCATCACCGCCGTCAGCACGTCCATCGGGGAGGGCGGGGCGTATTGCGTGAACTCGGTGGAGAGGCCGACATCCCGGTTGTCGAACCAGATGACGCGGAAGCCCGCATCCGCCAGCCCGCGCTTCAGCCCTTCCGGCCAGCGCGTCATCTGCAGCGCAAAGCCCATCACCAGCAGGATCGCGGGATCGTTTGCGCTGCCCAGCGTCTCGTACTCAATCTCGATCCCGTTCGCTTTCGCCCGAGCCATGCGTCGTCCTCCCTGTGTGCCGGGCATCCTAGATCAGTTCACGAGCCTGCGGAAAACGAAAAACGCCGCCTCCTTGCGGAAGCGGCGCTGATTTCAGGTCCGGCGAGCCCGGATCAGAAGTTGAAGGTCGCTTTCGTGTAGACGAAGCGGCCCGAATAGCCGAACGGCGAGTAGGTCGAGAACGGCGTGTTGCCGGTTCCGTTCAGGGCGATGGGCGCTGCATCCGGATACTCGTCCAGGATGTTGTCGGCGCCGACGGCAAGGGTGACCTTGTCGTTCCAGGTATACCGCGCTTCAAGATCGAGGATCGTCTTCGGCGCGAGCGTATAGTCGGTCGGGGCCGTGGTGCCCGGCACCAGGACTTCGCCGTAGCGCACCGCGCGGAAGGTTGCCTCGAACGGACCCTGCTCCCAGTTCACCTGACCGGTGAACTTGTCCTTGGGCGCGCCTTCCTCCAGGGTCAGCACGTTGACGCGGCCGAACAGGACCGGCGCCGGCGACAGGCCAGCAAGCACCGGAATGGCAGGCACTTTGGTGACTTCGGTCTTGTTGAAGTTCGCGCCAAAGGTGGTGCTGAACGTGCCGAAATCGGTTTCCGGGAAGGCGTAGTTCGCAATGACGTCCACGCCGGTTGTCTCGGTATCGACGCCGTTCACAAAGAAGCGGCCACCGCCGGAGCCGATGAAGCCCTGCGATTGAAGGAAGGCACGGACGTTCGCGGCCGTCAGGTTTTCCGAAAGCACGATCCGGTCAGTGACCTCGATCATGTAGGCGTCGACCGTCAGGTTGAAGGAACCTGCCTGGTAGACTGCGCCCACAGCAAAGTTGGTCGACTTTTCGGCATCGAGGCTCTCGGCACCGAGAGCCTGTGCGATCGGGTCATCCACACGGAAGGTAGTGATGTCGAACGGTACGCCGTTGATGAAGTTGGTCGAGGTCGTGGTGAAGAACTGCTGCTGTAGCGAAGGAGCACGGAAGCCGTTCTGGACCGAGCCGCGCACCGCGAAGCTGTCCGTCAGGTCATAACGGGCGGCCAGCTTGCCAGTGACGGTTTCGCCGAAGTCGGAGTAGGATTCGGCGCGCACGGCGCCCGACACCAGAAGCGCGTCCGTGACATTGGCTTCAAGGTCAACGTAGGCGCCGAAAGCGGTGCGATCTTCTTCCAGCTCGTTCTCCGGACGGAAGCCGGGGAAAACCTGCGAGCCTGACGCCGTGACGCCGCCGCCGGGCAGCAGCACGCCGCCATTGCGGTAGGAATCCGGCTCGCCGGCAAAGATTTCGTAGCCTTCACGTCGGGCTTCAACGCCCCAGGCCACGTTGAGTTCAGAGGCAAGGCCGTCGACGGCAAAGCCCTTCACCATGCTCAGGGCACCGACAAGTTGGTTGTGCTCGAAACCACCGGCATCGAATTCCGTGCCGGACGCCGTACCGAGCGAGCGGTTCAGCGTATTGATGATGTCGAACTCCATCTTGTTGCTGCCATAGCCGAGCGAGACATCGGCGTCCCAGCCAGCCCAGTCGAATCGCGCGCCGCCAAGCGCCGAAAGGTCCGTTGTCACCGGGTTGATCTGCGGCAGGAAGCCATTCGGGTAAATCTGGATCGTGTTGCGATCATCAAGGGGGCGGCGGAAGAAGCCGGCTGAGATCGTTTCGCGGTCCTGGAAGCTCGCCCAGCCATAGAGTTCGGCGGCGCCGAGGTCGTAACCGGCATTGGCGAAGAAGCTGAGTTGTTCAAGTTCCGGTTCGCCGGTCCAGGCGTTGAAGCGGCCGATGACCGCTTCGCTCGCCGGCTGGCTGCCCGGGTATTGCTGACGGCTGTCATAGCCACTGCGTTCAGTACGTCCCTGGTCCTTGTATTCGCCGGTGACAGTGAGGAAGCCGTCCTCGCCCAGCGCAAAGCCTTTCCATCCGGCCACGGTATAGGTGCGGCCATCGGAGCGTTCACGCGAGACCGAGCGGCCGGGATCCGGCACGCCGGGCGTTGTCGGCAGGGCGACAGGCACGGTGTATTCCGTTTCGCGCCAGCCATAGCTGGCCGAGACCGCGCCGCCTTCGGCTGCTTCGCGCAGGCGTACGTTGACCACGCCGGCGATGGCATCCGAGCCGTAGAGCGCCGAGGCGCCGTCGCGCAGGACTTCGACGCCGCCGACGGCGAGGTTGGGGATCGTGTTGAGGTCAACCGCAGAGGCGCCGCGGCCGATGGTGCCGTTGACATTGACGAGCGCGGCGGTGTGGCGGCGCTTGCCGTTGACGAGCACGAGGGTCTGGTCCGGCGCCAGGCCGCGCAGAGCGGCAGGGCGCACCGAGTCGGTGCCGTCAGCGAGGGCAGGGCGGGGGAAGTTCAGCGAGGGCAGGTTGACCGACAGCGCCTGGTTCAGTTCGCCGACGCCGATATTCTGGATGGCTTCAGCCGAAACCACATCGACCGGAGCGGCGGTATCCAGCGCGGAGCGGTTGGCGACGCGCGTACCTACGGTGACCACCGTTTCCAGCGTGCGGGCGTCTTCCGCCGTCGTCGTGTCTTCCTGCGCCCAGGCCGATGAGGCCCCGGCAGTTACAGCGACCGAGGCCGCTGCGGCGAGAAGGAGTGCCTTGAACTTCATGCTATCCGCTCCGTGAGTTTGAAAATTGGGCTGGGCCCGCGCGTTTGTTGTGTTTCCCCTTTGTAACCGTAAGGTGTGGATTGAGGGGGGTGCAACAATGGAGCAGGGCTCACGTCACATTTAAGTTCGGCTTTTGTTGTATTTTAGCCACATTTTCGCATCTTGGGTGAGTTTTGACCATGAATCGACGTTTATGCCTCATCACCGGTGCCTCGGCCGGTATCGGCGCCGAGTTTGCCCGCCAGTATGCAGCGCTCGGATGGAACCTGGTGTTGACGGCCCGGCGCGAGGACAGGTTGCAGGCGCTCGCGGATGAAATCCGTACACGGCATACCGTCGATGTGACCGTCATCGCCGAGGACCTCGCCGACCCTGCGGCGCCCGCGCGTCTCGTGGCGGCGCTGGACGCAAAAGGCCTTGCGGTCGATGCGCTCGTCAACAATGCGGGTTACGGCCTTCCGGGGACCTTCTTCTCCACGACATGGGAAGATCAGGCGGCCTTCCTGCAGGTGCTCTACACGGCGCCGATCGAGTTGACGCACCGGCTGCTGCCCGGGATGGCGGCGCGCAAGTTTGGCCGTATCATCAACGTCGCCTCGCTCGCGGGTTACGCCGCCGGCAGTGCGGGCCACACGCTGTATGGCAGCGTGAAGGCGGGCCTGATCAAGTTTTCCGAGAGCATCAATGCCGAGTGCGAGGCGCTCGGGCATGCGGATATTCATTGTACGGCGCTTTGCCCGGGCTTCACGTTCAGCGAATTCCACGACGTGAACGGCACGCGTGAGGCAACAAAGCAGATGCCCCAATGGCTGTGGATGGAAGCGGCGCCCGTCGTCGCGGCGGGCATCGAGGCGGTCAACCGCGGCCAGCCCGTAGTGGTCCCTGGCGTCGCCAACAAGATGCTGGCGACGCTAACCCGCATCCTGCCGGAACCCCTCGGCCGGGCGATGGTCCGCGCCCAGTCCTCCCGCTACCGCCGGATGGACTGAGCTCACAAAAAAACGGCCCCTCCGTGAGGAAGGGCCGCCTGTGGGTACGTGGACGGATCAGCGGCGCGCGTAGCGCTGGCGGATACGGACCGGTTCATCGTCGGTCGCAGGGGGTTTGTCTTCGTCTTCCGCTTCGGCAGTGAACGCCTCGGGCTCGTCATCTTCGAAGGCATCGATGTCGTCGATCTCTTCGTCGTCTTCGGCGTCCGCTTCAGGACCTCGTCAGCCTCGTCCTCCTCGGCGTCGAACTCGGCGGCCTCGTCCAGATCGTCTTCGATCTCCTCCTCGAGCAGGAGGTCCTCGTCGTCTTCCTCGACTCCTTCTTCGGCTTCCAGCATCCGGGCCCGGATCCGGTCAGCGGTCGGGGTTGCGTCCTCGCTGCGCCAGTCGCTGGCCCGGCGGCGGGTGATCACGGGGCCGTCTTCTGACATCGCGCGGTCCGGATTGCGGCGTTCGACAAAGGCCGGCTTTGCCGCTTCGACAATCACCGGCCGGCGTACGGCGGGTGGCTCATAGGCCATGTCCTGCACCTCGCTTGCGGCGGCGCCGAAAAACAGGTTCCAGTAGGTTTCGACGATGTCCGCGCGCTGATCGAGTTTGCGCAGGCGGCGGCGCTCGGACCATCTGGTCAGCTTGACGCCTTCGATCTGGTAGCGGCGACCGCCCACAGGTTCTCCGTATCCGGAGTAAGCCTTCGGCGCGCCGCGGCGTTGTTCGAACATCAGCTCGCTGGTGCCGCGGGCCTGGTTGCCGGCGCCGTCCGGCATCAGGCTGCGATAGGCGTGGAACAGCACAGGCCCGTCGAGCTTGGTATACTCGACCATCCGGTTGCTTTCGATCTCGCTCTCCTGGTTGAGGCTGTAACCGGAGAGGTCATAGCCCGCGCCGGCGGGGCGGATGTGCAGCACGGTCAGCCGCTCGCTGCCCGAAGGCCCGCGCTCGGCCTGCAGCCAGGTGCCTTCGACATAATGCCGGCCCAGCACCATCCGGCGCAGGAAGGGCAGCTGGAACAGGGCCGGAAAGACGGCTTCCGAAAGCGTAAGGAAGGCGACGACCGACAGCAAGGCGGCCACGGCGACAAAGGCGGTATAGGCGGCCGTCACGCCGCCGGTGGCGGCGGCGATCATCCCGGCCAGCAGGGGCCAGACGGCGCACAAGCCGCCGGCAATCAGTGCGGCGGCGGCCGTAGTAGAGATCAGCCTGAATCGTGAATAGGGGGTCATCCGGCGGGCGGCTCCTGAAAGGTTCGCTACGATGGTTGATTGAATTAGGGCTTCTCGCACCAACATTCTGTTAATAATCTGAGGGTTAACGATACCCTAATCAACCCGCAGCTGGTTAACGCGTGTAAGCAAAGCGTTAAGGATTGGCCCGGCCCCGGCCTTGCAGGTCCAGCGTTGTTGCGCCGCACAATCCGGACTCGCCAGCTGCGGCGGCGCGCCTATAATACTGTCATCACACTTACCATAACGATTGAGGGAACGGGTCATGGACGGCTTGAGCGGATTTGACGATGTGGCCGCGGCCCGCATGAAGGGCCTGACGCAGGCGATGGCAGAGGCGGTCACGGCCGTGGAGGCTTATGTCGAAGCCGCCACCAGCGCCGCGCGCCTGAGCCTCTCCCTGCCGAACGGCAAGCCGGACCGCGCCGCCTTCGAGCGCCACCAGCACCGCGCGCACGGGCTCGCCTGGGTCGCGACCTATCTTGAAACCCTCCGCCAGACCGCCGGCTGGGCTGCGCGCCTCGAAGCCGAGGGCCAGTTCGGCGATGTCGAAGCGCTGCTCTCCCAGATCTTGTTCGGCGAGTATTGCGCGCAGCTGCGCGGCGGCATTCCGATGAACCAGGGTGAGATGGTCCGCCCTGCCGATCTCGGCTGCGGCCCGGCCGAACTCGCGCTGCTGTCGGCGCCCGCGATCGAGCGTTTCGTCAGCGAGGGCAAGACGCCCGAGGTGATGGCCGCTGCCGCCACGTTCCTGCCTGACGCCCTGTCGCGCCACACGGTGGAGCGCACCGGTCTCGACGAGACGATGGAAATGGTGCGCGAGCAGTTCGCGAAATTTGCGGCGACGCGGATCAAGTCGGTCGCGCATGGCTGGCACCTGCGCAACGAATACATCCCGATGGAGGTCGTCAACGAGATGGCCGAGCTCGGCGTCTTCGGCCTGACGATCCCGGAGGAATTCGGCGGTCTCGGCATGGGCAAGACGGCGATGTGCGTCGTCTCCGAGGAACTCTCGCGCGGCTATATCGGCACCGGCTCGCTCGGCACCCGTTCTGAAATCGCAGCTGAGCTGATCCTGATCGGTGGCACCGAGGAACAGAAAGCCAAGTGGCTGCCAGCCATCGCGTCCGGCGAAATCCTGCCGACGGCGGTGTTCACCGAACCCAATACCGGCTCGGACCTCGGCTCCCTGCGCACCCGCGCCGTGAAGTCCGCCGACGGATCGGAGTATGTCGTCACCGGCAACAAGACCTGGATCACGCACCCGGTGCGCGCCGACCTGATGACGCTGCTCGCGCGGACTGATCCGGCTACGAACAATTTCTCCGGTCTCTCGATGCTGCTCGCCGAAAAGCCGCGCGGCACGGACGCAGAGCCGTTCCCGGCGGACGGCATGACCGGCGGCGAGATCGAAGTGCTCGGCTACCGCGGCATGAAGGAATACGAGATCGGCTTTGACGCGTTCAAGGTGAAGGCGGAGAATCTGCTCGGCGGCGTCGAAGGCCAGGGCTTCAAGCACCTGATGGCGACGTTCGAGAGCGCCCGTATCCAGACCGCTGCGCGCGCCGTGGGCGTCGCCCAGAACGCCTTCGAGATCGGCCTGCGCTACGCGCTCGACCGCAACCAGTTTGGCCAGGCGATCTTCAATTTCCCGCGCGTCTCCAACAAGCTGGTGATGATGGCCGCCGAACTGATCGGCGTGCGCCAGCTGACCTACTTCTCGGCGCGCCAGAAGGATGACGGCAAGCGCTGCGACCTCGAGGCCGGCATGGCGAAACTACTCGGCGCGCGTGCTGCCTGGGCGGCGGCGGACAATGCCGTGCAGATCCATGGCGGCAACGGCTTCGCCCTCGAATATCCGATCAGCCGTGTGCTGCAGGATGCCCGCATCCTCAACATCTTCGAAGGCGCCGGCGAAGTACAGGCGATGGTCATCGCCCGCCGCCTGATCGAAGGCGGAAACTGAGCGCTGCCGTCTTTCAGGGGATTGTCCGCTAACGGATGACGCCGCCCAGAGGCGTCACATCGGCTGGTTCGTGCTGGATGATTACCTTGGCGCCGACGTTTGTTGCGCGAGCCTCGAAAGCGGCAAATGCAGCGACCGTGTCGGCTTCATTGTAGTTGAAGCGCGGCACGCGGCCGAGGGCGCGGCTCTCGGTGCGGTGATAGAGATCGCCCGTTAGCAGCACGGGGCCGGCTTCCGGCATCATGAGCTGGAGCGACGCGTGGCCGGGCGTGTGGCCGCTCGTCTCGAAAATCACGACGCTGCCATCCCCGAACACGTCGTGCTCGGCGCCGATGATCTGGCGTTCCATCGGCTGGAACAGGGCATAGGTGGGAGCGAGTGTCGGGTCTGCCAGCGGCGCGCCGTCTGGCGGGAACATCGCGTCATATTCTTTCTGGTTCACCAGCCAGACCGATCCCTGAACCTGGTCGACTTGTCCCACATGGTCAAAATGGCTGTGCGAGAGGGAAACGTAGGTGATCTCCGACGGCACTACGCTGAGGGCTGCAAGCTGGTCAGTGATCGATTTTTCGACCGAGACCGTGAAAATCTGTTGGGTAAAAGGCGGCTGGCCGACGAGCTGGGTGGGCAGGCCGAGGTCCCAGAGCAGGCGGCCATTGGGGTGGTTGATCAGGTAGCAGGTGTTGGTGAATTCGTCCGCCTGGCCTGCATAGTCGCCGGCCGAGGAAAACGCGTCGAGATCCGAGATCGCGATCTTGCCGCAGTCCAGCACGTTCACGGTGAGCGCAGCCGCTTCGGTGACTTCGGCCACCGGCTCGGCGGCGACGGGCTCGACCGCGGCGGGCGTTTCGGGCGCGCAGGCGGCGAGGAGCAGCGCGCTGGTCGCGGCGGTCAGCAGGAGGGTGAAGCGCATGGCGGATTCCTTCGGGGCTTTTGATTTGCCGGGAAGCTAGCCTGCTTCGCCCTCGCCCGCCAGCGTGAGGCCAGAGGCGTCCGCGATGCGGTAGAAGCAGCTCTCCCGGCCCGTGTGGCAAGCGCCGCCGGTCTGGCGGACTTTCAGGAGGACGGCGTCCTGGTCGCAGTCGACCCGGACTTCGACGACCTCCTGGATGTGGCCGGACGTCTCTCCCTTCACCCAGATCTCGCCGCGCGAGCGGGACCAGTAGGTCGCGCGTCCGGTCTCCAGCGTCCGGGCCAGCGCCTCGGCGTTCATCCAGGCGAGCATCAGCACTTCGCCGGTCTCCGCATCCTGCGCGATCGCGGCGACGAGGCCGCCAGCATCGAATTTCGGGCGCAGCTCGCGCGTTTCGTCCTGGTCGCTACCAGAGAGGGGAGGCGGATAGTCGGTCATGGCATGAGGCGTAGGAGGCGGCGCGGGCCGGAGTCAAGCGCGCGCCGGAGCAGGCTGACATCCGGCGCCAATCGGGGCTACACTCCGGCTATACATAATCAAGGGAGCATGCGGATGGCCGACTACAGGGAAACTCTGACGGGCGTGGATGGCGGCGTGCTGACGATCACGCTGAACCGGCCGGAGCGGCTGAATGCGTGGACCGGCCTGATGCAGACTGAAGTCGAGACAGCGATCCGCGCCGGCGGGGCGGACGAGGCGGTGCGCTGTATCGTGATCACCGGCGCCGGGCGCGGCTTCTGCGCCGGGGCGGACATGAACGGGCTGCAGTCGATCCAGGCGAGCGGCGGGGAGAATTACCAGGCGGGCCGTCCGGAAGTGAAGCGGCCTGCGCCGTCGCCGCTGGAGCAGACCTTTCCCGGCCGGTTCGGCCATATGTTCGCCTGCCCGAAGCCGATTATCGCGGCGATCAATGGTCCGTGTGCGGGCATCGGCCTGATCCTGACGCTGTTTGCGGACCTGCGCTATGCCGCCGCCGAGGCAAAGTTCACGACCGCGTTTGCGCAGCGCGGGCTGATTGCCGAGCATGGCATCGCCTGGCAATTGCCGCGTCTGGTCGGCGAGGCGAATGCGCTGGACCTACTGTTCACCGCGCGCAAGTTCGACGGCGTGGAGGCCGAGCGTCTCGGCCTCGTCAACCGCGCGCTGCCGGGCGATCAGCTGATGGCGCATGTCGGCGAGGTGGCGCAGCATCTGGCGACGCAGGTGTCGCCGCGATCGGTGGCGATTATGAAGCGGCAGATCCGCGAGAGCTATTTCCAGTCCTATGGCGATTCCCTCGCGGTGGCGGATGCGGAGATGGAGGCGAGCTTCGCGGCGCATGACTTCAAAGAAGGCGTGGCGAGTTTCGTTGAACGCCGCGCGCCGGCCTTCACGGGCCAATGATCATGGGACGGAGGATCCATATCGTCGAGGTCGGGCCGCGCGACGGGTTGCAGAATGATCCGGCCAATCTAAGCGTCGAACAGAAGCTGGAGTTCATCGCGCGGCTGGAGGCGGCGGGGGTGACGCGGATGGAGTCCGGCAGTTTTGTATCGCCCAAGGCGGTGCCGAAGATGGCGGACTCGGCGGCGGTGTTTGCCGGGCTGACGCGGGGCGGCAGGGCGAAGCATATTGCGCTGGCGCTAAACGAGACGGGGGTGCGCCGGGCGATCGAGGCAAAGGCGGACGAGATCAATTTCGTGCTGGTGGCGGGCGAGGGGTTCGGGCGCCGCAACCAGGGCATGAGCCCTCAGGAGAGCGCGGACATGCTGGCGAAGTGTGCGCCGCTGGTTCACGAGGCTGGACTGCCCTTGTCGGCGACAATCTCGGTGGCATTCGGCGATCCATATGACGGCGACGTGGATATCGGCGTGGTCGGCAATCTGGCCGCGCAGGCGCAGCGGGCGGGGATTGCCGAACTGGCGCTGGGCGACACGATCGGGGCGGCGACGCCCTGGGACGTGCGCCAGCGGATCGAGCGTGTACGGATGGAGGCGCCGGATGTGTCGCTGCGGCTGCATTTCCACGATACGCGCGGGGCGGGCCTCGCCAATGTGTTCGCGGCAGTGGAGGCGGGCGTCGATGTGATCGATGCCAGCTGCGGCGGGATCGGAGGCTGCCCGTTTGCGCCCGGCGCGACGGGCAATGTGGCGACCGAGGATGTCGTCTGGATGCTGCACCGGGCGGGTTTCGAGACGGGCGTCGACCTTGAGCAGATGATCGCGACGGCGCGCTGGCTCGAGGGAGTTCTCGGACATGGCGTGTCGTCGGCGCTGAGCCGGGCGGGGGTATTTCCGCGCGGGTAGGGGCGTTTTCAGGGATGAAAACAGGTTTTTGCGTATAGGTCCGTGAGCGGAGGTGTGGCGCAAGGTCCGGGCGGATACTTTGCAGCGCGTTGATGCGTCTTCGGGTTTTGTTTCCGGGAGCGGCGCAAAGTGTTGCGCTATCTCCGACTCCGCCTAGCGCTTCAGCAGAGCTTCGACTTCGGCGCGCAGGGGCAGGCTCGGTTGGGCGCCGGGTTTGGTGCAGGTGGCGGCGCCGGCGGTGACCGCGAAGGTGAGGGCGGCGGTCTCGTCCAGGCCTTCGATCAGGGCGCAGGTGAGGGCGGCGAAGAAGGTGTCGCCGGCGCCGACTGTGTCGACGACGCGGACCGGCGGCGGCCGGGCGGAGGCGATCCGTGTGCCGCCTTTCCAGAGCTCGGCGCCGTCGCTGCCGAGCGAGATGGCGACGAGGCGGCCGGGGGCGTGGAGGGACGCGCCGTAGAAGGCCGCCTCGGTTTCGTTGACGACGAGGAGATCCGCTTCGGCAAGCAGCGTGTCCGGCACCGGCAGGGCGGGGGCAAGGTTCAGCGCGACGAGGCCGGTGGCGCGTTTGGCGGCGGCGAGGAGGGCGGGGATGGGGACTTCGAGGACGCCGAGCATGTGCTCGATGGTCTCCTCCTGAACGTCGCTCGCGGAGAGCGCATTGTTCGCGCCCGGACAGACGACGATGAGGTTTTCGCCTTCGGGGGAGACGGCGATCAGGGCGACGCCGGTGGTCTCGCCGTTGAGATAATGCGTGGCCGAGAGATCGACGCCGGCTTCGCGCAGCAGCTTAAGTGCCTCTTCGGCCATGTCGTCATTTCCGACGGCAGCGATGAGGCGGACCTTGTGGCCAAGGCGCGCGGCGGCGAGCGCCTGGTTGGCGCCCTTGCCGCCCGGATAGCGCGCGAGGCGGGCACCGGTGACCGTTTCGCCCGGATGCGGGAGCGGCGCGCCGGAGGCGACGAGATCGAGATTGACAGAGCCGACGACGGTGATCATGCGCGCGCTTTCAGCAGGTCTTCGATGACGGCGAAGAAGGCATCGGCATCGGCGGAGGTGACCCAATGGTGAGGGCCGCGCTTCGTATCCTTCACCTTGGTGCGGCCGAATTCGGCGCCGGGGCGGGTGACGACGCTGACGCGGCAGGGCTTCGCCTCGAAGATCTCCGGGGCGAGCAGGTAGACCACCGTGGACGGATCATGCATCGGCGCCATCTGGCCGTTCTTCCAGCGCGCTTCGAGCCTGTTGCCGGCCGCCAGCAGGTCCGCCATCATTTCTGCCTCGGGGCCGGCGATCTTGCGCAGGCTGGCGACCCGCTCGGGCTCGGAACGCACGGTATGCGTGACATCGAGGCTGAGCACGGTCGTGCGGATGCCGGCATCGAAGACGATGGCGGCGGCGTGGGGATCGGCGAAGACGTTGAACTCAGCGAAAGGCGTGATGTTGCCGCCGATCCGGTCACCGCCGGCCATGACGACGAGGTGGCCGATCTTCGAGGCGATCTCCGGCGCCATCACGAGGGCGGCGGCGAGATTGGTCATCGGGCCGGAGAGGATGACGGTCTGGCTGGCGGGCGCGGCGGCCGAGAGGCGCGCGATCAGTTCGCCAACGCCGTGCCCGGGAGCGAGGGGGGCTTTGGGCGCGAAGATCTCGATCCCTTCGATGCCGGACTCGCCGTGGAAGTCTTCGGCAGTGACGGGCTTGCGCAGCATCGGGCGGGGGCAGCCAGCGTAGACGGGGACGCCAGAGCGGCCCATCCGCTCACAGATCATCCTTGCGTTGCGGCTGGTCAGGCGGAGCGGCACATTGCCGGCGACGGTGGTGATGGCGCGCACGTCGAGCTTCGGCGACATGAAGGCGATCATCAGCATGACGGCGTCGTCGATGCCGGGGTCGCAGTCGATGATCAGGGGGAGGGGAGACGTGGTCATCCGCGGGCCTGCAATTCTGCGATGGCCTGTTTGAAATGATCGTCCAGCGGCGGGCTGTTGTATTTCACACCGAGCGCCTCCATCGCCATTTCGGCAGTCACCTTGGCTTTCTTGCGGCCATAGAGGCGGGCGACCATGTGGCTGGTGGCGCAGACCTGATCCTTGGAGACAAACTTGTGCTCGAAGCAGATGAAACAGTCTTCCCAGCCGGCGAGGCGGGTCTGCAGTTCGAACTTCTGCGGATAGCGCAGCATGCGGATATAGTTGAAGGCTTCGTACTGGACGATCGGGATCCAGCCGCGCTTGCGGTAGGTCTTCAGGGCGCCGGTGCGGCCCATGAAGTTCATCGTGCCGAGATCGGTGAAGGAGGAATAGCGCGAATTGGTCATGTGGCCCATCGGGTCCTGGTCGCCGAGCCAGACGGCCGAGCGGACGATGTGCAGGTCGAGGAGGCCGGTTTTCACCTTCGAGAAGAAGGCGGGCAGGAAGACGCGCAGGAATCGGAAAAACAGGTTCATGACAGGGCCAGCCGTTTCCTCAGTCTTTTTTTATCGCCCAACTCTATGCGGAGCGTCTGCGCGCCTTTCAAGCGTCATGCCGGTCCGGATAACCTTAAATCGGGGCGCGCCGTTACTCGGCGGGCTGGGCGAGGGCTTCGGATTCGGCCTCGAGCTTGCGGGCGACGTCGCCGGGCGAGCCGGTGCGGCGGGCGAGCAGGCTGTAAGCCGCCGGAACGACCAGCAGGGCCACGGTGACCGAGGCGATGGCGCCGAAGAAGACGACGATGCCGATGGCCATGCGCGTTTCGGCGCCGGCGCCGTGGGTGAAGATCAGCGGCATGGCGCCGACGGCGGTGGTGAGGCCCGTCATCAGGATCGGGCGGAGGCGGGCGAGGGACGCTTCCTTGAGGGCGGTGTCGAAATCCTTGCCTTCATCACGCAGCTGGTTCGCAAACTCGACCACGAGGATGCCGTTCTTGGCCGCGAGGCCGATCAGCATGATCAGGCCGATCTGGGTGTAGATGTTCAGCGTCTGACCCGTGAGCCAGAGGCCGAACATGCCGCCGGCGAGCGTGGCAGGGACGGCGAGGATGATCACCAGCGGGTGGATCCAGCTTTCGAACTGGGCGGCGAGCACGAGGAAGACGATCAGCAGGCCGAGGCCGAAGACGAAGAGGATCGAGGCGCCGGAGGAGCGGAACTCGAGCGACTGGCCCTTGAAGTCGATGGTGGCTTCCTGCGGGAGCACGTCGCGAGCGACGCGCTCCATGCCGTCGAGCGCTTCGCCGAGGTTCACGCCGGGGGCGAGGTTGGCATCGATGGTGATGGCACGGACGCGGTTGTAGCGGTTGAGCGCCGGGCTGTCGGCGAAGGGGGTGATGCTGACCACGCTGGCGAGCGGGACGAGTTCGCCGGAGCGGGTGGAGCGCACATAGATGTTCTGGACATCGTTGGGGGTCGACTGTTCCGAACGCAGGCCTTCGAGGATGACGTCATACTCCTCGCCCTGGTCGATATAGGTCGTCACGCGGCGCGAGCCGAGCATGGTCTGCAGGGTCGAGCCGATCTCGGAGACGGTGACGCCGAGGTCGGCGGCGCGGGCGTAGTTGATCTCGATCCGGTATTGCGGCTGGGTTTCCTTGTAGTCCCAGTCGATATCGGTGAGGCCCGGATTGTCGGTTTCGAGGGCGGCGACGAAGGTGTCGCGCCATTCGACGAGCTGCTCGTAGGAGGGGCCGCCGATCACGAACTGGACCGGTTTTCCGCCGCCGCCGGCGAGGCCCTGGCGCATGATGGCGAAGGCGCGGATGCCGGGGAGGTCGGACATCTTGGCGTTGATCTCGCCCATGATCTCTTGGGCGGGGCGGCGGCTTGACCAGTCATCCAGAACGGCGACGACGTTGCCCTGGTTGTAGGCATTGGAGCCGAAGCCGGGGGCGCGCACGAGCAGGCGGCTGATCTCGCCGGATTCCGTGTACGGAAGGAGGCGGCGTTCGATCTCGTCGAGGTATTTCGACATGTATTCGAAGGACGCGCCTTCGGGGCCGCGCACGGTGATGAAGAAGCTGCCGCGGTCTTCGGTCGGGGCGTATTCCTGGCCGAGGGTCTGGTAGAGCAGCCAGATGGCGGCAAAGGCGCCGAGCAGGCCGGCGATCATGATGACGGGGAAGCGCACGATGATGTCGAACACATGGCCGTAGAGCCATTTGATGCCGTTGAAGGCGCGGTCGACCAGGTTGGGCAGCAGCGCGAGGACGCCGGTGCGCCTGCCGGTGTGCGGCTTCAGGATTTTCGAGGCGATCATCGGCGAGAGCGACAGCGCCACGAAGCACGAGAAGGCGACCGAGGCGGCAATCGCGACGGCGAACTCCGTGAACAGACGGCCGGTATTGCCGCCCATGAAGGTGATCGGGATGAACACGGCCATCAGCACGAGCGTGGTGGCGAGGACGGCGAAGCCGACCTGGCGGGTGCCGTTGAAGGCGGCGACGAGCGGGGTTTCGCCGAGTTCCTTCATGCGCCGGTCGATGTTCTCGAGCACGACGATGGCGTCGTCCACGATCAAGCCGATGGCGAGCACGAGGGCGAGCAGCGTCAGCAGGTTCAGCGACAGGCCGAGCGCGTACATGATGATGAAGGTGGCGATGACGGAGACCGGCACGGTCACGGCCGGGATCAGGGTGGCGCGCAGGCTGCCGAGGAAGAGGAAGATGACGAGGGTGACGAGACCGACGGTGATGGCGAGGGTGACCCAGACTTCGCGGATCGAGGCTTCGATGAAGACCGAGCTGTCGAAAGCCCGGTAGATCTGCATGCCGTCCGGCAGGGTGGCGTTCAGTTCCTCGGCGAGGTCCTTGGCGGCCTGGGCCACGTCGACGGTGTTGGCGGTGGACTGTTTGACGATGCCGAGGCCGACCATCGGCTCGCCATTGCCGCGGAAGGTGGTGCGGTCATCGACGGTGCCGCGCTCGACCCGGGCGACGTCGCCGAGGCGGACGAGGTAGCCCTCGCCCTGCGCAATGACGAGGCCGGCGAAATCATCGACGGTGCGGAAAGCGCGGTCGATGCGCATGGTGTAGTAGAGGTCGCCGGATTCGAGGTTGCCGGCGGGGGCTTCGATGTTCTCGGCGCGCAGGGCGCGTTCGATGTCGCTGGCGACGAGGCCGCGGGCGGCGAGGGCGCGGCGGTCGATCCAGACGCGCATGGCGTAGTCACGTGCGCCGCCGACCTGAATGCGGGCAACGCCGTCGAGGGCGGAGAAGCGGTCGACGAGATAGCGGTTGGCGTAGTCGGTAAGTTCGGGCGTTGCGAGCTTTTCGCTGGCGAGGTTCAGCCACAGGATCACATCGTCGTCGGCGTCGGCTTTCTCGACTTCCGGCGGATCGGCCTCGTCGGGCAGGAGGTCCACGATGCCGGACACGCGGTCGCGCACATCATTGGCGGCCGATTCAATATCCCGGTCGATGCGGAACTCGATCGAGATGTTGGAGCGGCCGTCCTGCGAACGCGAATTGATGAAGCGCACGCCTTCGACGCCGGCGATGCGGTCTTCGATGATCTGGGTAATGCGGGTTTCAACGACCGAGGCGGACGCGCCGGGATAGTTGGTCGAGATCGAGACGACCGGGGGGTCGATGTCGGGATACTCACGCAGGGCAAGGCGCGAGAAGGCGACGAGGCCGAACACGATGAGCACGAGGGATACGACCCAGGCGAAGACGGGTCGCTTGATCGAGGTGTCCGACAGCATCATTGCGGTCTAATCCCGGTTTGCGGCGGATGGCTCTCCGCCGCCGCCGGGTCCGGCGGCCACGGAGGGCTTCAGGATCGCCTGATCGCGCAGCACGATGGCGGCGCCTTCGCGCAGGCGCAGGGCGCCTTCGGTGACGACGCGCTGGCCGGGCTCGAGGCCGGCCAGGATTTCGGCGCGGCCGTCCTGGCGCAGGCCGACATCGACCTTGACGCGGTTGGCCACCGGGCCGGAAGCGCCGTCCAAGACGGTCCAGACAAAGGTTTCCGGGCCGAGCGGCTGGAGCGCGCCTTCGGGCACCGACAGCGCCTCGCGCGGCTGGGCGAGCAGGGCCACGGCGACAAACATGCCGGCTTTCAGCTGGCCATCGGCGTTGGGGATCATCGCCCGTACGCGGACGGAGCGGGTGACAGGGTCGACCGAGTTGTTGATGCTGTCGACAGTGCCGGTGAACGTGGCGCCGGGCAGGTCATTGGAGCGGGCCTCGATGGTGAGGCCGGGCGTGAGGCTGCTCAGGAAGATCGAGGGCACAGCGAAATCGAGACGCATGACGCTGTCATCGATCAGCGTGGCGACGACATCGCCGGGACGGACGAGCGAGCCGACGGAGACCTGCCGGAAGCCAAGGACGCCGTCGAACGGGGCGACGAGGACGCGGTCGCGCTGGCGCGACTGCACGGCGCGCAGTTGGGCGGCGGCGGCGTTGGCGTTGCGGCGAGCGATGTCGAGTTCGGCCTGCGAGACGGCGCCCTGCGCGGTCAACGGCTCGAGGCGGGCGAGTTCCTGGTTGGCCTGCGCCAGTTCGGCTTCGGCGCCTTCGACGAGCGCGCTTTGCTCTCGCTGGGCGAGGGAAACGAGCGTCTTTCCGGCTTTCACGCGCTGGCCGTCTTCGAAATAGACGGCGGTGACGCGGTCGGAGGCGGAAAGCGTGAGGTCGGCGCGCTCGTTGGCTTCCAGCGTGCCGATCGCTTCGACGCGGTTGGCGAAGGTCTGGTTGCGGGCGGGCTCGGCGAAGACACTGGCAGGCGGCGGGCCGCCGCGGCCGCCTCCGGGCCCGCCGGCGGGCGCCGCAGCGCCGCCCTCGGAGCAGCCGGGCAGGATGGCGAGGGCGATCAGCATTGCAGCGCCTGCCACAAGGGCGGTCGCGCGGGGCCGGGTTCGGGAGGTCGGCGTATTCATGGATTTTCTTCCTGATCCGTCCGGAAGGCGGTGAGTTCTTCGTCAGTCCAGATGCCGCCGAGGCTGCGATAGGCGCGAATGGCGCGGCGGGCGATTTCGGCTTCGTTCACGGCGAGCTGATCTTCCGTAGTCAGAAGGGTGCGCTGCGCATCCAGAACGTCAAGGGACGAGTCGAGGCCTTCCTGGAAGCGCAGGCGCGAGAGTTCGTAGGAGCGGCGTGCCGCCGCGAGGGCGGCTTCGAGGTCGGCGCGGCGTTCGCGCTCGGTGACATAATCGGAGAGCGAGGTCTCGGCGTCGGACAGCGCGTCGAGCACGGTGGCTTCGTAGTCGGCGACCGTGCCGAGAGTGCGGGCGTCGTTGACGTCGATCTGCGCATAGACGCGGCGTAGGTCCGGGCCGGCCCAGCTGATCGAGGGTCCGAAGGAGAAGCCGATGGAGTCTTCGTTGAAGGCGACGCCGGTATCGCTGATCAGGCCGAAGAGGTTCGCATTGAGCGTAATGCGCGGGAAGAGGCTCGCGCGCGCTGCGTCGCCGAGGGCGAGGGCGGCGCCGATGCGCGCTTCGGCGAGGCGCACGTCCGGGCGGCGCCGCAGCATGTCCTCGGGCGCGCCGGCGCTGAGCGAGGTGGTGAGGCGCGGGATGCGGGCCACGCGCTCGCCGTCCAAGCTTGTGACCGGGTCAGGCAGGGTCGCCGCGGCGCCGGTGAGGGCGGCGAGGCGGTTGCGGGCCGATGCGATGGCCGCGCGGAAGACAGGGAGGGAGGCAAGGGTGGTGCGGTACTGGGCTTCGGCGCGGTTGAGATCCAGCTCGTTGGCGCGGCCATTGTCGAACAGGGTCTGGACAAGGTCCAGGCTGTCCTTCTGCGCGGCAGCGTTGGCCTGGGCGACGCCGAGGCGGGCTTCGGCGCTGCGCAGGTCGATATAGGCGAGGGCGGTTTCAGAAGCCACGGTGACCGCGAGGTCGCGGCGCAGTTCGCGCGCGGCCGTTTCGTCATAGCGGGCCGCTTCGATGGCGGCGGCGAGGCGGCCGAAGGCATCAAGTTCCCAGCCGGCGGCGAGGCCGGCAGTGCCGCTGGCTTCGAAATCGTCAGCCCCGCCAGTAGGGCGGCTGGCGGCGGCGCTGGCGGAAGAGGAGAGCGACGGGCTGCGGCCAAGCAGGGCGAGGCGGAGCAGGGCTTCGGCCTCGGCAACGGAATAGTCGGCGCCGCGCAGGACGGGCGAGGCCTTGAGGGCGGTCTCGACGAGGCGCTGGAGTTCCGGGTCGTCAAAGCCGGTCCACCAGGCGGAAGAGGGCGCGCCGGTGCCGGTGAGGGCGCGGAAGCCGGGACCGGTCTCGACGGCAGGGTTGGCGGCGATCGGGGCGTCAGGCACGCCGGCGCAGGCCGCAACCATGAGGGCAGCGAACACGACTCCCGCAAGGCGGGCCGGGCGGACCACAGATAACGTTGTCATATGCCTCGACAGATAGACGATGAACCTTACCGATCAAGGCTATACCAGCCTTGGGCGCGTTAAGTCCGGATCATGTATCATAAACGGTTCAGCTCCGTTTGTCCGTCGCTGAGGCAACTTAACTTTGCGCATAATAGTCATGCACGCCGGCGGCGAGGCGCTTGGCCGCGCGCGGTTCACCCCTTCGTGATGAGATCGGCGGAGTTTCTAGAAGTTCACCCGGCTGGAGACCGCGCCGTCGACGATCAGGTTCGAGCCTGTCGTGTAGGAGGAGAGGGGGCTGGCGAGGAAGACGGCGGCGTTGGCGATTTCCTGAGGTGTCGCGCAGCGCCCGGTGGGGTTGCGGGCGTTCGCCTGGGCGAAGAATTCCGGCATGTTGGTTTTCACCATGTGCCAGACGCCGCCCTCGAAGAAGACCATGCCGGGGGAGACGACGTTGACCCGGATGCCGGCCTTGGCGTGCTGACGGGCGAGGCCCTTGGCCATGTGGATCAGCGCCGCCTTGATCGGGCCGTAGCTGTCGGCGCGGTCGGCAATGGCGGCAGAAATCGAGGAGATGATGACGAAAGCGGCGTCGCCGGAAGTCTGCGCGGCCTTTTCGAGGAAGGGGTGGGCGGCGTCGAAGGCATTGACGGCGGCGAGGACGTCGAGCTGGAAGTTCTTTTCCCAGGCGTCGATGTCATTGCCCTGGGCCATGGCGCCGGCGTTGGAGACGAGGATGTCGAGGCCGCCGAGTTCGGACGCGGCCGACGCGATCCAGCCTTTGAGCGCGGCTCCGTCGGTGACGTCGACACTGGCGCCGGTGGCCTTGACGCCGAGCGCTTTCAGCTCGGTCACGGCGGCGGCGACTTGCTCCGCATTGCGCGCGCAGACGCCGACATTCGCGCCTTCCTTCGCGAGCGTGTCGGCAATCGACCGGCCGATGCCGCGCGTGCCACCGAGAATAAGCGCGTTTTTGCCTTTGAGCTGGAGATCCATGCGGGCGTTTCCTGTGCTGGGGCAGCCTCTCACGGGCCGCGCGTTGACGCGGCCACTGTGCGGGCAAATCCAGCTTTGTCTACCGGGGTTGCGGGCTAGCGGACGAGATCGTCCGCGCCGCTGTCATCGAGCGCCTTGATGATGTGCTCGGCCGCGCGCGCGAGGTCGGTCTGCGAATTGAGCGCCGCGGCCCAGACCGTGTCTCCGTAGCTGCCGACCCAACGCGTCTCGCCGGTCCGGACATCTATCAGCCGCAGGGTCATTTTTGCCCGGTCGTAGGCGTAGAGGGGACCCACGACTCTTTCGGCCGTTCCGGCGAGGACAAAATCCACACCCAGGTCGGCGCCATATTCTCGCAGCGGGCCGGCCGAGGCGGGCGAGGCGTCCGTGATGTTCGCCTCATAGCCGATGAGGCTGATGACGGACGGGCCTTCCCGGGCCGGGATGCCACGCGCCGCCAACTCGCCGGCGATCACGTCCATCGCCTCCGGGCCGAGGTCGCCCTTGAGCGGGACAATCGCCAGCCTCGCCGGCGCGTCCGGGCGCTCCGGAATGACGATCGAACGGGTCTGCGCGCAGGCCTGCACGGCCAGAAGGAGCGAGACGGCAACAAGCAGGTGTTTCATGGAACTGTTCTTCCCCGCTTGGTCATCGTCCCGGCGCTAGCCGAATCTCCAGACACCCTATTTTGTGTTCGCGCAAAGTCCACGGGCCCGGCGCCAACCTCCAGGCAGTGCGACGTTTCAGGAGATCTGTGTGTTGAATGGCGCACCGCGGAGGGTGAAGCTGGGCACCTGTTTACTCTAAAGATCAACAGGCCTCTTGCCGTGGACGCCTAGCTTTCGGCAACAAATGCATTTGGTTTCCAGAAAGATCTGCCCCCGAGCAATCCTGATTTGAGGCTGATTTTTTCGCGTAATCTGCCCTTTGCTGGAAACAGTCTTGACGTGCCAGCTACGATCGTTCTCACGTCGCAATATCGGCGGTAAGCATCTGGCATTTGTGGTGCTCAGTCTAACCGCTTTCGCAGAGCATTCAGCCCATCCTCGACCAGTTCCAGAGCGTAAGGCTGCCAGTCTTCGGACCCCTGAATCTTCAAGCCGACTTCAATTTTGGCGACCACTTCGGCCAACGATTCGACAGGGAGTGAAAGTATATTTGCAGCAAGGTCTTCAGTCTGCTGTCCAAGCGCCTCGATCTGCGTGTCCAACTCTTTCATCGCATGAGCTTCTGGCCGGTCAGATTCCAAGCATGTCTCAACTGCAATCCCTCTTTGTTTGGCCTGCGTGAAAAGCTGAGTTTCGAGGCATTGCCACTCACTAATCTTTGAAATGCGCTGAGTGTGGAGACTTATCCATTCAGAGCTAACTGCAAGCAGAATCGAGGTCTCGAAGGGCTTCCGGGTGGAATACAACTTGTTGCGCATGGTAGCTCCGCACATGATTCATCAATCACGCGGCAAGTGGTCCGCGCGTGGAGAATCTGATACTCAATCATTTGCGCTCTTAGGGTAATCGAACTGCCCAAAGGCGTCAACCTAAAAAGAGTAATTTAAGACATAAAAAGTGCAAATATGATTTCTGCGCAGCTAAGAGCGGCCCGAGCATTGTTGAACTGGAGCCAGTCCGACTTGGCGGAAAGAACAGAGTTGTCTGTTGAAACGATCAAGCGGCTTGAAAGAATAAACGGCACTTTGGACGCGACTAAGGTGTCGACGTTGAGCGCGATCACTGGCGCTTTTGCCAAGGCAGGAGTCGAGTTTACAAACGGAGACGCTCCGGGTGTCAAACTACGAAAGAAGTAGCGTGCAGGAGCTCAACACCGCCCGTTTCCTGCGTGCTGTGCGCGAGCTAACCTAATCAGAGTGACCGCGCCGAGTTCGACTCTAACCGTATGGCGCTTAAATCTCGGCTCTACAGCGGATTTTTTAGTCGGCAGAGAAACAACTATCGCTGCGGACAACTGTAGAATGGCGCACCCAAGAGGATTCGAACCTCTGACCTTTGCCTTCGGAGGGCAACACTCTATCCAGCTGAGCTATGGGTGCCTCGCCGAAGCCGGTGTTTAAGCGAAGGCGGGGGAGGGCGCAACCGGGAAGCGCGGGCGCCGCAGGTGCACGGGACATTGGACCTGGCGGCGGGTTCGGCTAGGCTGGCCGCTGAACCTGTTCGCGTCCCGGAGCTGCCATGCGCCCTCAAAGACTGTTTACCGCCGTCATTGCGGCCTGCGCCGCCCTTCTGACCATTGCATGCGAGTCCGAGACGAAACCTGGTGTGCCAGCCGAGGCGAATGCGGCCGCCGCACCGGTCAAATGCGCGCGCACGGCCGACCCGGCCGCCGCCGCGGCGTTCGAGCAGGCAGCGATCGCGTCTGCGCAGGCTTCGCGCGGGGCGGGCTCGCCGGTGATCTGGACGCTGAAAGACGAGGACAGCACGATCCATATCCTCGGCACCGTGCACTTGCTTCGCCCGGACCTCGCTTGGCGCTCGCCCGAGATCGACGCGGCGATGGACGCAGCAGAAACCGTCGTATTCGAGGCGGACACGTCGAGCCCAGAAGCCGGACGCGAACTGATGAAGTTCGTCACGACGGCGGGCATGTTCACAGACGGGGCGCAGCTGACCAACCTTATGATAGAAGAAGATGTGGCCATCCTGGAAGAGGCATTGCAGGGAATTGGGCTGCCGATCGATGCGATCCAGCCGATGAAGCCCTGGTATGCGGCGATTACGCTTTCGGTGATGCAGCTGACGCAGGAGGGCTTTGACCCCGAAGCCGGTGTCGAGACGACGATTGAGAATGAAGTGGCAGCTCACGGCGCGACCTTCGAGTATCTCGAAACGGTCGAGCAGCAGCTTGGCGCTTTCGCGCGGTTGGATAACTGCACGCAGGTGGAGTTCCTGATGCAGACGGCCAGTTCGATGGACGAAGGCACGGAGGTGCTGGACATGCTTGTCGCCGAATGGGCGGACGGGGATGTCGCCGGTCTTGGCGCGCTGATGGCGTCGCCGGAAGCGTTTGGGTCCGAGGCGGCGTACGACGCACTGTTGAAAGACCGCAACGCGCGCTGGGTGCCGCAGATTTCAGGCATGCTGGAGACGCCGGGTACGCGTTTGGTCGCGGTCGGCGCTGGGCATCTTGCTGGCGCAGACAGTGTCATCGCGATGCTGCGGGCCGAGGGGTTTGAGGTGACGGGGCCCTAGTCCGCCGCGCGCCTCAGGGCGAGCAGGGCCTGGTCCAGCACGGCCTGACTGGAGCAGCAGACGATCTGGCCGCCGAGTTTCGGGGCGTTGCCGCGCCAGTCGGTAGCGAGGCCGCCGGCGCCGCGGACGACCGGGATCAGGGCGGCGACATCCCAGGACTTGAGACCGGATTCGGCGACGAGATCGATCGTGCCGCCGGCGAGGCGGGCATAGGCGTAAGCGTCGAGGCCGTAGCGGGTGATACGGGCGGCCGAGCGCAGATGGTTCCAGGCGCCCTGTTCGGGCGGCGAGAAGATGAAGGGATCGGTGGTCGCGATGGTCGCCTCGCGCAGGTCGGCGCAGGCGGAGGCGCGGAGCGGCGTTGATCCGTGCACGGAATCGAGGCGGGCGCCGCCGGGCCAGCCGAGATAGCGCTCGCCAAGTACCGGCTGGTCGATGACGCCGATCACGGGTACGCCGTCCGGGCCGACAAGGGCGATCAGCGTGGTCCAGACCGGCAGACCCGCGACGAAGGCGCGTGTGCCGTCGATGGGATCGAAATACCAGCGGTAGCCGGAGGCGGAGGGTGTCTCCGGGAACTCCTCGCCGGTGACGCCGTCGTCCGGGCGCTCGGCCGAGACGAGCGCGCGCATGGTGAGTTCGGCGGCGCGGTCGGCTTCGGTGACGGGGTCGAAGCCGGGGCGGTGGACCGGGCCCTTGTCATCGACGGCGGAGAGATTGCGGAAATGAATCGAAATCGCAGCCCAGGCGGCGTCGGCCAGCCGGGCGGCGAATGCGAGATCAGCGTCTGGAGAACGGGGAAGGGTCATCCGGCGAGGCGATGCCCCGCCGGCTGAAGGGCGTCAAGCGGCGCCGGTGCTCGTGTTATCACCCTCGAGGGCTTTCGCGAGCTCAAGGAGGCGTTTGCGCGGGCGTTCGCCAAGGCGGTAGTAGGCGCGCACCAGTTCCAGGGTTTCTTTCTGGGAAAGGATGTCGCCTTCCATCTGTTCGGCGTCATTGGCCGCGTTCGGCATCGGGTTGGCGACCGGCATGCCGTCGAAGAAGTACTGGACGGTGACGTTCATGGCGCGCGACAGGTCAAACAGGCGCGAGGCCGTGATGCGGTTGGCGCCGCACTCGTACTTCTGGATTTGCTGGAAGCGCACACCGACCTGGGAGGCCAGTTCCTGCTGGGTCATGCCCAGAAGACGGCGGCGGCGGCGCAGCCGCTTGCCTACGTGCAGGTCAGTTTCGTCAGCCATTTTCCGTCTCCAATCGGCGCGGGACCGGGGTTCAGTCCCAAAACAGGATTTCCGCGCAAATTCTACGCAAACGGCATGCCGTGTGCTGGAAACTGCCTGTTTTCAGGGCAAGGGGACGTGCGCGCGGGGCTGCGGCAGAAAAGAATTTGGCGCCTTGTGCATCGCAGCATAGGTTGGACTTGCACTTCGGTGCAACGCCTCTGGCGTTTCCTCCCTTTGACTTTGGCCGCGCCTCCGGGCGCGGCCTTTTTTCTTTGGAGCAAGGATCTGACGCCTGAACGGAACGGTCCGTTCAGGCTGAGCCTGTAGATTTCAGGACAGATCAGGCGCGGGGCAGAAGCCGGGCCGCTTCGACGATATCGGCCATCACATGCTGGAGCGCGTCCTTGAGAGCGCCGTAGCCGCTGGCGCGGGTGATGCGCTGCTCGTCCATATAGAGGCCGCGGTTGATCTCGACCTGCAGGGCGTGGATTCCCCGGCGGGGGCGGCCGTAGCGGCGGGTGGTGTAGCCACCGGCATAGGGGGCGTTGCGGGCGACGGTGAAGCCTTGCGCCCGGAAGCTGCGCTCGATCCGGGCCATCAGGCGGGGGTCGGCGCTGGAGCCGAACCGGTCGCCGAGCACGATATCGGTCAGCGTGCGGCGTCCCGGTTGCAGCGAGGGCATCGAGTGGCAGTCGACCAGCAGGGCCTGGCCGTGCGCGCGGCGGAGGGCTTCAAGTTCTGCGCTCAGGTGTTGGTGGTAGGCGTCATGGATACGGACGAGGCGTTCCTCGCCTTCGGCGCGGGACAGTAGGCGGCCGTAGATCGCCTCGCCCCTTGCGCCGACGCGGGGCAGGCAGCCGAGGCCGGCCTCGACTCGCGCAGTCGGCAGGGCGCAGGGGCGGGGCGGGCCGTCATGGAACATGGCGGCGTCGAGTTCATGGGGATCGCGGTTCAGGTCGACGACGGAGCGGCCATAGCGGGCGGCGACAAGGCTGGCGCCGAGGGCCGGGGCGCCGGCAAACAGTTCGTCGATAAAGGCATCTTCCGTGCGGCGGACATCGATCAACGGCACACAGAGCGCGTCCTGCATGCTGGCCGGATAGTGCGAGCCGGAATGCGGGCTGGCGAACAGCACCGGCGCGGCGGGCGCCATGGCGGGCGTGACATCGAACGGGGCTTCAGCCGGCGCCGGACAGGGATCTGCCGGAGTATCGAGGCGCAGGGCGGGGGAGGTCTCACGCATGTTTCTAAAGGCTTGGGAACCGGGCGGCAGGTCAAGGCCTTTCCTGTGGAACGTGTAAAGAAGACGGCTCTGCCCGCGCAGTGTTCACGAGTGATTTACCTTCCTTGGCCTTTATGTGGTAATCAGCCCCGACTCACCCGGCATGAGGACAGCGTGACCAAGATCCTGCTCGCGGAAGACGATGATTCGATGCGCGGCTTCCTGGCGGCGGCGCTGCGCCGTGCCGGGCATGACGTGCAGGACTATGCCGATGGCGAAGGCGCGCTGCAGGCACTGGAGCGGGAAGTGTTCGACCTGCTGCTCACCGACATCGTGATGCCGGGCCTCGACGGGATCGAGCTCGCCCGCCGCGGCGCCGAACTCGACCCGGCCATGAAGATCGTTTTCATCACCGGATTTGCCGCCGTGGCGCTGTCGTCCGGCGCGCCGACGCCGGCGGGCGCAAAAGTCCTCTCCAAGCCCTTCCACCTGCGCGAAATCGTGGAGGAAGTGGACAAGGTGATGGCGGCCTGAAGCCCCGGTCATTTGCGGCGAAAGCCCGCTTGACGCCGCCTGCCCGATTGTTCATTACCCACGCTTCCTGACGCAGGGCCTTTGCAGGTCTCGCCGGAAGGGCGGTTAGCTCAGCGGTAGAGCACTACGTTGACATCGTAGGGGTCACAAGTTCGAACCTTGTACCGCCCACCATTCCCCAGACATCCATCGACAAAACGCCAGCTGGAGCCGGCGGTTTAAGCGGCTTCAGGCGTCGCTAGCTCGCGGCCAGGCGCACGGTCCTGGAATGGTGCTGGGGATCCTGCGAAGGCGCGCCTTCCAGCAGGGCTCCGATCGCGGCCGCGGACATCGGCTTTCCGAACAGGAAGCCCTGGATGTCGTCGCATCCCGCTGCGGCGAGACGAACGCGCTGCAACTCGGTTTCGACGCCCTCGGCAATCACATCGAGGCGCAGCGCCCGCGCCAGACGGACGATGGCGTTGACGACAGCGTCGGCGCTCGGGTCGGTGCCGAGACTGGAAATGAAGGACCGGTCGATCTTGATCTTGTCGATCGGATAGCGCTGCAGATAGCTCAGGCTCGAATAACCAGTGCCGAAATCGTCGAGGGCGATCCGGAAGCCGAGGCTGCGCAAATCCGCCAGGGTCTGCAAGGTCGCGCGATCATCGCCGAGCAGCAGGCCTTCCGTGATTTCGAGCTCGATCCGGCCAACGTCAACACCCGTTTCGGAAACCAGGGCGGCGACGTCCGATACAAAGTCGGACAACCGGAACTGCGCCGCGGAAATGTTCACGGCGACCCGCAGACGGCCCAACCGCTTGCTGTCTTCGAAGGCGCGTCTGAGCACGAACATGCCGAGGCTGCTGATCAGATCGCATTCTTCCGCGATCGGAACAAACAGCGAGGGCGGCACCTGGCCGCGAACTGGATGGTTCCAGCGTACGAGCGCTTCGACGCCGTACAGCTTTCCGCCCTGGTGAACCTGCGGCTGATAGGCAACGGTCAACTCGCCATTCGCGATCGCGGTGCGCAGATCCTCGCGAACATCAAGACGGAGGCGCAACGTGGCGTCCATATCTGGCAGGAACCAGGCGTATTGTCCGCGTCCGGCCGTCTTGGCGCGGTTGAGGGCGAGGTCCGCGCGCCGGAGGCATTCGACGGCATCAAGATTTGCATCCTCGATCAGCGTGACGCCGACCGTGCAACCGGAGAATACCCGGCCCGCCTCGATCTCTACGGGCTGGTTGGTCAGCTGGATCAGCCGCGTCGCCAAGGCATCGGCGCTTTCGCGCGTGGCATTGGACTGAAGAATCCCGAACTCATCCCGGCCGAGGCGCGCAAGCGTATCGCCGGGACCGCAGACCTCTGCAAACAGCCGGGACACTTCTGCAATGAGGTCATCTCCGGCCTGCTGGCCGAAGCTGTCATTGATCTCGTTGAACCGGTCGAGGTCGATGCAATGAACCGCGAAGCCTTGCTTATCGGCCCGGACCCTCCCGAGGGCGCCGTTCAGGCGGTCCACGAGCAGAAGGCGGTTGGGCAAGCCCGTGAGCGCATCGTGGTAGGCCAAGTGGGTAACGCGGGCCTCGCTGGCGACCAGACGCTCCGTCGCCAGACGGCCCTTGCTCTGATAGCGCATGGCCAGAATGATGAGCGCCGTCAGGGCGATGAACACAAGCGGCATCGAGAGGCGAAGCATCTCTGCGCCGGGACGCTGGGGATGCCACTGGACCAGCGCCACCGCCTGGCCGGCGGAGTCGCGCAGAATGAGTGTGGCATGGTCTGGCAGGCGCGGAGCCGTGGGTGCAGTAAGCGTAGCCTCGCTCAGAAGGTAGCGTTCGGCGAGGACGGACAGGAAATCCTGATCGATGACTTCGCCCGAGATCAGGACGGCGGATCTGGACGTTTGCGGCAGCGCCAGTCCGAAATCGGGCTGAACAAGCGTGGCGGTAAGGGCCATCGGGCCGAAGTCGGTTTGCGAAACTGAAGTCGCATAGATTGCTTTAGGCGGCTGGCCGGCCATTTCCCTCAGGTGATCGGCTATCGGCCCGCGGCGCCGCTCGGCCTCGCGCACTTCCTCAACCAGCGGGGAAGCGGCAGCGAGTGCGGAACCAATCCTGGACAGGGCGTCCGAGTCTTCCTCCCATTTTGCGTAGAGGGGCGCATCTGCCCGGTCGAGAACGACCGTCAGGTCGAAGTCCAAAACACCGGCGAGGTATTCGCCGATATTCGAGTCGGTCCATTCCGGATCGTAAGAGACATCCAGATTCCTGACCGCCTCGTCCCACAGTGCAACGGCGGTCGGGCGCCGCGCGTGCTCGTCGAGCAGGCCGTTAAAGCCATTCTTGAGAAGGGCTTGTTCCCGTTCGACGGCGGATTTGTCGGCGATGTGCGCGAAGGCCATGAGGGCGATGATGACGCCGATACCCAGGGCCGCGCTGACCAGCGTCATGGGCCATTTCTGCCCCCTATGCCGCAACCTGTTCGCCATAGAACCCGCACACCCAACACTGAAACGCCAGGCTTTCGTCTCATAACCGCGTAAACTTGACGTTTGAAAGCCTGTGAAATTTCATGGAAATTGCCGTCGTCACAAGGTTTTGCAGGCCCAGAGCGGCTTCGGTGACTGAGCGGGGCGGGCGGGTCAAAGAATGCGCCGGGCGGGACCCATCCCGGCGCGGATTCCACTGACGCCGTTGGTCTAGCAGCCTGGGGGAAGGTTTTCGTCGTTTTTCGATAAATTCTCCCTTGTGCGGCGGCTGTCCGTCGCTACGTATACCGGAACGTCCGCAGGCCTCGCGGATGGCAAGGGAGATTTCGATCATGGCGACAGTGACCAAGAGCCCGACGGCGCTTCAGTATCTCGACAAGGCGATGGGCGGGCTGAAGCAGCTTGGCCTGGTGCCCGGCGGCAAGAGCGGGGCGGCGCCGATCGTGGCGCTGCTGGAGCAGATTTCCGATCTTGAGCCGGAAAAGGTGGCGGCGATTGCGCGCACGCTGGACCAGGCGAGCCTGTTCAACGACGTGGTGCGCGAGCAGGTGGCCGGCATCACGGTGGGTGAGCGCTATGAAGAGGTGACCAAGGCGTTCAATACGATCCGCGACGATGCGAAATCGCTGGTGGACCAGTATGCCGACGGCAAGATTTCGACGATGGAGCGGGTCTCCACCGCCTGGATGAAGATGACGCGCGGCGACATCGCGAGCCGGTTCGGCAAGATCAAGGACGTGTACCTTGAGGTGCAGGACGAGACGGCCAACCAGATCGACCGGGAACAGAAGATCCTCGAAGCCTATCTCGATTTCCGCGGGGCGATGAAACAGTCCGAAGTACTGGCGCTGGAAGTGCTGAAGGCGGCGGAAGGCAAGCTGAACGCCGCGCGGGGGCAGGTGGGCGAAGCAGTCGCGGCGCTGGCCGCTTATGCGGGCACGGACCCGGCCGAGCGCGCCACGCTGGAGCTGACCCGCGACGAGAAGCTGCGCTTCCTGCAGAACGAGGAGAAGCGCTACCAGATCGCCAAGGATCTCTCGGACAATATCACCATCGGCTACAACACGTCCGAAGTGGTGATGGCGCGGCTGGTGCAGACGACCACCGCCAAGGACCGCGTCTATGCGCAGTCGGTCAGCTTCTTCTCGACGAACGAGGTGGTGCTGACGGCGCTGACGGCGAGCTTTACCGGCATGTACGGCCTGCATGAGAGCACGCAGACGCTGGAAGCGATGAAGAAGGGCGTGAACCAGAGCCTGGAAGTGCTCGCCGAGATCGGCGGCAAGGTGCAGGAAGCGGCGGTGAAGGCGGGCTATGGCCCGACGGTTTCGGCCGCTTCGGTAAAAATGCTGGTCGATTCGGTCGTCTCTTATCAGGAACGTACACAGACGATCATCGCCGAGATGCGCAAGCTTTCGACCCAGAACTCGGAAGAAATCCGCGAGGCGGTGGAAGACGGCAAGCGGCGCCTGACCAAACTGGTTGAGGAGGGCGCGACCCTCGCGCTACTTCCCAAGCCGTGAGCGACACTGCCGTTCCGGCCGTCCGTGACAAGAACAAGCTCGACGATGTCCTCCTTGCGATGGACGTCGTCGACACGCTGCGCCACCGCGAGCAGCTTGTCCTGACGGAGCTGGACGCGGGCGCGCGGGAGGCGGCACTGCTCGCTCGCCTGAAGGATATCTACGCCGCGCAGGGCATCGATGTGCCCGAGCGCATCCTGAAGGAAGGCGTCAAGGCGCTGGAGGAGAAGCGGTTCCTGTATGAGCCGCCGAAGCCGTCACTGGGGGTGAGCCTCGCGAAGCTTTACATCACGCGGGACCGGTGGTTGGCGCCGGTTTCGTTTGCGGTGGTGGCGGTGGTGGCTCTGTTTGGCGCGTACCAGGTTGGTGTCGTGGCACCCGCGAAAGCGAATGCGGCGCGCGCCGAGATCGAGCTGACACAGACGCTGCCGGCGGAATTGACGCGGCTGCACGGCGAAGTGAGCGCAGCGGTGCTTGAAGAGACGGCGAAGCTGCAGGCGGACGGCCTGCTGGCGGACGGCCAGCGGGCGATTGCGGCGGGCGATGCCAAGGCGGCGCGCAGCGCGGTTGAGGGCTTGAGCACCTTGCAGGCGGACCTTGGCGCGATCTACCAGGTGCGTGTCGTGTATGGTCCAGGGGAGGAGTATACGGGGGTGTTCCGGATCCCCGACGATGTGCCGGGTGCGCGCAACTATTACCTGATCGTGGAGGCGGTGGATCCGTCGGGACGGCTCGTCGAAGTACCGGTGACCAGTGAGGAAGACCGGCGGTCTGACCGGGTGTCGCGCTGGGGACAGCGGGTGAGCGAGGCCGTATTCAATGGCGTGGCCGCCGACAAGGGCGATGACCAGATTATCCAGAAGTCAGTGATCGGGCAGAAGGCAGCCGGGTATATAAACCCTCAGTATACGGTGGAAACGCCGGGCGGGGCGATCCTTGAGTGGTAAGCGCATGAGCAACGCATTGAACGGACGCGACGCGCTGGCGCTGCTGGACGGGGAGCTGGGCAAGTTGCGCCAGTCGCTGGCAGCGGCGCTGGCGGATGCAGACGGTGTGGAATCGCGGCGCGGCATGATCCAGCGCGAACAGGCGGCGGCTTATGGCGCGCTGGCGGCGATGCGGTTGGACCTTATGCAGGCGGGCGGCAACGGCGCCGAATTCGGCAAGCTGGAAGCCTCCGCGCGGGCGCTGACGGAGCGGCATGCGGAATTCGTCGAGGCCGAGAAAGCCGCGCTGGAGACGGCATCGGCCGAGCTTGCCGCGCTTGAAGCGAAGCGGGCGGAACTCGCTCTGCGCTATGACGCGGCGATCGCGGCGTATGAGACGCGGGTTGCGGATGCCGAGGCGAGCCTCAAGGGCAGTGCGGCTTATGCGGCGCTGGTCGAGGCGGCGGAAGAGGCGCGGGCGGTGACCCTGCGCGCGCAGCAGAAGCTGAAACTTGCACGGACGGACCGCACGGAGAAGGGCGCGCCGTACGAGCAGGACGCGCTGTTCAGCTATCTCTGGAAGCGCAAGTTCCGCTCGCCGGAGTACAAGGCGGGCGGGATCATCCGTATGCTGGATGGCTGGGTGGCAAAGCTCTGCCGGTATGACCAGGCCTTCCTCAACTATCAGCGCCTGACCGAGCTGCCGGACCGGATTGCCGAGCATGCGGTGTTTGTCGCGGGGCTGGAGGACAAGGCCGAAACGGCGCTGGTGGCGGCCGAGCAGCAGGCGATGCGGGAGGCTGGGGTCGAGGCGCTGCAAGCCGATGCAGATCGTCTGAAGGCGGACATTGAAGCTTGCGACAAGGACATTGCGGCAGCCGAGGAAGCGCACCGTGAGCAGGCTAAGCGCCACGAAGCCGCGCTGAAGGAAGAGGCCGGGCCGGCTGTGGAAGCGCGCGGGCTGCTCGCTGCGCAGCTGCGCAAGGCGAGTTTCCCGGACCTGCGCGTTCTGGCAGCGGAAACAGTGGACACAGAAGACGACCGGCTGGTGGACGCGCTGGTGCGCCTGCGCGCCGAGGAGATGTCGCTGGACCTGGAGGCAGGCAAGCGCCTGATGCGGCCGCGTGTGCTGCGCGAGGACCTTGCGCGGATGGAAGCGCTGCGCCGCCAGTTCAAGGAGGCGCGGTTCGACAGTCCGTATGCGTTGATGTCGCGCGCCGCATTTGACGAGATGATGTCGAACCTGATGAAGGGCGGCATGGATGTGCGCGACACGCTGCGCGGCCTCAGCCGGTCGGTGCGCCGGGCCGAGGCGCAGGCGCATCCGGATTTCGGCGGACGCAGCCGTCAGGACACGATCGGTTTGCCGGACATCATGGGCGGCGTGATCGGCGGTATCCTCGGCGAAGTGCTGGAGGAAGTGATCAAGGAAACCACGCGCGGCAGCGGCGGCTATGGCAGCGGACCGATCTTTCCGGGGCCGCCGAAGCGGTCCTCGCGCTCATCGTCCTCAGGCGGACGATCCTTCCCCAGCGGGGGCGGGCGCAGCGGCGGCGGCGGACGGCGTGGCGGCGGGTTCAAGACCGGTGGCGGGTTCTGATTATGTCGCGGCGTTTTGCTGAAAACCGGTTCCCACTTTTCAGAACGCCGCTTCAGAGACCCAGCTGCCCCTTCGACAAGATGCCGCGCTGGATTTCGTTTGAGCCTGCATAGATCGAGCCGGCGCGGTCGTTCAGATACTTCGCCGAGACGGTGACCGCGCTTTCCGGGCCGACGAGCGGCGTGTTGGCGCCGTCGAAGCCGGGGACGGGGCCGCCGGGCGAGGTGTGGTGCGGCTGGAACGGGGCGGCGTAGGCGCCGGCGAGTTCGAGGCCGAGTTCGGTCAGATGCTGGCTGAGCTCGGTGCCGCGGATCTTCATCATCGAGGCCTTGAGGCCCGGTGTGCCGCCGCCAGCGAGCTCGGACATCATCTGCAGTTCGGCGGCTTCGAGTGTCTGCGCTTCGGCTTCGGCCTGCGAGAGCTTGCGGGCGAAGTCTGCGTCGAGGAGGCCTTCCTCGGCGGCGATCTGGCGAAGGCTGCGCAAGCGCGCGAGCAGGCGGGGGCCGTAGGACGAGCCGCCGCGTTCGAACTCGAGCAGGTATTTCGCGACCGTCCAGCCCTCGTTGACCTTGCCGATGACATTGGCCTTCGGCACGCGCACATCTGTGAAGAAGACGGCGTTCTGGATATGCTCGCCGGACAGCATCAGGATGGGATCGACGCGCACGCCGGGGGAGGTCATGTCGATCAGGATGAAGGTGATGCCTTGCTGCTGCTTGCCGGAGGAATCCGTCCGTACAAGGCAGAACATCATGTTGGCTTCGTGGGCGTGCGTCGTCCAGATCTTGGAGCCGTTGCAGACGTAGTGGTCGCCATCTTCGACAGCGGACATGGTGAGGGCGGCAAGGTCCGATCCGGCGTGCGGTTCGGAATAGCCCTGGCACCAGAAGTCTTCGCCGGAAAGGATGCGCGGGAGATAGTGATCCTTCTGCGCCTTCGAGCCGTGACCGATGAGGGCGGGACCGCACATGCCGATGCCCATGGGCGAGAGCGGCGGGGCGCCGGCGCGGGCCATTTCGACGTCAAAGATGTAGCGCTGCGCGACGGACCAGTTGGTGCCGCCGTATTCCACCGGCCAGGACGGCGCGGCCCAGCCCTGTTTCACCAGGATGCGCTGCCATTCCATCGCGACCGGCTTGGTGGAATAAACGCTGGTCATGCGCCTGGCATAGGCGCGCAGGTCGGCGCTGAGATTCCGGTCGAGGAAGTCACGGACTTCTGCGCGGAAGGCTTCTTCGTCGCGGGTGAAGGCAAGTTTCATGCGGAGGCTTCCTGCGGGAGGGGGCGTTTGCGGGCGGATTCGAGAAGGCGGGCGCGTTCGGCTTCGCTTTTCCACAGGAAACTGCGGGGCAGGCCGAGGCGTTCACAGGCCTGCGCGGGCGGGCCAGCAGTGTCGGGCACACTTTCGGCGATGCGCGCCATAGTTTTGACGGCGAAGCGACCGGCGGGAGAGAGATCGTATTCCGGGCCGAGCGCGAGCTTGGTGCGGACTTCCGGCGGCAGGATTTCGACAGCGGCGTTGACCAGCGAACTCTGGAGGCCCTTCGGTACGCCGGGCGCGGCGCGGCCGGAGCGCATGATGTCGAGGAATTCGGTGTTGATCGGATGCGGCTCGAAACGGGGCAGGAGCTTGCGCATCATCGTGTCGAAGTCGGCGAGCGAGCGGATCTTGGTCTGGACGCCGTAGAGGCCCGCGACGGTCTCGCCTTCGGCGAAGAAGCGGTTCTGGTCGGCGTCGCTCAGGGGACGGATGAAACGGTGGTAGCCCATCAGGAAGCCGTAGCTGGCGGTGGCGCTGACCCAGTCGAGCAGTTCCACATCAAGGGCCTGGTAGGCTTCGCCTGTGGGGGTCTTGCCTTTCACACGCGCGTGCATGTTGGTGACGCCCTGGATGACGCGGCGGGCCGCGGCCTGCGGCCCGTAGACGCCGACCATGGCGGCGGTGCCGGTGCGTTTGGAGCGGCCGATGGGGTCTGTCTTGAAGACGGAGTGATCCCAGACGCCGGAACGGATCCGGGCATCGGCGAATTCGAGGAGAACGGCGCAGACGCCGCCGACCGCGAGCGCGACGGGGTTCTTGAAGACCTGCCAGGAAATCGAGTCAGGACCAGCGAAAGCCGGTTCGCCGACGGGGGCGGTGTAGTCAACCTTCCAGCCGAGATAAGATTTCGGGCCGTCCATGCGCCTGTCCCTTGTCCGCTCTGGTCAAGGTAACCCGGAAAGCAGGGGGGTCAAAGGCGCGACGTAGCGTCAGATGCCGCCGGGAAAGGGCTCAGCCGTCGTTGAGGCTGGCGGGGGCGTTACGCACATCGGCGTTCATCGTGGCCAGCTTCACGCTGATCACATAAGCCTTCTTGGAATCCATGTTGGCGAGGATCAGGCCGGCCTGCTCGCTGGGGATCAGGCGCAGGAAGCCGGCCGCGAAGGCGGGGTCCATCTGGTTGAAGATGGAGGCGGCGGCGTCCGGCTTCATGGCGCTGTACATGCCGGCAAGGTGCTTGATGTCCTGGTCCGAGGCGCCCTGGATCTCCTGCCAGCGGGCTTCGAGCGTGGTCTGCAGGGCCTGAAGCTCGGCCGTCTGCGTCTCGAGTTCCTTTTCCCAGGTCTGGAGCGCGAGCTTTTCGTTTTTCAGCTCTTCCTTCTGGGATTCAAAAAGCCACTGGTCTTCGGCGACCATGGCGGCGGATTCGGTCGTGAAACACACTTCCTGAAGGTCCGCGGCGGACGGGCCGGCCGGTTTCGCTGCGCCGTCGGTCTTGGCGGCAGCCGTTTCAGTGGCGGGTTTGAGCCCGAGATCCTCGGCGAAGGCGAGGCCGTTGGGCAGGAAGCGGGTGGCGCCGCCGATCGTGAACAGGACGCCGAGCGTCAGCAGCACATGCGAGGTGTTGTTCTTGACGAAAGACATGGGGATTTCTTCGCAGCCTTCGGAGGGTAGGCTTGCGGACGGAAAATCCGGACGCAAACCTTTCCGAAAGATTTCACGGTTCGGGCTAATTATTCGTAAATTTTCGGGCGGTTTCTGCTAACCTTTGCCCGCAAGCGCCGGTTCAGGACGAGCGGGAGCGGGCGAGGAGCCCGAGACCGCCGCTGGCGGTTTCAAGAGAGGCGGACGCTTCATCGGACATCGCCTGCATCTGGCGCATGATGCCGTTCATCTCGGCGACGCGTTCTTTGGACTGGTCGAGCACGGTGCGCATCATGACAAACAGGTCCATTTGCGCGGTGTGGACTTCATCGGTGGCGCTCGCCTTGGCAAGATCGACGGAGGCGATGGTGTCTTCCAGTTTCCGGCAGGTCTTGTCGGCCTCTGAGATCAGGTGAGCGAGTCGCGTCGCCATCGATTCGACGCGGACGCGGGTGTCCTGGGTGGTCGAGCTCATCTGGGCGATGGACGTCGACAGGGCCGTGATCGTGGCGCCGAGGCCGTCCTTGGTGTTCTGCAGCGCCTTGAGGCGCTTGCTCAGCACGAAACAGTAGATGCAGGCCGCGAAGGAGACCAGGAAGATCGCAATGTCCGTGGGCTGGATAGCCATTTCCATTACCTCAGGAGAAACTCGGTGATGAGAACACCATCGGAGACTCCGCTGCCGAGCACAAGCTCCGACCGGCGGGCGAGCTGCTCGCGCATACGGGGGTAGAAGCCGGGGTCTTCAAAATCCTTCATTTCCAGTGAGCGCAGGTAGGTGTTGAAGGCGTCGACCAGGACAGGCTCGGCGGCCTGGACTGCTTCGACATTGCTCGTCTCGGTGATCACCGAGACGTTCATCTTGAGGTACCGAGTGGCCGGGGCGCTGCCGACCGTGATCAGGATTTCCTGCATCTGGACGTAAGTCTGATCGGCCTTGATGGCCGGCTCGACGACTGCGGCATCTTGCTCCGCAGGCACGCAGGCTTCAGTTGCCACGGCGGGAGGGGGAGTCAGAAAGTAAACGATGCCGAAGGAGCTGCCGAGGGCGGCTGCGCCCAGGATTATCAGGCCGATCATGCCTCCGGCGGGCTTGGCCGCTGCGGCTGCCGGATCGCCGTCTGGCTTCTTTTCCACCTTCTTGTCTGGCTTCTTGGCCATTGGATTCCCGGTTCCATCACCTAGCGCAAGGCCGTTAGACCAATCCGGGGTAAAGATAACCTTAACGATTTGGGGTCTAATTTTAATCATTAGACCAGAATCAGACCCGAACGGGGCCATTTGTTCATGAAGTTTATCGAGACGCTAAGAGCCTTGCCCTTGTCGCGTCAGCTCCTGCTTGGGGCTGCGGTGCTGGGGATCGTGTTTGCCATGAGCTTCATGGTGCAGGGCGCGACCAAGGAACCCATGGCGTTGCTGTATTCCGGCCTTGAGCCACAATATGCCGGCGAGATCATCGAGGAACTCGAGCAAAGTGGCGTCGAGTACGAGATTCAAGGCGGCGCGATCTTCATTCCGGAGGGCAAACGCGATTCGGTGCGCTTTGCGCTCGCCAAGGAAGGCCTGCCACGCCAGTCGGTGCAGGGGTATGAACTGCTTGACGAGGTCAATGGCTTCTCGGTCACATCCGAGATGTACAACGCCTCTTACTGGCGTGCGAAGGAAGGCGAGCTGACGCGGACCATCCTCGCGATTCCCGGCATTTCGGCGGCGCGCGTGCATATTGGCGCGAGCCTGCGGTCCGGTTTTGCGCGCTCCCAGCCGGCCCAGACGGCCTCCGTGACGCTGACGACGACGCATTCCCTGTCCAAAGGACAAGCTGAGGCGATCCAGTATCTCGTTGCGCTGGCTGTATCCGGTCTGAAGCCGGAAGACGTGGCCGTCATCGATCCGACCAAGGGCATCCTGGCCGGTCCGAATTCGGACGAAACAGCGGAGGCCGGCCCTGCGGCGGAAGACCAGGCAAGCGCGCTGGAGCAGAAGATCACCAGCCTGCTCGAGGCCCGTGTCGGCGCCGGGAATGCGCGCGTGTCCGTTTCGGTTGATGTCAGCCGCGAACGCCAGCGCGTTTCGACCGTTGCGTTCGACCCGCAATCGAAAGTCATCCGTAGCCGGACGACAAGCGACATGAGCGAGTCCGGCAGTGGCGGCGGCGGCGCGTTGACGGTGGCCAGCAACCTTCCCCAGGAAGGCGAGGGGGCTGCCGCCGGCGGCAGCACGAACGCTTCCAAGAACTCGTCTGAAAACATCGCTTATGAAATCAACGAGACCCGCACCGAAATCGAGAAACTGCCGGGGCAGATCGAGCGGATCTCCATTGCTGTTCTGCTCAACGAGCAGTCGCTGGGGCTGGATCCGGCGGCCGCAGATGCGGCGACCGTGCGCGATAAAGTCCTCGCCGACCTGCAATCGCTGGTCACCTCCGGCGCGGGCCTGAACCTCGAGCGCGGCGATTCCATCTCCGTCGAGCTGATGCCGTTCCAGCAAGTGACGGCGGATGACCTCGTGGCCGCCCCGGGCATGATGCAACAATTGCTGGAGCGCTATCTCTGGTCCGGCCTGCAGGCCTTGCTGCTTGGTCTCGTGGTGATCGTACTTGCCTTTGGTGTCGTCCGGCCGATGCTCTCGCCGAAGAAAGCTGACGTGGCGCTTGACGGTACGGCGGCGCCTGGTGCAGCCCCCGCCTTTGCGGGCGGTGCGCCGGAATCGGATCCGCTCAACTATCTGAAAGACTACGCCCGGGAGCGTGAGGAAGAAACCGCTGCCCTGCTTCAGCAATGGCTGAACGAAGATCAGAAGATTGCCGTCAATGAGTAGGCCCATGCTTTCAGGCTTGCCCCGGTTTGACGACAAGGGGGCCTTGCTTCCGCCAACCGATTGGCGGCGTTCCTTCGACGACGCGGAAACTGGCGTCGGATTCGGCGCAGCCGATCAGTTCGTGAACGATACATTCAACGAAGAGGCGCCCCTGATTGAGGTGCCGTTTCAGCCGCCGCCGCCGGCGCAACTTGACCTGACCTCGCTTGAGGCGTCGCTGGCAGCCCTCAGCGGGCGGCTCGAAAAGATCGAGCGCGATGCGCGGGCGCAGGCGGTCGAAAATGTCCGGTCGATGGCCGCGAAACTGTTTCCGCTGCTGTCGAAAGCGTTCCTGGCGGAGGAGATCGGCCGTCACTTGCCTTCGCTCGTTCCGGCCTCGGCCGCCGTGGTCGAGATACACGCCGAGGAGTCCCTCGCTTCCGATCTCAGGGACATGGTGGAGCGCAACAGTTCGCTCGCCCATCGCTGCACCATCCTGCCTGCCTCGGCCCCGGGGCAGGGACGAATCGACGTCTCGTGGCAGACAGGCGGGCTGACGTTCGATTTTGACAGCCTGCTGCAGGCTTGCCTTGCGCAGCTGAATTCAACCCAAACCATGACCAAGGAGTAGAGGAATGGCTCTTCCCGACACAGCACCTGCCATCGCCGCTGATGACGACCGCCGGGATGCTTCCGGACGGAACGCGTTCCGCCGCTCGATCTATAGCGTGCCGGTCACCGTGACGGTCTCGATCGGCCAGAAGCGCCTCAGCGTGGCAGAGATTCTCGAGCTCCAGCCGGAGTCGATCGTTCCGCTTTCGTCGCGCATCGATGATCCGGTGGAACTGAGCATTGACAATCGCCTGATCGCGCGCGGCGAACTGGTGGAGACGGGCGACGGCCAGATTGCCGTAAAGATCATCGAGATCATTGAACGAGCGCCGGACGAAAATGCCTAGCATGGGTGTACTTCTTCGGTTTGTTTTCCTAGTGGTGCTGGCGGTCCTGTTCGCCGGCGCAGCGCAGGCTCAACAAGCCGTACCCGGACAAATTCCGGCCCTCGAAGGCCTGATCAATCCGAACGGCGATGGCCAGCTCAGCAGCTCGGTCATCCAGCTGCTGCTTCTGGTGTCTGTGCTCAGCCTTGTGCCGGGCATCGCCATGATGGTCACCTGCCTTCCGTTCATGGTGATCGTCTTCTCGTTCATGCGTCAGGCGATCGGTGTGCAGCAGGCGCCGCCCAACATGATGATCATGGCGCTGGCCATGTTCCTGACCTTTTTCGTGATGGAGCCGGTCTTCATGTCGGCCTGGGAAAACGGCATCACGCCATATATGAACGGTGTGCTGGACGAGCAGCAGGCCTGGAAACTGACCACGGACCCGTTCCGCGAGTTCATGATGAGGCGGACGGATCCCGAAGCGTTGATGACGCTGGCTGACGCGGTCAACCGGCCGCTGGTCGAAGGTGAGGCGCCGTCCTTCTCGCTGCTTTCGACCGCCTTCATGCTGAGCGAAATCAAGCATGCGTTTCAGATAGGTTTCGTTATCTTCCTGCCCTTTATGGTGATCGACCTGGTGGTGGCTTCGGTACTGATGGCCGTCGGCATGATGATGGTGCCGCCGACTGTCGTGTCGCTGCCGTTCAAGCTGGGCTTTTTCGTACTGGCAGATGGCTGGCTGAAAATAACTGAAGCTGTGCTCAGAGGTTATGGATCATGAATACGCCGACCAAGCGCGATCGTGGCGATGCAGCGCCGGGGAGGGCGGGCCGCAAATCCAATATATCTGCCTCACAGCGCGCGGCGGTGATCATTACGCTGCTTGGCGAGACTGCGGCCAAGCCGATTGTGCAGAAGCTTGACGATGCGGCGCTTGCAAAGGTGGTGACCGCGATCGAGAACATCTCGACCCTGGCGAGGGAAGAACTGGTCGAGATCGTGATCGATTTCCTCACCCAGTTGCGGCAGAGTTCCGGGTCGTTGCGCGGTGGCCCGGAGAAGGCGCGGGAAGTCATGTCCGGCGTGCTGGATCCCGGCCGGATGAACGCGCTGTTCGGTTCTGCGCCCGTCGAAATGGACCTGTCCTTCCTGGAAACGGCGGACGTCTGGACACGTCTTGCGCAGAGGGAGGCGCCCGAGATTGCCGAGTATCTGGGCTCGATGACTCCGAACATCATCGCCCTGGTCCTCCGTAAGCTGAATACCGGCATGGTCTCGAGCATTCTGTGCCTTCTGCCGGATGAAAAGGTCAGCCCGACGCTCGGATACATGGTCGAAGCACCAAAGATCGATCCGAGCATCGAACCTGCCGTCGAGCGCATGATCGAGATCGAGTTTCTCAACAAGGATCAGGACGTCTCGGAGAACAACGACGACCATCTCGGCGTGATCGGTGAAGTGCTGAGCCTGATTCCGGCGCAGAAGCGCAACAACCTGATCGACTTCCTGCGCACGTCGCATGAAGCCAAGCTGCCGATCATCGAGAAGGGCTTGTTCACGATCGATGCGCTACCTGAGATCCTCCCGCGCAATGCGGTGACCGTGGTGTTCCGCCAGATCGACAATGCGGTCATGGTCAAGTTGCTGGCCAGTCTGCGGGACACCTATCCGCCGATACTTGAATTCCTGCTGAGCAATATCTCCTCCCGCATGGCCGATTCGATGCGCGAAGAGTTCAAGGACATGCCGGCGTTCAACGCTGATCAGGTGGAGACCCTGCAGCGCGAATTCCTGACAACGCTGATGGACCTCAGCCGCCGCGGTGTCATCACGATGATCCGCGCGACGGACAAGAACGACGAGGCGAGCGTCCCGCTCCCTGGATAGCACGTGACGGGTGCGGAATGGACTGAAGCTGTTCGCGCCAAAGCAGTCACATCCTATAGGCGATGCGGCAAACCTCGTCCAGGACCGTCAGTCGGCTCGCCGCCGGACTGCCAGCGAGGCGATCATCTGATCACGAGATCCGCATGGATCGCGCCCGCCGTCTTCATTGCGCGGATGATGTCGGCCATTTCCTGCGGCGAAACGCCGAGGGCGTTCAGCCCGTCGATGAGCTGAGACAGCGTCACGTTGGGCTGGAGCATGGCGATGTTGCGGCTGCCGGTTTCGGTGATCTGGATGTCCGAACGCGGCAGGACGATGGTTTCGCCATCCGAGAAGGGGTTCGGCTGAGAGGCGACCGGATACTCCGTCACACGGATCGAGATGTTGCCCTGAGCAATGGCCACTTTCGAGATCGTCACGTCCTCGCCCAGAACGATCGTGCCCGACTTCTCGTCGATTACGATGCGGGCAGGTGAGGCGACCGTGACCGGCAGGTTCTCGATGCTGGCAAGCAGGCGCGCCGGAGATTCGGTCATGCCGCGCAAGTCGATTTGCACCGTACCCGGATCCAGCATGGAGGCTATGGGAAGCCGGAATTCGGCGTTGATCGTGTCCTCTATCCGCGCCGCCGTGGTGAAGTCCGGATTGCGCAAGGCGAGCACAATGCTGTCGCGGCGGTTGAACTCGAAATTGACCTCGCGCTCGATGCGCGCGCCGTTGGGGACCGACCCGCCGGTGGGCGTGCCCCGCGTTTCACGCGCGGCCTGCGCCTGCACATCGATGCCGCTGACGATGATGCTGCCTTGGGCGGCCGCGTAAACCTCGTTGTCGGCGCCCTTCAGCGGGGTCATGATCAGCGTGCCGCCCTCGAGGCTGCTGGCGTCGCCGATCGAGGAGACCGACACATCGATGCTGGAGCCGTTGCGGGCAAATGGCGGCAGGGATGCGGTCACCAGCACGGCGGCCACGTTCTTCGGCTTGATGTCCTCGCCTTGGACGTTGACGCCGAGGCGTTCCAGCATGTGGGTCAGCGAATCTTCCGTGAACGGCGAGTTGCGGACCGAATCGCCCGTGCCGTTGAGACCGACAACGATGCCGTATCCGACGAGGTCATTTTCGCGCACGCCTTCTACGTTCACGATATCCCGGATTCGGGACTGTGCCTGCGCTTGCGGCGTCCAGAGCAGGGACGACATGCCCAGAGCGGCAACCAGCCAGATGGACCACTTCATCAGATTACCTCAGAAAGTTGAGCAGGGTCAGGGACGAAAGGCGCGACGTGAGCAAGTACGAGGCTTCCAGGGTTGCTTCGAGGTGCTTGAGGGTGGACGCCGCTTCGTATTGATCGCGCGCCGACAAGCTGTTCAGTGCGGTCGTGAAAATGGTTTCTTCGATGTCGAGCGATTTCTTCTCTGCTTCGATCTGTTCCTGGATGACCCCGCGATCGGCGCGCACGTTCGTCAGCGCGGTCAGGCCGTTGCTCAGGCGCTGGGCGCCGGAAAGGGCGATATCGGGATCTGCCCTGAAGAGGGCAGGGCTGCTTTGGGGATCTGACAGGGCCATCAGTGCAAGACCCGAGATCAACTCGACAAGAGCGGGGTTGTTTGCGGTCACGGCATCGGGGTCCGACGACGTGGGCGAGCCTTGGAGTATGTTTGTCTGCCAGCCGCCCGTTGGGCTGTTGAAATAGACGTCGAGCGAGGCTGCAAAATCAGCTGAATCGATCGCGGTATTCGCAAGGTTTCGAATGTCCGTAAGCAGATCGTCCGGGCTGGAGAGGGGCTGTGTGGACGTTTCGTCGCCAGCGAAAAGGAAACGTTCGCCAAACCGGACGTTCAGACTGCTGAACACGTTGCCGAGCGCCGCCTCGGCATCCTTGGCGACAAGGCTTTGCGACAGTTCGTTGCCGCTCGACAGGGCGCCATACATGTCGGTGTCGATCCCCAGCACGCGCTCGTGGATCAGAGACATGCTGCGCTGCGTAACTGCGAGACGGCTTTCCCGGAGATCGAGTTGCTCCCGCCGGAAGGAGATGTCATCGACGGCCTTCTGGCTGAGCATGGCGGTGCCGATACGGCCTGAAAGGTGCGATGTGAGGTCCGCGTACCGGCCGGTTGTGGCTTCTACGGCTGTTGTCGAGACGTTCTGGCGCAGGCTCGCGACGGTTTGGCCGAACTGGGCAGAGATCAGGTTAGGCGGCAAGGGCGTGACGCGCATGGTCTCAGAGCTCCATCAACGTATTGATCATCTGACCGGCAATCTCGATGACACGCGCATTGGCGGCATAGGCCTGCTCGATGAGCATCAGGTCCTGAAGCTGGTTGTCGATGTCGACCCCGGTTTCGGACTGTTCGGCTTCGACCAGGATATTGTACTGGGTTTCGGTCGAGGACAGCACGGACTCGTTGTAGATGCGCGCCTGTCCGGAAAATGAGGCAATCTGCGCGGCCATTTCGGTTGCGGAAAAGCTGCCCTGAAAGCCGGTTGCGCCGAGGGCCTGGACGGCGGTGAATGCGTCGAACATCCCTTTCAGGATAGTCTGGTTTCCTGGCGCGCCGGTCGTTGCGGCGCCAATCCCGTCGCGCAGGCGCCAGAGTGCGCCGCCCTGGCCGGGATCGACCGCGGCATTGATCGAGATCCGGCCGGCCAGGCCCGCTCCGCCGAGGGTATCGGTGTCGATGAAAAGGCCCGGATCGCCGGGCGTCTTTGTCGGGTCGATGGCATCGTCGGAAAGACGGCTGACCAGCTGGCTGGCGATCGTGTCCAGCTGCTCGCTGAGGGCAGGCAGATCCTGATCGCGCAAAGTGAACAGGGCGCCGAACAGGCCGCCCGACACGGCGCCGAACGAGGCCGCGCCCGGCGTCAAATTCACGCCGTCGACGGTCAGGCCAGACAGGTCGCCGCCGGCCAATGTCTCGTTTGGACCGAAGGCTGCAGACGGCGTAAACTGAATTTCGCGGGCGCGTCCTGCGAGGAGGAAAACCCCCTCTGTTGTCAGAACTTCAATTGTCCCGTGGTCGCGCTCCACCGTTTGTATCGGGAGGTACTCGGCAATCGTGTCGAGCACCCGCTGGCGCTCGTCCATGAGGGCGGCGGCTTCGCCGCTGGCCCGGTTGATGCCGGAAAGGCGGCCATTGATTTCCTCAATCTGCTTCAGAGCCGAATTCACAACGTCAACACCGTTGCCGATCTCGCGGTCCGCTTCTGCGCGCTGGGTTGTGACCATGTCGGACAGGCTGTTGAGTTCGTCCGTGATGTTCTGCGCGGCTTGCAGAAGGCCTGCTGCCGCACTGGTCGATTCAGGGGTTGCAATCGCGCGGGAGAGCGCCGTTTCGAAGTCGGAAAAGGTCTTGAACAAACCATCCCCTTCGGATGTATCGCCGATACGGGCCGAGATCGATTTCCAGGTTGAGGCGAGTACGCTGGCCTGTGCCACGTCGCTGGTCAGTTCCCTCCGTTGGGCCTTGATGGCCGTATCGTTGACCCGTCCGACACCGTCCGATCGGACCCCGGCCGACGTTCCGCCAAGAACAACTTCGCTCAATGTGATTGAGCGGCGTACATAGCCGGGCGTCGTCGCGTTGGCGACGTTCGTCGCCACGGTCTCGGCCCTCAGGCTGCTGACCTGAAGGCCGGACCGGGCGGCGTTGATGGCGCTGGAGAGGCTCACTTGGAAGTCCGCCTAGCCGTTTCGGGGCTCTATCGCTTCAGGTTCGTTGTTTCCTGAAGCATCTCGTCTACCGTTTGAACGATTTTTGCGTTCGATGTGTAGGCGCGCTGCGTCTCGATGAGATCCGTCAGTTCCTGCGCGATGTCAGTGGTCGACTCCATCAGCGAGTATCCCGAGATACCCCCAACCGGGCCGGCATTGGCATCCCAGAGGTAAAGGTTGCCGCTGGACGCCGAGACAGTATAGGCCTGCGAATCGAGCGCCGTCAGGCCGTTCATGTTAGGAACATCGCCGATCGGGATCTGGTAAAGTGTCCGGCGGAAGCCCGAGTCGTAGATGGCCCGCAGATACCCTTGATCATCAATCTCCACAGACTGAAGGTCGCCGATCGGCGCGCCATCCTTGGCCACAGATGTGGGCGCGAAGGGCGCCGCAAGCTGGGTGATGCCCGCGCTGTCGTTCAGACGGCCAATGAACACCGAGACGGGGCCATGCGGCAGCGTGATCGAAACCACACCGGACGCCGCGTCATAGGTTGCGCCATTGGTGGCCGCCACACTTGAGATCCGGCCGCCAGAGGTTGCGTTGTCTGTGAATACGATGTCGAGATCGCCGACCGATCCGGCGACCGTGTCCGCGCTGTCCTCGATCGTCACGGCCCATTGGTTGCTTGCGCCGGTGGCGGGCACAGTGGGAGCGAAGACGAAGGTCAGGGTCTGAGCCCGGCCGAGGTTGTCGAAGTATTCGACGGGCAGCGAATAGTTCCCGCCGGTTCCGCCAGCCCGTGTCGCGTCGGCCGGAATGTTGATGCCGAGGTCGATGCGGGAGGTCGGAGTCGCCGTGAACTGCGAGGTGGCAACGTTGACCGCCTCCAGGTTCACACCGCTGTTGCGGCTGACGTTTCCGATATTGCCCTGACCATCGGCTGGCCAGCCAAGGAGAAACAGGCCGCTTTGCGTTCTCAGGTTTCCGTTCTGGTCCGCAAAGAACGATCCGGTCGGTGTCAGCATCAGCCGGCGCTCTGATGAAAGTTCGTTCACGCCTGTACGATCGGTAACCGGAATGAGCCCCCTGCCGGAAACGGCGATATCCGTCGCGCTGCCCGTGGAAATCAGCGAGCCTGTTGCTCCGATGTCCTTGTACGTCGCAACTTCAACACCGCCTGCCGCATACGCGGAAGAGCGTGTTTGCAGAACCATGCTCGAGAAGTCGACAAGGCTACGTTTGTAACCATTCGTTCCGGAGTTGGCGATGTTGTCGGAAATGGTGGCGAGGCGGGTGCCGTTGACACTCAAGCCCATAACCCCGGCGTTCAGGGACGATGAAATGCTCATATCTGGTTGCTCCTGCGTCAGATAAGGGCGCAATCTGGAGCGAAGTCGTAAACAAGCGGATAACCAAAGTTCATACTGATTCACTTTGTTGAGTCAGTATACGGTAATTGTTCTCTCTGGCGGCGCCCTAGTTCGTCAGGATCGTTATCGAGATACGCCGGTTCTGGGCTGCGGCCGGATCGTCCTTGATGAGAGGGTCGGTGTCGGCTTTCCCGGTAACTTCCCGGACACGGGCGGGGTCAATGCCGCTGCGGAGCAGCAGCCGGCGCGCGGCGTTGGCGCGGTCGGCCGACAGGTTCCAGTTGTCGTAGATGGCGTCATTGCGATACCGGCGGTTGTCGGTATGGCCTACGATCTTGATGTTATTCTGGAACGTTCCGAAAGACTCTGCAACGACGCCGAGAAGCTCGATCAGAAGGTCTGACGGCTCGCTGCGTCCAACGGGGAAGAGTGGTGTGCTCTCTGAGTCGACAAGTTCAAGCACGATGCCTTCCGGAGACATCTTGATCATGAGGTGTTCCGAAAGCTGCTGACTTTGTTCGTCGAGCGCGGTCTTGAGCGACTGGAGGTTCTCAGCGATGGCTTGCGTCTCGGCCTCGGACGTTCCGGCGGCGGCTTCCTGCTTGGATGCTGCTTCAGCCATGGAAGCATTCGAAGCCGGGGACTCGATATTGCGCTCGTGCGACGAGCCGGAGCCGGACCTCGCCAGCGTTTCCTCGGTGAAAATGGAGTCACCATTCAAAGCATCCGAGCCCCCGCCGGAAATACGGCTGATCGGAATGGAAGGGTTGAAATAGTCGGCAAGGCCCTTGCGCTGATCCTCGGTGGTCGCGTTGAGCAGCCACATCAAGAGAAAGAACGCCATCATTGCGGTCACGAAGTCCGCATATGCCACTTTCCAGGCACCGCCATGATGTCCGTCGGCCTTGTAGACCTTCTTCCGTCTGATGATGATTGGCTGCACGGCAGCTGTTGGCTCGGTATGCATCGGGCACCTGACTTGTTCAGGCCGTCCAACTATCAGCTTTAGCTCAATTAACCGCGCACACGGTACGCGCAGATCGCTTGGCCTTGCTAACGATTCCTCAATCAATTCCCGTTCATTACCGAGTTAGTTAACATAAAATCGCCAAAGGTTCACAATGTCGACCGTGCTGCGCAAAAAGATCGAGGCCCGAGCGGGTATCCCGACCGCAGTGCTGCAGCTCGATGACTTCTGGCAAACCCTGCAAAAACAAGTTTCGACATGGATGACCGACACGCTCGGAACAGAGACATCTGCCGTCCTCGAAACGCGCAACGTGGTGCCGGGTACGACTGCAATCGGCCAGCTCGACAAGCTATTGAGCTTTGTATTCAATGGGGATTTTTCGCCGGGCCTCTGTGCCGTAGCGGTGGATGAGTTCACGGCCACACTGAACGCGAGCCAACGCCTGCAACAGCCTCTCGCCGAGTTGTCAGGCGTGTCGGAACTGTTCCGGAAGCTGTTGCTCGAAACCCCCACATCGACCTTGTGGAACACCATCGCGGCAAATCTTGCCGGCCATATGTCCCTAGGCTCTCAAGCTCCGTTCTCGGACTACTCTTCAGCCCCGGGCGGGTTCACCCAGACGCAGCGTTACCTGATGATCGGCTTCAAAGCGGCGTCTGGCGACCAAGTTGTCCGCATGTGGATAGTTTTCCATCTCGACTATGTATTGCGCAACGCGCTTGAACTCGAGCTGCTTGCCGCCCGGATGAGCAAGTCCTCGTCAGGGCCGGGGAGTGAGACCCTGAGAGCGAGTGTTAAGTCTTCCATGATAACGGTCGATGGCGTGCTCAATCGTCTGACGCTGACGATTGGTCAATGCTCGCGGTTGGAGGTGGGCCAGTTAATCGCCTTGCCAGATGTCGATACGTCGCGGGTTTCGCTGAGAGCGGAGACCGTGAACGGGACCGTCGATATCGGCCTTTGTGAAATGGGTGTCTGGAAACAGCAGCGCGCCCTGAAACTTAAAACACCCATTCTCGAACCCTTTACCCGGGAATTGGCAAATCTTTAACGACGACATCCGGGCCAAGGCGCCGGGAGACGGAGAGAGTAAGTGAACGCGGCTATCGGACTGACTATAACCATCGTGATGGTGTTTGGCGGCTACCTCCTGGCGGGCGGCAAGATGGACATCATCATGCACTCGCTGCCATTCGAGATGATGATGATCGGCGGTGCTGCTGTCGGGGCTTTCGTTGCATCCAACGATTTCACAACGATCAAGCATACCGCAGGTGACATCGTGACGGCGTTCGCGGGCCCGAAGTGGAAGAAGAAGGACTATGCCGATCTTCTCTGCCTGATGCACGAACTCCTCAACGTGCTGAAACAGAATCCCGTGGACATCGAGGCTCATATCGAGGCGCCGCAGGAATCGTCCATCTTCACGAAGTATCCGCGGATCCTCAAGGATCACGACGCGATCGAAATGATCTGCGACACGATCCGTTCGATGATCATGAACTTCGACAATGTGCACCAGGTTGAGATCCTTCTCGAGAAGCACCTCGAGAGCCTGCAGGAAGACAAGTTGCATGGATCGCACGCGTTGCAGAGCACGGCTGACGCACTGCCCGCGCTCGGCATCGTGGCCGCCGTGCTCGGGGTGATCAAGACGATGGCGTCGATCGACAAGCCACCGGAAGTCCTGGGCGGCATGATCGGCGGCGCGCTGGTTGGTACGTTCCTTGGCGTTTTCCTCGCCTATGGCGTCGTTGGCCCGTTCGCATCGCGCGTGAAGCACACGCGCATGGAAGAACACATCTTCTACTCGATGATCGGCGAAGTGCTGGTGTCGAACCTGCACAAGAACCCCGTCAACATCTGCGTGGAAGTTGCCCGCCGGCATGCGCCGTCGCGCGTCCGCCCGTCGTTTGACGAAATCGAACAAGCGATCAGGGAGCTCAAGCAGGCGGCATGAAGCGCGTAGGCTGGATCCTTCTTGGCACACTGCTCCTGGCGCAGCCGGGACAGGCGCTCAAGGACACTCCTGCGGGCCAGGAGCCTGACGCACGCCGTTCTGAATTCTCCAGCGAGCTCGATGCCTTCGTGCGTCAGGCGGTCGATGAAGGACTGCTGGACCCCGCCGGCAAGGCCAAACCACCCGGCGAGCCCAAATCCATCGTTCCGAAAGCCGCGGCACCGGAAGCCCCTCCGGTGGTGAAGAGCGTGGCCGTGCCCCCTGCCGCCACTACGCTCGATTGCTCCAAGCCGTACCCGCTCGATTTTACCGAATACGCAGAACTGAAGCAGTACAGCGACATTTACGCCTATCGCGAAGAGTCCGGCAATGAAGGGCAGGCGCCGGGGACCCATGCCGGCGCGAGCCTCGCGAAAGCCTATCTCGCGCTCGACCTTGCAGCCGAAGCGGCGATGACCGTGAAGACTGGACGCGACCCGCAGTCGGTTGCCGTGCAGAATCTCGCAGTCCTTCTGAAAGGGCAGGGGCCGGCGCCGGCCGCTTACTTCGCCGAACTGGCGGCCTGCTATCCGCAGGCCGGTCTTTGGCACGCGCTCGCACTTCTTTCCGGGGAGGACGCGGCTGGTGCGGCCCTCCTGACTGAACAGGCTGAGGACTTTGCCGAGCTGCCCCTTCAATTGAGAGACCGGGCCGCCATCATCGCCATTCCGGCGCTCGACGCGATGAATGAGCGCAAACTGGCCAAGCTTCTCCTGGACACCTTTTCCGAAGAAGAGATCTCGAACTCTTCGCAGCTGCAGTTCAGCGAAGCCGTTATCGGTCTCGGTGAATCCAGTCCGGAGGCGGAGCAACGCATCGAGGGTTTCCTTATCCAGGCGCACTTTCAGGAGGCTGCCCTCGCGTCTCTGGTCCGGCACAAAAGACCGATCAATTCGGCCGTTCGCGAGATTCTGCTGGATGAAGTGGTTACCCGGATCGAGCTTGCCCAGAAAGACACCGACGTGCGGGCGGACTTGCGTTTCGTGCTCGACGAACTGAGCCGCAATTCCATGTATGAGCCCATGATGCGGCTGGCGGACCTTCCCAGCCTGCAATCGGAGGCCGCGCGCGAAGAGCTCACGCGGCATCTGGCAGGCAGCCTGCAGCGCGACCTCGCCAGCGAAGATCCCCTCCGCAACATCGCGGCCATTGAAGCCCTGATCAAGGACAAGGGACTGCTTGACGGCGCGCCCGACCGGGCCGCGCTTTACGAAACGGCCACCGTCGTAGCGGTCCGTCTCGGATTCGGTTCGTTGGGCGACACGCTGGCATCAAAGGCGAAGGGTGGCGAGGAAGTCGCCATCGAGCGCGCAGTCCTTGCTTATCGGCAGAAAAATTATGAGGAACTGTACGGTCTCGCCGAAACATATCCGGCCAATCAGCGCATCAACCGGATTGCAGCGTTGGCAGCGATTGATACGCGAGAACGTCAAAGACTGACGATGTTCGAAAGCCGCCTGAGCCTTGATCCCGAAACGATCCTTGCTCTGATCGAACAGGATGCCTCAACAAGCCACTGGCTGGTCTCCGAACGCTTCTATCAGGCGGCGCTGAAACTGGACGGCGATGATCAGCAATGGCGCGTAGATCGCGTGATGGTCCTGAAGGCCCTCCCTGAGAAGACCTTGGTCCCCGAGCGTCTGGCAATGTCCACCATTTCGGGAAAGCTGGACAGCTCGCGCGCGTCGCTTGCACAGTTTTCGGGGGAGATGCCCTGATGTCCAGCGCGATCTATACTTCCCTCGGCCGCCAACAGGGCCTGATGCAAGAGATGCAGGTTGTTGCCAACAACCTCGCAAACTCGAGCACGACGGGCTACAAGTCGGACCGGGCCATCTTCGCCGAGTTCCTCGTTTCACCTGGTCCTCAGGAAGACTCGGTGTCGATGGGCGGTCTCGGAGGGCACGCCTTCAAGCTTTCCCAGGGCGACTTCAAGTTCACGGGCGGCCAGTTCGATCTTGCCGTACAGGGCGAAGGGTTTTTCGTTCTCCAAACGCCGCAGGGGCCGCGCCTTACGCGCGCCGGCAATTTCCAGCTGTCCGCCGAAAGCACGCTGATCGATGCCTTCGGCAACGGTGTGCTGGGGGCAGGGGGCAATCCGATCACCATTCCCGAGGACGCCAATCAGGTCTCGATCGGGGCCGACGGGTCCATATCCGCCGACGGACAATTGATCGACCGGGTGGGTGTGGTGCGGGCCGAAGGGGAGCTCCTGCGCGATTCAAACACCTTCTTTTCGGCTCCGGGCGGATACGCACAGTTTGAAGAAGCGAACATCATTCAGGGCGCGCTCGAACAATCCAACGTTTCTCCGGTTCTGGAAGTGGCCCGCATGATTGAAGTCCAGCGGGCGTACGAGGCGGGCCAGGCCATGCTCGACCGCGAAGACGACCGGATCAACCAGCTCATCACATCCCTGCGCGAACGCTGAAGTACGAAATGAAATGAGGAGAAACCCATGAAGTCTCTACAGATTGCAGCATCAGGGATGGCCGCCCAGCAAACGCGTGTGGACGTGATCTCGAACAACATCGCCAACATGAGCACGACCGCCTATCGTCCGCGCGTGGCCGAGTTCTCGGACCTCATGTACCAGCAACACCTCACCCCCGGAACAATCACTTCCCAGACCGGAACGGTCGTACCGGCAGGGATCCAGATCGGTACCGGCGTGCGGCCTTCGACGGTCTCGATGCAGATCACCCAGGGCGCGCTGCGCCAGACGGATGCCGAGCTAGACCTTGCCATAGACGGATCCGGATTTCTCGAGCTGACGCTGCCCTCGGGCGAGCCAGCCTATACCCGTGACGGCAAGCTCAGCCGCAGCCCGACGGGCGAAGTCGTGACAATGGACGGCTTTCCGCTCGCCGACGGGATCGTCATTCCGGAGGATGCGCAGCGGATTTCCATCAGCCGTGATGGGGAAGTCGTGGCCTACTTCTCAGATGTCCCCGAGGGGCAGCCGATCGGAACGATCTCGCTCGTGCGTTTCATCAACGAAAAGGGGCTCGAGGCCCTCGGCGACAACATGTACCGGGAGACGCAAGCTTCAGGCGCTGCCAACCGGCTTGTTCCGGGTACAGATGGAGTGGGAGTCCTGCGGCAAGGTTTCATCGAGGATTCCGGGGTGGATGTCGTCAAGGAAATTTCGGATCTGATCGAAGCACAGCGCGGGTATGAGCTGAACTCCAAGGTCATCACCGCGTCCGACGAGATGCTGTCTGCCACAACGAGAATGAGGTAGTCCCATGTTTTCGCTGATCGCAGCCGGAATGGGAGCGATGGTGGCCCTTACGGACGCCTCCTCGCTGGTGGCCGCCGAAGTCATTCGTGCCGGCGACGGTGTCACGGTCGCAAATGCCGAACTGCAGGAAGGGGACGGCCCCGAAGTCTATGACCTGTTTGCGGGCCGGGAAGTGCGCCGGACGGTCTATGTTGGCCAACCGATCACTCTGGACAATACCCAGCCGGCCCGCCTGGTTACGCGCAACCAGGTCGTGACCATAAAATTCATCAAGGGCCCGCTCGAGATTTCGACGTCTGGCCGCGCCATGGGCGACGCCGCCCTGAACGAAAGTGTGAATGTGCTCAACCTTCAATCCCGTCAGATGGTTCAGGGCGTTGTTCAAGCTGACGGATGGATTCTCGCACAATGAAACATCTCGCAACACTCTCCTTCGCCGCTTTCGCCGTAACGGCATGTGCCAGCTCGCCGCATGAAACGGTCGAACTCGCTCCGGCCAAGTTCGACACGTACCAAGGCCCCTGGGCCTCGGAGACGGCCGGCCCGTCAGCGCCCGAGAATGCCTCGCTCTGGTCCACCTCATCCGATTCGCTGCTCAGCATGCGGCGCGCCAAGGATGTCGGCGACCTCCTGACGGTCCTAGTCGAGATGAATGACCAGGCGAGCCTCCAAAGTTCGCTGTCTCGCACGCGCGATTCCAACGAGAACATGGCAGTCGAGTCATTCCTCGGGCTGCCGGAATGGGCCAATGGTGTCCTTCCCGGCGGGGCGTCCCTGTCGCCCGCCTATGACTACAACCGGGCATCGGGCCTGAATGGCAGCGGTGCGGTAAACCGGGCCGAGAAGGTTACCTTCACCCTGGCGGCGCGTGTGGTCGGTGTCGAGCCGAACGGCAACCTGATCATCCGCGGCTACCAGCAGACGCAGGTCAGCAATGAAGTTCGCTATCTGACGGTTTCGGGTGTTATCCGCGCGCAGGACGTAACCCGCACGAACACGGTTTCGTATGAAAAGATCGCCGACGCGCAACTGGCGTATGTCAGCAGCGGCGAGGCGACGGCAAATACCGAGATGAAGGCCATTCCCAAACTGCTCGACCGCTATAATCCGTTCTAGGATCATCCCATGAAGAACATCATCGCAGCCATCATCGTCATCGTCTGCATTGTGGCGGGCGGGGTAGGGGGAAACTTCCTCCGGTCGATGTCGTCCGGGCCGTCTGATCCTGCAGCCAAGGCTGAAAAGCCTGCCAAGGATGCTCACGGAGAGAAGAAGGATGATGATCCCGCTGCGAAGAAGGACGACCACGGAAAAAAGCCGGACAAGGATAAGAAGAAGGACTCTCACGGCGGCGAGAGCGCCGACTCCGAAGTCTACTACTTCAAGTTCACCCGGGAATTCGTCGTGCCGATCATCCGCGAAGGCCGGGTACACAGCCTGGTCATCCTGAACCTGAACCTCGAAGCCGATGGGTCCATCGCCTCGAACCTCCAGAGTATGGAGCCCAAGCTGCGCGACAACATCATGACTTCGTTGATCACGCTGAGCAACGACGGCACCACGTTCGAGTCCGTCACGAGCGTCGAAAACTACGAACTCATCCGCAGCACGGTCATGGACAACCTGCAGTCTGTTGTTGCCTCTGGAATCAGCAACGTCCTGATCGTCGACATGGCGAAACAGGATATCTGACGGGCAGCCAGGTCCAGGCAGGCCCGGCGATTGACTTACAAGATCGGCCGGGGTGCCACGCTGCCGGTGTACTCGCCGGCGGCGTTATAGGTATCAATGCTGTACTCGTACAGGTCGCCGGTCGGAACCTGGCCACCAGACGTGGCGCTCCCATCCCACGAGTAGACGCCGGCGCCGATGCCGAGAGTCTCCGTCCAGACGGGCTGTCCAGCCTCATTCTTTATCGTGAGGACTCCCCGCGATGTGCCGGCCGGCATCTCCCCACTGAACTGAACGGAGTCGCCTGAGAAAGGCAGCCAGGAAGATTGCAGTGACAGGGCCTGACCGGGCGATTGCGCGGTCATCGTCCGTGCCAGATCGCTGATCATTGAGGAGATCGATTTGAGGTTTGTGTTAGTGTTCACCTGCTGCTCAAGAGAGGAGAAGGTCGCGAGCTGTTCGACGAACTGTGTCGAGTCCAGGGGGGACAACGGGTCCTGGTTGCGCACCTGGGCCGTCAGCAGTTTGATGAAGCTGTTGAACTCCTGACCAAACGCCGGCTGGCTGGTAGGAGCCGTGGCAACCGAAGACGTGCCGGTATTGGATACGTTCGATACAGTGGTCATTGGCTGGGCTCCTAGAGTTTCATGTCGAGACGCCCGCCCGGCAGCATGCGGGGCGAAGTCTGGTTATTGTGTGCAGTCATCGGCTCAAGCGCTGTGGCACCGCCCGCGTCGCTCAAGTTGCCCTGCCGCGCGAAAGGGTTGGGCGTGGGCGATTGCTGGGCGTTCTGTTGCTGTTGCTGGAAGCTCATGTTCTGGCTGGTGATGCCGTGACGTTCCAGCGCCTGGGTCAGTTCGAAATGCATGAGGCGCAACTGGCGCATGGCTTCAGGCGACTCGCCGGTGACAGTTACGTGCTGCAGGCCGTTCGCATCGAACTTGAAGTCGATCGAGACACGGCCGAGTTCGGGAGGATCCAGCTGGATCACGATCCGGTCCGCATCTCCATTGTCCGCGGCGTTCGAGACGATGCTGGTGATATCGGCAGGGGAGGCAACAAGGATGGCGTTGGCGGGCGCCATGACCGGGGGCGCTGCCACCGAGATGCTGGAGGACTGGATCGCGGCGGGGGGCGAAGCAGCCGCTGCCAGTGCCGGTGCACCCTGGGTGGACGGGCCGGGCGCCTCGGAGGCCGCAAGCTGTTCACCTGTGCCAAGCACATCCGCGAATTCCAAGGTCTCTGATGCGGGCAAGGACGGTCCGGAAGAGGGGGTATCGCTGACTTGGCCGCTGTCTGGCTTTGCAATGTTTCGGGGAGCGATCGCCGGGCTGGACGCAGCGACGGATGGAACAGCGCCGGCAACCGGCTGGCTGACGGTCTGGACGTCCAAAGCAGCCGCCGCGATACCGAAGGACGACGTGGGCGCGGACGCCAACGCCGCAGGCTCGCTTTGGGTACCGCTTTCGAATGATCTGTGCACGTCTTTTTCCGTGCGGGTCGCAGTGCCGGCGCGCGAGGAGGCGGCAGACGCTGCGATCTCTTTCGCTGGAACGCTCGAGCCTACACTGGCGCCTGCGTCCATGCGAGGTGCAATCGCCGTCGGGAGCGCCGAAGGCTTAGATCCGTCCGGTTCGGAGAAATCAACGGCGTCCGCCAAACCTTGATTTTCGAGGTTTGCAGGTGCCGGCGCTGCGATTTGCGGAACGGCTTCGCGCGACGATGCAGCGTTTCGGTCCGTTTCCAATCGGCCCGTCGCTGCCTGCGAAACGGCTTCTGCCGGAGTTTGGGGAACGATGCGATCGGGTTCGCCAGCGATCGTGCGGGTCACCTCAGGTAAGGTTCCTGGATCAGCGGGTTCAGGACCGCCATGAAATCCCGGCAGACGGTCCGCTGGAAGCGCGTCTGCCAATCGGCCAGCCGCTGCCTGCGAAACAGCTTCTGCCGGAGTTTGGGGAACGATGCGATCGGGATCGCCAGCGACCGTGCGGGTCACCTCAGGCAAGGTTCCAGGATCAGCAGGCTCAGGACCGCCCTGAATTGGCGCTACTAATCTGGTGTCCGCCGATATGTCACCTGACTCGATGCCGGGCAGCAACGCTCCAGTGACGCCTGTTACCTGGGCCGCAAGCGCGGGTTTACTGGCCGCTGAAACGGACAATAGGCCATCCTGAGAAAACTCCGGAAGTGTCGCCAGGCCGGCGCCCAGCGGCAGGGAAGGGGGCGCTGCCTGGGCTAGTGCAAACTCCTGCGGTGCGGTGCCGAGTGGTTCAGTTTGCGAGGTACGCGCCTTGGACAAAAGCTCGGAAAATTCTTCGCCGCTGCCCGGATTGGCCAAACGACGGTTCGGCGCTTCCTGAGCGGGAGACTCAAGGGGTCTGAAGATCAGATCAGGTGCGAGGGCCATTCGGAAAGTAACTTCCTGCTGTTAACCTTAATACAACCATGCCCCGTAAAATATGCGTTAACCGAACACGCTGTTTTGGTAACTTCGTAGACGGATCAAACCGGAGACCGCTCACATGACACTTTCAGTTATGCCGGGCATGGGCACCGCCGATATCAAGTCAGCCGCGCCGAATGCTCCAATGTCGGCACGCGAAACGGCGGAACAGGATATCCGGCAGCGCTTCGAACAGATGCTGTGGGCGGAAATGCTGAGCCATGCCGGGCTTGAGAAGGCGCTGACGCGGGGGGGCGGAGAGGCCGCTTCATCCTTTTCCAGATACGTCGTTGAGTCCATCGCCAAGGATCTTGCCGCAACCCATCCGTTGGGACTTGGCGAACATGTTGACCTTCCATCCTCTGAAAACTCCGCAGAAAACCTTGTGAGGCCCAAATGAGTGAGCAGCGCGTGATCGCGGCATTGGAGGAAATCCTTAAAAGGGAGCAAGCGCTGCTCAAATCCGGACGCGCGGCAGAAGTGGCCGCGTTGATCGGAGAGAAGATGATTGCCCTGCAGAACTTTGAAGAGTTTCTGCAATCAAGCGGATTGAGGGCGGCCGCTCCGGCGACCCGGCGCGGCATCGAACGGATCATTCAGACGGCGGAGGAAAATGCGGCGCATATGGACGCCGTGCGGAACGGTGTCCGCCACGCGCTCACCCGGCTGGAGAGCCTCAATACGGGCGCGCAGGTTGGATCCTACGGACGCGGCGGCGCACAACTCTCATTTTCGAACGCAACGGGCTCTTTCAGCAGAAAAGCCTAACCCAGATTAACCAGAGATTCAGCCTTACGTATTATTCCGGGATACTGAAGCCAAGATTGGTTCGGGGATTTCCCCACTGTCAGGATGACACATACCGAACAACCCGCCGCGCACTGACGATGGCGAAACACCCAAAGGAATAAAGTATGTCCAGTATCCTGACCAACAACAGCGCAATGGTCGCCCTTGAGACCCTGCGCAATATCAACCGCAACCTTGAAGGCGTCCAGAGCGAGATTTCGACCGGCAAGAAAGTTGCCAATGCGAAAGACAACGCCGCCATCTGGGCCATCTCGACGGTCATGTCGACCGACGTCTCGAGCTTCAAGCAGATCTCCGACTCGCTGAACCTCGGTTCCTCGACGGTGGGCGTTGCCCGTTCGGCCGCTGAAAAAATCACATCGACTCTTCAGGAAATGAAGAACCTGATCGTTTCGGCCCAGGAATCGAACGTGGACCGCGACAAGATCCAGACGGATATCGAAGCCCTCCGCGGCACGATCAGCTCGATCGTCGGCGCTGCACAGTTCAATGGCCTGAACCTGATCGACGGTTCTTCTTCTGCCGACGTCAACGTACTCTCCTCGCTCGATCGCAATTCTTCGGGCAACGTCAGTGCTTCCTACGTCACCGTGACGCGCCAGGACCTGTCGCTCAGCAACACCGCGACCGCAGCCACGTTTGGCGCCACGGCAGTGACCAACCTTACCATCATCGACAACGACGGCACGGCTGCTGGTACGGCTGCGACGCTTGCCACCGCTGGCACGCAGGACATCACCATCGCTTCGGTTGCTGACGGTAACAGCTACCGCATCACGCTCAACGACACCGCCGCTGCAAACAGCCTCGGCGCCCGCTCGTTCGAGTACGTTGCCGGCACCAGCGACAGCGCCGATTCCGTCGCTGCCAACCTCGCCTCGCAGATCTCGAACTTCTTCGCGGCGACCGGCGAAACCAACTACTCCGTCTCGCGCGTTGATGACGTCATCTCTATCACCAACTCCTCGGGCGGAAACCTCCTTGTCACGGCCGCTTCCGCTACTGGCGGCACCGCCGGCACGAGCGCTGGCGGCCTGGGCGCCCTGAACAGCATCGACGTTACGACGAATGCGGGTGCAACGTCCGCTCTCACCTCGATCGAAACGCTGCTCGGCATCGCCATCGACGCTGCTGCTGAGTTCGGTTCTTCGCAGAAGCGCCTTGGCGCGCAGAACGAGTTCGTCTCTACACTGATCGACTCTTTCACTTCGGGTATCGGCGGTCTCACCGACTCTGACATCGAAGCTGCTTCGGCAAAACTGCAAGCTCTGCAGGTTCAGCAGCAGCTCGGCGTCCAGGCTCTGTCGATTGCCAACCAGCAGCCGCAGTCGCTTCTGTCGCTGTTCCGCTAAACTAATGACTAGGCCCGGGGGCAAGATGCCCCCGGGTTTCCTACACAGATCCAGGAGGGCGAGTTGCAGGCATTGGCGTACAAGGCGTATGGCGAAATTTCGCAACGCACTGCCGGCGACAGGGAAGTTGAGTACGCTCTATTCCTCCAGATCACCGAGGCGCTCGAGAGCGTCAAGAACCCCGAAACACGCTCCCTCTCAGACTGGGCCGATGCGCTAAGCCGGAACCAGCAATTGTGGACGATCATTGCGACAGACCTGCTGCAACCTGGCAACTCATTGCCGGACGATCTCAAGCGCAGCCTGCTTTTCCTTTCCGAGTATGTCCGCCAGACGAGCCTCAAGGTCCTGGAAGGCGAGGAAAGCATTCCTGATCTCATTGAAGTCAACAAGACCGTCATGGCCGGGCTCGTCCGCCAGTCGGCGTTCAGCGTGGAAGAGGAGGGGGTCTGATGTCCGGACTTGTACTGAAAATAGCGCCCGGGGAACGCTTCATTGTCAACGGCGCCCTGCTCGAGAACGGTGACAAGCCAGCCCGCATCCGAATTGCAGACGCAAACGTCCGTGTACTGCGTTGCCGGGATGCGCTTCGGCCGGAAGATGTTGATACGCCCGTTAAGCGCATCTATTTCGCCATCCAGCTGCTGATTACCGGCGACCTAGATGTTGTGGACACGGTGCCAGCGATTGACGCGGAATGTATCGCGCTGCTGGACATATTCCGTCCGATCGATGCCGAACTCATCCCGACGCTTCGCTCCATGCTCAGCCGCGGGAATCACTACTCGGCGCTTTGCCACCTTCGCCAGATCCTGGCGATCGAAGCACAGCTTCTCGGGCGCCAGGCGGCCCCGGGCGGCCTGCCTGCCAAGGTGGCCTAAACCGTGTACCAGCCGGTCATTCCTCTCACCGGGAACGGCGGATGGAAGTTCCTGCAGTCGACCTATGATCGTCAGCTGCAAAGCCTTTCCAACTCGCCGCAGGTCAAGGCAGACCGGTCTTATTTGGTCGAGAAGTTCTCGGAACCCGTCACAAAAGAAGCCTTCCTGAACGATAAGCGACTCATGCGGGTGGCACTGACGGCGTTCGATCTCGGCGGTGAGGAGTGGAAGCGCGGTTTTATCGACAAGGTATTGAAGGAAGCCAGCGATCCGGAAAGCACATTCCTCGCCCGTCTGAATAATCCGAAGTACACGGCGTTCGCGAATGCCTTCAAGCCTGTCAACGGCACGATCACGATCGCGCCGGAAGCGCTCGACAAGATTGCAGCCGAGTTCAACAAATCGACTTTCGAAACGGCCGTCGGCAAAGTTGATGACTCGATGCGGCTGGCGCTCAACTACCAGTCTGACATCAAGGGGTTGATGGGCAATGGCTCCAGCGAAACAGCGATCCTCTACCGGCTGCTTGGAAATGTCCCGGTCCGCACGGTTCTTGAGACAAGCCTCAATCTCCCCACGGATATTCGCAAGTTGCCTATCGAGAAGCAGGCTGACATTCTCAAGACTAGCATCCAGAAACAGCTTGGCATAACCGATGTGAAAGACCTTGCCGACCCGGATCAGGTGGACCGGCTCATCAAGCGCTTTCATGCCCTCGAATCCGTCAGGAACGGCGCGGCCAACTTTTCGCCGGCAGCTAACGCGCTGACGCTGCTGAACGGCAGCATCGGCGGCCAGGGCGGGATCAACCTGCTTCTCAGCGGGCTGTGATCAGCGCTTGGCCATTGTCACCGTTACAGGCGGCGCCGGGCTTGCTGCAGGCTTTGTTTCCAGAATTTCTTGAAGCTCCTTGAACGAGCCTTCGATGCCTTCGGCTTTTCGTGTTGCCACAAAATTGTCGAGAGCCGGAAACAGAGAAATCGCGCGGTCCGAGTTCAGGTCCCTGCCGAATTCGTAAAGGTTGGCACGGAGCATCGGGGCAACCTCCTCGTAAAGCGCTATCATCCGGCGATACTCCCGCAGAAGGTCGTTTTCTTCTGCCGTAGCGGCCTGCGGCAGGCAGCGCGACACGCTGCGTAGCACATCGATTGCCGGAAAGCGGCCCCGTTCAGCTATAGGGCGCGCGAGAATGATATGGCCGTCCAGCATCCCCCGGATCATGTCTGCGACGGGCTCTTCAAGGTCGGATCCGGCGACGAGCACCGAGAAGACGGCCGTGATGTCGCCCTTTCCCTCGGTGCCAGGGCCGGCCCGTTCTGCGAGTTCGGCAATCACGCGCACCGTTGAGGGCGGAAAAGCATTCAACGCGGGCACTTCGCCGGCCAGCAAGGCCGTTTCGCGGTGTGCTTCCGCCAGACGGGTGATCGAGTCGAACAGGAACAACACATTGTGTCCCTGGTCACGGAAGTGTTCGGCCGTTGCGATGGCGCAGTTGGCGGCGCGCTTCTTGGCGCCGGGTGATTCGCTCGCTGTCGCCGCGACGACAACGGTCCGCTTGCGCATTTCGGGCGTCAGCGTGTGCTGGATGAAGTCGTTGACCTCGCGGCCCCGCTCGCCAATCAGGGCGATGACCACGCGGTCCGCTTCCAATCCGGTCGCGAGAGACCCAAGAAAGGTCGATTTGCCGATGCCGGAGCCGGCGAAGAGGCCGAGCCTCTGGCCGCGGCATATCGGCAGCAGCGTGTCCGTAACCGCCCACCCTGTGGCCAGCCGGGGTCCCAGGCTCCGGCGCGCGTGAGGGGGGAGGGCAGGGGCATTCAGCGGCCGGATGCTCGCCCGGACCGGCGCGGCAGCCGGGTCGCCACCGGCCACTTCGCCGCGATAGTTGATGATATGCCCGAGCCAGTGATCCCCGGGCTCGATGCGGGCTTCCTGCTCGATTTCGACCCGGTCGCCGATGCGGATCGTGTCGCAAGGCGAAAAGAGCAGCGCGGTAACACTTTCGCCCGACACGCTGAGGATCTCGCCATGGATGGTCTGGCCGGGCTTCCGGATCTGGATTTCGTTGCCGACACCCGCCAGTTCGCTGACTCCTGCGAGCTTCAGCATGCCGGGGGCGACATCGGTCACGGTGCCCCACAGGCGATAGAGCTGGCTGGGCAGGGAGGCGGCAAGCGTGTGCAAGTAAACAAAACCCCTTCGGTTGTTAACCTATTCTTTAATTAATCGGAACATTTTCTCAAAAGGTTAACCACGGTGCCTTTCTCATGATTTCGGACGTGCAACTGTTCCAGGTTTACGGCGCGATGGCCCGCTACGCGGCCGAGGCGCAAAGCGTGAGTGCGACCAATATCGCCCGGGCCAACGAGCCGGGCTACAAGGCGAAAGAGATCGAATCGTTTGATGCCTTCCTGGCGCGGGTGTCGAATTCGGCGGCGACCGACCCGATGACGGCCTCGTTCCGGGTGACCGAGTCTAACGGTCCGATGTCGCCCAACGGCAACTCGGTCAGCCTCGAGCAGGAAATCTTCAATTCCGCTGAAGCCATGGGCCAGCACAGCCTGGCACTCTCCGTATACACCAAGTCTATGGACCTGTTGCGCACCGCAATCGGCCGCCGCTGATAAGTAAGGGAGCCATCAATGAACCCGCTCAAGGCGACCATGATGCAGGCCATCCAGGGCATGGAGCTGCAGACCAAACGGATGGGCCTCTCCTCGGAGAACATCTCAAACGTCGATACGCCCGGCTATCAGCGCAAGCTTCTGATGGTTGCGCCGCAACTGCCGAATGCCGACGCATTCCTCGAGACCCGCGTCCAGCTCGACCGGACCGAAGGCGTGCGCAATTTCGATCCGGATCATCCGATGGCCGACCCCGATGGCTACGTCACACAGTCCAATGTTTCACTTGTGACCGAGCTGGCCGACATGCGCGAAGCCAACCGGTCCTACGAAGCCAACCTCAATTCGTTCCAGCAGGCCCGGACAATGTACCGGTCCTTGCTGGATGTCCTGCGCCGCTAGGGAGACCTGAATGTCAAATCTGGGGTTCAATCCATATAGTGCCTTCAACGCCGCAACCCGTGCGATCGACACCGGCAGCGCGGTCGCCAAGACCGATGCGGGCGGAAGCCAGATTGCCGAGGGCATCGGCGATTTCCGCGCCGCCTTGCAGCAGGCCGAGCAGACGGCCATGCAGACCGCTGTAACCGGCGCTGACCCCCATGCCATGGTGCAGGCGCTGAGCAATGCCGAGCTGATGCTCGATGCGGTTGTCACGATCCGCGACAAGGTGGTGGAAGCCTATCAGGAACTGCTGCGGATGCCGGTCTGAGGCAGGTATCCAGTCATGAGCGAAAGCGAAATCTTTGAAGTATTGCGCGCCAGCCTGTGGGGCGCAGTGATGATGGGTCTGCCGATTCTCGCGACCACGCTGGTCGTCGGTTTCGCCATCGGCCTCCTGCAGGCGCTGACCTCGATTCAGGAAATGACGCTGACGTTCATCCCGAAGATCCTGGCGGTCGTCATCGTCTTCTTTCTCTCGCTCGGTTACATGACCAAGGTCGCGCTCGACCTGTTCAATAACTGGGTCATTCCCTTGATTGCTGGATAGATTTCGACATGCCGGATTCGAAACCCTATGGTGGCCTGACCAACCCGACCTCCCTGCTTGCGATCGGGTTGATGGTGGTCATCCTGTTCATGATCCTGCCGATGCCGGCCTGGGTCATCGATATCGGCCTGACTATCTCGTTTGCGTTGTCGATCCTGATTTTCACAACCGTGATCTTCGTCCAGAAGCCGCTCGATTTCTCCTCTTTTCCCAGCATTCTTCTCGCGACACTGGTTCTGCGGCTGGCGCTGAACGTCGCCTCGACCAAGCTGATCATCGGGCAGGGACACACAGGCACCGACGCCGCTGGTCATGTGATCGAAGGCTTTGCAATGTTCGTCATGGGTGGCGAGCTGTTTGTGGGTCTCATGGTATTCGCCGTGTTGATGATCGTTAACTTCATGGTGATCACCAAGGGCGCCGGCCGCATGGCGGAAGTGGGAGCACGCTTTGCTCTTGATGCCATGCCGGGCAAGCAAATGGCTATCGACTCCGATCTCGCCGTGGGCGCAATCACGCATGAAGAGGCCAAGCTCCGCCGGGCGCGCGAGCAAGAAGAGGCGGCTTTCCTCGGTTCGCTCGACGGCGCGTCGAAGTTCGTGAAGGGGGACGCGATTGCGGGCCTGCTTATCACCTGCCTGAACCTTGTAGCCGGCATGGGTTTCGGCCTGATGGCGCACGGTCTGAGCTTCAATGAAGCACTTCAGAACTATTCCATCCTGACGGTCGGCGACGGTCTGGTCACGCAGATACCGGCCGTGATCGTTTCGATATCGGCGGCGCTCCTCCTGTCCAAGGGCCGGGAAGAAGGCGCCATGGACCGCGCTCTCGGCCTTCAGCTCAGCGCAAGTTCGACACCGTTGTTGATCGTCGGGGGCGTGATGGCGGTCTTTGCCTTTCTCGGTCTTCCCTTCATCCCGTTTATGACGGCGGCAGCCGGTTTCGTCTTTGTCGCCTTCCTGATCCGCAAGGAGGAAAAGCGCAAAGCCGAAGAGAAGGCCAATCCTGCGCCGTCCACTCAGCCCAAGGCTGCGAGAATAGGCGATTCGATCTACTCTGACGAAATCCATCTCGAGGTTTCGCCGGACCTCGTGAACCTCGTTCTGGTCGGCGAGAATGGCTTCGAAAGCCGTATCGACAAGATCAGGCGCTACATCGCCGAAGAATATGGTTTTGTCCTGCCGGCGATCCGGATGACCGACAATCCGACACTGAAGAAGAACGAGTACCGCATCCGCATCCAGGGCGTGCGCCTTGATTCGGGCTTCCTGCGTCCGGGCAATGTGCTGGCCCTGATCGAGGACAACCAGCTGCCCCATCTGCAAGGCGAGAAGGTCCGTGAACCGGTCTACAAGGCGGCGGCGCGCTGGCTGCCTAATGGCCGGAAGCAGGAACTAGCGTCCGCCGGTATTCCGACGGTCGAGCCCATGGAAGTTTTGGCCACCCACATGCTTGAGGTAATCCAGGCCAACTTCGCGCTCGTCTTTACCCGGATGGTCATGGTCGAGACGCTTGAATCCCTGACCAAGATTACCGATACGGACCGTGCCCAGGCGAACCAGCGCTTTCTGGACGAGTATATTCCGGGCAAGGTCACGCCCGAAGTCCTGCTTTCGGTTCTGCGCCTCCTGCTGGCCGAGCGTATCTCCATCCGGAACCTTTTCCTGATCGTGGAGACAATCGCTGAAGTGAAGCCGTTGGGACTTAGCGTGCCCCGCATAGTCGAGCTCGTACGCCAGCGGCTCGCTTTCCAGATTGTCGACCGGCTACAAGATGACCAGGGCCGGCTCCCGCTTGTCCAGCTTTCAGCCGGCTGGGAACAGAAATTCACTGAATATGAGATCAATGGCGAAAGCGGCAGCTCCGACATCGCCCTGCCGCCGGAGCTCTTTGGCGAGTTGATCACCGCCATCCAGGGGAAACTGAACGAAACTGCGCAGAAGGGCATTGTAGCAGCCGTCGCCACGACGTCAAAACGCCGCCGTTTCCTGCAAACGGTCCTCGCCAGCAAAGGCATTCGCAACGCCGTTGTCGCCTACGAAGAAATCAGCGCCAAGAGCAAGCCCTACATCATCGGCGTTGCGTAATGGACCTTGGCCTTCCGTTGTCGGACGACCTGACAGCTTGGATTGCGCTGTTCATGACGGTCGTGGCGCGGCTGTCCTTCATTATCTTCTTCTTGCCCGGAATCGGCGAACAAGTCATTCCGACGCGTGCCCGCGCTTTCCTGTTGATCGGTGTGGCCCTGGCGATAACCACATCTGGGTTCATCACGGCTCCGGTTAGTACGGACCTGACGAGCTTGTTCGGGCTTCTGGTCACCGAAATCTTCATCGGGTTTGCACTAGGCGTGATGTTGCGCGCAACGATCTGGATGATGACGATTGCGGGATCCGTCATCGCCCAGTCCATTGGCCTCTCGCAGTTCCTGGCCCCGGCATTGGAGCATGAGGCGCAAACGCTGACGTCGAACCTCCTGGCGATGGCCGGCGCCGCAGTGCTGCTATCGGCAAACTTTCATGTCGAAGTGATCGTGTCGCTGATGCGCCTGTATACGGATATTCCGCTGGGCGCGCTGACCTTGCTCAGCGGGCCGATGCTGGCCCAAAGCCTTTATTCGGCCTTCGGATTTGCGCTTCTGCTCGCTTGGCCGTTCGTGGTCGTCAACTTGCTCTACAATGTCAGTCTCGGTTTCATCAACAAGGCCTTGCCGTCGCTGATGGTGGCATTCGTCGGTGCGCCTTTCATGGTGGGGGCAGGGACCATGATGCTCGCCCTGTCGATTGCAGGCCTCCTGATCGCGTGGAAGGACCGCGCGATGCAGGTCGTCGGTTGGATGTGAGATAGAAGATGGCCGAGCAGGACGACAGCGCCGAAAAGGAATTTGACCCCACTGAGCAGCGCCTGACAGAGGCGCGCGAGGAGGGCAACATTCCGCAATCCAAGGAAGCCAACGCGTTCGCACTGACGCTTGGTATCGTGGTTGCGGCCTTTGTGCTGAACGCCCTGGTTGGCCAGACCCTGTTCGAAGACTTCGCCTCAATGCTGTATCATGGCGATGTCTATGCCGAAGACATGTTCAACGGCGGCGGCACCGCGACGTGGGGATGGGTCGGCAGTGTCATGCTGCATCTCCTGCCGATCTTCCTGGTGCTCGTGGCGATCGTGCTTGGTTCCTTGATTGTCCAGAAGGCGATCACGTTCTCGATGAAGAAGATCGAGCTAAAAGTTGAAAACATATCGCCGATGGAGACCTTGAAGAAGCGCTTTGGCACGAGTGGTCTGCTCGACTTCCTCAAAGACACCGTCAAACTGCTTTTTGCGGGGGGGATCGGCGTCATCTTCCTGATCCAGTTCATGGAGGACTATTATGCCACCGCAGAAATGCAGATGGGCGACTTCTACCAGTTCACCTTCGATCAGGTCCTCCGCCTGAT